>Ga0184608_10000105_pt1 | contig 18806 bp, 19 predicted proteins | sample PLM1_30_coex_FD_133010 | JGI IMG/M metagenome (GOLD analysis project Ga0184608, IMG submission 133010) | Groundwater sediment microbial communities from an aquifer in East River, Colorado, USA - PLM1_30_coex | ecosystem: Environmental > Terrestrial > Soil > Riparian zone | place: USA: East...
CATTTGACTTCGGACCCCAGTCGCGGCCCCGTCCAAGCCGGCTATGGTGGCTCGCAAGCGTCTTTCTACTGCTCGTTCTCGCGGTGCAAGGCGGCTACCAGTACCGGGGCGAGATTGCAGTGCTCCTTCCCGAAGCAAAACCCCTCGTTCAGCGCATCTGCGCCGAGTTCGGGTGCGACGTGCCGCTACCGCGCCGCGCGGATTTGCTGAGTATTGAGTCTTCTGACCTCCAGGCGGACGGCGCCCATCCCAGCGTGATGGTGCTGACGGCTACGCTTCGGAACCGCGCCGCTTTCGTCCAAGCGTTCCCCGCCTTGGAAGTAAGCCTCACGAGTACCCAGGGTGAGACCGTCGCCCGGCGCGTATTGACACCCAAGGACTACGTACCCCAGAGCGCGCGATCGGAACCCGGCTTCGCTGCCGGGAGCGAGCTGCAGATCCGGGTCTACATCGAAGCTGCGGCACTCAAGCCTATCGGCTATCGGCTCTACTTGTTTTACTTGTAGGAAATTCCATGCGCACTCTGATCTGCGGCTCGATCGCGTACGACAACATCATGGTATTCCGCGGCCGTTTCCGGGAGCACATCCTTCCCGAACAGATCCACATATTGAACGTGGCGTTCCTCGTTCCCGAGTTGCGGCGCGAGTTCGGAGGTTGCGCCGGCAACATCGCTTACAACCTGAAGCTCCTGGGTTCTGACCCGCTGGTCATGGGTACGGTGGGAGACGATTCCCTGCTGTATCTTGAGCGGCTCGAACGGCTCGGCATCAAGCTGGATTTCGTGCGCCAAGTGCCCAATACCCTCACCGCACAGGCATTCATTACAACCGACCTCGACGACAATCAGATCACCGCCTTTCATCCCGGGGCGATGAATCACTCGCACCTGAACAACATTACGGGTGAGTTGGATGTGGGCCTCGCGATCATCGCGCCCGATGGTCGCGAAGGCATGCTGCAGCACGCGCGCGAGCTTGCCGGGCTCCGCATTCCATTCATGTTCGACCCCGGCCAGGGACTGCCGATGTTCTCCGGTGAGGAGCTGCTCGCTTTCGTGGAACAGGCGAGCTACGTGGCCGTCAACGATTACGAAGGCCGGATGCTCGAGGAACGGACCGGCCGCAAGCTCGAGGAAATGGCGCGAGGACTCAAGGCACTCGTTCTCACCCGGGGCGCAGAGGGGTCCATCATCTACGCCAACGGCCAACGGATCGAGATTCCTTGCGTCAGGGCAGCCGAAGTGGTGGATCCCACCGGTTGCGGCGATGCGTATCGCGCCGGTCTACTCTATGGTCTTGCCGCCGGCTTCGACTGGCCGAAGACCGGCAGACTCGCAGCGTTGATGGGCTCAATCAAGATCGCGTCGCGCGGCGGCCAGAATCATTCCAAGAGTCTCGATGAAATCAAGAACCTGTTCCGCCGAAATTTCGGGTCCGACATTTGAGGACCGGCGCCGGCCTTGCCCCGCGAGCCAGTAGAATGCTGCCTGGTTTCGATGGAGGATCACTCGACCGATGGCGGCCAACCGCACTCCGGTTCCGCTGCGCCTGTTCCGACTGGCAAGGCTCGCGCTTCATTTGGTGCGTGGCCTCGCGATCGCGTGGCTGCGCTACCCGAAACTTTCCGAAGCACAAAGGCAAGCGCAAAAGCGCCGTTGGTCGAGAACGCTGCTCTCCATCCTCTCCGTGTCCGTGCGCGAAAAGAACGCACCGAAAGAACTCCCCGGTTGCTGCATGCTGGTGCTCAATCACATCTCCTGGCTCGACGTCTTCGTCATCGATGCGAGATTCCCTGCGACTTTCATCGCAAAATCGGAGGTCCGCAGCTGGCCCGTAGTAGGTTGGTTGTGCACGCTGGTCGGCACGCTGTACATCGAGCGCGGCAAGCGCTCCGAGGCGCGACGCGCACGCCGGATAATCGCCGCTGAACTCAGGCGCGGCACACTGGTTGCAGTCTGTCCCGAGGGAGTCACGACCTTCGGCCGAACCCTCGAGCGCTTCCACTCGGCGCTATTCCAGCCGGCGCTGGACGCCGCCGCCACGCTGCAGCCGGTGGCGCTGCGCTATCTCGATGCCGCTGGCCGCCACACCGACGCAGCCGGCTATGTCGGCGATACCTCGCTCTTCGAATCAGTCTGGACCATCGTCTCGACGCGTCATATGGTCGCAGAGTTCAATCTTCTCGCGCCGATTTCCGTACACTCCCAGACGCGGCGCTCGCTCGCAGAAAAAACGGAGACCGCTATCGCCCGGGCCCTGGGCGTGCCCGGCCCGCAGGAGATTTCGCGTGCGCGGAACCCGTCGCACAAGGGATCTGGTACAAACGCCGATCCTCCAGGCGAACCGCACTGAGCTTTCCGCCCCAGACGCAACCCGAATCGAGGGCGAGGAGGTTGGGTGCAATGCGCAAGCCAAGCGCCGACCAGTGCCCGCATACCAAGGTGTGATCAGCGCTTTTCCTGCCCGGCACCTCGAACCACGGAAGATAGCCGGGGGGAGCTTCGGCCGTCTCGCCTTTCGTGTGGAACTCCATTACGCCTTCAGGAGTGCAAAATCGCAGACGGGTCATCGCGTTGACGATGACGCGCAGCCGGTCGATCCCGCGCAGCTTGTCGTTCCAGCGATCCGGGCGCGAGCCGTAAAGTTGCGCGAGAAATTCCTTGTGCCGGGGTCCGCGCAGTTCCGTCTCGACTTCTCCGGCAAGGGCTATCGCCGTGGCGACGTTCCATTGCGGCAGGAGCCCCGCGTGGACCAGCGCGTGGGTTGCGACGACGTGCACCATCGGCCGGTGCCGCAACCAGTCGAGCAAGGCGTCGCGGTCTGGCGCGGCGATCACGTCCCCGAGCGTGTCGTCTTCGCGAGCCTCGACGGCGCCCTGGGCCAGCGCCAGCAGATGCAGATCGTGGTTGCCGAGCACGGTCACCGCGCGATCACCCAGATCGCGCACGAAGCGCAACGTGGCTAACGAGGCCGGACCGCGGTTGACGAGGTCGCCCACGAACCACAGGCGATCCTTCGCACGATCGAACCCGAATGCGCGAAGCAGCGCCTGCAGCTCTTCGAAGCTGCCCTGAACATCTCCGATCGCGTAAGTAGCCATAGCACGAACGATCACTGCGGCGTCGCCAAGACCGCGCTTTGAGCCCATGTTGTAATAGAATGGCGCCGCCCAACCCCTCGTGAAACGGTCATGGCCGAGAAGCTTTCCAAATCGATCCTTCGCAACCTGGACGGCTTGCGAAAGATGTTGCAACGGACTCCCAAGAAACCCTCCGCATCAACTTCGAAGAAGCCATCGGTGCCGAAGAAGAGCGCCCGAGTACCCGACCCGTCGCCATCTTCCGCGAGCCGAGCTCCCGATCAAGGGGGCACCCCCGAAGCTACGGACGAGAAGCCGGACAAGAAGAAACCCAAGAATCAACCGTGGTACCGGCATCGCCAGCGCTGGTAGCGCGTGCTGCCCGCCGCTCGGGTCTACGCCCAGCGCGTCTCAAACGGCCTCGAAGGCCTTGTCCTTGAGCGAGGCGGCGAATCCGTAGAAGAGCTCGTGCACCTTGCCCCAGTTCTTCAGCGCTTTCATTCGACCCAGCCAGCGGTTCACGTTCGGATACGCCGAGTAGTTGCAACGCAGGATCTCGCCGAGAGCGACGAACGGACCGCCGAAATAGTCCGCAATGGTGATCTGCTCGCCGCACAGAAAGTTCTTCTTCGTCCCGAGCAGGTTTTCATCGAGAACCTTCAGCCATCCCTGGGCTTTTTCCTTGCCCCAGGCGATGGTGCCGGCGTGCGCCTCGTCGCTGCGCCGCTTGTGGTTGGGGAAGACCTGCGGGTAGACCAGTCCATAGGCGAATTCGCGACAGACCTGCGTATTGATCCAGTCCATCATTTCGTTCACCTTCGACCGCGCTCGCAGCTCTTTCGGGTAGCTTGAAGATCCGGTCTTCTCAGCAAGGTACTTGAGGATCGCCGAGCTTTCGGTCAAGCGGAAATCGCCGTCCTCCAGCATGGGCACCAGGCGGTTCGGGTTGATCGCTACATACTCCGGCTGGTAGTGCTCGCCTTTCATGAGGTCGACAACGCGCAGCTCGCAATCGATGCCGTTCTCGGCGATGAACAGCCACACCGGGCGGCTGGTCGTGGATACGGGGTGATAGTAGAGTTTCATGTCGGCTCCTCCGCGGGCGATGGATCGTTCAGGCCAATGCTGCAATCATACCCAAGCCCGGGTACGCGGGGGCACCCGTGTTGCGAGCTGCTTTCAGCCCGGCGCAAGTCGACGCACAGCAGCGTCGGTTTCGCCGGCGAGCTGCGCGACCAGTTGTGCGGCAGGCCGACGCCGCGCCATTCGGACACCTTGGCCCGCCCAAAGGGAAAGGAATTCCGCCCGTCCCTGTCTGGCTGCCGCGCTGCGCAGCGGCCGCGTCAGCGCGTTCTGGAACGGGAACGGAAGAACGGCCCCGGGGCCTGCGGTGCGCTCGACCTCGGTCATGAACCGGTTCACGATGCCCCGCGCCGGACGCCCGGAAAAGACACGCGTGAGCCGCGTTTCGTGCTCGCGCGCCTTGAGGATCGCGTCCTTGTAAGCGTCCGGCACGCCGGATTCGTCGCAAACGAGGAAAGCCGTTCCCATTTGCACGGCCTGCGCACCCAAGGCGAGCGCCGCAGCGATGCCGCGACCGTCCATGATGCCGCCCGAGGCGATCACGGGAACGCGCACGGCGTCGACCACCTGAGGCACGAGCGAAATCGTTCCCACCATCGCCACCTCGAATTCGGCGGCGAAACTCCCCCGATGCCCGCCCGCCTCGGCGCCCTGTGTGACCACAGCGTCAACGCCGGCTTTTTCGAGCGCCACCGCTTCATCGACGGTCGTCGCGGTACCGACCAGAAACATGCCGCGAGCCTTGACGGCGGCGACTGCACTTGCGGGCAGAATGCCGAAGGTGAAGCTGAAGACCGATGCGCCGGCTTCAAGTGCAGCAGCGAGCTGCTCGCCGAACGAGTCGGCGGCCATGGCGGGCGCCTGCGGCGCGGGCAGCTCGAGCTCCGCGTAGTAGGGCGCGACGCATTCCAGAGCCGGGCGCGGATCTTTCGGCGCGTCCAGCGCGGGTTGCGGCGCGAAGAGGCTGATCCCGAAAGGCCGAGTCGTGCGCGTGCGCACCGCCCGTGCCGCCTCGAGGATCTGTTGTGGCGTCAGGTAGGCCCCGCCGATAAACCCCAAGCCGCCGGCTTCACCCACGGCGGCGACCAGTTCCGGTGTGTCCCCGCCGCCCGCGAGGGGCGCCTGGATGACGGGATGGATCATTTTCAAACGCCGCATCAACTCGTTTTTCAATGGCACGGGCACCTCCGGGCGAACCTTGTCGCCAGCCGGCTACGTTAAGTTGACTCGACCATCCTGGCAACTGAATAATAGTGAACAGATGCCGGGAAAAGCATCGCAACCGTACTCTGTCGAGGCCATCGACTGGCCAGCGACGATTCACAGCGCGCTCAAGTCGCAACGCGTGCGGCAGGTGTCTTACGTGCCCGACGCCGGCCACAGGCGCCTGATCGAGCTCTGTCACGCAGACGAGAACATGACGGCCGTGCCGCTCACGACCGAGGAGGAGGGCGTCGCTCTCGCGGCAGGAGCGTGGCTGGGAGGAGAGCGCGCCGCGCTTCTCATGCAGTCGAGCGGCGTGGGAAATTGCGTCAATGCGCTGACGCTCGCATCGAACTGCGGATTCCCGCTTCTGATCATCGTGACGATGCGAGGTGAATGGGGAGAATTCAATCCTTGGCAGATTCCCATGGGACAGGCAACGCCGGACACGCTTCGCCTCGCCGGCGTGCACACCCTGCGCCTGGAGCGCGCCGAAGAGGCGTCGACCACGGTGACCGCAGCGGCGCAGCTCGCTTTCGGCGGCTACGGTGCGGTTGCGGTGCTGATCGCGCAGCGCATGATCGGCGCGAAATCGTTCGGGGAAGAACCTTGAACGACGCAGGGCTCGATCGCCGCAAAGTGGTCGCCGCGCTCCTCGAGCAGCGCGACACGCTGCTCGTCGTCGCCGGGCTCGGATCGGCCGCATGGGATTGCACGGCTGCCGGCGATCATCCGCTCACCTTCCCTCTGTGGGGCGCGATGGGGTCGGCGTGCATGATCGGTCTGGGCCTTGCGCTCGCGCAGCCCAAGCGCCGCGTGCTCGTCGTCACCGGGGATGGCGAGATGCTGATGGGCCTGGGGAGCCTCGCAACCATCGGTGCGCAGCGTCCGGGCAATCTCGCGGTCGTGGTGCTCGACAACGAGCGCTACGGAGAAACCGGCATGCAGAAAACGCATACCGCTTACGGAACCGATCTCGCAGCGGTCGCGAGCGCGTGCGGGTTCGCCGATTCCCGCATGATCCGCGGGAACGCCGAAATCGCGGCCGTGCGCTCGGGGATTCACCGCGACAAAGGCCCGCTTTTCTTTCAGGTGAAGGTAAGACCCGACGCCCTGCCTCTGGTGCTGCCGCCGCGGGACGGCGCCCATCTCAAGCATCGTTTCCGCGAGGCGCTGCTCGGAGAGGGAGCCGCAGCGCAGTGACGGCGGCCGGCCCGCTTTTCACTGTTCCATCGCGCTCGCGGCAAACACCTCCTCGAGCGCGACCGGCCGCGAAGTCAGCCCCTGCTCGTGCGAGTAGCTCGCGGCGGTTTCGAGCACCTTGCGGTTGGCCTTGATGCCGTGCCGCACGAGCTGCACGCCCAGCGACTCTTTCGCTTCTGCGGACAGCAGTCCCGCAGCACAATGATATTCGGCGTGCTCCAGGCGTTCGCGGTTCGCGATTTCATTGGCGCGCTCGAACGCCTTATAGAGATTCAGGACGATCCAGGGGTGCTTTTCGACGATCTCTTTCCGGATGACCATTCCATGGTTGATGGGAAAGATGCCGGTCTTGCGATAGTAGCGGATACCTTCGGCCAGCGGATCGGGAAAGAGCGGCTTGATGGCCGGATGATTCCACAGGTCGGCGGTGCTCCGGTCGACGAGGTTGGGATTCACGATGTAATGGATCGCCGCCTCGAGTTCTCCTGAGAGCATCATCGATCCGATGTTTTTCTCCGGCGGGATCTGGTTGATCGTCACCCCGGGCGGCGGCGAGAACCCGATCGCACCGCGGTGGCTGTGCGAAGGATGGCGCTCCATCCAGAACTGCATATCCTTCGGCGCAACGCCGAACTCGTGCTCGAGCACGCCCCGCGTCCACAGTGCAGCGGTCTGCTGGTATTCAGGAACGCCGACACGGCGTCCCTTCAGGTCGCCGGGCCGATCGATCCCGGAATCTCTTCTCACCAGGATCTCGGCATGGAAAAACTTTCTCGTCGTAAAAATCGGAAGCCCGACCCAGCGGTCATCGCCCTTCGACCTTGCCATGATCAGCGAGGAAAACGACATTTCGGAGACGTCGAAATCGGCAAAGCGCAGCTGCCGCCAGAAGAGTTCCGACGGATGCACGGCACTCGGTATGAGCTCGATCCCGTCCGGCTTCACCCTGCCGGCGAAAATCGGCCAGGTCCTTGGATTGGAAGCCATCGCGATGCTGATGGGAATGTTCATGACCGGTCCTCGACGAGGAGAGTGTACCGGGAAATTATCGCGCTGGAGCTGACACGAAGCCGGGCTGTGCCATAGAATGAAGGGCGAGATTTCGCGGGAAATCCCATGGCTGACCTGAGCAACTGGGCGTTTCCGCCCGAGATGCGGCCCAATGCCGAGGAGTTGCGCTTCGACCTGGAGGCGGCACTCGACTCGATGGTGCTTTTGCGCGCCGAGGTTCCGGAGGACGCCTTCACCGCCGGAATCCTCGGTACCGAGCGGATCGGCAACGGTGTGGTCATTCGCGACGATGGACTCGTGCTGACCATCGGCTATCTGATCACCGAAGCGACGACCATCTGGTTGAACACGAACAAGGGTGCGGCGGTCGCGGGTCATCCGCTTGCCTACGATCAGGCGACCGGCTTCGGATTGGTGCAGCCCCTTGGCAAGCTGGCCGCGCCGGCGCTCTCACGGGGCACTGCAGCTTCCTGCCGCGTCGGCGACGACGTCGTCGTCGCCGGTCACGGCGGGCGCAAGCATGCGCTCAAGGCCAAGCTCATCGCGAGGCGGGAGTTCGCCGGCTACTGGGAGTATGTGCTGGATGAAGCGCTCTTCACCACCCCGGCGCATCCCCACTGGAGCGGCGCAGCGTTGATCGGCGCGGACGGTCGGCTGCTCGGGATAGGCTCGCTGATGGTTCAGGAAGAATTGGGCGGCCGCACCGTGCAGGGCAACATGATCGTACCGATCGACTTGCTCGAGCCGATCCTCGAGGACCTGGTGAAGCTCGGCCGGGCACGGCGGCCCGCCCGCCCCTGGCTCGGCGTATATGCGACGGAAGTCAAAGGACACGTAGTGGTTTCGGGGCTCGCGGGTGGCGGGCCCGCAGAACGCGCGGGCGTGCAGGTTGGCGACATCGTGATCGAGGTCGCGAGCGGACGGGTCAGCGGGCTTGCCGACCTGTTCCGGAAAATCTGGAGCACCGGCTCCGCGGGGGTCGAAGTCCCGATGACCCTGGTGCGCGAGGGCTCCGTATCCCGCATTCGCGTGCCCTCGGCCGACCGTCAGGATCTTCTCAAGAAGCCTTCCTTGCACTGACCAGGCAACCTCAATCCTTCGAATCGGTCCAAAGATCGATGCGAGGTCCGTCCGACCAAGCCCGTGCGCAGGCAAAGGAGCACCGTGCGATGGAGAACCAACAGCATGATCTGATGCGCCAACGGATGATTGCCGAGATCGTGGCCGATGCGGTATTCCTTACGGCTCAGCTCGGCAAGTCCGCGTTCGCTTCCGGGGTGATCGAGGTGATGGGCAGGATCCCGCGCCACGAATTCGTGCCCCTGGAGCTACAGCCTTACGCGTATATCAATTCGCCGCTGCCGGTCGGCTACGGCAAGACCATCTCGCAGCCTTTCATCGTCGCGCTGATGACCGATCTGCTCGAGCTGAAGCCGGACGACGTGACGCTCGAGGTCGGCGCCGGCGTAGGCTATCAGGCGGCAATCCTCTCGCAACTGGTGGATCAGGTCTACAGCATCGAACTCATCGAGGAGCTCGCTCTTGATACCCGGCGCAGGTTGCAGCGCCTCGGTTACGGCAACATCGAGATCGGCGTCGGCAACGGCTACTATGGCTGGACCCAACACGCGCCATTCGACAAGATCGTGGTGACCGCCGCGCCCGACCTGATTCCGCCGCCGCTGCTTGCACAGCTCAAGCCCGGCGGCAAAATGGTGATCCCGACCGGGATTCCCGACAAGCAGCAGTTGATGCTCGTGGAGAAATCCGCGGACGGAAAGCTCGCCACACGGGAGGTGCTGCCGGTGCGCTTTTCCGAGCTCGAGGAAGGCAGCGACTTCGCCGGCGCGGCCTGACGCCTCCGGCGGCTGCCGGTCTCTACTTCTTGCGAAGCCCGTTGTAGACGATCTCGACGAAGGCCTCGGGCTTCCTGAACTTGCCCCACTCCTCGTCGAACTCGCGCAGGGGTTTCGCGTCGATAACTTGCTGCAGGCTTCTGCCCGATTTCACCATCGGCTCGACCTTGGAGATCGCCGTCGAGACCATCTTGCGGTATGCGAGCACGTCCTTCCTGGATGACAGTCCGCCGTGTCCCGGGATGACCTTGGTGTTGTCGTCCATCAGGGGCAGCATCACGTCGATCGCGCGCAGCACGCCCTTGACCGAGCCGCCGCTCTCGATGTCCATGAAGGGATAGCGGTAGGCAGCGAAGACGTCGCCCGTATGGATCACGTTCGCCCTGGCGAAGCGCACAAACGAGTCGCCGTCGGTGTGCGCCGGAGGAAGATGCGTCGAGGTGACGTCGTCGCCGTTCATGCGGAAGGTCGCCGTCTGGTTGAAAGTGATCACCGGCAGGGCCGCCTTCGGGGCCGGCGCGTAGTTCTGCTTGAGCGCCGTGATCGCGCCGCCGACCGACATCCTCTTGTATACGTTGTCGTGCGCAATGATGACGACGCCGGCCTTGCCCAGATTCTCGTTGCCCCCGACGTGGTCGCCATGCCAATGGGTGTTCATCAGGAAGCGGATCGGCTTGTCGGAGATCGCCTTGACCGCGGCCACGATCTTCGGCGTGAGCGGCGCGAATTGGTCGTCGATCAGGTAGACGCCGTCCTCCCCCGACGAGACGCCGATGTTCCCGCCCTCGCCCTCGAGCATATAGATGCCCTCGGCGACCTTGGTGGTCTTGATCTGTACAGCGTCGAAATTGCGCTGCTGCGCGAAAGCGCCGAAGCTCAGCGCCGCGACCGCGAGTGCCACCATCGTCCTTCTCATGCTGCCTCCTTTTCGTCGTCCCAGGCCTTGTCCGGAAGCGGCAGCCCGGCGAGGTCCGCCGCGACTAGCCTTCGATCCGGCTCGATATTCAATGTGTCGAGAATCAGCATCAGCTGGCGCGTGTGCTGCGCCGGGTGCCAGGCGGTGCGCTCCAGCACCACGTGCAGGGGATGCTTGCCGAAGTAGGTGTCCATCACGCGCGAGCAGCTGCGGTCCGGATAGGTCTTCCACCACGCCTGCAGCCGCGCGAGGACGCTCTCGCCGAAGCGCGCGATGTCTTCGCCCGAGCGCAGCGCCGGCGCTTCCTGCATGATCCGCTCGTAAGTCAGCTCGCGGCCGTCGTGCATCGATTCGAGAAATCCCTCGACGATCCGGAACACGTGGTGGCACAGCACGCGGATCGGCCGGTTGCGATTGCGGAAGGGCTTGTCGAGCCACTCCGCCGGGATCTGCCGGATGTAGCGGCACGCGGCGGGCAGCACGAGCTCGAGCTTCTTCACCAGCTCGTCCGGGCTCAGCCGCTCCTGCACCTGCACCTTCAGGTCGAGGAACTCGATGACGTCGCCGAGCGCCTGCGCGAACACGAACTTGTCGCCGCGCGCGACCACGGGAACGCTGCGCGCGCCGAGCTTGCGCAGCTCCTCCATCCCGGCGGGATTGCCGTGCACGTTGATCGACTCGTAATCCACGCCGCTCTTGGTGAGAAACTCCTTGGTCCTCAGGCAGCTGGTGCATCCGGGCTGCCAGAAGACTTTGACCCTTTCGGTTGCAAGCATGTTGAAACTCTCCAATCGGACCCGCGGGATAGACGCCCGCTCCCGCAGTAAACAATAGAATAACCCGCATATTCCGACAAATCCACGGCGACGACGAAGGAGGGCAAATGATGCAACGATGGATTCTCGTCCTGGCGATGGTCGCATCCGCGGCCGCCGCCGCGGATCCGGCTGCGGTTCGCGTCAACAGCTTCCCCAACGCCAAGGCGCTGCCGCTGCATGCCGGTATGGCGAAGGGGATTTTCGCGGGACGCGGCCTCGCCCTGCAGCTCTCGTTTACGGAGAACTCGACGAAGCAGCGCGATGGGCTCGGCGCCGGCGAGTTCGACATCGTGCATTCCGCCGTGGACAACGCCGTGGCCCTGGTCGAGCTGGCGAAGAAGGACGTGGTGATCGTCACCGGCGGCGACAGCGGCATGAACGAGTTCTTCGTCCAGGCTGACGTCCGTTCGTTCGCCGATCTGCGCGGACGCAAACTCGTGGTCGACGCACCGAACACGGCGTACGCGATCCAGGCGAAAAAAATCCTGCTCAAGCACGGCCTCAAGGAGGGCACGGACTACACGGTGGTGCCGGTGGGACGCGGCGAGCTGCGCCTGAAAGCCATGGCCGGGAACAGGGACTACGCCGCGGCGATACTCAATCTTCCGTTTACCATCCAGGCCGAGCAACTGGGCATGAAAAGCCTTGGGAATACCGTGGACATCCTCGGGCCCTATCAAGCGAACGGCGCCTTTGCGCTGCGCGCCTGGGTCGAATCGAACGGCGCGCTGCTCGAGCGCTACATTGCCGCCTATCTCGAGTCGCTGCGCTGGGTACGGCGGCCCGAGAACCGGGCCGAATGCGCGGCGATGCTCATGGACAAGTTGAAGGTTTCACGCGAGGTCGCGGAGCGAACGTACCGGCTGCTCGTCGATCCGGTTCGCGGGTTCACGCCGGACGCACAGTTCGACATGGAAGGCTTCCGTAACCTCCTTGCGCTGCGCGCCGAGATCGAGGGCGGGGGCACCGCGCCGCGTGCGGAAAAATATCTCGATCTTTCGCACTACCGGCGGGCGATCGGCACGCTCGACAAATAGATGAGCGGCGAATGAGCAAGCGGCGGGTTCCGTGGATCCTTGTTGCGATCGAGCTCATGCTCGTCCTCGATCCGGGAACGATTCACGCGCAGGCCTACCCGAGCGGACCGCTGCGCATCGTCGTGCCGTTTCAGGCGGGTGGTTCCACGGACATGGTCGCGCGCACCCTCGCGCAGAAGCTCAAGGAGCGTTTCAACCAAGCGGTGGTGGTGGAGAATCGCGCCGGCGCGAACGGCACGATCGGCGCCGCGCTCGTGGCGAAATCGCCTCCGGACGGGCACACGATGCTGCTCGTCCAATCGGGCTTCGTGTCGAACCCGATCCTGATGCGAAACCTGCCTTACGATCAGGCGCGCGACCTGGCGCCTGTTTCCAACCTCGCTTCCGGACCGATGGTGCTGGTCGTGCATCCGTCGCTGCCGGCGAAATCGGTCAGGGAGCTGATCGCATTTGCCAAGTCGCGTCCGGGAGAGCTCAATTTCGGCTCGCCCGGCACCGGCTCGCTCTCGGACCTTTGCGCGGAGTTGTTCGATGCGATGGCGGGCGTCAAGATGACCCACGTTCCCTACAAGGGGTCCGGGGGCGCCCTCGCCGACGTGCTGGCCGGACGCGTGCCGGTGTACTACATGAACCTGGTGCTCGCGCTGCCCTACCTGAAGGACGAGAGGTTGCGCGCGCTGGGCGTGACGACGCGGGAGCGCTCGGCGGTCACGCCGGAACTGCCTACGATCGACGAGGCCGGCTTGCCGGGCTACGAGCTGACCACCTGGTACGGACTGTTCGTGCAGGGAGCGACGCCGCGCGGCGTGATCACGAAGCTTCAGGAGGAGGTGGCGCAGATCCTCAATCATCCCGCCATGAAGGAGCGGATCGCGGCCGACGGCATGACGGTGGTCGCGAGCACGCCCGGGCAGTTCGCAGAGTTTCTCGAGCGCGAAACCGGGAAATACACGCGCATCATCGAGGCCGCGGGAATCAAGGCGATCGACTGACCGCCGCGGCGGCGAGCAACCGAACCATCGCGTACAGGGCGACCAGCGGATCGATCAGGGTGTCCCAGAGATTGCGCGACTCGTACGCTCCGGCGAGATACGCCAGCGCCGCAGCGACGATCACGAACACGATGAGATCGAGCCCTGCCCACCACGCCGCAAAGGTCACCAATAGCAGGGCGGTGACGAATTCGATCGAACCGTATCCAAGCGCGTACGGGTCGAACGGCGTCCACCCCAGCGCGAACGGATACAAGAACGCGGCGGCGAGCGCGAGGAGCCAACACAGCGCCCGCTTGTCCCGATGTCCGATCAATACCCGCGCCGTGACCTGCGTGAAGCACGCGGCGCCGGCCAGGACGAGCGTCGCCGCGCTCAAGTCTCCGGTGACGCCCCGCACGCAGGCGGCGATCGAGAGCTCGCCGAACGGAACGAACACCAGGAGCGCCGCCGCCAGCATGAGCGCGTAGCGAACGCGGACCGGCAGGCGCCCCAGCGGCATCACGGTCGCGACCACGGCAAGGCCGAGCAGCCCGCAGCCCAGAAGACCGAAGGTCGTGTTTACGGACATCAACGCCTGCCCTCGAGCCAGGCCCGATTGAAACGTACGTGCTTGATGCGCGAACGACCCCAGGTGTAGAGCACGTGAACATCGCCGGTCCGGTCCTGCATGATCCACGGGTAGGAATATTCACGGACCGGTGCCTGCGTCGATCCGGAATCGCCTTCGAACCTGTGCGCGATTCGCCAGGTGCTTCCGAAATCCGTCGAGAGCGCGAGCGAAAGGTTCTCGCGATCTTCCTCCGCGTTGTTGAACACGAGGAGCAGCGGGCCGCCGGACAGCAACACGCTTCCGATTGCCGCGTTCGGGTTCGGCAACGCCGTCTTGACGGGCGGGCTCCAGTGAACGCCGCCGTCTTCGGTTCGCACCAGCAGGATCCGATTCGGGGGATTCCCTGCATAGCGCATGAAGCCCACCGCTTCCTTGCCCGATCGCGGCACGATCACCGGCTGCAACGACGACTGCCCCCAGGACAGACGGGTTTTCCCGATCGCGTGACCTTCGGCGTCCAGGCGCAGCAACTCACCGAACTTGCCCAGCAGCTCGTGATACACCGGCAGACCGACGGCGCCGTCGGAAAACAGCAGCGGCGCGCCTTTCACCAGCGTGCTGATATTGAAAAACGGCGACGCGATCAGGCGCCGGGGCGGACTCCAGCTCTCGCCCTCGTCTTCCGAAACCATCAGGTTCACGGCGCTGCCCGCCCAGCCGCCGACGGACACGCTGACGAAATAGAGGCACAGGCGCCCCTTCGAGTCACGGCCGACAACGGGATTACCCAATTTGCGCACGTAGCGCCGCAGATGCCTTTGCGCGAATTCGCGGGTGACGACGGCGCGCTCGGGGCTCCAGTTTTTTTCCCGGAGAGAGTAGACGGAGGTGTAGATCGAAACATCGGACGCGCCTTCGCGGCTGCCCCCGTACCAGAATGCCCTCAGCCTCCCGCCCGAGATTTCCGCTGCGGCAGCGCTGTGAACCGATGCCGCGGTGCTATTGGGCAGGAGCTGAGTTTCATAGCGCGGTGCCGCTGTGGACGCGGAGCGGGCAGGGGTTTGCGCAGGCGCAAACCCGCCGGGCGAGGGCGCCGAGAGCACGCGAACGTAAAGGCCGGCAAATGCCAGACCCAGAGCGACCAGCGACGCCCATCTCTGCCCTTGCGCAGTCACTCCCGACCGACCTCCCTCGGAGCGTGAGGTCGAGGAGGATTGTGGTAGAGCAGGTATTTCGAAGTCTCGTAGAGCGCCTCGTGCAGGCGGCGCAGCTCGGCTACTTTTTCGGGATAGCGCTCGTGAACGTCCTTCACGGCCTCCTGCGAGCGGTAGGGGAACAGGCGCGCGGCGCCGGCGTCCAGGCGCAGATAGAACTCGTCGTCGAGGACCCCGTTATCCGCTATCAGGGAGAAATGCGGCTCCCTGGGCCCGAGCTTGAGCAGATCGCGCCCAAGGCCGGTATTCAGATAGGGAATCCCCAGCAGGCTCAAGCTCGTCGGCAGGGAATCGGTGAGACTTGCAGTGAAGGCTATGCGCCTGCCCGGCTTGATCAGCGCCGGCGCATAAACGACGAAAGGGACGTGATAGCCGGTGAGCCTGAGCTCTTCCCATGGCGTCTGCCGCGTGGAGGGGTTGCCGTGATCCCCGTACATCACGAAGACCGTATTCCTGAAATACGGGGCCTTGCGCGCCTTGATGAAGAAAGACTCGAGCGAGTAGTCGAGGAACCTGAGGCCGTTGTAGGCCGCGAGGCTGTCGAAGCCGTTGTCATGGAGCGCTGCATCGTCCACTTGCGCGAGCTCGAATCCCCGCCGGTCATCCGGGATCGTATAAGGCCTGTGATTTCCGGCGGTCTGGATGAAGGCGAAGAACGGCTTCTTTTCCTTGCTGAACGACGCGTCGGCTTTTTCGAACAGGACGACGTCCGATACGCCCCAGCCGTCCGCCTGCCGCGCGTCGTAGTCGCCCTCCTCGAATATGTGCAGGCCCGGGATGTTGTGCGTGAACAGGCCGCGGATATTTCCCCAGGTGGCGCTGCCTCCCAGAAAGTAATACTTTTCGTAACCCTCGAGCGCGTTCACCAGCGTGTGCTGGTTCACTATCAGCGGATTGCGCGAGGCGGTGGTGGCCCCGTTCACGTCCGGAATTCCGGTGATCATGGTGAACACCGATCGCGCCGTCGGAACCTCCGGCACGAAGAAGTTCGTGAACAGCAGGCCGTCTCTCGCGATCGCGTCGAAATACGGCGTGGCGTCGAGCGGGTTGCCGAAAACCCCAGCCTTGAATGCGGCGAACGACTCCAGGTGGATCACCACCAGGTTGTACCGGACCGGGGGCTTGCCGGCCGGCGTGACGTACCTGGCGAAATCGAGCTTTTCGGGGTCCGGGGTTTTGACTCCGAGCAGCGCAGCCGTGTACGCATAATGCTCGCGCACCTTGTCGGCGTCATAGGGGAGGTTGCGGTTTTCCGCGGTGTCCGTGAGAAACAGAACGGGATTGAGGGCGAGCGCGGCCACGGCTTCGCTCGAAGAAAAATAAGCCTCGCTCCAGCGCAGGGGGTACCACGACCACTTGCCGTAGATTCCAAGCGCATACAGCGCCGCGAGCGCGGCGACTGCCGCCCGTTTCGGCCACTTGCCCAAGGGCCGGGGGGCCGGGGCGAGCGCGCGTTGCGCCGCCAGACGCACGATCCAGACATAGGCGGCGGTGAGCGACACGAGGCCCAGCACGCCGGGCAGGATCGGATAAGTGTCCCACGCCACCCGCGCCGCGACGCCCAGCGGCGTCAGGTGATCGATCAGGCTCGCGTTCAGCCGCACCCGCAGGTAGGCGTAGTGTCCGAAATCGACGAAGTAGAGCAGCAGCACGACGAAGAGCGCAGCGGCGAGATAAGCGAGCCAGGCGATTCGCGCGTGCCGCCGCGCCGGATCGAAAGGCGCAATCCATCCGAGGAGCGCGAGCGGCAGACAAAGGAGCAGCGCGAGCCGCAGGTCGAACTTGAACCCGAGGTAGAGGGCTTTCAGCAAGTCCGCCCAGGATGCGTTCGCGAGCGCCTCGTGAAACGCCGCCCAGAAAACACCGCGAAATCCCGCGAACACGACCAGGTCGATCGCGGTCAGCGCGAGAATGAAGCGCGCGAGCCCTGGGAGTCGATTGAACACTTTCGCGGCGACTTCAGGCGGCTTGCGCCGATGCCTCGAACCGCGACTTGAACCGCAGGATCTGCTCCAGCGTATTCTGCCCGGTCTGGTGCGGCGGCAGCACGTCCCACAGCTCCGACTGCGGCATGAGTTCCTTCAGTGCCCAGGACGCCGACCGCGTGTGCCGGGCGTCCGCGCCCGACATGATCAGCGCCGGAATCTGGATCCGCATGAGCTCCCCGCCGCTTGCGCCCGAGGGCATGGTGTCGTTGAAGATCGCGTCGCGGCTGCGCGTGCAGACATCGAGATACCGGTCCAGGTCCTGGTTCGCGAGCTCGCGCGCGAAACCGGGATAGACCGCGGCGGGCGATCCCCACGGCCCGATTTCGGGATCGAGCCAGAAATTCTCGCCTCGCGGCGCGCGCTCGATCACCGCTGCGAGGCCGTTCGCGCGCACGAAGTCCATGTGACGCCGGAAGAACTCGTGGCCCTTCTGCATCCACAGGTACCCGCCTACCGGCCAGTGCAGCAGCAGTCCAGAGCATGCCGAAGGGTGGCGCACGGCAAAAGCGAGCGCGAGCGATGCGCCCATGCAGCTGCCGAGGATGAACGCCTGCTTCGCGCCCGCCAGATCGAGGAGCGCCCTGGCTTCGTCGACATACGAATCCCAGTCGAGAGGCTCGACGCGGCCGCCGGAGAGGCCGCATTCGCGGCGATCGTAGGCGATGCAGGTGAAGTGGCGAGACAGCGTCGCGAGTCCGTCCATCTGCCCGAACGCCTCCTTGCCGCCGGCGGCGGTCCAGCGCGAGATCACCGAGCGCCATCCTCCCGGCGCGAACATCAGCAAGTGCGGACCCGCCCCTTGGATGAGGTAGTTGATCTTGATGCCGTTGATCGTTGCGAATGGCATGGCGTATCCTAGGGCCGGCGAAAATTATAAGAGAAGAGGTTCATGTACGGCGATCTTTCATGGACCGACACGGCGGGAAGGCTCCTCATCGTGTTTTGCTTTCTCGTCACCGGGATTTGCAACCTGACGAAAGCAAGGATCAGGGATCACATCGATCGGATGGCGGCGTTCCATACGCCTGCCCCGACCGCCGCCTTCTGGATCGGAATCGCGCTGCAGTTCGGCGGCTGTGCCCTGCTTCTTGCCGGCTGGCACGCCGAAATCGGCGTCTATTGCCTGATCCTGTTCACGCTGGCGGCCACCGCGATCTTCCATCGTTTCTGGAGCATGCAGGACCCGGCCAAGCGCAATTCGAGCCGGATCATCCTGCTCGGCAACACCGCCATCCTCGGCGGGCTGCTCCTGCTCCTCGAAAACGTGCGTTGAAGGGCTTGCCGATGAGCGACGCAGGCATGACCCCCGGCAGCGAGCTCTCGGGAAAGGTGGCGCTCGTCACCGGCGGCGCGAGGAACATCGGCCGGGCGATCTCGCGTTCGCTCGCCGCGGGCGGCGCGACGGTGATGGTGAACGCCAACACCTCGCAAGGCGACGCCAAGAGCACGGTAGCGATGATCAAATCAGGCGGGGGCACGGCCGCCTACCACTTCGCCGACGTGACCGACCCCGACGCGGTCGCGAAGATGGTGGACGCGACGGTGAAGCAGTTCGGACGGCTCGACATTCTCGTCAACAATGCCGCCGTGAGGAGCGAGACGCCTTTCGAGGACATCAAGCTCGAGGAATGGCGTCGCGTGATCGCGACCGTGCTCGACGGCGCGTTCCTGTGCACCCAGTCCTGCCTGCCCCACCTCATTCGCGTGCGCGGCGGGGCGATCGTGAACATCGGAGGCCTCACCGCGCACAAGGGCGCAACCCGTCGCGCCCACGTCATCGCCGCCAAGGCCGGAATCGCCGGCATGACGCGGGCGCTCGCGCTCGAGCTCGCGCCGCGCCGCATCACGGTC
>Ga0184608_10000106_pt1 | contig 18764 bp, 17 predicted proteins | sample PLM1_30_coex_FD_133010 | JGI IMG/M metagenome (GOLD analysis project Ga0184608, IMG submission 133010) | Groundwater sediment microbial communities from an aquifer in East River, Colorado, USA - PLM1_30_coex | ecosystem: Environmental > Terrestrial > Soil > Riparian zone | place: USA: East...
ATCGAGACGTCCATCCGGCCACACGCCTGTCTCGAGCTGGAACCACGCCGAGGTGCCGCCGCCCAGATCTTCCCTGCCGCGCACGCCGAACGCGTTGCCCGGCGAAAAGATATCGTTCTTTTTCAGTTCAGAAATCGCGTTTGCGCCGTCGGCAGAAAACTTCTGAATCATGACCGCCGTGTCGAGGCGACCGTAGAGCGAGACGCCCGGGCTGCCGCCGACCTGTGCAACAGCGAGGCCCGGCGCAGTCAGCGCGCCGGCGACTGCCACTGCCATTAGCTTCTTGTTCATCGAGAATTTCTCCTCTTCATATTTGACTCGAGGGCAGCCGGACTGCGCCGCCCGCTCCAACCCCTCTTCGAGGTTGTTGCAATTCTGCCAATCGGGACTGGCAAACTCAATATGACGCGTGAATTTTTGCGCTTAAAGATTGATCGGTGTTGCGTTTTCGCAACACTGGAGCTTGAGTTGATACCTATTGCTTTATATCAGACAGTTAAAAACATGCGTTCAAGCTCTTTCCCAGGATCCTCAACGCGCATGAAGGCCTCTCCAACCAGGAATGCATGAACCCCCGCTTGTCGCAAGCGCGCTACATGTTCGGGGGCGAGAATCCCGCTTTCAGTCACCACGATTCGTGGCGCCGGAACATGGGACGATAATTCGAGAGTCGTCTCGAGCGAAGTCTCGAAGCTGCGAAGGTCGCGGTTGTTGATGCCGATGAGCGGAGTGGCCAGATCGAGTGCGAGGTCGAGCTCGGCGCGATCGTGCACTTCGGCGAGCACCGCCATGCCGAGCGAGGCCGCTACGGTTTCCAGCTCGCGCATCTGCGACGGCTCGAGCGCCGCCACGATGAGCAGTATGCAATCTGCACCCATGGCGCGCGACTCGTACACCTGGTAGGGATCGATCACGAAATCCTTGCGCAAAGCCGGCAGGTCGCAAGCCGCGCGCGCCGCGGCAAGGTCCCCGGCACGACCCTGAAAAAAAATTTCGTCGGTGAGCACGGAGAGGCAGGCCGCGCCGTGCTGCGCGTAGGAGCGGGCGATCGCTGCCGGATCGAATCGCTCGCGAAGAACGCCCTTGCTCGGACTCGCTTTCTTGATCTCGGCGATCACCGCCGGTTTCCCGGCGGCGATTTTCGCGCGCAGGGCGCCGATAAAATCCCGCGGTCTTCCCGCCGCTTTCGCCTGGCGCCGCGCAGCGGCCGCGCCCAGGGTTTTCTTCGCCTTCGCGATTTCCTCGACCTTGACCGCGAGGATCCTGTCCAGGATGTCAGCCACGTGCGAGCTGCTGGGTGAATTTCACGAATGCGTCGAGCCTGGCGCGTGCGGCACCGCTCTTGATCAGGTCGAAGGCCTTTTCCACGCCGTCCTCGAGACTCGCCGCCTTGCCGGCCACATAGATTGCGGCTCCGGCATTGAGCGCGACGATGTCCCGCGCGGCGCCGGCCTTGTTTTCCAGCGCTGCCACGACCACGTTTCGCGACTCTTCCACCGTCGCAACGCGCAGCGCTTTCGGATCGTGCACGGGCAAGCCGAACTTTTCGGGATGAATCGCGTACTCGATAATCTTGCCGTTCCTCAACTCCCCGATCATCGTCTGGCCGCTCACCGAGATCTCGTCCAAGCCTTCCAGGCCGTAGACGGTCATCGCGTGGCGCGCCCCGAGCCGCTGCAGCACCCGGATCTGGATTCCGACGAGATCGGGATGAAAAACACCCATCAGCTGCGTCGGCGCGCCGGCCGGATTGGTGAGCGGTCCGAGAATGTTGAACAGGGTGCGCACCCCAAGCTCCCGCCTCACCGCGGCGGCGTGTTTCATCGCCGCGTGGTGCGCCGGCGCAAACATGAAGCCGACCCCTATCTCGTCGATGCAACGGCCCACTTGCTCGGGCTTCAGGTTGATGTTCGCGCCCAGCGCCTCCAGCACGTCCGCGCTGCCCGACTGCGAAGACACGGCGCGGTTGCCGTGCTTGGCGACGCGGCCCCCCGCCGCGGCGCAAACGAACATGGACGCGGTCGAGATATTGAAGGTGTTCGCGCCGTCCCCCCCGGTACCCACGATGTCCACAAGGTTGTCCGGATCCTTCACCGTCACCCGCGTCGCGAGCTCGCGCATCACTTGCGCCGCGGCGGTGATCTCGCCGATCGTTTCCTTCTTCACTCGCAAGCCTACGATGATCGCCGAGATCATTACGGGCGAGATCTGTCCACTCATGATTTGCCGCATGAGATCGAGCATTTCGTCGTGGAATATCTCGCGGTGCTCGATGGTCCGCGTCAGCGCTTCCTGGACCGTGATGCTCATGCAGCCTCCCGTTGCAGGAAATTTTTCAAGAGCGCGTGTCCGTGCTCGGTGAGAAAGGACTCAGGGTGGAACTGCACTCCCTCAACGGCGAACTCACGGTGGCGTACGCCCATGATCTCGCCGTCTTCGGACTCTGCCGTAACCTCGAGGCACTTGGGCAGGCTCGCGCGGCGAATCGCAAGCGAATGATAGCGGGTCGCCACGAAAGGACTCGGCAGTCCGCGAAACACCCCGAGGCCCAAATGGCTGATCGCCGAGGTTTTCCCGTGCACGACTCTGCCCGCATGCACGACCTCGCCGCCGAAAACCTGGCCGATCGCCTGATGGCCGAGGCACACGCCCAGTATCGGAACCCTGCCGGTAAACTCGCGTACCACAGCGAGCGAGATCCCCGCTTCGGTGGGAGTACAGGGCCCGGGTGAAATGACGATGCTTTCCGGTCTCATCGCTGCGATGTCCGCTACCGCGATCTCGTCGTTGCGAAACACCCTGACGTCCGCACCCAGTTCGCCCAGGTACTGCACCAGATTCCAGGTGAAGGAATCGTAATTATCGATCATCAGGATCATGTCCGCCCGTCCATTCCGCTCGAGGCGATCTCCGCAGCGCGCAGCACGGCCCGCGCCTTGGCGCGGGTTTCCTGCAATTCGCTTTCGGGCACCGAGTCGGCGACGATCCCGGCACCCGCCTGCACGTGCATCTGGCCGTCTTTCACCACAGCCGTGCGGATCGCAATCGCCAGGTCCATATCGCCGTTGAATCCCAGATAGCCCGCAGCGCCCGCGTAGACGCCCCGCCTGTCCGGCTCGAGCTCGTCGATGATCTCCATGGCACGCACCTTGGGCGCGCCACTCACCGTTCCCGCAGGAAATGCCGCGCGGAACACGTCGAGGCAATCCAGCCCGCCCCGCAGCCTTCCTTCCACGTTCGACACGATGTGCATCACGTGCGAGTAGCGTTCGACCGTCATCGTTTCGGTGAGCCGGACAGTCCCCGTCGCGGCCACGCGCCCGACGTCGTTGCGGCCGAGGTCGGCCAGCATCACGTGTTCCGCACGCTCCTTCGGATCAGCAAGCAACTCGCGCTCCAGCGCGACGTCCTCGTCTTGCGTCGCCCCGCGGCGGCGCGTTCCGGCGATCGGGCGCACCGTAACCGTACCACGCTCCAAACGCACCAGGATTTCGGGTGAGGCGCTGACAACCTGGAAGTCGCCGAAATCGAAATAGAACATGTACGGCGACGGGTTGATCGAGCGCAAAGCTCGATACAGGGAAAGCGAAGATCCGCCAAACGGACGCGACAAACGCTGTGACAGCACGACCTGCATGATGTCGCCGTCGTGAACGTACCGGATTGCACGGTTGACCGCGGCACGGAAGCTGTCGGCGTCGAAATTCGACGCAACCTCCGTCTCCGCGTCGCGCGTCTCGGAAGGCGGTGACAAAGGCAGTCTAAGCGCGCCCAGCAGTTCGCGCAGACGCGCTTGAGCGTCGTGCCAGGCGCTCGGCTTGGTCGGATCCGCATAGACGACGAGATAGAGCTTGCCCGAAAGATTGTCTATGACGGCGAGCTCCTCGGACACCAGCAACAGCATGTCCGGGCAACCGAGCGCATCGGGCTTGAGCCATCCTCCAGCGAGCCGCGGCTCGATCCACCGCACCGTGTCGTAGCCGAAGTATCCGACCAGGCCCCCGCAGAACCGGGGTAAGCCAGGGAGTTCCGCAACGCGGTAGCGCGAAAGAAATTCGCGCACGAAAACGAGCGGATCGGCGGTCTCGGACTTCTCCGCGATAACGTCTCCATGCATCACTGTCACCAAGCTCCCGACCGCCCGCAGCCTTACTGGGGCCGCCAGTCCGATAAACGAATAGCGCCCGAAGCGCTCGCCACCCACTACGGACTCGAGCAGATAGGTGTTGGAGCGATTGGCAAGCTTCAGATATAGCGATAGCGGCGTCTCGAGATCGGCGAAGGTCTCCGCGAGGAGCGGAACGCGGTTGAAACCTTGAGCGGCGAGCCGCTGGAATTCTGCTTCGGTCATGACTGCTCCACGAAAACGTTGCGGGTACTGCGGGTGCGCGCGGGGCGCGCAAGCGACTACAGGCTAGCTGCGCCACCAGCGCCAGCTGCGCGATTGCACCCGTTTTCCGGCGTTTTCGAAGAGCACGGTTGACTTACCTTTGCGTCTCGTTCAGAGCGCTTACTCTATATCACCCCTGCGCGGCTTGTCCAGTTTGCGGCGCGCTAGAGCACCTTGCCGGGGTTCATGATGCCGTGTGGGTCGAGGGCGCGCTTGAGTTTGCGCATCAGCTCCAGTTCGAGAGGCGACTTGTAGCGTTGGATTTCATCGCGTTTCAGCTGACCGAGTCCATGCTCGGCGCTGATCGAGCCCCCGAAACGCGCCACGCTGTCGTGCACCAGGCGATTGATCGCCGCCGTATTCCTGACAAAAATATCGGGGGCAACCCCTTCGGGAGCGGATACGTTGTAGTGAAGGTTTCCGTCGCCGAGATGTCCGAAAGTCACCATGCGCGCGCCCGCATGAGCGCGTGCAAGTTCCTGGTCCGTCGCCGAGATGAAATCGGCGATGCGCGAGATCGGAATCGACACGTCGTGTTTGATATTCGGGCCCTCGTGAGCCTGCGCTTCGGAGATGAATTCACGCAGCTTCCAGAAAGCCCGCGCCTGGGTCTCGTTCTGCGCGACCGTCGCATCGAGAATGTTTTTCTCCTCGAGAGCCGCTTCCAGCACGCTTTCGGCCAAAGCCCTGACACCTCCACCCGACTGCGTGTCCGAGAGTTCCATCAGCACATAATGAGGGAAGCGGCGCGGAAAAGGCGCAGCAGCATCCCTGAAGTGCTTCAGCACGAGCGCGAGACAAAAATCGGAAAATAGCTCGAAGCCCGTGAGCCTCTCGCCGCAAGCGTCCAAAGCCTGCTCCAGCAGCCCCAACGCCTTTTCCGGACTTTGCAGCGCCACCACTGCGGTCGCATGAGACTTGGGCAGGGGAAAGAGCTTCAGGACCGCCGCTGTGATTACACCGAGCGTTCCTTCGGCACCGATGAAGAGCTGCTTCAGGTCATAGCCGGTGTTGTCCTTGCGCAGGCCGCGCAAGCCCTCCCATACCTCCCCGGAGGGCAGCACGACCTCTAGCCCCAGCACGAGTTCGCGGGCATTGCCGTAGCGCAGCACCGCCGTGCCGCCCGCATTGGTGGAAAGATTGCCGCCGATTTCGCAACTGCCCTCGGCCGCAAGGCTCAAGGGGAAGAAACGCCCCGCTTCTTCGGCCGCCCTTTGCAGGTTGGCCAGCACACAGCCGGCTTCGACGGTCATGGTGTTGTTGCGCGCATCGACTTCGCGGACCCGGTTCATGCGCGAGAGATTGAGGACGATCTGCGTACCGCTTGCGTCCGGGGTCGCCGCGCCGCAAAGGCCCGTGTTTCCCCCTTGAGGGACGATCGCCGTACGCGAGCCGGCGCACGCGCGCACCACCCCGGCCACCTCGGCGGTGGACGCCGGCCTGACGACGGCTGCCGGCTTGCCCAAGTAGCGCTTTCGCCAATCTGTCGCGTAGGGCGCGACCTCCATCGGCGACGTGATCAGTCCCGCCGGTCCGACGATGGCCTGGATTTCCTCGATGAACGATCTCAATTCGGCCTCTCGGCGCGGCCGCGCAGTACTGCGCGATACCCGTCGCTAGCCGACGGACTTGAGCGCATCTCGCATCTGCGAGATCGTCGCGCGGTAGTCCTTCGAGCCGAAAATCGCGGAACCCGCAACGAAGGTATCGGCCCCGGCGCGCGCGATTCCGGCGATGTTCCCCGCGTTCACGCCGCCGTCCACTTCCAGCATGATTGCGCGCCCCGTGTCGTCGATTTTCCTGCGTGCATCGCGCAACTTCTCCAGGGCGTGCGGGATGAATTGCTGCCCGCCAAATCCGGGATTCACCGACATGATGAGAACCAGCTCGAGCTTGTGCAGGACGTGATCGAGGCAGGACAACGGCGTCGCGGGGTTCAACGCGAGGCCCGCCTTGCAGCCCGAGTCGTGGATCAAGCCGACGGTGCGATCGACGTGCTCGCTCGCCTCCGGGTGGAAGCTGATGATGTTGGCTCCGGCGCGAGCGAAATCCGGGATGATTCGATCGACCGGCCGGACCATCAAGTGCACGTCGATTAAGCTCTCGGTAAGCGGGCGGATTGCCTCGCACACGATCGGTCCCACGGTGAGGTTCGGTACGTAATGATTGTCCATCACGTCGAAGTGAATCATGTCGGCTCCGGCTGCGACAACCGCAGCCACTTCATCGCCGAGCCGCGCGAAGTTTGCCGACAGGATGCTCGGTGCGATTCGGAACGTGCGTGCAGCCATCGAGAGAAATTCTACTTGGATTCGCCCGGGGCCGCATGAAACGGCGATCATCCCGCCCTTGTCAGTCCGCGCGATTTCGTGTGGAATGACCGCATGGTCGCGGAGAAAAAATACGAGGTCACGGTCTCCTCGCAGACGCAGTACATCCCGGAACAGTCCGACGAGCAGAACGCCCGCTTCGTCTTCGCCTACACGATCACGATCCGCAACAACGGAAATCTCCCCGCTCAACTGGTCTCGCGGCACTGGATCATCACCGACGGCCGCAACCAAGTGCAGGAAGTGCGGGGGCTCGGCGTGGTCGGCGCTCAGCCCCTGCTCAAACCCGGGGAAAGCTTCGAGTACACGAGCGGCACCGCGATCGCGACGCCCGTCGGGACGATGCGAGGCAGCTACCAGATGGTGGCCGAAGACGGCACTCGGTTTGATGCGCCGATTCCCGAGTTCACCCTGTCCGTACCCCGTGTCTTGCACTAGTGCCGATCGCGGTCTTCCGGCCTGCTCGGCAGCGTCCACCACACGAGGAGCCCGACGAGCGCAAGGGCGAGCCCCGCTTCGAGCACGATGATCCACAGTCCGGAACTCAATTGGCGACGCCTTCTCTAAGCCCTCGGAAACCGATGATAGGGCACTTGCGCTGGTTTTTTCTCGGGACGGCAGGCTTGATCGCCGGCTGCGCTCTGCTGCCGCCGCCGGACGGGGCCTGCCCTTGTCCCGGGCTGCCCTCCGTTGCCTCTCGCATCAACCCGCTCGAGCCCGTCGATTTCGGAGCGCTGACGGGGTGGAGGGACGGCGAGCAGGCGGCGGCCTGGCCCGCTTTCCTCGCATCGTGTCAGGCGTTGCGCTGGCGTGAGGCGTGGCGCGGTGTGTGTGCGCGAGCGATGGAACTTCGCTCGCCCAGCGACGAAGAGGCGCGGCGCTTCCTGGAGGAATATTTCACTCCGTGGCGTCTCGCCAACCCGGACGGCGCAATCGAGGGGCTGGTCACGGGTTACTACGAACCGCTCCTGCGCGGCAGCCGCGCCAGGGCCATGCCGTTTCTTTACCCCCTATACGGTCCGCCGGACGACCTGCTCACCATCGACCTTTCCGCGACCAACCCGGAGCTGCGCGGCATGCGCTTGCGCGGGCGCGTCGAGGGAAAGCGCGTCGTGCCGTATTACTCCCGCGCGGAAATCGCCCGCGGCGCGGCACCCATCGCCGGAAAGGAAATACTGTGGGTCGACGATCCGATCGAGGCCTTTTTCCTCCAGATCCAGGGCTCCGGAAGGGTCCAGCTCGACGGCGGCGAGACGCTGCGCCTCGGCTACGCTGATCAGAACGGCCATCCTTTTCAATCGATCGGGCGCTACCTCGTCGAGCGCGGTGAACTCCAGCTCAGCGAAGCTTCGATGCCTGCAATCAAGGCCTGGGCGGCGGCGAATCCGAAGCGTCTCGAGGAGCTGCTCAACCAGAACCCGAGTTTCGTGTTTTTTCGCGAACTGCCGCTCGCCGATCCGGCGAGTGGCCCCGTCGGCGCGCTCGGCGTTCCGCTCGCGCCGGGCCGCTCCATCGCCGTCGATCCGCGCTACGTCCCGCTTGGCGCTCCGGTATTTCTCGCGACGACGTTTCCAGCAAGCGCGAGTCCGCTCACGCGCCTGGTCATCGCTCAGGATACGGGAGGTGCGATCCGCAACCCGGTGCGCGCGGATTTCTTCTGGGGGTTCGGCCCCGAGGCGGGCGCCCAAGCGGGCCGCATGCGGCAACAGGGAAGGATGTGGGCCCTTCTCCCGAAGGAACTGAAACCCGCTCCAGCGGGCGCTGTGACGCCCTGAAGCCTGGTACGCCCGCTCAAAAGTCTATTTTTTGGCCTCGTCGATCAATTTCACCAGCTCCTCGGGCCGGGCGCCGAGGATTCTCTCCCCATTTGTCGTAAAGCTGGTTGGCGTCGCTCTCACGCCGATTTTCTTACCCAGGGCAAGCCACTTATCGACCGGCGCGTTACAGGAGGGCGCGGCCGCCGGGTCCCGGCCGTTCAACATGAAATCGTAGTAGGCCTTGGCCCGGTCGGGCGCGCACCAGATGCTACGTGCCTTGTCCGGCGACTCCGGCCGCAGAATGGGATAGAGAAACGTATAGATCGTAATGTCGTCCTGCCGCAACAGCGCGCGGTCGAGGTTCTTGCAATAGGGGCAGAACGGATCGGAGAAAATCGCCACCACGCGCTTGCCGTTGCCCCGCACCTGCTTGATCGCGAGATCGAGCGGCAAATCCTCGAACTTGATCGCGGCAAGCTTTTGCTGGCGCTCTTCGGTGAGATTCTTCTGGGAGCGCGCGTCGATGATCTCCCCCTTGAACACGAAGTTCACCTTCTCGTCGGTATAGAACAGCGTCTCCCCGACAACGATTTCATACAGGCCGCCATAGGACGTTTTGGTCACGCTGTCCACCTTCATTCCGTCGAAGCGGGCCTCGACGCCTCGCCTCACGGAGGCCTCGTCGGCGAGCGCAGTCGCGGCAAAGACCGCGGCGAGAAATAGAGCCGGCAGTCGCAAACTCATGATGGTTCCCTGTGGTGAGTGCCCCCGCCTATTCCCATGGCGCGGCGCGCAAGCAGCGTCTTCGCGACCGGATTGGAGTTCGTCAGGTTCAATCCGAAGTTCCGGATCCGCGCGGCTACTCGGTTGTTCGCGTCAAAAAGCCGGAACAACCCGTCGGTGACCCAGCGCAATGCGAGTATATCCTCGGCTCGGGCGCGCTCATAGCGCCGCAGCAGCAGGCGATCTCCCGGATCGGAGGCCCCGCGAAGCAGGTCGGCAAGCGAGTGCGCGTCACCCAATCCCAGATTGACTCCCTGCCCGGCGAGCGGGTGCAAGACGTGCGCGGCGTCGCCGATGAGCGCTATCCTTCCCTGTGCCATCCGATCGGCAACCATGCGGCTCAAGGGAAAGGCGGCCGGCGGGGTGAGCGGCTCCAGGGCGCCCAGAGCTGCGTCGCCCGCTTCGCTCACGCGAGCGCAAAACGCCGCGGGTGCGAGAGCGAGCAGATCGGTGGCGTGCGTTTCCGGTGCGGACCAGACGATCGAGACGCGCCGGTCGGGCAAGGGAAGATAGGCGAGCACACCGTCGCTGCGAAACCATTGATACGCGATATTGCGATGCGCCCGTGCGCAGGTGAAATTGGCGACGACGCCGAGCTGCCCGTAGCTCCCGTTTCGGGCCTCGATGCGCGCTGCTTGCCGCGCCCATGAGTCGGCTCCATCGGCGCCTACCGCCAGTTTCGCCGTGACCACATTGCCGTCTTCGAGACCGATTTCGACTCGATTCCCGGCGCGACGCAGCTCCGAGGGAACCGCCGGACACAGCAGCGATAAATTTCGCTGATGTTCGAAACCCTGCCACAGGGCATGGTGAAGCCGGCTCGATTCGACGGTCGCCGCGAGTTGCAGCGTCCCCGACTCGTAAGCGGAAAAATCCAGCCGCGAGCGCCCGTCGTCGCCGAACACCCGCATGTCGTAAATCGGCGTGACGCGCTCGGCTTCGAGGCGCCGCCACGCACCGATGCGATCGAGAAACGCCGTGCTCGCCGGAGTCAGAGCGTAGACGCGCGAATCCCAATCGGCACCCGGCGAAGGCGGCGCCTTGCGCTCGATGAGGGCAAGCCTGAGCCCACTTTCGGCAAGCGCCGCCGCCAGACTCGCCCCGGCAAGCCCTCCACCGATGATGACGATGTCGAAATCCATTCGTGGATTGTACCCGCGAAGGGAATCTTCCTTGACAACCCTTGGACGCAAAAAGGATAATTTCCGGTTTTCCCGTGGCGAATTAGCTCAGCTGGTTAGAGCGACGGAATCATAATCCGCAGGTCCGGGGTTCGAGTCCCTGATTCGCCACCACTTCTCCTCGAGCGAGCGACCATGGCCCCACGCCGAGCTGCATGCCTTGCGCTCCTGCCGGCCCTCCTTTGGGCGGGATCGGTTCTCGCTCAGACGCGGCCAAGCCCGATCCCTCAGGACTCCAGGCGAGGCTACATCCGGCACGTCCAAGAGATGGCAGTGACGGTGGACGACAAAGCGATGCAGCTCGCCGCAGGCGCGGTCATCCGCGATCGGCAGAACCTGATCATCGTGCCCGTGACCATTCCGCGCGAGGGGGCCTGGGCCGCCTACAACCTGGATCGCGACGGCCAGATTTTTCGCGTTTGGCTGCTGACGCCCGAAGAGCTCGTGCGGCCGGGCCCCGAGGGCAGATGACATGACGAAAAAGCTGTTCATTCGGACGTTCGGCTGCCAGATGAACGAGTACGACTCGGACAAGATGGCCGATCTCCTGCGCGCGGCGAAGGGTTTCGAGATCACCGACCAGCCTGAAAATGCGGACCTGATCCTGTTCAACACCTGCTCGGTGCGCGAGCGGGCGCAGGAAAAGGTATTTCACGATCTCGGGCGCGTGAAACACCTGAAGCAGGCGCGGCGCGACCTTCTCATCGGCGTGGGCGGCTGTGTCGCGAGCCAGGAAGGTGCGGCCATCGTGGAGCGCGCGCCCTATGTCGATCTCGTGTTCGGCCCGCAGACGCTGCACCGGCTTCCCGAATTGATCGACGCCCGGCAAAGCTCAGGCGAGCCTCAGGTGGACGTCTCCTTCCCGGAGATCGAGAAGTTCGACAGGCTTCCCCCGGCGCGCGTCGTCGGACCCAGCGCCTTCGTCTCGACCATGGAAGGCTGCAGCAAGTACTGCAGCTTCTGCGTCGTTCCCTACACCCGGGGGGAGGAAGTGTCCCGCCCCTTCGACGACGTGCTCACCGAGGTCGCGGATCTCGCCGAACAAGGCGCCAAGGAAGTGACTCTGCTCGGTCAGAACGTCAACGCCTATCGCGGCAGGATGGCAGACGGCGTCATCGCGGATTTTGCCCTGCTGCTCGAGTACGTCGCAGAGATTCCCGGCATCGGGCGTATCCGTTACACCACTTCGCATCCGAAGGAATTCACCCGGCGTCTCATCGATGCACACACACGGATCGAAAAGCTCGCTCCGCAGGTGCACCTCCCGGTGCAGTCCGGCTCCGACCGCGTGCTCGCGGCGATGAAGCGCGGGTACACCGCGCTCGAATACAAGTCGATCGTGCGCAGGCTGCGCGCCGCGAGACCCGGCATCGGGATCTCTTCGGATTTCATCGTGGGCTTCCCCGGGGAGACTGAGCAGGATTTCGAGGCGACCCTGAGACTGGTGGATGAAGTCGGTTTCGACAGTTCGTTTTCGTTTGTCTACAGCCCGCGGCCGGGAACCCCCGCCGCCGAGCTTCCCGACGATACTCCGCACGAGGTGAAGCGCGCCCGGCTTGCCCGGCTTCAGCGGAAAATCGATGCGCATGCGAGCTGGATCAGCGAAAGCCTGATCGGCACGCGCCAGTGCATCCTCGTCGAAGGCGCCTCGCGCAGGGATGCCGGGGAGCTCTCGGGCCGCGCCGCGGACAACCGCGTCGTCAACTTTCGCGGCCCCCGGCAACTCGTGGGGCAGTTCGTCGAGGTGACCGTCACCGCGGCGATGGCCCATACGCTGCGCGGCGAGGTCCGCGTTGCGGCATAGGCCTTTGAAGACCCGCCCCCTGGAACTCGTCCTCGCCCCGGTCGACAACCAGCGCCTCGCCAATCTTTGCGGGACGCTGGACGAGAACCTGAGGCAGATCGAGACCGCGCTCGACGTCACGATCGCGCGCCGCGGCGAGCGCTTCACGGTCCGTGGAGCGCAGGCGGCCCAGGCGGCCGACGTGCTGCAGAAATTCTACGACGACGCCAAACGCGGCCTCACCCTGGACGACATTCAGCTCGGCCTGATCGAGGTCCGCTCCCGCGGCAGAGCGAAGGAGGACGCGCCGCTTCTCACCCGGCGGGCGGACCTGCGCGGCCGCACGCCCAGGCAGCGGCAGTACATCCAGAATATCCTCGAGCACGACATCACCTTCGCGATCGGTCCCGCGGGCACCGGCAAGACCTATCTCGCCGTGGCGTGCGCAGTGGATGCGCTGGAGCGCGATGCCGTGAAGCGCATCGTGCTGGTGCGGCCCGCAGTCGAGGCGGGCGAACGCCTTGGGTTCCTCCCGGGAGATCTTGCTCAGAAGGTCGATCCCTACCTGCGGCCGCTCTACGACGCGCTCTACGACCTGCTGGGCTTCGACAAAGCCGGCAAGCTCTTCGAGCGCGGCGCAATCGAACTCGCGCCGCTCGCTTACATGCGCGGCCGCACCCTGAACCACTCGTTCGTCATTCTCGACGAGGCGCAGAACACCACCCCCGAGCAGATGAAAATGTTCCTCACGCGCATCGGCTTTGGCTCGAAGGCGGTGGTGACCGGTGACATCACGCAGATCGACCTCGCGCGTGGGCAGAAGAGCGGCATGGTGGCGGTCCAGAAAATACTCGCTGAGGTTAGAGGTATCGCGTTCACCGCGTTCAAGAGCGAGGACGTCGTTCGCCATCCTCTGGTGCAACGCATCGTGGATGCCTACGAGCGTCACGGGGACGAGTAGCCGCCGTGCCGTCCCGCGGCTCGTCCGACGCCGCACCGCGAGCTCGAGCGCGTCGCCGCAGAAAACCGCGCCTCACGCTTCATCTCCAGGTCGCCTCTCGCGCCGCCCCCGTCCCCGCTTTGGCCCAGATCCGCCGCTGGGCGCGCGCGGCGCTCAAAGGATCGGCCGAGATCACCGTGCGGATCGTCGGAGCGGCCGAATCTCGGATTCTCAACCGTCGCTATCGCGATCGCGACTACGCGGCCAATGTGCTGAGCTTTCCCTACACCGTGCGACGCGGCTTGATGCAGGGTGATATCGTACTTTGTGCCCCGGTGATCGCACGCGAAGCGCTCGCCCAAGGTAAGACGGTGGAGGCGCATCTTGCGCACCTGATGGTTCACGCGCTCCTGCACCTTCAGGGCCACGATCACCTCCGCCAGGGCGACACCGCACGCATGGAAGCGCTGGAAAAGAAGCTCCTCGCCAAACTCGGTTATCCTGATCCTTACGACGATTCCGGGTGACGAATCCCCGGGTCGGGTGAAACCGGCTCGAGGCGCCAGCCCGCTGCAAGCATGGACGAATCGAACAAACCTTCGTTGCTCGAACGGCTTTCCGCACTGCTCATGCGCGAGCCGGAGGATCGCGAGCAGCTGCTCAAGCTGCTGCACTCCGCCTTCGCGAGAAATCTCCTCGACGGCGACGCCCTGTCGATGATCGAGGGCGCCCTGCAGGTCTCCGAGATGCAAGTGCGCGACATCATGGTGCCGCGTGCACAAATGGACATGATCGACGTCAGCGAGACCCCCGACAAGTTCATTCCGCAGGTGATTGCCACGGCGCACTCGCGCTTCCCGGTCATCGACAAGAACCGCGACGACGTCATCGGTGTCCTGCTCGCCAAGGACCTTCTGCGCTACTACGCCGGGGAGGAAGAATTCAAGGTGCGCGACATGCTCAGGCCCGCCGTCTTCGTACCCGAGTCCAAGCGCCTGAACGTGCTGCTGCGCGAATTCCGCGCGAACCGCAACCACATGGCGATCGTGGTCGACGAGTACGGCGGCGTGGCGGGCCTGGTAACCATCGAGGACGTGCTCGAGCAGATCGTCGGCGATATCGAGGACGAGTACGACTTCGACGATTCGGAGGACAACATCGTGCGCGAGCAAGGGGGCCACTACCGCGTCAAGGCGCAGACCGAAATCGCCGATTTCAACCGGGCCTTCGGAACGAAATTCTCCGACACCGCTTTCGACACCGTCGGCGGGCTCGTGGTAAACCGCTTCGGGCGCCTGCCCAAGCGCGGCGAGGCGATCACCATCGACGGCCTGCGCGTCCAGGTGCTGCGCGCCGACAGCCGCAGGCTGCACGTCCTTCAGGTGCACCGGCTGCCAGGCAAGGCTTGAAGGCTTTTCTCCAATCGCCGCTCGCCGCGATTGCCGCGGCTCTCGTGGCAGGCGCGCTGACTGTCGCCGCTTTCGCTCCGCTCGCGGTAATCCCGCTGCCGTTCTTGACTCTCGCAGGCCTGCTGTTCCTCTGGCGGCGCACGGCGGCGCCGCAGCCCGCGTTTTGGGCGGGCTTCGCCTTCGGTGCAGGCCTCTTCGGCGTCGGTGCGTCCTGGGTCTACGTCAGCCTGCACGATTTCGGCATGATGCCGGCACCGCTCGCCGCCATCGGCACGCTCGCCTACTGCGCGATCCTCGCGCTGTATCCGGCCGCCGCGGGCTGGTGCCTCGCGCGGCTCGGACGCGCTCCACTTGCCTCCGCCCTGATCGCGTTCCCGGCGGCTTGGACGCTCTTCGAGTGGTTGCGCGGCTGGGTCTTTACAGGTGTGCCCTGGCTTGCCCTCGGTTACAGCCAAGTTGACTCTCCGCTCGCGGGATTTGCTCCTGTTATCGGTGTATATGGCGTGTCGTTCGTGACCGCGCTCTGTGCCGGGCTTCTGGTCATCGTGCTTACCGGCTCCGGTAAGGCCCGTGTCGCCGGCGGCGTCGCGCTCGTAGTCGCTTTCGGCCTCGGCCAGTTGGCGAAGCAGATCGAATGGACCTCTCCCCGCGGCGCCCCCCTCAAGGTGGCGCTGCTCCAGGGAAACATCCCCCAGGACCTCAAGTTTCAGCCGGATCGATACGCGATGACTCTGTCGATCTACAAGCGCCTCATCGAAGCGAGCAAGGGTCAGCTCATCGTCCTGCCCGAAACCGCCATCCCGCGTTTCCTCGACGCGGTCGACCCGAGCTACCTGAAGGACATCGAGCGAACCGCCGTCGGGCGGCGCGCCGACGTTCTGATCGGCGTGCCCATCCGGAACCCTGAGGGACGCTATTTCAACAGCGTGGTCAGCGTCGGGGCTTCGCCTTCGCAGCGCTACGACAAGTCGCACCTCGTTCCCTTCGGCGAGTTCGTTCCCCCCGGCTTCGGCTGGGTTGTGAAGACCTTCGCGATTCCGCTCTCGAATTTTTCTCTGGGTCCGGAAAATCCGAAACCGCTCGCGCTCGCCGGGCAGCTCGTTGCGCCGAACATCTGCTGGGAGGACGCCTTCGGCGAGGAGATCATCCGCCAGCTCCCTCAGGCGACGTTGCTGGTGAACGTGTCGAACGTCGCCTGGTTCGGCGATTCGCTTGCCCCGGCCCAGCACCTGCAGATCTCGCGCATGCGTGCGCTCGAGACGGGACGCGTCATGCTGCGCGCGACCAATACCGGCATGACCGCGATCATCGATCCTCGCGGCGGGGTCGCTGCGAGGCTGCCGCAGTTTGTCGAGGGCGCCCTCGAGGGTGAGGTGCAAGGCTATTCCGGGGCAACGCCTTACGTGAAACTGGGCAACGCTCCCGTGGTCCTCATGTGTGTCGTGCTCCTTGGTGCGCTCGTATTCATCCGCCGCCGCGTTGGTCGGGTCGGAGAAAGCCGGTAGAATCCATCGCTGTCACCGCGCGCTCATGCTGACCTTCCAGGAACTGATCCTCAAGCTGCAGAGTTACTGGGGCGGCGAGGGCTGCGCCCTGCTGCAACCCTACGACATGGAAATGGGCGCGGGAACGTTTCACACCGCGACCTTTTTGCGCGCGATCGGCCCCGAGCCGTGGAGAGCCGCCTACGTGCAACCCTCGCGGCGACCCAAGGACGGGCGCTACGGCGACAACCCCAACCGGCTGCAGCACTACTACCAGTATCAGGTCGTGCTGAAGCCTTCGCCCGACGATCTGCAGGATCTCTATCTCGGCTCGCTCAAGGCGCTCGGCATCGATCTGCGCAAGAACGACGTTCGCTTTGTCGAGGACGACTGGGAATCTCCGACCCTCGGCGCCTGGGGTCTGGGTTGGGAAGTGTGGTTGAACGGGATGGAGATCACCCAGTTCACCTACTTCCAGCAGGTCGGCGGACTCGACTGCAAACCGGTCTTGGGTGAACTCACCTACGGACTCGAACGCCTCGCGATGTACCTGCAGGGCAAGGACAGCGTTTTCGATCTCACATGGGTGGACGGCATCACTTACGGCGATGTGTACCACCAGAACGAGGTCGAGCAGTCGAAATACAACTTCGAAGCGAGCGACGCCACCTGGCTGCTGTCGCAGTTCAATGATTTCGAATTGCAGGCAAAGCGCTTGATCGCGGAGGGCCTCGCTCTCCCCGGTTACGAGATGGTGCTGAAATGCTCGCACACCTTCAACCTGCTCGACGCGCGCGGGGCGATTTCGGTCACCGAGCGCGCGGCATACATCGCCCGCGTGCGCGCGCTGGCGCGACTCGTCGCGCAGGCCTATTACGATTCGCGCGAGAAGCTCGGTTTTCCGATGCTGAAGTCGGCGGAAACAACGAAGAAGAGGGTGCGGGCCTAGGCAATGTCGAAGAAGAAGATGGACAAGGCGCCGGAATCGGGGAGCCTGCTTGTGGAACTTCTCACCGAGGAGTTACCGCCTAAAGCACTTTCCTCAGTAAGTCAGTCATTCGCCGATGAGATTTTCAACGGCCTTGTGCGCCATCAACTCAAGCTCCGTGACTTTTCCGGGCGGAGAGTTTTTGCCACGCCGCGCAGGCTGGCAACTCTGATCCCTGAAGTTCTCGCGGAGGCGCCCGACCGAGCAGGCGAGGTAGTGGGGCCGTCCGTAAAGGCACCACCCGAAGCTGTAGCCGGATTCGCAAGAAAGAATGGCGTTGAAATCGCCGCACTCGAACGACGTGATACTCCAAAAGGTGCCGCTTTCGTTGCACGCATCACCTTGAAGGGCGCTGTCCTCGACGCGGTACTCGCCGATGTCGTCTACGATGCCACGCGAAAGCTTCCGATCCCGAAAGTGATGCGCTGGGGCGAAGGCGAAGCGCAGTTCGTGCGCCCCGTACACAGGCTGGTCATGATGCATGGCAAACGCGTGGTCCCGGGCACCGTTCTCGGCGTGCCCGCAGGCAACACGACGAGCGGACATCGATTCATGGGAGCAGATTCGATTCCTCTGAGCAACGCTGGCGAGTACGAGGCAAAGCTGCGCAAAGATGGTCATGTCATTGCCGATTTCGCAGCGCGCAAATCGGAAATCGAACGGAACCTGCTCGCCGAGGCCAAACGCCAGAAAGCGGGCCTCGGTGATTATCAGGACTTGCTGGACGAAGTCACCGCACTAGTCGAGTTCCCGACCGTTTACGCGGGTGGATTCGACGCCTCGTTTCTCGAGGTGCCGCAGGAGTGCCTGATCCTCACCATGCGGCAGAACCAGAAGTACTTCCCGCTTTTCGACGCGAGCGGAAAGCTGCTGCCAAAATTCCTGATCGTCTCGAACATGCAGGTCACCGACCCGCGCCCAATCGTCAGCGGCAACGAGCGGGTCGTCCGGCCCAGGCTCGAGGACGCGCGGTTCTTCTTCAACCAGGACCGGAAGACCCGCCTCGAGGCGCGCGTTCCGCAGTTGGCGAAAGTCGTGTTCCACAACAAGCTCGGCAGCCAACTCGAACGCACGCAGAGAATCAAGCTGCTGGCCGGCGAGATCGCGCGCTCGCTTCGCGCGGATGTCATGCAGGCCGAGCGCGCCGCCGAGCTTTCCAAAGCGGATTTGCTCACCGCCATGGTCGGCGAATTTCCGGAACTGCAGGGCGTCATGGGACGCTACTACGCGCTGCACGACGGCGAGCCACGTGAAGTCGCCGATGCGATCGAGCAGCATTACCGCCCGCGCTTCGCCGGCGACAAGCTTCCCGAAAGGCCGATCGCGTGTGCCGTAGCGCTCGCCGACAAGGTCGACACACTAGCGGGGCTATTCAGCATCGGCGAACAGCCAACCGGAGACAAGGATCCGTTCGGACTTCGCCGCGCGGCTCTCGGGGTTCTCAGAATTGTCATTGAAAATCAGCTCCCGTTGTCGCTCTGGGACCTCGTAAACGCGGCCTTCGAATCTTTCAAAGGCAAGGCGCAAACGGATCTGCAGATGTTTTTCACGGAACGCATGCGCAGCTATTTCCATGAGCGCGGCTATTCCGCGAACGAGGTCGAGGCGGTTCTCAGCCTGAACCCGGTTGCGATCGCCCTCATCCCCAAGCAACTCGAAGCTGTTCGCGCGTTTTCCGCACTTCCCGAAGCAGCCAGTCTTGCTGCGGCCAACAAGCGA
>Ga0184608_10000107_pt1 | contig 18563 bp, 18 predicted proteins | sample PLM1_30_coex_FD_133010 | JGI IMG/M metagenome (GOLD analysis project Ga0184608, IMG submission 133010) | Groundwater sediment microbial communities from an aquifer in East River, Colorado, USA - PLM1_30_coex | ecosystem: Environmental > Terrestrial > Soil > Riparian zone | place: USA: East...
CCGATCGCCGTCGCGCGCTGCGGGCGAAGCCTGTTGATGGCCGCGATGACCAGGGTTTTGTCAGTCGTCGGCGATTGCACGATCGACGCGTCGCCCGAGAAGGACACGACGCCGATCTTCACGCTCTCGCTCTGCTTCTCCACGAACGCGCGCGCCGCGGACTTCGCCGCTTCCATGCGATTCGGCTTCATATCCTCCGCGAGCATCGAGCCGGACACGTCGATCGCGAGGATGACCGTGCCCTCCTGGCTCGGGACCGCGACCACCGCCTGTGGACGCGCTACCGCGATGGCCATGAAAGCGAGGGCGAGGATGAAAAGGACGGGCGGAACGTGGCGCCGCCAGCCCGGTCCCTTGCCGATGGCTTCGCGCACGAGCGAGAGGTTCGCGTAGCGGAGCGCGTAGCGATTCCGCCTGCGCTGCGCGAGCACGTAGAGCACCGCGAGTCCGACAACGACCACGAGCAGCAACAGAGCGGTAGGCCAGATGAAGGTCATGCGGATGCTCCCATCGCGGCGCGCCGTCCGGCGCGGCGCTTACGCGCGTACGCAAACTTGACGATAGCGCGGACCAGGTCTTCGTCTGTTCGCAGCACGAGCACGTCCACGCCGGCGCGCGTGAACGTCGCGTTCAGCTGCTCCTCGCGGCGTCGCGCGGCCGCCGCGAAGCGCTCGCGGAAGCGCGGATCCCCGGTGTCCACGCGGAGCTGCTCGCCGGTCTCGCTGTCGGTGAGGATCACCGTCCCGATGTCCGGCAGCTCGTCCTCGCGCGGGTCGGCAAGTCGAATGGCGAGCGTCTCGTGCCGGCGTGCGATGCGCTCGAGGCCTTTTTCCCAACCCGCCGCGCTGAAGAAATCAGAGACCACGAAGACGAGCGATCTGCGCTTGAGTCCACGCATCCCCGAGTCGAGGAGGTCGCTCAGCGATGTGAGCGGCGCGCTCTCGAGGCGCGGACGTTTCTCGAGCTCGTTCAGGATCCGAAGTACCTGCACGCGGCCGCCGCGCGCCGGGATCGAGCGCTCGACGCGAGATCCGTACAGCGTGGCGCCGACGCGGTTGCCGTGGCGCGTCAGGAGACGCGCGAGGAGCGTGGTGAAGTCGATGAGGAGATCTCGTTTCCTGCGATCGACGGTACCGAAATCGACGGATGGCGAGAGATCGAGGAGAAAGTGGGCGTTGATCTCGCGGTCCTCGAGGTACTCGCGAACGTACGGCGTGTCGAGCCGTGCCGTGACGTTCCAGTCGATGTGCCGGACGTCGTCACCGAACACGTACTCGCGGATATCGGCGAGGTCCAGCCCCTCGCCCCTGAAGATCGTCCGGTAGTCGCCCTGAAGCAGTCCGTCCAGCCGACGCATGACGGTCCACTCGAGCCGCTGCAGGCGGCGCTCAGGCGCGGAGGGCGACATGTCCCTGCAGTGGTTCGGTCGGCACGGGTATGCGCGCGAGCACGCGCTTGACGATGTCGTCCGCGCTGACGTCCTCGGAGAGCGCTTCGAAAGAGAGGACGATCCGGTGACGCAGGACGTCGAGCGTCAGGTCCTGGATGTCTTGCCCCGTGACGTAGCGCCGGCCGCGGAGATACGCGAGCGCGCGACCCGCGAGCACAAGGTTGATCGACGCGCGGGGGCTCGCGCCATAGCTGATGTACTTCGCCACGTCGCCGATCCCGTACTCGGCGGGGTTCCGCGTCGCAGATGCGAGCCGCACGACGTACTCCATGAGCGTCGGATCGACGAAGACCTCGTCGACCTCGCGCTGGAGCTGCACGAGACGCTCGGTCGTCATCACCGGTACGACCGGCGACATGCGCCCGGTCACCCGCTCGACGACCACGAATTCGTCCATCTCGCTCGGGTACCCAACGAGGACCTTCAACATGAACCGGTCGACCTGGGCCTCGGGCAACGCGTACGTCCCCTCGGTCTCGATCGGGTTCTGCGTTGCCATGACGAGGAAGGGGTCCGGGACTTTGTGCGTCTCGCGGCCGATCGTCACCTGCCGCTCCTGCATGACCTCGAGGAGGGCGCTCTGGACCTTCGCTGGAGCGCGGTTGATCTCGTCGGCGAGCAGGAGGTTCGTAAACACCGGACCAAGCGAGGTCTGGAAGTCTCCGGCGCGCTGGTTGTAGATGCGCGTGCCCACGAGATCGGCCGGCACGAGGTCGGGCGTGAACTGGATCCGCTTGAAGTCGCCGGTGATGGCCTGAGCGATGGTCTTGACCGAAAGCGTCTTAGCGAGGCCCGGCACGCCCTCGACGAGCAGGTGGCCGCGCGCAAGAAGACTCACCATGAGGCGCTCGAGCAGGTGATCCTGCCCGACGATCACCTTCTTGATCTCGAAAAGAAGCCGGCCGGTGTCCGGCGGCACGGCTGCTTGTGTCTCTGCCATCAGTCCTTCACTCCTCTAGTCCGGCGGCAGGCCGAGCGCGCTTGCCGCTGTATCGATGGTCACCGCGAAACCCACGCCGCTGAACGCGGGTTGCCCGGTCGGATTCACGAGTCCGGTCACGATCCCGACGACTTCGCCGTCCCTATTGACGAGCGGGCCTCCGGACGATCCCGGGTTCACGGCCGCGTCGAACTGGATCAGACCCGTGAGGGTGCGCCCCTGATTCGGCGCCTGAACGGAGCGGTCGAGACCGCTGATCACTCCCGTCGAGAGCGATCGCGTCAGCGCGAATGGATTTCCAACGACGATCGCGTCGTCGCCGATCCGCAGAGCCGAAGGATTACCAAGCGTCGCTGGCTGAAGCTGGGCGGGAGTATTCGTGGGCCGGAGCGCGGCGATGTCGCTCTCGACGACCTGGGAAATGATGACGGCCGACGACTCGGTGCCGTCAGCGAACACGACCGTCAGGCGTTGGGCGTTCTGCACAACGTGGAGCGCGGTCAGGATGTCGCCGGCGTCGTCGATGACCACGCCCGACCCCGTGTCCGTCAGTGTGCCGTCCGCGCGCATCGCCTTGATCTGGACGACCGAGGGAGCGACCTTCGCGTAGACCTCGCTCATGGCCGGCGTGGGCGTTGCCGATGGCTGGACCTCATCGGGCCGCGGCGCCGGCGCCATCGAGATGGCGACGAGAAGAGCGGGAGCCGCGAGCGCAGCCGTCCAGGGGAGCGCGCGGCGGAGGACGGTGCGAATCCGAGGTTTTTGGGAAGGTGGTTGGGCGCCCGGGTCGGGGGCCACGTCGTGATGGCCGCGCGGGAACGAGCCGTAAGGCCGATCCGCTCTGGTGGGCACGAGGACCCGTCGAGTGTAGGCACGCGACTTTCGCGGACGGGTATGGGTTGAGTAAGAAGGAGAGCCCTTGCATCGTTAGAACGCACGTTCTATCATGCATAAGTGCCGCAGAGCGCGGAAAAAAGCACAGCGATCTACGCGCGATCAAGTTCGAATGTGCGGACGACAGAGTCGCAACTCGAAGCCTGCCGCCGCGCTGCCGAGCACCTTGGCTTCGACGTGACCGATGAATTCGTCGACGAAGCCATCTCGGGAACCATCGCGACGAACTCCCGACCGGGGACTCGGGAGCTAATGGCTAGTCTTGGTTGCTTCGACGTCGTCCTTGTCTACCGGCTTGACCGGCTTTCGCGATCCGCGACTGAACTCGCGGATTTACTTCAAGAATTCGCCGCGTCGGAGGTCGAGGTTTGGTCGGTCGCGGACCTTTCGATTCCGGCGCGAATCCTGACCGACCAGATCGCTGACATCGCCGCCTTCGCCGAGTCCGAACGCATAGCGATCTGTCAGCGAATGGATGATGGCGTTCGCCGGGCTGCTGAGAAAGGTAAGTGGATGGGCGGCCCTGTCCCCTTTGGTTATGACCTTGACGCCAATGGCGCTTTGACCCCATCAGGAAGGCTCGTTGCCGGGATGCCCGAGGCGGAGCTCGCTCGTTCTGTGTTCGAACACCTTGCCGCGGGTTCGTCGACGATCAAGGAAGCGCGGCGAATGAATGAGCTTGGCGTTTTCCCCGGGCGCCGATACTCGAACAAGGTGGTGAGGATGAAACGATCCACCTGGTTCCCCTCTCGCATTAATGCGATGGTCCGAAACCCCGTCTACAAGGGCTTTCATTGCATAGAGAAACGGTCCGGCGCGATTGAGCGCAAAGTGGCTCCACTCGTCAGCGTTGACCTATGGCAGGCAGCGCAGGATGCGATTCGCGCCAATCGCAGCTGCGAACCCGGCCGCCCGGCGAACCCGCACCTCCTCCGGGGACTGATCTTCTGCGACGACTGCGGAAATGGGTTCGCTGCCACGAGCGTCAGCAGTACTCAGACGAACTGGCGTGGTTCGTACTACAGGTGTGCCGGCCAAATCGGCACTGTCGAGCCTGATCCCGAGTTGAGGTGCACGGCAAAGAATGGTCCCTGCGCCGTCTATCGAGAAACTGATCTGGGATGACTGCCTCCGCATGGAACCGGGTGCATCCACGGCGGCCGGTTTTGATCAGCAGAGGCCGGTGATCGAGAAGTGTCTGCGGCGGATCGGTGTTCGCACCGTCGGTGTAAGACCTCACAAAGTTGCATACGTGCGCGTCGATTACGCGGACGGGACAACGCGAACCTTTCGTTTCGCACGAGGAGACGGAGCAGCACTTTGAACAAAGTCGTCTACACGGAAATCCAGGCGAAAAGCGCGCTCAACCGGGTGAAGGGCATGCCATTCGATTGGAGTTTGAACCCATACGTCGGTTGCCCTCACGCGTGCCGTTATTGCTTTTCTCGTGCCTACAACGCGCGCTATCGCAACCGAGATGTGGGTGAAGCGTTCGACAGGAGCGTGGAAGTGAGAACAAATTTCGCCGACCAGCTCCGCGCGGATCTCAGATGCCGGCCACGGGGCTCGGTAGCGATCGGAACAGCGACAGACCCCTATCAGCCAATCGAGGGCAAATACCAACTGACGCGACGCTGTCTCGAAGCGCTCGTCGAGTATCCGATGCCGACGAGCATCGTGACGAAGGGTCCGCTCGTCGTGCGCGACATCGACGTCCTCAAGAAGCTCGACGAGAAGACCGAACTCACGGTGTACTTCAGCGTCCCGTGCGTCGATGAAGAGATCGTCCGCAAGACCGATCCGGGCACCGCGCCGCCGCGACAACGCTTGCGCGCGCTGCGCATGCTGCGCGAAGCGGAGATCGACGCGGCGGTGCTCTGCATGCCGGTGCTGCCCGGCATCAGCGACAGCGAGGAATCGCTCGACGCGGCGGCGCGCGCCGCGAGCGAAGCCGGCGCGACGGCGTTCCGGCATCGCCCGCTCAAGATCGACGTCGAGATCCAGCAGTACTACTACGACTTCCTCGCGACGGAGTTCCCCGTCGCGGTCCCTCGCTACGTCGCGCTCTACCAGGGCAGCGTGCATCCCTCGAAGGACTACGAGCGCGAGCTCGACGAGCGGGTGCGACGCGTTCGCGCGCGCTACGAATTTCGAGAGCGACCGGAACGTCCGCCCAAGCCGGAGACCGTCCAGTTGCAGCTCGCCATATAGCGGCGGGAACCTCGTCCCAGGCGGACCAGGAAGAGAGAGACCACGTTTGTCACACCTCTGTTACGCAGGCTCGTTTTCGAAGCACAAGCGACGCCGGCGGAGAGGCACGAGAAGTGCGTTATTCCGTGAGCATGAGCTGGATCGATCAACTGATCCGTCATCTCGAGCAGGTCACGTGCAGCGGCTGCGGGGAGTACTACCGAGGTGGTGACATCGCGGCGGTCGTGACCGAGCCTTCGCGTCTCATCGTCCGGCTCCGATGCCGCTCGTGCGGACAAGATGGCATCGCGATCCTCGACTTTGGGGCGGCACCCGTCGAAGTCGAACCCATCACGGCCGACGAAGTGCTCGACTGCCACGATCTTCTGGCCGGCGCTGGGCGTCCTCCGTCCGAGCTCTTTCCCGCGATCGCGGCGTAGCGCTCTAGGCCGCGCGCCGGGCGGCGCGTTTCGTCGCGCGACTCAGCATCGCGGCGACGGCGGCTTCACTCGTTCGACCGGTTAGCAGTCAAGCGAGCGTCGCGTTGGGATTATGGAAAACCATTGACTTCGTTACCCCGCCATGACAAAAATTCCCGCGGCAGCTCTGGGGAGGGTTCGGATGTCGACCATCGTCCACTACGAATGCCGCAACCTCGATCACTTGCGGGCCGGCTCGCGGCGGGGCAGGGGCGGCCTTGTGATCCATCACGGCACGGTCGGTTATTGCGATGGCCTGCATGTCGATGGAGCTCACCGCTGGATCGCGACCGGCGGCGTGCCGATCGAATTCCTCGTTGAGACCGCCCCGGCCATCGACCCGGGCACGTATCGCACCGACGACGGTTCACTCATCCACGTTCGTCCTTCCGCCAGCGGCAGGATGCTCGTTGAAGTCGATGGCGTCGCGAAAGGCAGGCGCGGCGACCTGCATGTCGGGGTGAAGCTCTCGGACGACCCGGACTGGCCGGACGGTTCGGCGTCGCACATGACTCTCCTCCATGCGGACTAGCTTCCTCAGCTAGCGACGCTCACCAACCGCGACATCGCCGAGCTCCTCGCGCTCGAGTCCGAGCGCGCCGAGGGTCGCAAACAGCGCGCGCTCCGACGCGCGTCGCGGACCGCGCTCATGTGGCCTGAGGAAGCGACCGCGGTGCTAGAAAGCGGTCGCAGCCTGACCGAACTTCGATCCGTCGGTCCCTTCACCGCGCATTTCATCGCGGAGTGGCTGCGGGTGTCGCCGGATCCGCCGACGCCGCCGCCGCTCCGCGACGTCTTCATCACCTACGCGTACGCGCGGACCGTCGTCGATGCACACCCCGAGTGGCGCGCCGTGGCGCGAGCGGATCACCAGATGCACACCGACGCGACCGACGGCAGCTCGACGATCGAAGAGATGGCCGAGGCTGCCGCGTCGATCGGACGAGAGCGCATCGCCATCACCGATCACTCCAAGACGCTTCGCATCACGAACGGAATGGACGAGGCTCGCCTCGTTGCACAGGGCGAGCACATCGCCGCCGTGAACGCGCGAGGAACCGGCCCGCTCGTCTTACGGAGCATCGAGATGGATGTCACGCCCGATGGCGCGGGCGATATGGACCCGAGCGTGCTCGCGGGACTGAACCTCGTCCTCGGCGCGTTCCATTCGAAGCTGCGCCTGCGCGACGACCAGACGGACCGCTACTTCCGGGGTCTGGAGAATCCAGACATACAGGTCCTCGCCCACCCTCGCGGGCGCATCTACAACTTTCGCGCCGGCCTCAACTGTGATTGGGAGCGGGTCGCTCGCCATGCGTTCGAGACGGGCACCGCGCTCGAAATCGACGCGTACCCGGACCGACAGGACCTCGATGTGGAGCGCCTGCGGATCGTCGCCGCTGAAGGCGCCTGGATCTCGATCGGCACGGACGCTCACACGCCGGCCGAGCTGGTGTTCCTCGAGATCGGGATCGCGGCCGCGATCCTCGCCGGTGTCTCTCGCGACCGCATTCTCAATCTCCTGTCGGCGCCGGAGCTTGCCGAACGAGTCGGTCTCATTCGTGCAACAAAGAAGCGCGAAATCCGCGGAGGGGGCTCGATATGGCAGGGGGCAAGCGCGAGCGCATCGACACAACGCCAGGCAAGACCGGCGGATCCCGCTTTGTCCGTCGCGAGGCCGGAGGTCGATTCGGCGCCGGACAGACCAGCGCCGGCCGAAGCGTCGCTCAAGACAAGCGAGTCAAAGCCAAGAACACGGCGCCGAAAGGGATGAAGGATCGCGGCGACTAAGGAGCGCGCGCGCTCGCTCCGTGAGTACAAGCGCAAGCGCGACTTCGCGACAACGTCGGAGCCGCAAGGTGGGCAGCGGAAGGGCGTCGAGCGGCTTTTCGTCGTTCAGAAGCACCGCGCCAGTGCGCTGCACTACGACTTCCGCCTTGAGGCGGGTGGAGTCCTCGTGTCGTGGGCGGTGCCGAAGGGCCCCTCGCTCGATCCAAAAGTGAAGCGTTTGGCGATGCAGGTCGAGGATCATCCGCTGGACTACGCGCGCTTCGAGGGCGTGATACCGGAGGGCGAGTACGGCGGCGGGACCGTGATGGTCTGGGACATCGGGACGTACCGGCTCGAAGAGGACGAGACGTTCGACGAAGCCGTGCGCAAAGGTCGGATCGTTCTCACGCTCAACGGGAAGAAGCTCAAAGGCGGATGGGTCCTCGTGCGTACGCGCGACCGCCAATGGCTCCTCATGAAGCGGCGCGATCGGTACGCCTCGACGGTCGACATCACGATGGAGAAACCGCGATCCGTGCTCACCCGCCGGCTGCTCGCTGGGATCGCGCGGGACGAAGGCGGTGACGTCGCAAAAGCGGCGACCGGCGATCCGATTTGAAGCTCATTCGCCCGATGCTCGCGACGCTTTCGCCGACCATCGTCGAAGGCCCGGAATGGGTCTTCGAGGAGAAGTACGACGGGATCCGCGCCGTCGCGGCTCGCGAGCGTGGTCAGGTCAAGATCTGGTCGCGGACGCTTCAGGACCTCACCCTCGGATTCCCACACGTCGTCGAAGCTGTGAAGGCCCTCGGCGACGGCGACCTGATCATCGACGGCGAGCTCGTCGCCCTGGACGAAAAGGGCGTCTCGCGCTTTCAGCTGCTGCAGCGGCGCGGCACCGCCGGCGCATCGCCCACGCGGTACGCGATCTTCGACCTGCTCGAGCAGGACGGCCGATCGCTCATGTCGCGACCGCTCAGCGAGCGCCGCCCGGCGCTCGAGCGGCTTCTCGGACGCCTGACCGTTCCCCTCTTCGTATCGCGACGGCTCGTCCGCGACGGAAAGGCCGCCTACCGCGAAGCGAAGCGTCTCGGCTGGGAAGGGATCATCGCCAAGGACGAGCGCTCTCCTTACCAGCCGGGAGTTCGGTCCCCTTACTGGCGCAAGGTGAAGGTGCGCAAGGAGTCCGAATTCGTGATCGGGGGATACACGGCGCCGAAAGGTGGCCGCCAGCATCTCGGCGCGCTCCTCGTCGGACTGTACGACGGGCCGAAGCTCCGCTACGTCGGCAAGGTCGGCACCGGCTTCACCCAGGAGACGCTCGACGTGCTGGCGACAAAGCTCGAGCGGCTGCGCACGGAGAAGCCGCCTTTCGATCCAGCGCCGCGCATGAAAGACGCGACCTGGGTGCGGCCCAAGCTCGTTGCCCAGCTCGTGTACGCGGAGTGGACCGCCGACGGAAAGCTGCGGCAGCCCGCGTTCCTCGGACTACGCACCGACAAGGACCCGTCCGAGTGCACCTGGAGCGACCGTGAGCGCTGACGTCGTGAAGGTCGCGGGGGTCGCGATCAGCAATCCCGACAAGGTCTGGTGGCCCGACGAGGGCATCACCAAGTCCGACGTCGCGCGGTTCTACGACGGCATTTGGTCGCATCTCGCGCCGTGGATGCGCGATCGGCCGCTGACCGCGGAGCGCTGCCCCGACGGCATGCTCGGTCCATGCTTCTATCGGAAGGACTTTCCCGAACATTGGCAACCGGCGGGGCCGCGACTGGTCGTTCGGGCGGCGAGCACGGGCAAGGACGTGCGCTATATCGTCGGCGGCTCGCGCGCCACGCTGGTCGGCATGGTCAACCTCGGCTGCATCGCGATCCATGTGATGACCTGTCGTGCGAAGAAGATCCACGAGGTCGATTGGCTCGCGTTCGACATGGATCCGCCGGAGTCGTTCGCCGACGCTGCGCAGGCCGGGCTCGCGCTCCGAGAATTGCTCGACGAGGCCAAGGTCGTCTCATACCCGAAGACCTCCGGGAGCAAAGGCCTCCACGTCTTCGCGCCGCTCCGTGCGGGCGTGACGCAGCAGGAGGCGACCGCGGTCGCCGTCGCGTTCGGTGAGGAGCTCGCGCGCCGCGAGCCGAAGCTCGTGACGGTGGAGTTCTCGAAGGCGAAGCGAGGCGGTCGCGTGTTCGCCGACGCGATGCGCAACGCGTTTGGCCAGACGATCGTTGCCCCCTACAGCGTGCGGAACAGGCCGCGCGCCCCCGTATCGACGCCGCTCGCATGGGACGAGGTCTCGCCCCGTTTGGATCCCGCCACGTTCAACATCCGCACCTTCGAGCGCCGGCTCGCCGCGGCGGACCCGTGGGCCGATTTCTGGCGGCGCCGCCAGCCGCTTCCAAAAATGCCCGCACGATGACTCGCGCCCAACAGGTCGCGCGCGAGAAGCATCCGGTCAAGAGAGCCGCGCTTCTGTTGGGGCCGGGCTTCATCACGGGCGCAGCGGACGATGACCCGAGCGGCATCGGCACCTATTCGGTCGCCGGTGCGTCTCTTGGACTTGCGACGCTGTGGACGGCGCTCCTCACCTTCCCGTTCATGGCCGCAGTCCAGAACATCTGCTCGCGCCTCGGTCAGGTCTCCGGTAGCGGCCTCGCCGGGATCCTCAAGGAGCACTACCCGCGCTGGGTGCTTTATCCCGCGGTCGCCCTGGTCGTCGTGGCCAATGTCGTCAATGTCGGGGCCGACCTCGGCGCGATCGCGGACGCGGCGGGGATCATCGTCGGCACACCGGTCCCCTGGCTCGTGGTCCCGATCGCACTGGCGCTCCTCGCGATGCAGATTTTCGCCAAATACCGATTCATCGAGCGCGTTTTCAAGTACCTCACGATCGCGCTCCTCGCGTACGTCATCGACGCCGTCCTGGTCCGGCCGCCGCTGGCGGAGACTCTCCGCGCGACGATCGTGCCGACGATCTCCGCCGACCATGCGTACATCGCCACGCTCGTGGCGATCCTCGGGACGACGATCTCGCCATATCTCTTCTTCTGGCAGACGAGTCAAGAGGTCGAGGAAGAGAAGTCCGCCGGACGCCGGACTCGCGCGAAGCGGCGTGGCGCATCGCGGTTCGAGCTGCGGATCGCGACGATCGACGTGACGGTCGGCATGCTGGTGTCGAACCTCGTCATGTACTTCATCATCCTGTCGACGGCGCTCACGCTGCACGAGACCGGGAAGACGGAGATCTCGACCGGCGCGGACGCGGCGCAGGCTCTGCGGCCGCTCGCCGGCGATCTCGCTGGAGTGATCTTCGCGGTCGGAATGATCGGCACGGGCCTTCTCGCGGTCCCCGTGCTCTCGGGCGCGTCCGCGTACGCGGTGTCCGAGACCTTCGGCTGGCGGGAGGGACTCGACGAGGACTGGCGCAGGGCAAAGCCGTTCTACGGCGTGGTCGCCATCGCGACGCTCGTCGGGCTGGCCATTCCCTTCACCGGGGTCAAGCCGATCGACGCGCTCTTCTTCACGTCGATCCTGAACGGCGTCGCCGCGCCGTTCCTTCTCGTCGTGATCATGCTGGCCGCGCGGAACAAGAAGGTGATGGGCACGCAGACCATCGGACCTGTCCTCACCGCGCTCGGGTGGATCGTGACCATCGCGATGTTCGCGGCGCTCCTCGGCCTCGCGCTGACATCGTTCGGATCCTGAGCGTGCCCGGCGGCACAGTCGCGACGTAGGCCCACCCACCCGCAGGTCTTGCGCGGATGGCTCAGGCTTACCGGGTGCGGCCTCGAATCGCCCGCCTCATCGTGCGCGGGATCTTCGCGGCGCTCTTTCGCGTGCGTCATTACGGAAGGCTGCCGGCGCATGGACCTCTGCTCGTCGTAGCCAACCACCAGGGCTGGGCCGACGGCTTCCTCCTCGCGGCATCGTTCCCGCTGCGTGCGGACGTGCGGCTTCTCGGCGATCGCGAGGGAACCGGGAAGGTCTGGTGGTGGCGCGCGGTGCTGCGCGCCGTAGGGATCGTGATCCCAATCGAGCGCACGTCGACGGCGGCGGATCGCGCCGCCATCGCTGCGACCCTTGCGGCGCTCGAGCACGGTGCGATCGTCGTGGTGTTCGCGGAGGGCCGCGTCTCGCGGGTTGAATCATCGCTCGGGCCGTTCGCGCGCGGCGTCGGTTACCTCGCGCTCCGTTCAGGGTCGCCGATCCTCCCGGTCTGGCTGTCCGGCACGGCCGAGCTCTACCTGCGGAAGGTGCTTGCGACGATCGCGGGCACGCCGCGCGTGGTCCCAAAGGAGGCGCCGACAAAGGAAGCGACGCGGACGCTCGCGCTCGCGTTGCACGACGATCTCGCGAGGCTCGAGCCCTCCGAGCGCGCACCCGAGCCCGCGCGCAAACGCATGCGCTGGCTCACGAACCTCTTTTAGACGCGGATCTCTCGCAGGAGCGATTTCTCGTCGAGAACGCGGACATTACGGCGCTCGACGTTGATGAAGCCACGCCGTTCGAAGTCCGCGAGGAGCTTGTTCACCGTCATTCGCGTGGACCCGATTGCCGAAGCGAGGTCGTCCTGCGTCAAGGGAAGCGGGCGGCCGAGACGCGCGACCTCGACGAGGTACTTGGCCAGGCGGCTCGTGACGTCGAGGAAGGCGAAGTCCTCGACCTGGCCCTCGAGCTTCCGGATGTTTCGGGAGAGACGCTCGAACATGTGCTTTCGCGCTTCCTCGTTGCGCCGTAACACGGCAAGAGAGCCGTCGCGTTCGATCTGGAAGACGCTCGTCGGGATCACACACACGGCCGTGCCATCGCGCGGGACCTTGTCCTCGAAGATCACAAGCTCGCCGAAAAATTCGCCGCGCGAGTGCAGCGATATGAGGAGCTCGCGTCCGTTCTCGTCGAGAAGCAGCACCTTGACGAGTCCCTCGAACACGACGAACCAGTGCGCGGCGGGATCTCCCTGGTGGTAGACGACCTCATCCTGTTTGAACTTCCGCATCGCCATGTGGCCCGCGAGCTCCTGGCGGTCGATCTCCGGAAGGATCTCGATGGGAAGCACGTCGGCGAGCGTCCCGGCTATCTTGCGGAGCTCTTCGATCTTCACGAACGAGAGAGTCTAGGAGGGCCCTAGTAGCGGACCTGTTTGCGCAGGAGTGTGGGCTCCTTCACGGCGATGTGACGGCGGCCGATCGCGATCGCGCCCTGCGCCTCGAGCTCGGCAAGAGCCCGGTTGACCGATACCCGGGTCGCCCCGACAAAGGACGCGAGATCGTCCTGGGTGAGCTCGATGTCCGTGCGTGCGTGTGCTGTTGCGAGGTCGAGCAGGCACTTCGCCACCCGCCCGGGGACGTCGAGGAACACCAGGTCCTCGATCCGTCCCGACGCCCGCCGCACCGTCCGCGCAAGCAACCGGAGGATCTCCCGCGTTGCCCGCGGGCTTCGCTCGAGCACTCGCAGGAAGTCCTCGCGCGCCAATATCACGACGTGCGTCTCGTCGAGCGCGGTGACGGTTGCCGAGCGCGGCGCGTCGTCGAAGAGAGCGAGCTCGCCGAAGACCGCGCCGTCTCGTTCCACGGCGACCACGACCTCGTGTCCTTCCTCATCTGGTATGGCGACCTTCACCGATCCCGAGAGGATCACATAGGCGTGCCCTCCCGCATCGTCGCGGTGGAACACGACCTCATCGCGTGAGAAGTGTCGCGCGCGAAGTCGCGCCACGAGCTCCGTTCGTTCCGCGTCGCTGAGCGCGCTGAAAACGGGCACACCAGCGAGGACGCGCGCGACCGCTTCGGCGTCCACGCGTCGGACGATACGCGGGCGAGGCTTTGCAACCAGAGTGAGAGATGCGCAAAAACATCCACCGAACGTACTGATGAAGTACTGATCGCCGACGGTACGAGCGTCCTTTTGTGCGGTTTCGCATGCTCGCTCGCTTGACTCGATCCGGCGCCGCCCAAAGACTTCTCGTTAGCAATCCGTTACACGCATGAGGGAAGGGAAAAACACTGAAGCTGACCACGCTCGCGGCTGTCCTCTGGTACGTGGCTAGCTTGTTCGCCGTCTTCCCCTCGGATATGTCCCCGATCGGGTCGGCGACAACGGCTGGCCAGTTCCGCGCGTTCTGGGCAGACGCCTTCGGCGAAGGCATGAACGACCAGGCGCAGATCGACGCGCTCGTCGCCGCCACCAAGGCGGCGCACGCGAACGCGATCGTCGCCCAGGTCGTCCGCCGCGGCGACTGCTTCTGTCTGCGCTCAGGCCTGCCGGTGAATGAATCGATCGCGCCCGGTTTCGACCCGCTCCAGGCGCTCATCAACACGGCGCATGCGCAGGGCATCGAGGTGCACGCCTGGACGATCGCGAACGCGATGTGGAACAACTCCGCGGCGCCGAAAGACCCGAATCACATATTCAACCTGCACGGACCAGCTGCATCGGGACACGACAACTGGGTCATGACCCGTTCCGACGGCCAGTCGATGCTCGGCGACGACTGGATGATCGACCCCGGCCATCCCGACGCGGCGGCGTGGATCGCGAACACGGCGGCGAGCATCGTCCGCAACTACGACGTCGATGGCATCAACCTCGACCGCATCCGGTACCCCGACAGCAACCTCGGTTCGCTCGTGCCGTCGTGGGGCTACAACGCCACGGCAGTCGCGCGCTTCCGTGCCGAGACCGGACGCAGCGACACTCCATCGAACACCGACCCGCAGTGGACGCAGTGGCGTCGCGATCAGGTCACGGGAATCGTCCGCAGGATCTACCTCGAGTCGACCGCGCTGAAACCGCGCATCCGCGTGTCTGCGGATGTGATCACGTACGGGTACGGACCCCAGACCACGGGGAGCTGGGAGAACACGCGCGCGTACGCGGAGCAGCTACAGGACTGGCGCGGGTGGCTTCGCGAAGGGATCCTCGACACGGCCATGCTCATGAACTACAAGCGCGAGTCGCTCGCGAACCAGCACCAGATGTATGACGAGTGGAATGACTTCGCCAAGGACAATCAGTACCGTCGCTCCGTGGTCATCGGATCGGCCCCCTACCTCAACGACATCGCGTCGACAGTGAGCCAGGTGCGCCGCGCGCTCGCTCCGAGCAGCTCGGGGAACAGCGCAATCGGCTGGATCGGCTACTCGTACCGAACACCCGACGCGATGACCGACGCCGGTACGCGTAGTGGCGCAGTCGGCCGCGCCGAGCTCATCAAAGCGCTGACCCAGCCGTCGCAGTACGACACGGTTGCGCAGCCGGTATTCGCTGACGCGCCGACGGTGCCCGCGATGACGTGGAAATCACAGCCGATCTTCGGCCACCTGCGCGGCACCGCGGTCGCGACGAACGGCACGCTGCTCACCGGCACCGTGCTGCATCTCGTCGAGCCGAGCTCGGGAGCCGTACTTCGCACGGCCACGACAGACGGCACCGGTTGGTTCGGCTTCGTCGATCTTCCGATCGGCACCTACCGCGTGACAACCGAATCCTCGCGCGTCACGGGCGGCGTGCTCGGTCAGGCAACGATCGTCGCGGGAACGGTGAGCCTCCTCGGCGCGGCCGCGCCCAGCGCGACGCCGACACCGACGCCCACCCCGTCACCCTCGCCGACGACCTGCCAGCGCACCGACGGTCCTGGCATCGCGGCTCCCTCGAACGTCGCGTCGGGCATCGGCGGCTTCCACGCGTCGTGGTACGGGCAGAGCGGTTACTCGACGCTGTGCCCCGGTGAGACCGCGACGGCGGTCGTCGCTTACTACAACAGCGGCACGCGCGGCTGGCTCGCCGAAACAATGGGACAGGTCGCGTACCTCGGGACATGGAACCCCGAGCCCGGTCAGGACCGCGCCTCGATGCTCGGCGGCGACGGCGGGGCGGGATCGCCGGACACCGGGTGGCCGCGATACAACCGCGTCGCTGCGCAGCCGGCGCAGTGGGTCGGACCGAATCAGGTCGCGTGGTTCCAGTTCACGATCGTGGCGCCGTCGACACCCGGAACGTACCGCCTCGCGATCCGGCCGCTGGTCGAAGGTGCGCAGTGGATGGAGGACTACGGGGTCTTCTGGGTCGTGACGGTGCGTTAGGGATCCTTAGGGGCTTCTAGCGCACGGCCACCGTGGTGATCTGGGCGGTCTCGCCGCCGTACGAGAACAGCAGTTGGTAGACCCCGGGCTGCACGTTGGTCGGGATCTGCAGCAGGATGCGGCCGTTCCCATCGAGGGTTCCATTGACCGCGCGACGGTTCGAAACGGTCACGGGGTCATTCAGGAAAATGCCGAATGAGCCCGCGGCGGGCCTTCCGTTCGCGAGGGAGGCCGAGAACGACGCCGGTAGGGTCGCGTTCCGCGTCGCCGTGACCGGACCCGTGTACGTCACGACGGTTCCGTTCTTCAGCGTGTATGAGGGCCCGGCGGGACGGGGACGTGGCGTCGCAGGCACCGGCGTGGCCGGCGCTACGGTCGGTTCGGGTGTTGGTTCAGCAGTCGGGGCCGCGGTCGGCTCAGTCGAGGCGGGCGGATCGCTTGTCACGACGCCAACGGACGGTGCCGGTGTTGCGTTCGGATTCATGAGCCCCGGTGCGGCGACGGCGGCGCCCCCGATCAGCGCGATGAGGACAGCGGCCGCGACGAGGATCGGCAGAGGGTTCCGCTTCGTTGGGGTCTTGGTCTCGCGAGCGATTGCGGCATCCGGCACTCGGTAAGCGCCGCGCCATTGCGCCGCGAGCTGACGGCCCATCGGACCGAGCACCGTCTGGATCCACTCGTTGTCCTCGGTGTCGAGGAACCATGTTTGGATCGCGTGGATGTCATGTGGAGCCGGCGGCGGTTTAGCCGCGCCGCCACGTTCCTGGACCCACATCTGTTCGACGGGATTCCAAGTGAAGACAGGGGCTTCCTGGCGACCCACCACATCCATCACCGCTAGGTTAACGGCCATGCTGGCAAGGTTGACCCGCTCATGGGTCGCGGTGGGAACGCAATCCGTGGGCGGCGGTACTAGTACTTTGCTACTGATTCGACGCCTCGCCGTCGATCGCGAACGATGGATGAGCGCCCGCGAATTCGGCGAAGCATGGGCGCTGTCGCAGCTCTCGCCTGGTATCCACCTCGTAGCGCTCGCCGGCCTGATCGGGCGTCGCGCGGCCGGCTGGCGCGGGGTCATCGCGGCCGTCGCCGGGATGATGATTCCCGCCGCGGCGATCACCGTCGCCCTCACGGCCGCATACGGAGTGATCGCGGCATCACCCATCGCTCGTGCCGCGCTTGCCGGAGTCGCACCCGTGACCGGCGGGATGACGATCGCAACGGCGGCTCTTCTCGTTCGCGCGTCGGCGCGACACGGCCGCGCGCACCTCGCCATCGATGTCGCCGTCTCCCTCGGCTTCGTCGTCGCCTCCGCGTTCCTCGGAGTACCGACGCTCGCCGCGATCGGAGCCGGAGCTTTGATCGGCGCTCTCGCCCTCGGTCGAGAGCGACCAACCTCGCGCGAGACCTCGGTCGGCTGAGGGTGGATCCGCTCGAGCTCTTCGGCGTGTTCCTGAAGGCATCCGCGCTGTCGCTCGGCGGTCTCTCCTCATTGCCGCTGCTGCGAGCGGACCTCGTCGCGCCAGGTATCGCGACCGACGATCAGGTCGTCCAGGCGATCGCGATCGGGCGGATCTCGACTGGGCCGAACGGTCTCTACATCGTGAGCCTCGGCTATCTCGTCGGTGGCGTGGTCGGGGCGACGGTGGCGCTGATCGCGGCTACGCTCCCGCCTCTCGTGATCGTGCCGATCACCGCCGTCGCGCGCCGCTGGCTTCTCGCAACACCAGTGGCCGGACTGGTTCGAGGCGTCGCGCTCGCAACAGCCGGTCTGCTGGTCGCGACGGGGATCAGCATCGTGACCGCGACTGGAGCTCCTTCGTGGTGGCAGCTCGCGTTGGCCGCGATCGCGACAGTTCTGACCTATCGAGGAACGCTGCACCCCGCGATCGTCATCGCGATTGGCGCCGCGGCGGGCCTGGCGCTCGGACGTTGACGACTGCGCGTTACGGGTGGCGTCCGCTTCCGGGGATGCGCAGCGCCGGGGTCGTCTTCGCTCGGCCCCGGTGGGATCGCGATGGACCGCCGTCTAGGGGCCGCTCGCTCAGACGACCCCGACGCTGCTCAACCTGTCACCCGTTCCGCCCGCAACGCGCCCGTCGCCAACGCCTCGCTGAGGATTACCCCTCCTCAGGCGCAATGGCTGCGACGATTGCCAAGTCCTGCGCCTTCACTTTCGAGGGGTCGAACTTCCGTAGGTTCGCGGTCATCCGCGTCAGGAGCTCGGCCATTGTCATCGGTGGCTTCTCGCCCTTCTTCGATGGGATCCAGCGGACCGGGTTGCACCGAGCGACGATGACCTGCCGCAGATACGGGCTTTTCATGCCGCGTTCCTGCAGCGTCTTCACGTGAACGGCAACTCGATCGTCGATATCCATTAGGCGTACAGCCCATTGCTCCCGCTGCCTTAACGCTGCGGGTAGCGACGTGTCCATGAACCGATCGACCCGTCGCAACATGGAGTTGTAGGACGATCCGGCGAAGCGGTCGCGCTTCTCGTAGGCCGCCCCAAGGGTGAGGAACGCCGGCGACTCGAAGCTGGTGCCGTGCTCCGACTCCTTCGAGCGCGGCGCTTCCTTCGCGAGCTGGCGCGCCATGCGGATGACCTCGAGCGCGCGGTCACGAAGGTTGTGCGCCTTCTCTGTGTTGAGCGCGAGGATTCGGTACGCGAGGGCGGGATCGTCCGTCAGAAGCGCGGTGATCGAGCGCAGCCCGAGCTGCTTCGCCGCCGCGAGGCGATGGCGTCCGTTGGGAGACCAGAA
>Ga0184608_10000110_pt1 | contig 18354 bp, 14 predicted proteins | sample PLM1_30_coex_FD_133010 | JGI IMG/M metagenome (GOLD analysis project Ga0184608, IMG submission 133010) | Groundwater sediment microbial communities from an aquifer in East River, Colorado, USA - PLM1_30_coex | ecosystem: Environmental > Terrestrial > Soil > Riparian zone | place: USA: East...
GATGAGGAGCATCCCCACATCGGGCGAGCGCATCGCGTCGATGCCCTCCGCCACGACCTTGAGCGCGTCGATGTCGAGGCCCGAGTCGGTCTCGTCGAGAATCGCGAAGCGCGGCTGGAACATGTGCATCTGCAGGATCTCGAGCCGTTTCTTCTCCCCGCCGGAAAACCCGTCGTTCACCGAACGAGTGATGAAAGAATCGTCGACCCCGAGCAGCTTCATCTTCTCCGCAAGGAGCTTGCGGAACTGCGGGATGGGCATGTCGTTCTTCTTCACCTCGCCCGTCCCATCCGGGCTCGGTGCGGCACGGCGCGCGTTGATGGCGGTGCGCAGAAAGTTCGCGACGGAGACGCCGGGGATCGCGGATGGGTACTGGAACGCGAGGAAGACACCGGCACGTGCGCGCGCGTCGACAGGCAGCTTCAGGAGATTGATGCCGTCGAGGAGGACCTGGCCGCGTTCGATCTTGTACTTGGGGTGCCCCATGATCGCGAGCGAGAGGGTGCTCTTGCCGGAGCCGTTCGGTCCCATGATCGCGTGCACCGAGCCGCTCTCGACGACGAGATCGATCCCGTTGAGGATCGTCTTGCCCTCGACGCTGACGACGAGGTCCTTGATCTCGAGGCTAGACATTCACACGCTCCCGCGTCGTGGTCTTCGCGATCTCCGCGAGAGTCATGCCATCCAGAGCCTTCGCGATGCTGTCCTGGAGCTTGAGCCAGACAGCCCTCGTTCCGCAGTCGGGCTCGCGGACGCAGTTCAAAATCGGCTCGCCCTCGGCCGTACAGATCTGCGGCTCGATCGGCCCCTCGAGCGCGCGCACGACGTCACCGGCCGTGATCTCGCGCGGCTCGCGCGCGAGGACGTATCCCCCGCCCGCGCCACGCTTGCCGTTCACGAGGCCGGCCTTGCGAAGGGCGGCGACGAGCTGCTCGAGGTACGCCTCGGGGAGGTCCTCACGCGCCGCGACGGCGTGCAGCGAGACTGTCCCCTGGCCCCAGTGCCTTGCGAGATCGACCATGAGACGCATCCCGTATTCGCCGCGCGTGGAGACATGGAAGGCTGTGGGTGAATTTCCGATCACTTCACTCGGAATTGTACGCGTTAGATACCACCCCGGAAACCCCTCGAATCTGCCTCAATTAGGGTCCGCGCGTGCCCCTTTCCTTCCGCACCGCGGCCGTCGGGTCGACAAACCCGGCGAAGGTCGAAGCGGTGCGCCGCATCCTCGGTCAGCTGGCGCCGGACTGCGTTGTGGAGGCGATCGACGTCCCAAGTGGGGTCGGTGCGATGCCGCTCGGTGAGGCACAGGTGCGAGCGGGCGCGCTAACGCGGGCGCAGGCGGCCCTCGAGCGCACCGGCACTGATGTCGCGTTCGGACTCGAGGGCGGCGCGATCCTCGACGCGGATGATGCGTGGCTCACCGGTCACGTTGTAGCGGTGACGAGGGACGGCAAGCTCGGCGAGGCCGCGTGGGGACGGATGCTGCTGCCGCGCGTGGCCGCGGAGCGACTGCGCAGCGGCGAAGAGCTCGGCGACATCATCGACGAGCTCTTCGCGCGCAAAGAGTCCAAGCGTCAGGCCGGCGCCATCGGCATCCTCAACGAGGGCGCGGTGTCACGGACCGATGCGTTCGCTTATCTCGTCGCCATGGCCTGCGCGCCGTTCCTGCACCCGGAGCTCTACGCCGAGCGACCCTGAGGGTCAGCGCAACGGCACAGGCGCCGGCATCGGGATCCCGACCGGCGCGGGTGCGAGGGACGTTTCCCGATAGCCCAGCCGGCCGCGGGTCATCACGAGGACGCCGATGGCCACGATCGCGAGGCCGAAGTACATGAGGCGTCCGTCCACGCCGGGATAGAAGCCCGACAGGATCGCGCCCGACGCGGCCACATCGAAGGACGCATGCAGAAGCGCGACAAGCGGTAGCGAGCCGCCGGTCGAATTGAAGACCCAGGTGAGGATCAGCCGCACGGGAACGGCGAAGAGCACCAGGAGGTAGAAGACGTATTCGGGGACCTCGGATGCCGTGAGCCGGCCGGAATCGGTGAGGCCGCCGGCGAGGAAGAGCAGCGGGAAGTGCCCCAGCCCGAAGAGTGGAGCCACCATCAAGCTCGCCAGGACCGGCCCAAAGCGTTTCTGCCAGCGCGCGGTCAGGAACGACATCCAGCCGGTCTCCTCCCAGAGGGAGATGAGCACGGCAATGAGAACGACCTGCAGCACATAGTTCGGAAGGAACTGCGGAAGGTTCGCGGCGAACGTGCCGAGGATGCCCGTGCCCTGGACCGCCGCGGCGCCGACGAGCAGGAGGAGCGGCGCGCCGAAGAGAGCCAGCAGGTACCACTGCGGACCCGTGCGCCATGTGAAGTAGCGGCTACGGAGCTCGCGAACACCTTCCTTGCCGTCGGCGATCCGCGTCACCAGGAAGGCGCCGCCCGCGAGGCCGACGAGGGTCAAGAGGAGGATCGAGGGCTGGGGCGGGAGATCGTACGCAAACAGACCGAAGCCCGATGTTCCGAGGAGTGCGGGTAGAAAGAAGATCCAGCCTGTGACGTAGAAGAAGATGAGGAACGCGCCCGCGGGATGCCGCGCGATGGTCTCCTTGAGCGACGACATAAAGGTCGGCTGAGTTGATGCGATCACGAGATTCCCCCAAGTGGCCGACCCGGTCGGCGCCATTCCACCCTACGCGGGCCACCAAGCAAGGAAGCACCTTACCGTCAGCCACGTGCGGTGGGGATACGCCGGGCGCGCGTGCAAGCGACGGGCCCGGCGAGACCACGCCGGGCCCGATCACGGTAGGAACTACGCGGTGGCTGGCACCGGCAGCGCGCCGATCTGCGCGAGCATTGTCATCAGGTCGAAGAAATGCCTCGTCTCTATCACCTTGTCGCCCTTGAATCTGACGACCTGGACCGCCGACAGATTCACGCGTTTCCTGCTGGGAGGGACGACGCCCATCGGGGAAACGAGATCACCCGTGTGCGTGCCCTGCCACGTGATCTCGAGAACCACAGTGTCAGCCCCTTCGGTCACCTTAGTGATGGTTCCCTTCGCGTCGGGGAAGGCTTCCTTCCATCCCTTGCTCGCCTCGACGATCTGAGCCGGACCTTGCACTTTGCGCTGCGTGGCGAGCTCTTCGTACACCGCGTCCGAGCTCAGCGGCGCGGCGAATCGCTCCCAGTCTCCGTCGTTGAACGCCTCGATGCCCTCTTTGGCCAACTTGATCTTGTCTGTGCCCATCTTGTTCCTCCCCTATGACGCTCGACGATCGCGTGGCCAGACTTCATCGCCGAGCGTACTCCGGGGCGCAAACCTGATCGCTACTGGTTGGGCGGTCCGACGCGGCGCGCTCCGATCGCCGCACCGATGAGGACCGGCTCCGGCGGTGCCTCGGTGGGCGGGGCGGCACTCTCATCGACGAAGTTCCGCGTGTAGAGGCGGTGGTACAGGCCGCCATGCGTGAGGAGCTCCGCATGTGTGCCCTCCTCGACGATGCGGCCTCGGTCGAGCACGAGGATCCGGTCGGCGCGCTCGACCGTCGAGAGACGATGCGCGATCACGATCGTCGTGCGGCCGCGCATAAGCCGGTCGAGCGCCTGCTGCACCAGGAACTCGCTCTCGTTGTCGAGCGAGCTCGTGGCCTCATCCAGGAGGAGGATCCGTGCGTCGCGCAGGATCGCCCGCGCGATCGCGATCCGCTGGCGCTGACCCACGGAAAGTCGCACGCCGCGCTCCCCCACGATCGTCTCCATGCCCTTCGGCATGCGAGAGATGAACTCCGTCGCGTTCGCGGCTCGGGCCGCATCTTCGATCTCGGCCTGCGTTGCATCGAGTCGGCCGTACCGGATGTTCTCGCGGATCGTGTCGCCGAACAGGATCGGCTCCTGCGGCACCACGGCGATCTGCTCGCGCAGCGAGCGGAGCGTGACCTCGCGGATGTCTCGCCCATCGACGCACACGCGGCCACCGACCGGGTCGTAAAAGCGGCCAACGAGATTCACGAGGGTCGTCTTGCCCGCACCGGACGGTCCCACGAGCGCGGTCGTCTTGCCCTCGGCGAACGCGGTCGAGAGCGACTCGAAGATGAATGCCGCTTCGCGCTCCGCTGCGCGTCCGGGGGCCCCTGCCCCCTGGGCCCCTCCCCCTGCCTCCCCATACTTGAAGGACACGTTGTCGAACTCGATCTCACCACGCACCGTGCCGATCGGTACGGCGCCCGGAAGGTCGCGAACGTCGGGCTCGGTGTCGAGGAGGGCGAAGATGCGGTCTGCCGCGCCGAACGCCTGCTGGATCCCGGTCCACTGGCTGGCGAGACCGCCGACCGGCCCCGCGACCATCCCCATGTACAGAAGGAATGCCACGAGCTGTCCCGCGGTGAGCTCGCCCGTCGCGACCTGGTGACCGCCGTACCAGAGCACGACGATCGATGACGCGAACCCGAGGAAGCCGATGGCGGGGAACATGATCGCGCCGATACGCGAGCGGTCGATGCTCTTCTGGAACATCACGAGGAGCTTTTCATGGAATCGCTTCGCCTCGTAGTCCTCGCGCGTGAAGGCCTGGACCACGCGCACCTCGGCGAGCGCCTCCTGAAGAACGCCGACGGCCTCGCCCTGCGCGTCCTGCGCGGCGCGCGAGATGTCGCGGATGCGGCGGCCAAGGTACTGGCCGATGATGCCGATGGGCGGCGCGACGACGAGCGTGAGCAGCGCGAGCCGCCAGTTCATCAGGAAGATGATCGTGATGCCGCCGACGAGCGTGAGGACCTGACCGAGGACCTGGATGATCGTCTGCGTGACGACGCCGTGGACCAGCGTCGCGTCGCTCGTCACGTGCGACATGAGGTCCCCGGTCTTGCGAACGTTGAAGAACGAGAGCGACATCGACTGGAGGTGGTTCACGATCGCCATCCGCAGGTCGAAGATGACCTTCTCGCCCGTCCACGCCATCACGAACTGGCGAACGCCGTCGACCACAGCACGCACGAGCAAGACCGCGATCAGCACGACGACGAGCTGATCGAGCAGCCCCGGCTCTTTGAGGCCGAGGTCGAGGACGCGTTGCACGATCTGCGGCCAGACCAGTCCGAGCGCGGTCGAGACGAGAAGCAGCACGGCCGCAATGGCGAGGTTCGACCGGTACGGGCCCACGAATCGCAGGAGCCTGCGGTACATCGCGATCGTCGGTCGCTTCTTGGCTGCGTCACCGCGCTGACCCCACATGAACATGTGGACGCCACCGCCGCCACCCGGAATCATCACTTCCTTAAACGGTAGCCGACGCCGTCAGGGCCGCAGCCACACCGTGCCGAAATACTCGATTCCGGTGTACCCGACGAGGCGCGCGGTCGCGGCGTTGGGCCGGTCGGCGAAGAGCAGGGGTATGCGCAGGGCATCGGTGCGCGCGATCTTCGACACCTGCTTGTAGAGCTCGGCGCGCTTCGTCGGATCCGCATCGGCGCGGGCCTTCTTGACCAAACCCACGATGAGCGACGTCCCTGACGGGTCGTCCAGGCCGTAGAGGGGCCAGAACACATCGTCGGGGTCGAGGCCGATGGCCGTCGTGTCGAGCGTGAACGCGGCCTTCGCGTCGCGGAGCGCGGCCGGGTCGACCGCCCGGAGCCGAGCGACGATGCCGATCTTGCCGAGATCCGCGGCGATGGACTGGGCGATGCGCTGTGGATCGGGATATGCGGCCGTCGGTCCGTTCGGGTACGCGAGGTCCGCCGAGATCGGCGTCGCGACGTGCGCGTCGGCGAGCGCCTTGCGTCCGGCGTCCGTGTCGAGCGGCGCGAACTCGACCACGCTCTCGTCGTAGCCGAGCGAGCCGGGCGGCACGACCTGCGTCGCCGGCCGCGAGGTGCCGGCGTAGACCGCGGAAAGAGCATTGCGGTTCACCGCCATCGCCACGGCGCGGCGAGCCTCAAGCCGATCGAACGGCGGCGCGGTCGCATCGATCCCGAGCGAGGCGAGCGCCGCGTCTTTTCTCGGACTGACCACGAGACTCGGGTCGCTCCGCGCGGTGGACGCCTGCGCGATCGGAAGATCGAGCGCAACGTCGACCCGGCCCGCGCGAAGCTCCGCGAGGCGCGACGTCGCGTCGCGCACCGGGCGGAAGACGAGCCCGTCGAGATACGGCAGCTGTTTGCCCGCAGCGTCGCGCCGCCAGTAGAGATCGTTCCGGCCGAGCGTGAGCGTCCCGTCCGGCGCGAGCGCGTTCGCAGAGGCCGTGAAGGGTCCGGTACCCGCGAGGTTCGCGCGCGCGATCGCAGCCTGCGGGGCGGCCAGGTGCGCGAGAAACGGACCGAACGGGGCGCGGAGGTCGAAGCGGACCGTTCGCGGGTCGACAGCCTGGATGCTCACGATCGCTGACGGTTCATCGAACAGCGCTCGGTACGCGGACGCACGAGTGGTCCGTCCTCGCTCGAAGCTCGCGATGACCGAGGGCGCGTCCAGCGGAACGCCGTCGTGGAAGCGGACCCCTTCGCGGAGGGTGAACGTCCACGAGGCGCCGTCGTTCGTCATCTGCCACGACGAGGCGAGCGCCGGCGTGATTCGCGACGTCGCCGGATCGACCTCGACGAGCGTTTCGAAGATCTGGCGCGTCGCCATGAGCGACGCCGGATCGGTGGTCCACGGGTCGAAGGCCGTGACCTCGGCCGGGAGCGCGACGCGAAGCGTTCCGCCCTGCTGCGCGCCGGTCGGCGCCGGCGTCGCGGTCGCGCCGGATGGCACCTGGCAGGCGACGCCGAACAGGAGCGCGAGCGCAAGGGCGGGCGCGCGACGCACGACGCCTAGTGGGTCTTGAGGCGGGGGTCGAGCGCGTCGCGCAGGCCGTCGCCGATGAGGTAGAGGCAGAGCACGGTAAGGAAGATCATCGCTCCCGGCGGCACCACGAGCCACCAGGCCCGCACGAAGTAGGACACGGCGTTCGTGAGCAGGTTCCCCCAGGTGGGCGTCGGCGGAAGGATTCCGAGACCGAGGAAGCTGAGGGCGGACTCGAGAAGGATGATCGCGCCCACGTCGATCGCGGCGAGCACGAAGATCAGCGGCAGCACGTTCGGAAGGATGTGTCTGAACATGATCCGGCGATCGCGGGCACCGATCGTCCGCGCGGCCGTCACGAACTCACGCTCGCGCAGCGCGAAGGTCTGCCCGCGCACAAAGAGCGAGATGCCGGTCCAGTTCAAGAGGCCGATGATCACGATCAGCGTTAGCGGTCCGGGCGTCCACAGCGCGGCGATGATCAGGAGAAGGTAGAGCTGCGGGATGCCGTTCAGGGTCGTGACGATCCAGGTCACGGCGTCGTCGAGCGGTCCGCGGAAGTAGCCGGCGGCGAGACCGAGCGAGACTCCGACGGTGAGGTTGACGAACGCCGCGACGAAACCGACGAGGAGCGAGATCTGCCCGCCATAGAGGAGTCGAACCACCTGGCTCCGGCCGATCTCGTCCGAGCCGAGGAGATAGGCCGGATTGGCGAACGTGGGCTTCTCGTAGGTGTGAAGGAGGTCCTGCTGCTCGAACTTGTAGTGAAAGACGTACTGCGAGAAGAGCGGCGCGGCGAGCGAGAGGGCCCCGAGGACGATGAGGATGCAGAACGCGGCGATCGTCAGCTTGTCGCGGCGGAGCTGCCAGAGCGCGTTGTCCCAGAGGCTTCGCGATGGCCGGACCAGGACCGGACCCGGAACGATCCGCGCAGCGGCGGCACTCGTAGCCACTAGCCCACCTTGATCCGCGGGTCGACGATCGCGTAGGTCAGGTCGCGGAGCAGGTAGCTGATCACGAGGAGGGTGCTCGTGAACATCACGCCCGCCTGGACGATCGGATAGTCCTTTGCGATCGCCGCCTGGAACGTGAACTGACCGACGCCGGGCCAGCTGAAGACCTGTTCGATGACCAGCGCCCCGCCGACTAAGGTCGCGAGGACGCCGCCGAGCGCTGTGACGACGGGGATGAGCGCATTGCGGAGCGCGTGCGTGAACACCACGGTGCGCTCACGGAGACCCTTCGCGTGTGCGGTGCGGACGAAGTCCTGAGCCAGGACGTCGAGCGTTTCCGTACGAAGGATCCGCGAGTAGTTCGCGATCCCTGTTAGTGCGAGGACGAACGAGGGAAGGATCAGGTGTTTAAGGCGGTCGAGGATGTCCCATTGGTCGTGCCCCACCGTGAGCATTCCGAGACTCGGCAGCCACCGCAGCTGAACGGCGAAGACGATGATCAGGATGAGGCCGAGCCAGAAGGCCGGAACGGCGTGCCCGGCCACTCCAAAGACACGGATCGCGCCATCCACCCAGGTGCCGCGCTTGAACGCGGCGACGACACCGAGCGGGACGCCGATGACGAGCTGCAGCAGCAGAGCCGCCCCGGCGAGCACGAGCGTGTTCGGAAGGCGCTCCATGAGCATCGTGAACGACTCGCGGTGGTAGATGAGCGACTCGCCGAAGTTCCCCTGGACGGCGTTGGTGATCCAGTCGATGTACTGAAGAGGCATCGGTTTGTCGAGGCCGTAGCGGTGAAGCAATTGCTGGTAATCGGCCTCCGTGAAATCCCGGATGCCGAACGTGAAGAGCCGGATCGGATCGCCCGGGGCAAGGCGCGCGATCGCGAACGTGATGATCGAGATGCCGATGAGAGTGGGGATCGCATATATGAGTCGTCGGATGATGAAGTCGCGCAACGCTCCTCCATCGGAAGAGGGAAGCGCCCGAAGGCGCTCCCCTCTACCTCAGACCGTTATTGCTTGATCCACCACTGGTAGACGTTGTACACGGTTGCGAACGACGCTGGAGCGAAGCCCTGCAGAGTCTTCTGCGATACCGCGAGGATGTTCGGGACGTAGCCGAAGTTGTAGGGCTGCTGGTCGTTCAAGATCTTGTTGAAGGTCTCGTAGTTCTTCTTGCGCGTGGCGACCGAGCAGTCAGCGTTCGCGGGGTTCCGTGCCTGCTCGATTGCCTTGTCCATGTCGGCATCCTTGAAGAACGTGAAGCCGAAACCGGTCGTGCCCTTCGCCCGATCCGGGATCTGGCTCGAGTGCCAGATCTGATATGGATCGGGCTCCGTGCCGAGGGACCACCCGATGATCGTCGCGTCGAGCACCGGATCTCCGCTCGTGAGCTTCGTGACCAGGCCCTGGAAGGCTTCCGGCACGGCCTTCGCGTCGATGCCGAGCTGCTTGTATTGCTCCGCCGCGACCTGCGCGGTCGTGATGTTCTGCTGGTCGTCGCTGGATGTCGAGATCGTGAGGCTGAACTTCTTGCCATCCTTGGCGAGGAATCCGTCCGATCCCGCGTTCCAGCCGGCGTCCTTCAGCAGCTGCTTCGCCTTTGCCTGGTCGAACTTGTACGGCTCGAGCTGTATGTCGGGGTACGCCCATTGGACAGGAACGTGATGCGCCACGTGAGCGAGCGCCTCACCAAAGACGACCGACTTGATGATCGAATCCATGTCGAGTCCATACGCCAGTGCCTGACGCACGCGCTTGTCGGCGAGGCCGGGCGCTTGCGGGCTCGTCGTGTTCCACCCGATGAATCTGTAGCCCAGGCTCGGGTATTTCGCGATCTTGAGCGTGTCGACGGTTTGCAGGTCAGCCAGGTCCTTCGGCTGGACCAAAATGCTGAAGGTGAGCTCTCCGGTCTTGAGACCGTTCGCGATCGCGGTCGCGTTTGCCACGACCTTGAAGATGTACTGGTCGACGTTCGGCGCGCCCTGCCAGTAGTCGGCGTTCTTGCTCATGATCACCTGGTCGCCCTTGCGCCACTCCTCGAACTTGAACGGACCGCTGAACACGGTCGGCTTGACGTTTTCGGGCGCGGTGTCGATCTCGTCCTTGGAGGTATCCGTCACGTACTTGCCGAACACCTGCGTCGGCAGGATGTACCCGTTCAGGTCGATGATCGCCGAGCAGGTGACCTTGCTCATCGTGACGCTGAACTTCTTCGGATTCGCGGAGTCGATCTTCACTCCTGAGATGGTCTTCGCGGTCCCCTTGCAGCCGGATGTTGACGAACCGACGCAATAATCGAGGAAGCCCTGGATGTCTTTGAAGCTCGACTTGCGGACCGTCAGCTGTGACTTGCCCACTATCTGGAGACCGGTCAGCCAATCCTGGGCGATGATCGGTTTCCCGTCCGTCCAGTTCGCCTTCGCGTTGATCTCGTAGGAATACGTAAGACCGTCCGGCGAGATGCTGAACGTCGCGAGGCGCGGTTTGGCCTCACCGGTCTTTGGGTCGGCTTGAATGAGGTCGTCGTAGATGAGCTGCGTGATGCGCCGTGACCGGGTGTCGTTCACGAGGATCGGGTTCATCGTCGCGATGTCGCTGGTGTCGCCCTCGATGATCTTCCCGCCCTGCTGCGGCTTCTCGGCCGCGCCCGGCGACTCACTGGTCTGTGGACCACCCCCACTCTGAGTGCAGGCCGTCGCGACGAGTACGACCCCTGCGAAGCCTGCGATGAGCGTTCGGAAACGTTTCGTCATGCCCCTCTGTGGCTCCTTTCCCAATGCGAGAACTTCGCGAGTCTAGGCATAGTCCGGCCGCCGGGCTGGCGGACGTCCCCTGCCCATACCGGCGTACGGTCGAAGCCGTTCGGCCGATCAGCGGATCGCCGATGGCGGCGCGCATACTCGCCGACCAGATGCGCGCCCATGCCACCGCATTCGCGGCGGTCCTGGTGATCGGTGCCTGTGCGCCGCTCGCATCCTCGAGTCCGGTCGGCGGTGCTCACGACCACAGCACTGGCGCCAGGCTCCAGTGCGCGGACGCGGCGCCTCCGCTCGGAGCGCTGCCGCCAGCCGTCCCGGCCTGGTGCGTCAGCCTCACGGACGGGGTGGATAGCGCGATTCGAGGAGCGAACAGCTGGACTGATGATTTCGCGACCGGCGTGATGAACGCGCGCCTTCCGTCGTCGTATCGGATCTTCGAGCTCGCGCGACGACGAACGTCGAGCGTCTTCGTGACCCAGCACTTCGCGCAGAACGGTCACTGGATGGTCGACGTGGCCGGCCGCGGCGCACCTCTCGGTGTCTACGCCGGCGCCGTCGACGATTTCGAGATCGGCCCGAACAACGGAGGAGGGCTCATGCGCCCGGACGCGGCGTTCCGGTTCGTCGGTGGACGCCTCATCGTCGAAGTTGACGTTGCCGCCGGGATGGCGGCGTACGGCGATCACGCGTGGCCCGAGATCGTCGTCACGACCGCGGTTGCGCCCACGTCGCACGAGACGAACGGCTGGTACGCGGCGGGAATCTTCGGTGGCCATCCCGTCGTCGCGTGCGGACTTCCGGCGGATCGTCTTTCGGAGTGCCGTGTCTACGATGGCGACACGATCACCGCGCGCCTGAGTGCGGCAGCGTCAGCGGGCTCGGCGTTCGCCGAGGGCGGCGCGCCGACGACCGCCGCGCGGGACGCGGCGTGGCGAACGTGCGCGCCGAGCCAGGCCGACGAGATGTGCCGGGATCGGTTCCGGCTCGTTCTCGAAGAGGACGCCGTCACGCTCTCGGTGAACGGGGTCCGCTATATGGAGCACCGCGGGCTGCCGCAGCGCGCGCGGCTACCCGACAGCCTTCTCCATTCGAACATCTATGTGTATTTCGCGAGCTGGACCTACCTCGGTGACCCCGCCGTCGTTCGTTTCCACTGGGGGCGCATCGCGATCAACGGCTGATCGCGGCACGATCACCTCACGCGTGGGTCGAGGGCGTCCCGCAAGCCATCTGCGATGAGGACGACGCAGAGCACCGTCAGGAAGATCATCACGCCTGGCGGATAGACGAGCCACGGTGCCCTGCGGAACATGTCCTGCGCGCCACTCAGCATGTTGCCCCAGCTCGCCTGCGGCACCTGGACACCGAATCCGAGGAAGCTCAGGGCCGACTCCCCGAGTATCGCCGCCGCGACCGCGAAGCCCGACGCGACGAGAACGATGTTGGCCACGTTCGGCAGCAGGTGGCGGACCATGATCCGGCGATTGGTCGCGCCGAGCACCTGTGCCGCGAGGACGTAGTCGAGGTTGCGGACCGACATGACCACGCCGCGGACCTGGCGCGCGGTCCCCGGCCATCCGAAGAAACCGATGATCAACGCGAGCGAGAGGACGTCGGGCCGGAAGATCACCGAAAGGAAGATGAGGACGAAGAGAAATGGGACGTTGAAGATGAACTGGACGAAGGCGTTGACGACGTCGTCCACCCAGTGACCGAAGTAGCCGGCGATCATTCCCGCGGTCGTACCGAGGACGATCGCGATGAACGCGACCATGAAGCCGATGCTCAGCGAGACCCGCCCCGCGTACAGGAGCCGCGTCAGCGCATCGCGTCCGAGGTCGTCGGTCCCGAGGAGGAAGCCCTCCCCCGGCGGCTTGAGGATGGCGAAGCGGCCGTCGGGACCGCGCATCATCTCGTCCGGCGAGCTGTGCAGGACGTTCTCGGCAATGGCCGGGGCCAGGAGCGTCACGGCGACGATCGCGAACAACCCGATGGCAGCGGCGATGGTGATCGGATCGTGCCGCAGCTTCTCCCACGCTCGGGCGTACAGGCCCATCGACGCCGTCGGCCGGAGCCGCTCCACGCCCGTGACCGCGACCGAAGCCGCTCGCGCCATCAGCGGCCCCTCGCGCGTGCGCTGCCGGGCCTAGCTATATCGGATCCGGGGATCGACGGTCCCGTACATCACGTCGGCGATGAACGTACCGGCCATCGTCGCGACCGTGCCGAGGCTCAGGATGGCGAGGAGCAACGGGTAGTCGCGCGTCGTCGCTGCCTCGAGGAAGAGCCGGCCCATACCTGGCCAGTTGAAGATGCTCTCGGTGATGGCCGCTCCCGAGATGAGGAACGGCAGGAAGGAGCCGAGGAGCGTCACCACAGGGATGAGAGCGTTCCGGAGGACGTGCCATTGGGCGACGTACCCCTCCTTAAGTCCCTTCGAACGCGCCGTCCGGACGTGGTCCTGCGACAGGACCTCGAGTACCTGGCTGCGGACGAAGCGGGTGTACACGATCAGCCCGCCAAGGCCGAGGATCGTCGCGGGGACGATGATGTGCCGGAACCAGTCCCAGACTCCGCCCTGGCCCTGTCCCTGCGGGAACCAGCCCACGGTGCTCGCAAGCAGGACGATGATCACGAGACCCATCCACCAGTGCGGCGTCGCGTCGCCGACCACGGTGAAGATACGTATCAGCATGTCGGGCGTCTTTCCGCGGTGATACGCCGCGATGACGCCGAGAACGATCCCGACGAGCGCAATGATGTAGGCGACGAGACCGAGCTGGATGGTCGGCCAGATCCGCTCGCCGATGATCTCGAACGGTGGCCGGAGATAGTGGTAGGACCGTCCGAAGTCTCCGCGGATCGCGTTGCTCATCCACTTCGCATAGGCGATCGGCAGCGGGTCGTTCAGGCCAAAGCGCTCGCGGATACGGTCGAGGTCGGCCTGCTGCACGTTCGGGGCTTCCGCAAGGGCAGCCTCGGGGCCGCCGGGAGTGACGCGCGTCAGGACGAACGTGAAGCTCATGAGGACGAATAGCAAGATGACCGATTGGATCACGCGGCGGATCAAGAAGTTGCGCATCGTTCCGCGGCGTGGGGGCGGGTCACCCCGCCCCCACACACTTGGTTACCTCCGATTGGCCAGGGCCGCTATGCCTCGAGCCACCAGTCGATGACCTGAAGGTTGTTCTGGCGAAGGATGTCGCCGCCCTTGAAGGGCACGATGTCCTTCACCTTCTTGTCGAAGGCGGTGAAGTTCTTGAGCGTGATCATGTAGTAGTTCGCAAGGTCGTCCATGACGAGCTTCTGGATCTCGTCGTAGATCGTCTTCCGCTTGGCGTCGTCCTGCTCCTTCGCACCGAGCGGCAGGAGCTCGTCGACGCGCTTGTTGCTGTAGCCGTTCGCGTTCTGCGAGCCGCCGGTCTGGATCTGCGATGTGACGCCGTCGGGGTCGAGGCCCGCCGAGAACGAACCCATCGCGATATCGAAGTCGCGCTGGCGCTGGTAGCGGTCGACGAACGCGTTGAACTCCATTCCGGTCACGACCGCGTCGATCCCGAGCTGCTTCCACTGCTGCTGGGCGTAGGTCGCGATCTTGCCGCGGGGCGCGCTCGTCGTGGGCCAGAGCACGTCGATCTTCACCGCTTTGCCGGCCGAGTCCTTCAGGACCCCCGCATCCAGCTTGTAGCCGGCGTCGGTGAGGAGCTGCTTCGCTTTGGCGAGGTCGAAGTCGTACTTCTCCGCGCCGTCGAACTTCCACTTGCTGCCGTTCGTGTAGAAGCCGTATTGCGGGACCGCGAGGTTCTCCTCGAACTGGAGCAGATCGTCACGGCGGATGCTGCGCGCGAGCGCTTCGCGGAACTTCCTGTCCTTGATGTTCGGGCGATCGAGGTTGAACTGCATGACGCGGTAGCTGCCGGTCGCGCCGGACCACTCGTACACCGTCGCGTGCGGGATCGTTTTTGCCTGCGCGTACTGCGCCGGTGGGAAGCTCTGCGCCCACTCGACCTGCTTGGTGTTGAGGAGCTCGAGCACCGTGTTCGGGTTCGCGCCGATGAACGAGACCTCGTCGAGGTTGGGCGCCTTCCCCCACCAGTTCGGGTTCCGCGCGTAGGTCGCCCGCTCCGCGGTGATCTCCTTGATCACGTAGGGGCCGGGAACGACCGACGGCTTCAGGACCTCGGGATTCGCGGTCGCGTCGAGCCACGGCTTGCCCTCCCACACCTGTCGTGGCATCGGCGCGATGGCGGCGGCGATATTGAGGGCGAGGAAGCGCGCGAGCTGCTCCTTGAGGGTCACCTCGACGGTCTTCGCGTCGGGCGTCTTGAACGAAGAGATCCGGTCGACGACGGTCGTGAGCGAGACCCAGTTGTTCTCTTTCTTGCTGGCCTGGTCCCATGCGAACTGAAAATCCGCGGACGTGATCGGCTTCCCATCGCTCCACTTGATGTCGTCGCGCAGCGTGAAGGTGAAGGTCTTCCCGTCCGCGCTGATCTTGGGCAGATCCTTGGCGAGGTCCCTCTTCGGGTCCGCGCGCCAGTCGAGGGTCTTGTCGTAGTCGATGCTGAGCAGGTTTGCCCAGATCAGGTTGTTGGCATCGGCGGCCGGCGTCGTGTTGTTCTGCGGCTCCGGATACGGGTGCAGCACCTTCGGGAGGCCGCCGAGCGTCGAGGTGCGAAGGGTGCCGCCCTTTCTGGCCGCGGATGTCGGCGCAGCAGATTCCGACGGCGAGGCCGGTGCTACCGGCTGGCAGGCGATCGCGGCGGCGGATACGGCACTGAGCTGGATGAGACGGCGGCGTGTCAGCGTTGGCAAGCTTGCCTCCTCGGCATCAAAGTCCATCGGCACGTGCGCGCCCACTTGAGAGGGACCTCTTCGGTTGTCCTGTACCGGCTGGGTGTCTGTCCCGTTCACGCACCAGGGAAATGGCACGCGGCCCAGTGGCGGGTCTCGTGCTCGATGAACTCGGGGTCGACCTCGGAGCAGATCTGCTGCGCTTTCCAGCACCGCGTGTGGAAGCGGCAGCCCGACGGCGGGTTCACCGGCGAGGGCACGTCGCCCGTCAGGATGATCCGCTTGCGCTTCGACTCGATCGCCGGATCCGGTATCGGCACGGCGGAGAGCAGCGCCTGGCTGTACGGATGCAGCGGACGCTCGTACAGGTCGACGCGGTCCGCGAGCTCGACGATCTTCCCGAGGTACATCACCGCGACGCGGTCGCTGATGTGTCGCACCACCGAAAGATCGTGGGCGATGAAGAGATAGGTGAGCTTGAACCGGTCCTGGAGCTCCTCGAGAAGGTTGATGACCTGCGCCTGGATGGACACGTCGAGCGCGGAGATCGGCTCGTCGCACACGATGAACTCCGGCTCGACGGCGAGCGCGCGGGCGATCCCGATCCGCTGGCGCTGGCCACCCGAGAACTCGTGCGGGTAGCGGTTGGTGAAATACGGGTTAAGACCGACGACGCGCAGGAGCTCCTGAACGCGCTCGGTCTTCTCCTTGCCGCGGGCGAGGTTATGGACCTCGATCGGCTCGCCAATTATGTTGCCCACGGTCATGCGCGGATTCAGCGACGCGTACGGATCCTGGAAGATCATCTGCATGCGGCGGCGCATCTTGCGCATCTGCTCGCCGCCGAGCTTGGTGAGCTCGACGCCGTCAAACTTCACCTCGCCGGCCGTCGGCTTGTAGAGCTGGAGGATCGCGCGCCCGGTCGTCGACTTCCCGCACCCTGACTCGCCCACGAGGCCGAGCGTCTCGCTCTTCTCGACGAAGAAATCGATCCCGTCGACCGCGCGCACCGCGCCGACCTGGCGCTGAAAGATGATCCCCTGCGTCAGCGGGAAGTGCATCTTGAGCGCCTTGACGTCGAGGAGGTTGTTGCCGCTGTCGATGGTCGCCGTGCTCCGGATCCGGACGTAGTCCGGATCGGCCGGCTTCGTCGGTGTGTTTACGGCCATCTCTGCACCTCTTAAATCGCGGTCGGCGGGGGCGGGATCTCGCCGGGCTTGGGCTCGGGCGGAAGCTGCGCGACTTCCTGCTTGATCTCCTCGAGGACGCGGATGTCGCCGACCTCTTTGTGCCAGTCGGTGTCGACGAGCCAGCCACCCTGCTGCGTCCCCCAGCACCGGGCCTCGTGGTCGGGCTTGGAGTTCGGGATGTGCTCGAGCGGCGGTTCCTTCTCGCGGCAGACGTCGCGCCGGTACTGGCAGCGCGGCTCGAACCGGCAACCCGGCGGCGGGGCGATGAGGTCGGGCGGGAGGCCCTCGATCGGTACAAGCTTCGCCTTGCGCCGCTCGTCGAGGCGCGGAATGGAGCGGAGAAGGCCCCACGTGTACGGCATCTTCGGGTTGGCGAAGAGCTCCGCGGTGTCGGCCTTCTCGACGATCTTCCCCCCGTACATGACGTGGATGCGTTGGGTCATGCCGGCGACGACGCCGAGGTCGTGGGTGATGAGGATGAACGCGGTTCGGAACTCCCGCGCGAGGTTCTTCAAGAGATCCAGGATCTGCGCCTGAATCGTCACGTCGAGCGCGGTCGTCGGCTCGTCCGCGAGGATGAGCTTGGGGTTGCACGAGAGCGCCATCGCGATCATCACGCGCTGACGCATGCCTCCGGAGAACTGGTGGGGGTAGTCATCCACGCGCTTCTTCGCGCTTGGGATGCCGACGAGATCGAGCAGCTCGATGGTCCGCTTCCGTGCCTCGCTCTTGTCCATCTTTAGATGGAGCTCGAGGGCTTCGGAGATCTGGCGGCTGATCGTCAGCACGGGATTGAGGCTCGTCATCGGGTCCTGGAAGATCATCGCGATGTTGTTGCCGCGGATCCCGCGGACCTCGTCGTCGTCCATCTTGAGAACATCCGCGCCGTCGAACATGATCGAGCCCTTTACGATCTTGCCCGGCGGCACCGGGATCAAACGCATGAGCGAGAGCGCGGTCACCGACTTGCCGCAACCGGACTCGCCGACGATCCCGAGGGTTTCGCCCGCGGCGACCTCGAACGTCACACCATCGACCGCGCGCACGACGCCGTCGCGCGTGAAGAACTGCGTGTAGAGATCCGTGACCTCCAAAAGCTGCTGTGCCACCCGGTCTCCCCCTAGCCCCGCCTGAGTTCCGCGGAGTCTATCAATGGTGTGCCATCACATCTTTGACCGCGGGTCCAGCGCGTCCCGCAGCCCGTCTCCGACGAATGTGAACGCCAGCAGGACGATCGAGATGCAGAAGGACGGCAGGAGCACCGGCCAGGGGGTCGTCGAGAAGACGATGAACCCCTCATTGATCATCACTCCCCACGTGGGGGTGGGTGGCCGGATGCCGATCCCCAGGAACGAGAGCACGGCCTCGGTCAGCATCGCCCCGGGAATCGCGAAGGCCACCGTGACGATGACCGGCGCGAGGATGTTCGGGAAGACATGCCTTCGCATGATCCGCCCCGGCCCGGCGCCGATCGATCGGGCGGCCTCGACGAACTCGCGGTTCTTCACCGACAGGACCTGCCCGCGCACCAGTCGGGCGACCCCGACCCAGTTCACAACGGCGATGCCGACGAAGATGACGAGGAGTCCGTCATAGGCCTCGCCGAGCGCCGTGCCGCGGAGGGTCGCCACGATGATGATGACGAAGAGCAGGTCCGGGAACGCGTAGACGACGTCGGTCACGCGCATGAGGAAGTCATCGAGGACTCCGCCGACATACCCCGCGAGCATTCCAACGGTGAGTCCGATCGCGAGCACGATCGAAACCGGGACGAAGCCGATGATGAGGCTGACCCGAGACGAATAGATGAGCCGGCTGAGGTTGTCCCGTCCGAGCGTATCCGTTCCAAAGATGTACGCGGGATTGGTGAACTTACTGCCGAAGGC
>Ga0184608_10000111_pt1 | contig 18351 bp, 12 predicted proteins | sample PLM1_30_coex_FD_133010 | JGI IMG/M metagenome (GOLD analysis project Ga0184608, IMG submission 133010) | Groundwater sediment microbial communities from an aquifer in East River, Colorado, USA - PLM1_30_coex | ecosystem: Environmental > Terrestrial > Soil > Riparian zone | place: USA: East...
CCGCGGCAGCGGCGAAGGCCGCGCGATTGGAGGACGGTACGAGTCTCGGCACGTTCATCGCACCGCGGGTCAAAGCACGCAGGCGCGTGGTCAAACCGCACAAAGGGGTGACAATGAGTGGACTCGGACGAACTCGGAACGACGTCCAATCTGCTGGTCCTGAGCGAGGGAGCTCGGATGCGCCGATCCGCGTCCTGATCGTCGACGATCACCAGCTGTTCGCTGACGTGATCCACCGGACCCTGGAGGCCGATGGTATGGAAGTTGTCGGTGCCGTCGCGACCGGCACCGATGCCCTGAGGGTGTTCCAGGACGAGCGGCCCAACCTCGTGTTACTTGACCTGGCCTTGCCCGACCGCAGCGGCCTCGCCGTCGGCCAGGCAATCATGGAGCAGTCGCCGAGCACGGTCGTCGTTGCCCTCACCGCCCTGGACGACCCACAGCTCGCAAAGCAGGCGATCCGCGCCGGTTTCCGAGGCTACGTGAGCAAGGACTGCCGGGTCTCACAACTCCGGGAGGCGATCACCCAAGCGATGGGCGGGGGTGTCGTCACCGCCCTCCCGAGCCATCGCGTCGGCAGTCGAACCAGGAGCTCGAAGAAGGAAGGGGTGGCGCTGCTCGCGGGTCAACTCACTCAGCGCGAGCGGGAGGTTCTCGCCCTTCTTGCGCGAGGAACCAGCAGCGCGGACATGGCACGAAATCTGGATATCAGTCCGAACACTCTCCGCACGCACGTCCAAAGCGTGCTGACCAAGCTTCAGGTTCATTCCCGGCTCGAGGCTGCAACCTTCGCCGTACGCAACGAGCTCGTATGGGACGGCGATTGGCGTGCGGGGTCCTTCGTTCGACGTAGTCAAGCTGCGTCATAGGCCGGGTGAATCCGTACGTGGGCGCCCGTTACGCTACGGCTTCCAGGCCGGTGGGAGGGATGGTGGGGGTAGACGCGACCAAGCGTATCCGCATCCTCGTGGCCGAGGAGCGCGCCTTGTTTCGCGAGGCCATCCGCATCGTGCTCGAGGGGGAACCGGATCTCAGAGTCGTGGGCGAGACTCGAGAAGGTCCGGAGACGGTGGAGGAGATCGCCCGAACGATGCCGGATGTGGCCGTGATCGGCGCCAAGCTCCCGAAGTTCGACGGGATCCGTGCCACGGCGATGATAGGGGAACGGACCCCGGATTGCCGTGTCCTCGTGATCTCGGAGGAGGATGACCTGGAGATCCTGGTGGCAGCACTCGAAGCCGGTGCGAGGGGGTTCCTCACCTGGGAGAGTCCTCTTGACAACCTCATCGGGGGCGTGCAGACGCTTCACCGGGGCGAGATCCTCGTACCGCCTCGGATGTTGGGGGGGCTCCTCTCACACCTCCTCCGACGTCGGAACGATCAAAATGCGAGCGCCCGTTGGCTCTCGAGGCTGACGAGGCGGGAACGCGAAGTCCTCGCCCTGCTCGCGGACGGAGCCGATAACGAGAGGATCGCAACAGCGATGTTCATCAGCCCACACACCGCTCGGACCCACGTACAGAACCTGATCGGGAAGCTGGGCGTCCATTCCCGCCTTGAGGCAGCGATGCTCTTTGCTCAGAGCGGGATGCGCAAGGACCTCGAGCTCGTCAACGAGTAACCCGACCGAGACAGCAACGTCGGCCGTTGGTGGGGTCGAAACCGCCACTGACCAGGACCGTCGGCCGATCATGCGTCAGGACGTCAACCCCGAAGACGTGCTCTGCAAATGGGTCGCATCTCATGGGCGCATCACTCTGATGCCCGCCGAGGTTATCGAATGCTGCGTTCGACGTAGCGCCCATACGACAGGCTAAGCGTGCCCTGCAACGGAACCCCTTGCTAGGTTTGAGGCTCTCCCGACATCGAGCGGAGGGGCAAACTCGTGGACGGGAACCCAAAGGTGCGTGTGCTCCTCGCCGAGCCGCAGATGCTCCTCCGCGAGGCCGTGCGAGTCGCGCTCTCGAACGCGGATGACATCGAGGTCGTCGCCGAGGCGAGCGACGGGATGGGGGCGGTCGCGGCTGCGAGGACCGCCAAGCCGGACGTTGCGTTGATTGACGTCGCACTGACCGGGCGCGATCGCGTGCAAACCACCAGGATGATTGCGGAGGCCGTGCCCTCGTGCCGGATCGTCGTTCTCGGCGGGAGAGAGGACGAAGGGCCCATGATGGAGGCGATGGAGGCCGGAGCTAGCGGGTATCTGACCGAGGGGGCAGCGCTCGGAGATCTCGTCGATGCCACCAAGGCGGTCTTTCGCGGCGAGGCACTCGTTCCGCCCCGGCTCCTCGCGACGCTCCTGAACAAGCTCATCCGTCACCGTCGAGAACGCGATGAGGCGATCTTCCTCCTGTCGCAGCTCACCCGCCGGGAACGACAGGTTCTCGCCATGCTCGCACGAGGCGCCGATAACCGAGCCATCGCCGAGGCGCTTGCGATCAGCCCGGACACCGCCCGCACACACATCCAGAACCTGCTGGGGAAGCTCGGGGTGCACTCTCGGCTCGAGGCGGCCGCGTTCGCGGTGCGGAAGGGGTTGCACGAGGACCTTTTCAAGCTGGACGAGCCTGCGAGCGCGACGGTAACGCTCGTGTGATCCAGGGAATCCAAGCCGCGACGTGCGTGATCCGAGGAGCCCGCTGATCAGCTCATCGCTTCGAGCACAGCTCCTGGACCCGAGCTCTGCTTCGAGTCGCCGACCGATCCTTCATTTGCCGAATCGATCAACCCCACTTCGCGATAGAGGGGCAGCGCCTTGCGAGGCTGCCTTCCGGCTCGCGGCGGCCGCGTTCATCAACTCCGCGGCCCTTCTATGGGGTGTGATGTCGCCTCGGAGTCCGATCTATGGGTGATGTCGCCTCGGAGTCCGAGTACGACGCCGCCCCGGGGGTGACCCGCCCGTTGCCATCGCTGGGTCCGGAGATCGGCCGCCGGTCCGCGAGCCCAGTTCGATTGTCGTTGGAGCCGTATCGAGCTGCCGCCCCTATGGGCTTGAAACCGTTGAGGACGCCGCCGACAACGTCGCCGCCCACCTGCTCGAGTTGGTAGGCGGCCGTGGCTACAGACGCGCGTGTTCCCCTCCTGGCGTCGGCGACGACGATCACTCCGTCGACCAGGGGGGCGAGCGCCAAGCTATCCGCGACGCCGAGGACCGGTGGGCCGTCGATCACGACGAATTGCGCCTCCTTGGAGTACGCCAGGACCTCGAGCATAGGACCCGACTGGAGCAGCTCAGCGGGGTCGAGGAGCGTGGACACGGATCCGCTCGGGAGCACCCGGAGGTGCGGGATCGACGAGTCCCACAACGAGTCCGCGATCGAGAGCTCGCCGGTGAGCACCTGCGCCAGACCTTCATCGCTCTGCATGCCGAACAGTGCGTGGATACGCGGGTTTCGCAGGTCTGCACACATGAGAACCACATCTTTGCCCGCCAAGGCCAGGGAGATCGCGAGGTTCGCCGCGGTCGTGGTCTTGCCCTCTCGCATCTCAGCGCTCGTAACCAGGATCGTCTTGAGCGACCGAGGCTGGTTGCTGAGGGCGAGCAGGTTCGTCCGGAGCGTACGGTAGGCCTCGGCCACGGCGCTCCTCTGCTCGGTCAGGGCGACCAGCTGCCCCGACGTCCGCCTCGAGGCACGGAGCCGCGGAACGACCCCCAGCACGGGAGCGCCGATCGATCGTTCGAGGGCATCGGCGTCGGTGATCACATCTCGGTAGCGCTCTCGGGCCACGGCTGCCACGATCCCGAGAACGAGTCCCAGGAACAACCCCATCGCGATGTCGAACCCGTGTCTCGGGCTGCCCGGGGCGCGCGGCAGCTCGGCCTCGTTGATGACCTGTCCCGGATCCACGCTCAAGGAGGTGGCCGTGGCAAGCTGTTCCTGGAGCGAGATCCGTCTCGCCTGGAGCGAGTCGAGCTCCCGTAGGGCTTCGAGCCAGCGCTCAGAGTTCGGAACCAGCTGACCGATCGTCTGATGCTGCGCCTCGATCTGACTGTCTAGGTCCCCGATCTCCGTTTGCAGACCGTCCCTGTATCGTGCGACGGTGTCGCTCGCCTGTTGGGATCTGAATTGGAGGTAAGCGCGGGCAAACGCCTCCGCCCCTCGTTGCGCCGAAGCAGGATCGGCGTCCGAGTAGGTGATCTGCAGAACCTCGGTTTCCGCCGGAACCGTCACCGAGACGTGATCCAGGAGCTGCCCAGCATCGGCCGACGAGCCGACCAACGTGCGCACGATGTCGGCGACGGCAGTTGAGGTGACGACCCTGGCCTCGGTCTGGAGACTGAGGTTGGGGGAGGCGGTATCGAACGGAGAGGTGAGGGTGGACCTCACCAGCACCTCAGCGGTCGAGCTGTAGCTTGGGGTCCGTGTGAAGGAATAAGCGGCCGCGAGCATCGTCACCAGCAGGGTGACGCCGAACACCAACCACCTCTGACGGCGGATGGTTGCTAGGACGTCGTGGAGCGTCACGGTGTCTTGCTCCGACCGGCTCCAGGATCCCCGGGTGCTTCCCACGCTCCACCTCTCCATCCGGACCTCGCGTGTCGGGCGGTCCGAGCCCGTCAGGAACGAACGGTGCCTGAAAGGAGCCTACTGAGCATAACTCCTTGCCCCATCCTTCATCCGGCGTAGGAGCGCTACGTCGCCGGGTGTGGTAGCGAAGGATGCATTGGATCACGGTGAGGTCACCCGACCGTCGCTCTCGTCCCGCGCCGCCAGAGCACTACACGGCCCGAAGCTGGATCCGATCCTCGTCGAGCAGCTGGCTGTCGCTCGCTCGCTCGAATGCGCGGACCGCCCGGACGACCATCTCCGCGGCACCCACTGGGTCCGTCCCGACGGCGGTCTCGGCGGCCAGCACGAGGCCGTGGACACCATCCAGCAACGTGTTCGCGATGTCGTTCGCTTCCGCGATGGTCGGCATCCGGTTCGTCACCATCGACTCCAGCAGGTTGGTTGCCACGTAGACCGGACGGTTCCAGCGGTTCGCTCGCCGGATGATCGCCTTTTGATAGTAAGGCACGAACTCGAGTGGGATCTCGCGCGAGAGATCGCCCCGGTCGATCAACACGGAATCTGCAGATTCGATGATCGGGTCCATCTGCCGCACCCCGAGCCTGCTTTCGATCTTGGCGATGATGTGGGCGGCAGGAGGAGCCAGGGCACGAAGCCTTCCCACATCCTCCGCGGCGCTCGCGAAGGACAGGGCGTAGTGCATGACCTCGTAGCCGATACCGATCTGGATCGCGTCGATGTCCTTCTGGCTCAGGGCCGGGAGGTCCGCCGCGGGGTCTATCGTCACCGCCTTGTTCGACCCGACACGCTCCGAACGGACCACCAGCGCCTTCGCCTCGTCCCCCTCGATGTCGATGACGCGGAGCTGCGCCCCGTCGAAGTCGATCCCGACGAGTGAGCCGGGCCGGAGCACGTGGAAACCCGCTCGCGGCCAGAGGGCGAGTTCGCGCTCGGTTCCCAGTGTCGGCTCCGCCGTCAACCGCACATACCGACCCTCGCGCAGGGTGACCTCGCCCTCGACATGCCCGCAGCGGACCTGCGGCCCTTCGGAGTCGAGGCAGATCGGTGTGTTGGAATACCGGCGGACGAGCTCGATCGCGCCCGCCACATCCTCGGCGGGCGTATGCGACAGGTTGATCCGAAACAGGTCCACCTCGAACCTGTCGAGGCCCTCGATCACCGCCTGGTTGAAGGACGCCGGTCCAAGGGTGCACAGGATCTTGATCTTCATTCAGCCGATTCTAGGGGAGGAGGTCGGACGGTACGTAGTCCAGAAGGAGTACCTACAATGCGGTGATTGCGCGAAGTTCCCTTCCGGGCTCGCCGACAGAATGGCGGTCCCGAAGAGATCCCGAGGAAAAGGGGGTTCCGTTATGGCTGAGGACTGGTCGCCCAGGTCCAATAAGGTGCTCGTCACCGGGGGCGCTTCATTCATCGGGTCGACGCTGGTCGAGGCATTGCTGGCCAGGGGCGCCGCGTCGGTCCGGATCATCGACGACTTCTCGAGCGGGGCCATCGCGAACATCAGGCATCTGCTCGAGGAGGGGTCGGTGGAGCTGATCCGGGGCGATCTCCGCGATCCGGCTGTGTCGGCGAAAGCCGTCGAGGGGATGGACGTCCTCTTCCACCTGGCCGCCGACCACGGCGGGAGGGGGTATGTCGACCTACACCAGTACGCCTGTTCCACCAACCTGGCCCTGGATTCGTTCCTCTTCGGAGCTGCCCTGCGCGCCGGCGTGGAGAAGATCGTCTACGCCTCGTCGGGGTGCGTGTATCCGCTGTACCTGCAGGCGGACCCGAGTGAGCCGCTTCGCCTGACCGAAGACATGGTGGCGTCGCCCGGTTACGACCCCGACGGTCTGTACGGCCTGGCCAAGCTGGCAGGGGAGCTCACGCTTCGGGCCATGCACAACGAGTTCGGCGTGAAGACCGCGTCGTGCCGCTATTTCACCGTCTACGGGCCCCGAGGGGTCGAGAACCACGCCGTGATCGCGATGATCGCGCGGGCGTTCCTCCGTCAGGACCCCTTCCACGTCTGGGGGAACGGAGAGCAGATCCGCAACTGGACGTACGTCGACGACATCGTCGAGGGGACCATCCTCGCGGCGGAAAGGGTCGAGGACGGTTCCGCGATCAATCTAGGCACGACGGAGCGCGTTCGGGTGATCGACGCCGTCCACAGGGTCTGCGAGCTCGCCGGCTACAGCCCTCGGATCGTGCTTCAGCCAGACATGCCCACGGGCCCGATGAACCGGGTTGCGGACAACTCCCTGGCACAGAGGGTCTTAGGGTGGGAGCCACGCGTCCCGTTCGCCGAGGGGCTCCAGCGCACGCTCGAATGGTATTTCTCAAGCAAGGACCCGACCGAGGTCTCGGCGATCCTCGAGCGCATGCTGACCGGCCGTGGGCATCCGGACGAGGAGCTCGTTGAGATCGCGGCCGCGCAAGAGTGATGAAGGGGACGACGCGGTCATCCCCTACGGCATGCGCCGTAGCGATAATCCCGCGTTCGTCGGAGGGTCTTTTTCGACCTCACTCCCCACAATCACCGAGTTGTCGTTGGATGGAGCAACTCCCCGATCCGACGCTGATTGATGGTGGCAGCACAGTAGCTCGTCGTTGATCGTCAAATCGAGATAGGTGACCGGTGCAGAAGCCTAGGACACGTCCCTTCATCGTGCGGTTCTTCGTGATCGAGGCCTTGCTGGCCTCGATGATGACCATTGGTTCCGGAGTGGCGCAGGCATCAACGACCTGCGGGGTCTCGAACGGCCACACCCTCTGTGTGACGGTCCCGGACACGCCGCTGACGGGCCCAGCCGCCATCACCGTCACGAACAGCGCGAACAACGGCACGGTCATCGCCACGTGGATACCCTCCGGCAAGCCGGCCATCAACCTCTTGACCAAGTCCGTACCGTCGCCGCAGACGAACGATTACTCCTTCGTCTGGCCGACGCAGAAGTACCTCGATGCTTCCGGGGTCTTACGGCTGCAGCACGGGTCGACCGGGAGCTCCCAGGTGAATGTCTCAGTGACCCTGTCGAACGGGAATGCGACGGATTTCCAGCACTCGCCGAACGACTGGGCCAACTTCCTCCCAGCGCCGTGGACCCAGCCGACCGATCCGGTGGTCGCCGCGGTCGGTGATGGTCCTGACGACGGGCCCGACGCGAACGCCCTCGCTCAGAGCATCGCGCTGACTGACCCCGACCTGTTCCTCTTCCTCGGCGACATCTACGAGAACGGCACGTTCGTGGAGAACCTGAACCACTACGGGCAGAACTCCATGGACGGGGGGCCCGGGACGCTCTGGGGCCAGATGGGCACATTCACGCAGCCGACGCTCGGCAACCACGAGGTTGCCAACACGGCGGCCTGGCAGGACTACTTCCACGGGCGGCCGCTCTACACGTCCTTCCGGTTCGGCAACGTGCTGTTCTTCGACCTGGCCTCCTCGGGGGCATCGATGGCCGCCGGAAGCGCCCAATACAACTACGTGCAGAGCATCCTCACGAGCACCACGGAGCCGCCCCCGCCCTGCATCGTGGCCTTCTGGCACATCCCGGCCTTGGGCAAGAGCACGATCAAGAGCTCTGAGCGGGCGATGTGGAACCTCCTCACCCAGAACGGGGGCGACTTGGTGCTGAACGGGCACGTTCACACCATGATTCAGTACAAGCCGTTGAATGGTCAGCTCCAGCTGCCGTCGGCCGGACAGCCGACCATGGTGCAGCTCGTCAACGGCGCCGGCGGTCACGCATTTGGCGGAGCTTTCACCGGCGACTCGCGCGTCGAGTGGTCCGTCGGCAAGACCGGGGGAGCGATCTCGCTCACCCTGGACGGGGCCGCCAACGGTGGGACGCCGACGAGTCTGTCCTGGGCCTACAAGGACGCAAACGGGAATGTGCTCCATCCGGGGACTCGCAACTGCGGCGGGGCGGTCACCACACCCGCCATCTCGGACTTCAGTCCGCTCTCCGGCCCGGTCGGAACCTCCGTGACGATCAACGGCTCGGGCTTCACCGGCTCCACGGGCGTGAGCTTCAACGGCACGAGCGTTGGGGCGGGCAACTTCACGGTCGTCTCCAGTGCCAAGATCACGGCGACCGTCCCCCAGGGTGCCACCACCGGGAAGATCTCGGTCACGGCCCCAGGTGGCACCGCTTCGAGCTCGACGGACTTCACGGTGTCGCCTTCCCCTACGCCCACCATCAGCGGATTCTCACCACTCTCCGGGCCCGTGGGTACGTCGATCACGATCAACGGCACGGGCTTCACCGGCGCCTCCGGCGTGAGCTTCAACGGCACGAGCGTGGGGTCGGGGAACTTCACCGTCGCCTCCGACATCCAGATCACGGCCACGGTCCCCCAGGGCGCCACCACCGGGCAGATCTCGGTCACGACCCCCGGCGGCACCGCCACGAGCTCGACGGACTTCACGGTCACCCCGCTGATCATCCTTCCTTTCGGCCCTGACGCGGACACGTTCGTCCGGTCCGACAATCCGACCGCTCACCCTGGTACCAAGACCTCGCTCAGCGTGGACAACTCTCCGATCAAGCACGGTTTGTTAAGGTTCACGGTCTCCGGCGTGGGCTCGGGCACGATCCAGAGCGTGACGCTCCGGCTGTTCAGCCTCGATACCTCGGACAAGGGTGGAGACTTCTACTGGGTGCCGGACAACTCCTGGCAGGAGAAGACCGTGGACTGGAACACGGAGCCGGCGGCCGACCCGACCTTGCGTGCGTCGCTGGGGGCCGTCAGCGTGAACACGTGGTACGAGGTGGATCTGAGCTCGCTCGTGACGGGGGATGGCACCTACAGCATCCGGATCGCCTCCACGTCGAGCAACGGGGCCGACTACTCCACCAAGGAGGGGGCGGCGGGATTCGGCCCCCAGCTCGTCGTGGCCTTCGTTCAGTGAATCCCTGCATGAGGTCGCGACTCGAGAAAGGCAGCTCGCATCGTGTCGATGGCGGCTGAGGGCGGCGCTCGTCTCACGCCGACGCTCGAAGCACCTGGAACCGCAGACGCTCGGAGAGACTGGATCAATCGGGAGTATCTCCGGTTGACGCTCGCTCTCCTGGCGACCCCCGCCACCCTGGGGTTGGCGTGGCTCGTGGTTCGCCATGAAGCGCTGCCGTTCACGAACGTCCGGTCGGCCGCGCTCACCACCGTGATCTTCTGCCTCCTAACGATCGGGCTCGTGCTGTACGTGCATCGGTTGCCGCTCCTGTCCTTCCCGTCCCTGTTCCTCGCGGTCACGTTCTTTTTCACGTGCAGCCCGCTGATCCTGTACCTGTTGAAGGGCAGCGATGCCTTCCTCTTCTGGGAGATCGTGGATACCCAGGGCATCCTGAAAGGGATGCCGGTGGTCATGCTGGCGTTCTCCTCGTTCCTGCTCGGTGCGCTCCTGCTTCCGACCCAGATCCTCGCCCTGGCGACGGGTACCGCCGATAGCACGGCGGGGACAGCGGCGGACATCACGTCTCGTTCTCGAGCGCTTCGGAGGGTCGGGTTCGCGATGTACGCGGTCTCGGCCTTGCTCATCGCAGCCTCCTCGCTCGCCGGGGGCACGCTGAGATTCGCCGTAGAGGGGGGCTATTCCGCATACCACGAAGCCAAGAGATCCGGCGCAATCCCCCAGGTCGTAGGGGTGTTCGTGACGCATCTCCTCCCGTGGTCATTGCTGATCCTGGCCGCAACCAGCAGGGATCGTCGCTCGCGAAGACAGGTCGTCCTGCTGGCGGTCCCGTTCATCCTGGTGATGCTCGCGGTCGGAGACCGAGGGGGGCCGATCGCCACTATGGGCGTCATCGCCTCCGGTCTCTACCTGGTGGGTTCCCGGATCGGCTTGTGGCGCTCCCTCGCCGTCGTGGCGTTGATCGCATTCCTCATCCCCACCATCCTCAACTTGCGACAGATGCCGATCTCGGAGGTGTCGGGGAGTACGTTAGCGAACGCTGCGACCAACCAGGTGCAGGCGGCGAACACCTTCGGAGACGATCCCGTCTCGGGCTTCCTCGTTTCCATGTCGAGTCTCTATCAGACGCTTATGGAGACGGTGACCGCGGTTCCCGACATCGAGGGCTACCACCTCGGAGGGGACTACCTGGCCTCTCTCGCCGTCGCGGTCCCGTTCCGATCGATCATCTTCCCGTTCTTCGGTGCCGAGATCGAGCGCCGTTCACCCAGCGAGTGGATCCTGCAATACCTGCACCCCGAGCGCCGCGCAGGCCTGGGCTACCTGCAGTTGGCGGAGGCATACCTGCAGTTCGGCGCGATCGGGGTCGTCGGCCTCTACTTGATCTTCGGATGGGGGCTGACTCGGCTCTGGCGGTCGATGACCAGCAAAGCACCGGACCCTCGGGCGCTGGCCTTCGCGTTGATCATCGTCATGGAGACGCTTCTCTGGGTCAGGAATTCGTCGACCTTCGGGGTCCGAGCCGTGGCGTGGGGGTGGATCATCGTCTACGTGATACCCGCGCTGCTGACGCGGAAGGGGCCGGCCGAGCAACCGCGGGTCGAGATGGTCGCGGTTCCGCACCGATGAGTCGAGGCGCGAGTAGGGCGGCGGGGAGCTCGGCTCGGATCCACCACGGGCGGGTCGAAGAGTCCGAGTCGGACGTTCGGCGTCCGAAGAGGGTGCTGTGCGTATTCGGCAGCTTGGAGCGGGCCGGGGCGCAATTGCGCACCCTCGAGGTGTGCCGCGAGCTGCGACGCACTCGATCCATCGAATTCGACTTCTGCTCCCTCGATCTGGGGCCGAACGAGCTCGAGGGAGATGTCGCGAGCCTGGGCGGCTCGACCCACGTCGTGTCGATCCGGACTCCTCGCTTCCCGCTCGAATTCTCGCGCTTTCTCCGACGGGGTCGGTACGATGTGGTCCATACCGAGCCCCAGTTCTTAAGCGGGATCGTCGTGTGGTTGGCTGCGTTGCAGCGGGTGCCTATCAGGATCGTGGCGGTCCACAATTCGATCGGTGATGCCGGAAGGCGCACGGCGAGCAATCCCGTCGTTCGGGTGGTGCTCCCCAGCCGGCCGTTCATCTGGGCGATGCGATGGCTCATCACGCGATATGCCACTGACGTCATCGCCGTGTCGAAGAGCGCGCTAGACAGCGCGCTCCCAGACCGGTGGCAGTCGATGCGCGACTGCAAGGTGGTTTACAACGGCACGGACGTCGCCCCATTCAGGGTTCCCGAGGATCGAAGGAGCGTTCGAGAGGAGTTCGGCTGGCCCGCCGACAGCAGGATCGTCGTGAACGTGGGACGGCTGTCGGCGCAGAAGAACCATCGCGTCATCCTGGAGACCCTCCGCCTGGTTCACCGGCAGGACGGCACCGTCCGATCGCTGCTCATCGGCGGCGGGCAGCTGTATCAGGAAGTGGATGGCCTCATCGATCAGCTCGGACTCCGCGAGATCTGCGCGATCACGAACAACCGTCCGGACGTTCCGCGGCTGCTCCTCGCCTCTGATGTCTTCTTCTTCCCCTCCTCGTGGGAGGGCCTGCCCGGGGCGCCCCTGGAAGCGCTCGCGGCCGGTCTTCCGATCGTTGCGAGCGACATCCCTCCGATCCGGGAGATCGCCACGTTCTTCCCCGGCTCGATCCTGGTTGCAGCCCCGGATGAAGCCCTCAAACACGCCGAACACATCCGCTCGGCGCTGCAGATGCCGAAGGACCGGGAGAACGTGCAGCAGCGGTTCGACCGATCGCCGTTCTCGTTCCAGGAGTCGGTGGGTGCGTACCGGGCGCTCTACGGGATCGACGAGCTCGAGGGGCCGGCAGAGAGCCCGCCGGTGCGCGCTGGCCGGTGATAAGCGCTCGGGTCGCGCCGAAGATCCTCTACACGTCGGCCGATGCCGATCCGGAAAGTGGCGCGTTCCGCTGCCTGCTCGACATGGGCATGGAGATCGGCAACTGGGGGTATCGGCCCATCCTGGCCCTGCCGGGGGAACCGGGGGGCGCCTCCCTCCCCGCTGGGGCGGGATCCCTTCCCTCGCACGCGTTGTCGCTCCCACGCCTTCGTCGGGGGCGTTCCGCGGCCCAATACCGGAGCGACCTCCTGCAGACTGCGCAGAGCGCCTACCGGCTGGCGCGCATCATCCGTCGGGAACGGGTCGCCCTGGTCCACGTGAACGAGATCCTCGACGTCTACGCGGGGATCGCGGCGCGGCTAGCGCGGGTCCCATGCGTCTGGCACGTTCGAGCGGACGTGTCCACATGGCCGTCCCCAGTCAGGAAGGTGCTCCCACGCATCGTGGTCGCCCTCGCCAGCGAGATCGTCGCCGTGTCCGACTCGGTTCATCGGGAGGTGTTCCTAGAGCAGGGGATCGAGACACCGAAGGTGTCTGTGATCCACGACGCCGGTCCCGATCCGGCCGTGTTCCATGTCGGTATTGACGGCGCCTCGGTCCGTGCGGAGCTCGGCGTGCCAGACGACGGGTTCCTCGTGTTGTTGGTATCGAAGCTGGTGGAGCTCAAGGGCCACGAGGTGCTGGTGCGAGCGATCCCGCAGGTGCTTGACACGTTCCCGCAGACACGCTTCGCCATCGTGGGCCCTGAGCTCAACGGCGCGCACCATCGCCGATACGCGGAGCGGCTCCGGCGCTTGCCGGCCGAGCTGAATCTCGGTGATGCCGTGTCCTTCATGGGCTACCGCGATGACGTTCCCCAGATCATGGCCGCGGCCGACGTGATCACGCACTGTGCGACGCATCCGGATCCCTTCCCCGGGGTCGTCCTGCAGGGGATGTCCCTGGGCAAGGCCGTGATCGCTACCAACCTCGGAGGTGCGACGGAGCAGATCGACGACGGCGTTTCCGGCGCGCTGGTCCCTCCCGGGGACCCGGCTGCTCTGGCCGACGTGATCTGCTCACTGTTGAAGGATCCGGACAAGCGGGCTTCGCTGGGACGAGCGGCGGTATGCCGGGTGACTTCTGACTTCCCATCCGAGTCGTTCTATCGGCAGCTTTCCCACGTGTACCGGCGGTTGATCCACCCCTGAGGCAGGACTGATGGGCGAGACGATCATGAGGATGCGCGGACCGGGTGGAAGGTCGCTGCTCGGGTCGCCCCGGCATGCACTGCGACGTTGGATATCGATGTACCCGACGATGTACCTTCCGATGGCCCGCTTGAAGAACGAGCATTCCGTGCTGGAAGCTCGCACCGAAATGGTCCTGGACGGTACCTCGCGTTCCGCGAATACCTTCGCCGCGATCGCGTTCCAGTTGGCGCAGAACGACCACGTCCGGTTGGCCCATCACATGCACGCGGCCGCTTCGCTGGTCGCGGCGGCACGCCGCGGCGTGCCGACCCTGATCCCTGTGCGGGAGCCCGAGCCCACGATCCTATCCTCCATGATGCGCGAGCCACAGGTGACGGCCAGGCAGTGGCTGAAGACCTACGTCGCGTTCTACGAGCGGATCCTGCCCTTTCGGTCCGCTTTCGTTATCGCGACGTTCACGGAAGTGACGTCCGACTTCGGGGCCGTGACCCGGCGCGTGAACGAACGGTTCGCGACGCGGTTCCGAGAGTTTGATCACACGGAGCAGAATGTCCAGGCCGTGTTCACATTGATCGAGGAGCGGGCGGAGGGCCCCCCGTGGCAGCCATCCCTCAACCGGTTCGTCTCCGGGCTCCTCAGCGCCGACGAGTACCGCGAGCTGACCCGACCTTACCGGGACGGATCCGAGGGACGTCGGCGCCCGGTCCCCGAGCTCCGGGTCCAGCGCCCTTCGGCGCAACGCGAAGCCGCCAAGGGCCAGATCCGGGAGCGATACCAGGACCCCGGCCTCGCGGATCTGCGGACCGCGGCGGAGAAGGCCTATCGCGCGTTCGTCGGCACCGTCGGTTCATCGGCCGGTTGACGTATGCGACATACGTTCGGGGCTGCGTGCCGGCCGGTATCCGCCTCCGTACAGTATCGCCGCACGCGCCTGCTGCGCTGCCGGATATCTGAGACGCTCAGGATGGCTGATGGACGCTAACGATCGGAACCTCGACCCGAACGACGCGACGACCCGGCGACGGGCGCTAGTCGTCGAGGTGATGGGGCCGGCCCTGGCCGGCAAGACGTCGCTCGTCCGATCGCTGCGCGCCCGTGATGACCGGATCCGGGCCGGATTCGACGTGCCGAGGATCCGGTGGTTCCCCTTCGTGGTGGCCAAGGTCGCCGGCCTGCTCCCCGCGTGGCTCCTCCACTACCGGCGGGACCGCTGGTTCACGTGGAACGAGATGAAGTCGATGGCGTTCCTGGATGCATGGCTCCGAGCAGCTCGGAGACAGCGGCCCACCGCCGCCGTCACCACCGTGCTCGACCACGGTCCGGTCTACCGGCTGGCGCGCCTTCGCGAGTTCGGACCGGCCGTCACCAGTAGCGAACGGTTCCAGCGGTGGTGGCGCGCCTCCCTCGAAGGATGGCTGGGCGCCCTCGACCTCGTCGTGTCGCTCGAGGCGCCGGATGCGACCCTGCTGGGGCGCGCGAAAGAACGGGGGCACTGGTACCTCAGCGCAGGCCATCGCGAGGAGGAGAAAGAGGAGTTCCTCGCCCGCTTCCGCAGGGCGTTCACCCAGACGCTCGAGGCGGGGACGGCGGACATGCCCAGGGTCCTGCGCGTCCGTTCGGATCAGCACACGCCCGACGAGATCGCGGACGAGGTATCGGCCGCACTGGGGCCGGAGGCGCGAGGGTCCTCTCGGCAGGAGACCTCACACCGATGATCAAAGCGGTCAAGCGCATCGTGAAATCGGCGTCGAACGTGCATCGTCCGGACGGTCGTCCGAACGTCTTCTTGTACTCCACGCCGAGGAGCGGAAGCACGTGGCTCATGGAGCTGATCTGGAGCCAGCCCGGATTCAAGACCTGCAATCAAGCCCTGTACCTGGAGAACCCGGCCGTCCGCAAGCACCTCGGGATCAGTGAGTGGGACGAGCTCTACAGCGTCGATGCCACCGAGAAGCTCCGGAGCTATCTCCAGCGACTGTGTGACGGGCGCCTCGGCTTCACGAACCCGAACCCGGTCCGGCGGTACTACCGACCGATCACACACCGGATCGTCTTCAAGGAGATCCACGCATCCGCCGATCGGATCAACTGGGTGCGCGACACGTTCAACGCCCGCGTCGTGTACCTCATCCGGCATCCGATCGCCGTGACTATCTCGAGCGAGCGCTGGCCCACGCTGCCCTCCTTCTTGACGAGTGACTACCGCCGTCATTTCAGCGAGGAGCAGCTCGAGCGGGCCCAGCGCATCCTCACGAAAGGGACCGATCTGGACCGCGGCGTCCTGTCGTGGTGTCTGCAGAACGCCGTTGCGCTCCAAGAGGCCACGCCGGATTGGGCCGTCGTCTCCTATGAGCAGCTCGTCGTGGACCCCGATCCGGTGATCCGCGAGCTCACCGACAAGCTGGCCTTATCGGACCCGGAGCGGATGCGACGACGGCTCGGCGTTCCCTCCGTCAACGTGCGGTTCAAATCGACCGAGGAGACCCGTCGGCTGCTGAGCGAAGGGGGTGCCGACAAGCGCTCCTACCTCGTGGAGAAGTGGCGGAAGAAGGTCGATCGTCGCGAGGAAGCTCGGGTCATGAAGATCCTGGACATCTTCGGACTGGATGTCTACCGGGATGGAGAGGCCCTGCCCGACAAGCGGATCTGGATCCACCGGGAGCCTCCGATCGAGGACCCAGCCGAGGGCGAAGGCCGTGCCCGCCCGGTCATGCGAACGACGTAGGAGAGATACGCCCTGACACGCGTGCCGTACGAGCCGAACCTTCCGTATCGTCGTGGTTCGGCCCCCCCCGCCATCACCGGAGTCGTCCCGATGCCTCAGGAAGTCGTCGTCGTGCCACGACACGCTCAACCTATCGATGGTGGATCCGATCCCGGCCTGGAACTGGTACGTCGTCTGTGCCAGACGCTTTCCACAGAAGGGGTGGACTACTGCCACTGGAAGAGCAACGAGGCGTTGGATCGGTCCGCACGCGCCGAGAGCGACCTCGACCTGCTCGTCAGCCGCCGGCACGCTCACCGGTTCGAGGAGATCATCCGGAGCTTGGGCTTCAAGGACGGGAGCCCGCCGTCCAAGAAGCAGCTGCCGGGCGTATTCCACTCGTACGGTCTCGACCAGGCGTCCGGCAAGGTGGTCCATCTGCACGTCCACTACCGGCTCGTTGTTGGCGATGACATGACCAAGAACTACCGGCTACCGCTCGAGGAGGCGTATCTCGCGTCGGCCCGGCAGGGCTCCCTGTTCCGCGTTCCGGCCCCCGAGTTCGAGCTCGTGGTCTTCGTCCTGCGGATGGTCCTGAAGCACTGGACGTGGGACGCCATCCTCACCCTCAAGGGATCGCTCTCCGCGGGCGAGGCTCGGGAGCTTGCCTACCTCAGCGGTCGTGCCGACGCGGAGCAGGCGCGCCGGGTCGTTCGAGAGCATCTTGCCATCGTCGGTCCCAACCTGTGGGAGCGTTGCCGGCGGTCCCTCGAGCCGGGGACCTCGGGCTCGTTCCGGGTCCGGACGGCCTACGGCCTCGAGCGATCGCTGGCCGCTCAAGCAGGGCGGCCTCCCGGCCTCGATCCGTTCGTCAGGGTGTGGCGGCGCGTGCGAGTGGCGTTCCGCCGGCACGTGCTGCATCGCCGCCGAACGCGCAGCCGGCTCGACAACGGCGGCGCCTTGATCGCAGTCGTGGGTGGGGACGGAGCGGGGAAGTCCACGGCCGTCGACGAGGTGTACCGCTGGCTCTCCAACGACCTGGACGTCGTCAAGATCCACCTCGGCAAGCCTCCCCGGTCGACGATGTCCTCCGTCGTTCACGGCGCTTGGAGAGGGGGTATCCGCGGGGTGGGAAGACGATCCGCCTCCGCGCACGAACCCACGCCGCTTCCGGACGGCGATCGCATCGGCGTGCGGGCCCTTGTGAAGCTGGTTCGCAAGGTCATGACGTCGCGCGATCGCTACCTCAGCTACGTCCGGGCGCGTCGGTTCGCCTCCGAGGGCGGGATCGTTGTAGCCGATCGGTTCCCGGTCCCGCAGGTCACGCTCATGGACGGGCCGGCCACGTTCTGGGTGCCTGGTCTGCGAGATCGAAGCAAAACGGTGGAGCTGCTCGCCCGACTGGAAGGGCGCTACTACGAGAAGATCACGTCCCCGGACGTCCTGATCGTGCTTCGCGTACATCCGGACGTCGCGGTGCAGCGCAGGCACGGTTCGGAGGGAGCGGACTTCGTTCATCGACGGGCGGACGAGGTCTGGCGGCTGGACTGGAGCGGGACCCCCGCCATCGTGATCGATGCCGGCCGGCCCAAGGACGACGTGCTCGCCGAGGTCAAGGCCGCGATCTGGGAGGCGCTGTAAGCGCCATGGCGAAGGATCCCGGGATCGGCGTCGTCGACCGGCCCGGCTTGGTGGCGCGCGCTAAGGCCCGGGTCTTCTCCGACGGGAGCCTGACGAAGAAGGCGTCGCTCAACTCGATCGCGCAGGCACTGGACTACGGCGCACGGGCGATCGCGGGGCTCGTGGTCAACCCCATCCTGCTGCGCTACCTGGGAGACGTGGGGTTCGGGAACTGGCAGGTCCTGCAGCGCTTGATCGGCCACACGAACCCCGCGGGAGGAAGGCCCGCCGAGGCGCTGAAGTGGTTCCTGGCGAACCGCCAGTCCTCCACCGATCTCCAGGGCAAGCGACAGGCCGTCGGCAGCGCCCTCGCCGTCTGGTTGATCTTCCTGCCCATCCTCGTGCCGATCGGCTTGGTCATCTCTTGGTTCTCCCCGATCTGGCTCCACGTGCCTCCCGGGAACTACTCGATGATCCGGTTGGCGGCGGTGATCCTGATCGC
>Ga0184608_10000115_pt1 | contig 18028 bp, 18 predicted proteins | sample PLM1_30_coex_FD_133010 | JGI IMG/M metagenome (GOLD analysis project Ga0184608, IMG submission 133010) | Groundwater sediment microbial communities from an aquifer in East River, Colorado, USA - PLM1_30_coex | ecosystem: Environmental > Terrestrial > Soil > Riparian zone | place: USA: East...
TACCTCCATCCGATCTCCGTCGCGCGTGCGGTCATGGAGCGCACGCCGCATGTGTTCATCGTCGGCGACGGTGCGGAGCGCCTCGCGCGCGAGATCGGCGCCAAGCGTGCGCAGAACCTCACGGCGTCCAGCCGCAAGCTCTGGGTCGAGCGTCTAGCCAAGGTGGGAGAGACGCCGTCCAGCGTGCGTCGCCGCACCAAGCTCCTTCCCGTGGTCCGGAAGACCGTCCGCGAGGAGCGCGGGACGGTGAACTTCCTAGCCCTCGACCGCCGTGGCAACGTCGCCTCCGCGGTGACGACGAGCGGCTGGGCGTACAAGTACCCGGGCCGCGTCGGTGACTCTCCGGTGATCGGCGCGGGCAACTACTGCGACTCGCTCATCGGCGCCGCGGCGTGCACCGGATTCGGCGAGCTCGCGATCCGGAACGTGACCGCGAAGACCGCCGTCGATCGACTCGGCGCGGGCATGCCCGTCGACCTCGTTGCCCGCGCTGCCATTGCCGACGCGAACGCGCTCGACGACTCGGCGGCCTTCAACATCGTGGTCCTGAGCGCGAAGGGTCTGCATGCATCCGCGACGAATCGCGAGGGCCGCCGCTACGTGTGGATGACCGCCTCGATGCGCGAGCCGCAGCTCACGCCGCGGACGATCGTGCGCGCCAAAGGCTCCACCCGATCCCGGTAAGCGGGACCGCGAAGATCGCGCCGGGCAGGCCGGCCAGCTCGACTCCGATCAAGACTGCAAGAAGCGCGGCGAGCGGATGCAGCCCGACGGCCTCACCGGAGATCCGTGGCACCAGCAGGTTGTTCTCGATCTGCTGGATCGCCACGGCGGCGAGGATCACCCAGAGGACGAGCGGGAATGGCTGCGTGAGCGCCACGAGCGCGGCGGCGGCGCCCGCGATGAGCGGCCCGACGATCGGCACGAGCTCGAGGATGCCCGCGAGCACGCCGAGGAAGACGGCATAGGGGACGCCGAGGACCAGGTACGCGATCGCGGAAAGGGTGCCCACGATCAGACCGAGGATGAGCTGACCGCGCACGTACGAGCCGAAGACGCGCCGCGCTTCCTCTTCCACACGCGAGGCGTCCGCACGGCGGTCGGCCGGGACGAGCTCGAGGACCCAGCGCCGCACCGCAGGTCCGCTGGCGAGTAAGTAGATCCCGAGTACGAACACGAAGACCAGATCGACGAGGCCTCCTGCAACGCGAAGCGCGGTGCGCGCCGCTATCTCCGACCACTCCGACGCCCGAGCGCCGATCTCCGCCCCGATCCGCTCGCGTACCTCGCCCGAGATCTGAAAGCCGAGCACGTTGATCGGTTCGTCGCTCGACAACATCTGCGCATAGCGCGGCGCCGCCTCCGCGAGCTCCCGCGTCTCGCGGACGAGCGGCACGGCCAGAAGAGCGAGGCCGCCGATCACCACGACGATCGCGGCCGTGGCTCCGAGGGCGATCGCGAGCCCCCGCCTTCGGAGTCGCCGCTGCAGCAGCTCGACGAGCGGCGCCAACAGGAACGCGACGATGACACCGAACATGACCAGGAGGATCACTCGTGAGAGCGGCGAAAGGAGATTGAGCAGGAGCATGAAACCGACGAGGACGAGCACGACCGCAAGGGCGCTCACTACGAAGTAGCTGACCCACCACCGCTGCAGCGGTGGCCGTTCAGGCATCAGGAGCGAAGCTTCGGTCGCGCGATCGCCCCGAGGATTTCCTTCGTCTCGGGCCAATGCGCGATCGCGACTGCCTCGGTGGGTGTGAGCCAGCGGTAGTGGTCGTGCTCCTCGTTCAGCACGGGTTCCCAGCCCGGCTGGACCTCCACTGCGAAGTTCTCGACCGCGACCTCATCCACGCCGGCGAGATATTCGCTGCGCATCGCCTCGGGCACGCGATAGCTCTGCCTCATTCCAACATCGCTGACGACTGCGTCGAGGCCGGTCTCCTCGCGGAGCTCGCGCGTCGCCGCTTCCGAAAATGTCTCGCCGTCCTCGACGACGCCCGCGACGACGTGCCAGTAATCCTCGATCGCCCGGTGGAGCATGAGGAAATGCTCGCCTCGCCGGATGAAGACTGAGGTCTCACGAGCCGTCCTCAGAGCGCCGCCACCGCCGCCTGCAGCTTCGCGGTCGCCTCGACCGCCGGAGTGCCGGCCGGGAAGAAGATCGGGTCGCCGAAGACGACCTCGACATCGCCGCGCCATCCGTTCGAGCGGGCGGCCTCCCACTTTCGGTCCATGTGATCGAGCACCGAGACTTTGCCGATCTTCAACTTCATCGGGACGACCGGCGTCGCGCCTTCGACCGCGATGAGGCCGGTCCCCGACTTGAAAGGCTGCATCGGTCCGCCGATCGTCAGCTTGCCCTCCGGATAGATCAGCACGGAGAACTGGCGATCGAGCCGCGCGCCGAGAAGCTCCAGGCTGCGGCGGATCGCGCCCTCGCGCGCGAGGGGGAAGGCGTTCGCGAGGATCGACGACGCGAAACCGTTGAGCTTGTTGCCGAAGACGTCGTCGGCGGCCGCGGCGACCGCGAGCTTCCAGCGCCACGACAGCGGGATCGCCATGAGGATGATCCCGTTGTCCCAGTGGAGGCAGTGGTTCGGCGCGAACATCACCGGACCGCGCAGCCCGACGAGCTTCTCCTGGCCGGTGACCTTGACCTTGTAGAAGACATGCACGAGTGGATAGACGAGCGTCTGCTGCAGCAGCAGACCGAACGAACGCACCAGCGGGCTGAGCGGCCAGCCGTAGATGCCGGTGTCGCGCTTGACGTCGCGCGCCGACGCGACCATACGCTCGAGGTCGGCGACGGTCGCGTTCGGCTCGACCGCGGCGTCGTCGATGTATGCGCCGAGCTCTTCTTCGATCGCCCCAAGAAGATCGACGCGCCCGAGGGAGTCGAGGCCAAGATCCGCCGACAAGGTCGCGCCGGGATGGACCGCGGCCGCCGGCAGGTTCGCGACCTGCGTGATGAGGCGCTCCAGATCGGTCAGCGTCCGCGTGGCGGCCTGATCGCCGACGACGGCGCGCGCTTGATCGACGCGGCCCATTGTGAGGAGATGCTCGACCACGAAGCGCTTCTTCACCTTTTGCGTTGGCGTCGTGGGGAACTCGTCCTCGGGCCAGATCGTCCAGCCGCGGATCTGCTGGCTGCCCGAAAGCTTGACGTTGGTGTCGCGGACGATCGACGCGACCTGCTCCTTGTCCTTCACGAGGAAGACCGCATGCACCTGGATGTCCTCTCCAGGACGCTGCAGGCCGACGACGGTGGCGACCGCGGGACGCAGCGGCGTCGCGAGCGCCTCGATGCGCGGATCGGCCGCGAGGGCGTTTTCGATGTCCTCGGGGTACACGTTTGTCCCATCGGCGAGGACGATCATGTCTTTCTTGCGGCCACGCAGCCATAGGAAGCCGTCCTTGTCGATCTCGCCAAGATCGCCGGTGTGGTACCAGCCATCGGCATCGAGGACGGCACGTGTGGCCTCATCGTTCTCCCAGTAACCCTTGAAGACGTTGGGTCCGCGCGCGAGCACTTCGCCGTCGGCCGCGACCTTGATCTCGACGCCAGGCAGAGGTGTGCCGACTGAGCCGAGACGGTTCAGCTCGACGCGGTTGAAGGTGAGCCCGGGCGAGCATTCGGTCGTCCCGTAGCCCTGGATCACGTCGATGCCGAGCTCGCGCCACGATTCGCCAAGCGCCGGATCGAGCGCCGCCCCGCCCGAGATGATGTAGCGGAACCGGCCGCCGAACTGACGGTGGACGCTGAAGAACACGAGGCGGCGCAGCGACATCGGCAAGCGGCGCGCGACGCGACGCAGCTTTTCGAAGAGCTCCTTCTTCCCCTGCGCCTCGGCGCTGCGCTCGATCGCCAGCATCAGCGACTTCACGACGGCGGGCGTGATCAGCACCATCGAGACCTTGCGCTCCTTAAAGGTGCGCCTGACTACCGCGGGCTGGCGGCTCGTCGGATAGATGACGGATGCGCCCGCAAGCAAAACGCAGAAGAAGCCACCTAGCTGCTCGAACATGTGCGAGAGCGGGAGGAACGAGAGCAGGCGCATCTTTGGGCCGATCGGGAAGATCTGCGTCGCTGCGACGGCGTTCGACAGGATGTTGCGATGGCTGAGCATCGCTCCCTTTGGATCGCCGGTGGTCCCCGAGGTGAACACCACTTCCGCGAGATCGTCGCCGGTGAGCGCTGCCTTCTCGAGAGGCGCGCACTGGCGCGCGAGATCGGGGAGGACCTCCATCTGGTAGAGCGGCAGGCGGAGCGTTTGCGCACGCGCCAGCGTTTGCGACGAGACAATGGCGCCACTGGCTCGCGTGCGCTCCGCGATCTTCTGGGCGAATTCGGCGGCGTAGTTCGCCTCGAGCGGCACAAGGATCGCGCCGACTCGCAACGCGGCGAGGAAGGCGATTCCGTACTCCGGCCGATTCACACCCCAGATCAGGACGCGGTCGCCCTTCTTGAGCCCGGTGTCCTTCAGGTACCGCGCGACGCGCGGCACGACCTCATTTAGATCGCGATAGGTCCACGAGCGCGTGCGGAATCCGGGCCGGATCGTCAACGCGTCTTTCGTGCCGAACTTCCGAGCCGACTCCTCGAGAATGTCGTTGAGTGTCTCCACCCTTCCCCCCTAGCGCGCGAGTGCGCGAAGCGCCTCCTGGGCACCCTCCCGGTACGGTGCGTAGTGCGAGAACAGGATGGTCTCCACGTCAAGTTCTGCCAACCGGCCGATGGATTTGCGCGCCAGCGCCATGTCGTCCGTGAAGAACGCGTTCGGGAGCGTGACCTTGCCCTTCACGCGTTGCAGCAGGTCGCCGACGATGACGAATCGGTCACGCGGCGAGTAGAGGCAGACGCTTCCGGGGGTATGGCCCGGTGTGTGGATGATGCGCAGGCCGCCGAGGACCGGCAGCTCATCCCCTTCGTTGATCGGCTGCGCGTGCGATGGCGCGCGCGTGAGGAGCGCAACGATCGGACCAGGCGAGAAGTTCGCGATCACTTCGCGGAACCGGATGCGGAGGCGCTCGGCGTCGGCCGGGTGAAGCAGGACCTCGGCGCCCGAAAGCGCCCCGATCTCGTGAACGCCGCCGATGTGGTCCGGATGACCGTGGGTGCAGACGATGCGGGTGATGTGCTCGAGCGATCGTCCGATCCGCGCCAGGTATGGGCGGAGGAGCCGCGCGGAGCCGGCGTGCCCGGCGTCGACGAGCGTGATCTCGTCGCCGTCGACGAGCAGATACGCCTGAGCGCCGATGAGCCGAACCACATGCACGTTTGGTAGGACTTCCATCACGGTAGATGCTAGGTGCCGATCACTGCGGCAACGTGTGCTGCGCGACGCTCTCCCGTGGGATGCTCCGCGGCGTGTTGGACGCGGTCCTGCCGAGTTATGACGTCCGCGAGTCACACGAGATCACGGTTTACGCGAGCCCTGAGGCCTCGCTCGCCGCTGCGCTCGCGCTACCGGCGGCAGGTGATCCCGTCGTGGCCGCGCTCTTCTGGCTTCGGCGAATTCCGGGCGGGGATCTTCCACTCCGAGACTTTTTTCCGCGGCTCCACATCAGACCAGCGATCTCGACGCCCACGGCGTACATCGGGCTCGGCGACTTCCTCGGCGTGACGATCGCGTTCGGTATCTGGGCGGTGCCGATCGGTGCTGGTGGGACCCGCCTCGCCACGGAAACCCGTGTCCACGCCGCAGATTCCGCGGCGCGACGGCGCTTCCAGATCTACTGGCTCGTCGTCGGTCCGTTCTCCGCGCTGATCCGGCGCCGCTGGCTCGCCGCCGCGCGGCGCGCCGCCGAAGCAAGTCCGTGATCAGCCCGCGAATGTCCGCCAGAGCAGATTCGCAACGCTCGCGACGAGCAGCACGACGATGACCTGCCGAAAACGGACTTGATCGAGGCGGCCGCGGATGGCGATGCCGGCCATGAGCGCGACGAGCATTGGAATGCACGCGATGACGCCGAGCGCCACGAGATCAGGTGTGAAGAGGCCGAGGGCTCCGTAGGAGACGAGCTGCACCGCGGACGAGAGCTGGAAGACCGCCGCCAGCGTAATCACGTATTCGCGCGGCGGCAGCTTCATCGCGTGGAAGAACGAGCCGATCACCGGGCTCGAGATCGAGGTCGTTCCCTGCATGACTCCGCCGACGAACCCGACGACCGGCGTGAGCAGTTGGGCGCGGCGCGCACCTGGATCGCCGACGATCCGGTCGCCTCGCGCGAGGAACAGCACGACCATCGCGGTGATGAGAATCGCGAACGTCTTTTGATCCAGCCCGGCGAGAAGCAGCGCGCCCACCACCGTGCCCGCGGCGTTCGCGACGATGAGCGGCACGAGGGTGCGCAGGTAGCCGAACACGCGCCATGACTGCAGCACGAGGAGCGTGTTCGCGACGAAGATCGGGATCGTGATGATCACGACGGCCTGCTTTGGACCGAACACCGACGCGAGGATCGGGGTGGCGATGAGCGGAAGTCCCATCGCGGTCGCGCCTTTCGCCAATCCGGCGACGCTCAGGCCGACGACGAGCGTTAGGAGCTGGAGCGCGCCCAATCAGGCTCGCCGATGAGTGATGCCCAGTCCACCGCATGGAGCCGGTCGCTCGGGATGTAGCGACGTCCGGTCTTCGCGAGCGGTCGGCCCTCTACGCGCACGATGTCGGCGGTGTGGTCGAACCCGGCCCCGTGCACGAGCGCCGAGCCCACGCCGTAGACGTCCACGGGTACGCGAAGCTGTTCGAAGCGGCGGATCTTCTCGGCGTCGAACCCACCCGAAGCCACGATGCGGACATGGCGGTAGCCGTTGCGGTCCAGGGCCTCGCGGAGCAGCTCGACGAGTCGGGGCGTGACTCCGCGAAGCTCACCGCCTGCGACCCCTTCCTTCTCCTCCAGCTCGCGCAGGATCGCGCGATCGACGAGCGACTCGCTCGTGTCGACGCGAACGCCCCACAGGCGCGCGCCCAACGCATGCGCGACGCCGAGCGACGTGTTGACGACGTCGTTGTTGAAGTCGACGAGGCTCGTGACGTTCACGTGTCCTTCCGGCGTTCCCTTCGCGGTCAGATGTCCGACCGCGTCTGGTGCGCGGTTGATGTATTCGTCGAACTTCAGCGTTGCGACCGTCGTGTCGCCGCCGTACGCCGCGATGAGTGCGTGCGGAACCGTTCCGAGACCGGTCGAGCCCCACCACTCACCCTGCTCGTCGGTGGAAACCGCGCTCGCGCCGCCCACATAGGCCGCGTACCCCGAGCCCGCCTGGGCTTCATGCACCTGGTGGCGTGCGCCGAACATGATCACGGGCTTGCCTCCCGCCGCCGCGACGACGTCGCGGGTGTTCGTCGCGACGCGCGTCCCCTCGGAGAGCGCGCCGAGGTAAAGGGTCTCGAGATGCGCGAACTCCGTGTACTCCCCTTCGATGTGCATCACCGGTTCGTACGGCTTCGCGGTCTCTCCGTCGTAGAGCGACGACACGCCGAGCTCCGCCCACGCCGGCTCCCACATCGAAGCAAGCTCTCGCGAGATCTCGAAGACCTCCCGCGCCACCGGCTCGTACGCGGCCCAATCGATCGCTGGGAGCAGCGTCCACGCCGTGTAGAGCCGGCGCTCGGCGCTGAGATAGCGGTCGAAGAGCGCGTCCGCGCGCGTGCGGTCGCGGTAGTGACCGCTCCCGACGTGCAGGATCGCAAGGGTCTGGTCCGTACCGACGACGACTGCGTCGGGATGCTTCTGGAAGACCTGCATCGTGACGCGGTCGTGGCGCTGGTCGCGCTCGAGGATGAGCTTGGTGCGCGCGAAGTAGATGTCGCTCTTGTAGCCGGCGCGGATCTTCTCGATCGGCAGACGGAAAATGTGAGGCCGCAGGCGATCGGCGATGATCACGCGGCTTTAGAACATGCTCATGAGCATGCCGCCATCGATCTGGAGCGATGTTCCGGTGATGTACGACGCCTTCGGTGACGCGAGGAACACGACCGCCGCCGCGAATTCCTCGGGCTTTCCGTAGCGGCCCATCGGAATGACGTTCTTCTCGTAGTGGGCGCGGATCGCGTCCGGCGTCGTGTTCTGCCGCTTCGCGGTGTCGGAGTCGAGCTGCTCGATGCGCTCGGTGGAGATGCGTCCCGGCTGAACGCAGTTCACGCGGACGCCGTCCTTGGCGAGATCGCTCGACAGCGTCTTCGCCATGCCCTGCACCGCCGCGCGGATCGCGTTGGAGAGTATGAGATTCAGGTACTGCGTCGGTTGCCGGACCGTCGTCGAGGTCATGTATACGATCGAACCGCCGCCGGCTCTGCGCATGTGCGGAAGGACGAGGCGTGTAAGACGGACCGCGGAAAAGAGCGTCACGCCGACCGCCTTCTGCCACGCCGCATCGTCGAGGTCGTCGAACCGCCCGGGCGGGGGACCGCCCGCGTTCGAAACGAGGATGTCGACCGTGCCGAACTTGTCGACGGCGGTCTTCACGAGCTTCTGGCAGCCCTCCGCCGTGCCGACATCGGCGACGGTCCATTGCACGTCGGCGCCGGTCCTCCGTTGCACGTCCTCGGCGGCGGCGCGGATCGCCGCCTCGTCGCGGCTGCACATCACGACGCGGGCGCCTTCGCGAGCGAATTCCTCGGCGACCGCGCGTCCAAGTCCTTTGCTGGACGCGGCGACGATCGCGACTTTGTCCCGGAGGCCCAGATCCATAGGGCTATCGTGCCACCATGCGGCGGAACGTCGCTCGGGCCGGTCGCCTTCTCCTCGCGGCCGCGCTCGCCTACCTCATCGTCGGCACCGTCTGGGAGACCGCTTTCGACCTCGCGCTGACGCCGTCGCCCACCGCCGACAACTGCTGCTCACCGTGGAACGGCCCGATCTCGTTCCTGGCCTGGTTCGTCCTTCCCTCGGTGCTCTGGCCGTCGAGCATGAGCGCTTTCATCCCCGGTGGAGCGGTGGTCGCGATCGTCCTGTTCGTCGTGATGACGGCGCTGATGTTCGGGGCGCTCACGCGACTGGCGCCCGAGGTTGCCACACCTACAGGACCCCGGCGGCCACCGCGGCGACGATCACCGCCGCGAGCACGAGTCGGTACGCGACGAACCAGTTGAGCGAGTGTCCGCGGAGGAAGCGGACCATGAAGGCGACCGCGGCGAGCCCGGACAGGAACGACAAGACGAACCCGACGGCGAGCACGTCGGGCTGAGCGAAGAGCCCTGCGGCCTTTCGCGCGTCGAGCAGGGTCTTCGCGCCCGCGCCGAGAATCACGGGGGTCGCGAGCAGGAAGGCGAAACGGGTCGCGTCCTCGCGCCGCAGCTCCCGTCCGAGACCGGCGGAGATCGTGATACCTGAGCGGGAAATTCCGGGGATCAGCGCGATCGCCTGAGCGATACCGATGACGAGCGCGTCGGTGACTCCGACTTCGGTCAGGAGCCGGCGCTGACGCGCGATCGCCTCCGCCGCGACGAACACGATCGAACCGATCACCAGGCCGGTAGCGATCACGAGCGGACCACGCATCTCGCGCTCGATCGCCGATTGGAAGAGCACCCCGGCGATCGCGGCGGGGGCGGTGCCGAGAACGATCAGTGCGGGCATACGCCACTGCCCGCGGAAGAGGCCCACGACGAGGTCGATCCACGTGCGCGCGAAGTACAGAAGGACGGCGAGCGCCGTGCCGATATGCAGCGCAACGTCGAACGACAGCCCGAAACGCTCAGGGTCGAGCCCGAAGAGGTCGCTCACGAGGATGAGGTGACCGGTCGAGCTCACCGGAAGGAACTCGGTGAGCCCCTGGACTATGCCGAGCAGCGCAGCCGCGGCGAAATCGTTCAACGCATTCCACCTCGGGCGGACGCGAGAGCCTCGCGCGCTTCTCCGTCGTTCTCGCGGACCGCATCGAGGTTCTTCGCCCAGGCACGCCGATGGCCTTGATCGATGAACCGCATCGCGATGCTGCCGTTGAACTCACCGACTCCGCCCTTCGCCGCGGCATCGGCTGCGTACCCGTACGACTCGGCCGCGCGCAGAAGATCGCCGCCGGGCGCGTTCGGGAAGAGGCCGCGTGCCGCACGGAGGAACCGCGCCGCGGCGCGCCGCTTATCGACCAGGATCGCGCGCATCGCATGATCCGCGAACGCGGCGGTGCCGGCGTGCTTCGCATCGCTCCACCGCTCGTCATCGCGCAGCGCGGCCGACCATGACATCAGGGCGTCATCGCTCGCCTTGGCGCTCGCCAGGGCGGTGTCGATCCCTTCCTTCGCCGACTGATTGCGGTCCGGAGCCCCGCTCTTGTCGAGGAAGATCAAGCCGCCTCGATCCTCGCTTTCGAACTCGGACCAGCCCGCGCGTCGCGGATCGTCGCCCTTGTCGAAGAACGTACGCGCGAAGAACGTCGGCCCTTCCTCGTCGTAGCCGACGATGAGACCGTACTCGGGCGCACCGCCGAGACCGAACACCAGAGGCGGGAGATGTCCGTCGATCGCTTCCTTCGCGCGATCCAGGATCAGCGCCCGCATCTCCTCGTCGTACGGCGGAGGCTCGGGATCGAGTCGCACTCCCGCCGCGCGTGCGGCGCGCGCGAGGGTTTCGGCGTCGCGCGGGGCGGCCGCGAGCGGGTCCCAGCCCGACTCGTCGATCGTCGTCGTGAAGGCCGCGCCGGACGATCCCATGAGCCAGTCGTATTCCGCTCCGGTCGCGAGCGCGAGCGCGTACGGAAAGGTGGTGTCGTGCCCCTCGCCGAACCGGAGAGGCCCGACGTCCTTGAGGATGCGGCGCTTGGTCAGGCGGCGATCTCGGGGAAGGCGTGCTTCAAGATCGTGCACGCCTGCAGCGTCACCCACTTGCTCGCGTCCACGCGCGAGGGCATGCGAGCAGCGTACGGAGCCCGCCCGCCCCATCGCCCACGTTCGTCCTGTCGTGCGAGAAGCCAGCCGATGGCGGGCTGCGCGCGGTCGTCGTCGATCGCCCCGGCCGCATCGAGCGCACGCAGTACGAACAGGACATCCGCTTGGTAGAAGAGCGGGAACGACAACTGCCGCCAGAGGTAGCTCGGCGCGGTGTCCGTCGGATAGCGGCCGCGCTCGACCCGGAACGAGAGAAGGAATTCGACGCCGCGACGCAACGTGCGCTGCACCTCGCGCGTGCGGGCGCTCTCGGGCAGCGCCGCGAGTCCCCAGATGAGCCGCGCGTAGCCCCATGCGCACGGCTGATCTCCGTTGATCCAGCACGCCGCGTCGAACTCCTTCGAGTCGTGCACCAGTCGCTGGACGAGTGGCTCGAGCCGCTCGTCGTTGCCGTACCCGGCCAGGGCCACGTATCGCACGACGCTCCCGATAAGGCACGATGCGCCGTGATCCTTGTTGAAAACCCAGTCCATCCCGCCGCGCCCTGGACGGCCGAGCTCCTCGAGGACGTAGCGGGCGGCGCGGCGCACGCGCGAGTCGCCCGAGTCGACGCCGTACTCCACCAGCAGAAGGTTCACCCAGTGGCTCGCCTCGTATTTGGGGCCCCACAGGTTGGCGCCCGGCCAGCTCGCATCGGGCTTCTGACGACGGAGGATCGTCGAGATCGGCGGCATGTTCATCGCGCGTTGCTGAGCGTCGCGAAGGTCGGGATCGCGTGGGCCCTTGTCGAGCAAAGAGCGCAGGGTCTGCGCGCGCACCGCGGGGTCGCTGCGTTCGAGAAGCCAGGGCACGGGGTCGCCCTTCAGAAGTTCGCGCCAGGCCATCAGGCGCCTCCGACGGACAGCTCTGAGATGACGAGCGTGGGACTCCCGAGGCCGCCCGGCCCGAAGACGAGGTCAGTGCCGACCCCGACGATCGAGCTCAGGAGATGCGTGAGGTTTCCGGCGATTGTGATCCCCTGAACGGGCTGAACGCGATTCCCGCGCTCGAGATAGTTCCCGGTCGCGCCGAGCGAGAACTCGCCCGACACCGGGTCGACCGTGTGCAGATTCAGAAGCGACGTGACGGCGAGCGCGTGCTCGAGGGCGGCGACGATCGCTTTCGCGTCGTCGGTGCCGGCCGCGACGAAGAGGTTCGACGGCCCGATTCGCGCCGGCGAGCCGTATCCACCTCGACGGGCGTTCCCCGTCGGGTCGTTGCCGAGCTTTCTCGCGGTCTTGAGTGAGGTGAGGTACCCGAGCAGCACGCCATGTTCGATCAATGTGCGGGTCGTCGTGGCGACACCCTCGCCGTCGAACGGAGCGCTACGGAGGCCGCGCGGCCGCCGCGCGTCGTCGACGATCGTCACCTTCTCGTTCGCGACGCGCTGTCCGATCTTGTTCGCGAAGAGGCTTCGGCCCTTCAGCACGTTGTCGGCCGAGAAGAGGGGTCCGATCGCGCGAAGAAGCTCCATCGCCATCCACGGATCGAGGACGACGGGCACCTTCTGCGTCGAAAGCGGCTTCGCCCCGAGCTTTTCGACGGCCCGCTGCGCGGCGCGTTGACCGACGCGAGTCGGCTCGAGCTCGCCGAAGCGCCGGGCTGCCTCGCCGTGATAGCCGATCTGCCGATCGCCGTTCTCGGACGCGACGGCAGACGTCATTGCCCCGCAGTACGACTCGCGGAACGACGCGCGCACTCCGGTGGTCGTCGCGATCATCGTCGTCGACTCCGAGTCGCTGTACGTCGTCTTCCGGAATTGCTTCACGCGCGGGTCGGTCCCGCGGGCCGCTTCCTCGACCGCGAGCGCGATCGCGCCGCGTTCGCTGAGCGGGCGGTCGACGATTCCGGCCTGGTAGATATCGAGATCGGCGTCGTCGATCGGCCGCGTCGCCAAAGCGAGGTCCTCGTCCCTCTCTGTGAGGGACGACATGCGTCGGGCAGTGTCGACACACGCGCGGATACCGTTCGCTGAGAGATCGCTGGTGTAGGCAAAGCCGAGCCGCTGATCATCCAAGACGCGCACGCCGATGCCCCGCTCTCCACGAGCGATGACGGCTTCCATGGCACCCTCTTTGATCTCGACTGACCCCGACTGGGCTTCGCGGAGAAACACCTCGCCAGTCGCACCGGTCGCCTTGAGCGCATCGAGCGCCGCATCAACTGTCGCTTCGTTCGTGAGTCGCTCGCTCATGGAGGCGATCCGGCTGGCGGGTGGCACGGGGGAGCGGGTTGCGCGCGAGCCGTTGACCGGCCGCGTCGCAGCGAACGGTGCGCGACGCGCGCGGAGCGGACCGGTAGGTGAGCGCGCGACCCCGACCCCGGGACAGGACCCGCCAGTCCATCGGCCGGTAGCGATGTCACTTGAGCTTGCCCCCGACGACGACGCTCGGGATGCGGATGGTCGGTTGTGCGTCGGCAACCGGTGCGCCTTGGCCATCTTTGCCGCAGGTTCCGGTTGAATAGCCGAGGTCACTTCCGACCATATCTATTTCACTCATGAGCTTCGGGCCTTGTCCTACTAGCGTCGCTCCCCTCAGCGGCTCGGCGAGCTTGCCATCGCGGATGCGATAGCACTCGGTGATCTCAAATGCGAAGTTGCCAGACACGACGTCGACTTGACCGCCGCCCATCTTCTTTACAAACACACCGTCTTTGACCGACTTGAGGATCTCGGCGGGATCCGACGTGCCGGGCGCAATCATCGTGTTCGTCATCCGGCAGATCGGCAGATAACGGAACGACTCGCGCCGCGCGTTGCCGCTTCGCTCGATGCCGAGCTTCTCGGCGTGCTTTCGATCCGAGAGATACGTGCGCAGCACGCCCTTCTCGATAAGGACGGTGCGGTTGGTGGGCGTTCCCTCGTCGTCCATCGCGGACGTACCCCGTTTGTCGGGATCAGTGCCGTCGTCGATCACCGTGATGAGCTCGCTCGCGACCTTTTGCCCGATCCGGCCGGAGTAGACCGAGAGGCCCTTCAAGTTGAGGTCGGCCTCGAGTCCGTGGCCGACGGACTCGTGGATGAGGGTCCCGCCGGCCTCGCTCGAGAGCACGACCGTGTAGGTGCCGGCCGGGGCTGGCTCGGCGGCGACGTTGAGGACCGCGCGGTGCGCGGCGTCGGTCGCCGCCTGCTCGACAGCTTGGTCGGTCAGCATCTCGAACCCCGCGGTGCCCCGGATCGCCTCAAAGCCAGACTCCAGGACGTCTCCCTGCTTGGCGACGGCCTGGACGGCCAGGTTGAGGCGGACGCGGGTGTCCGTGCGGAAAAGCCCGTCGCTATTGGCGATGAGCACCTCCTGGACGCTCTCGCCGTAGCTCGCGGTCACCTGCTGGATCCGTGGATCGAGCGCTCGGGCGACCTCGTTCGCGCGGCGCAGGAGTGCGACCTTTCTCTCAACGGCGACCGACCGGGGATCGATGGCGACGGTGGAATGGCGTGGAAGCTCGTCCGGCTCGGGCTCGTCAGCTTCGTGGAGCTCGCCGCCCTCGGCGATGCTTCGCGCGGCGCGCCCGGCGAGTGCCATCAGGTCATCGACGTCGGCGACGTTGCCGTTCGCGTAGGTCGTGCGTTCGCCACTGGTGACGCGGATGCCCGCGCCCTGATCGACTCCTGAGATCGCATCTTCGATGCGGCCGTCGTCGAGGATCAGTTGAAGCGTCTCGTGACGTTCCCAGAAGAGCTCAGCCCAATCGCCGCCTCGCGAGAGCGCGGTGCGGATCGCCTGAGCCGCGTCGCGCGCGCCGACCGACGGCCTGCTCGTTACCGCTGTAGTGATGGCCGACCTCCGCTCCCCTGAAAAGACCGCGATGGTACGACGTTCAGTCGCCGATGACAGTTATGGTCGCGCTCCGTTCGCGTGGACCATCGAGCTCCGCGAAATACACGCCCTGCCATGTGCCCAGAGCGATCGCACCGTCGCGTATCGCGAGGGTCACGCTGTTGCCGATGAGGACCGCTTTGATGTGCGCGGGGCCGTTTCCTTCGGCGTGTTCGTATTTCGCATCGCGAGGGACCGTTCGCTCGAGCGCCGTGAGGAGGTCCTTCTGCACATCGGGATCGGCGTTCTCGTTCACGAAGACCGCCGCGGTCGTGTGCGCGACAGTGATCGCCACGAGCCCGTCCCTGATCTTCGCGCGCGTGACCGCCGCCTTCACTCGTGGGGTGATATCGATCGTCTCCTCGCGCCTCTTCGTCTCGACGGTGATCGTTTCGTGCCGTGCGGTCACGCGCGTACGGCTTCCGCGTCGCGCTCAGCCGCGATCCGGGCGATGAGCGCGGCCGTCGCGTTGCCTCCGCTCACCACGAGGACCGTTCGCCGCCCGCGCGGATCGACTTTCCCTGCGCGTATCGCAGCGAGCGGCGCCGCGCCGGACGGCTCGACGAGAAGCGACAGCGCCTCGAGGTACTCGTAGGACGCGCGCTCGAGCTCCGCGTCGCTCACAGTGACGAATTCGTCGACGTACCGGCTCGCGAGCCCGACGTTGAGGGCTTCGGTGCTCTTGGCGACGAGCTTGTCGGCCACGCTCTGCGGATGCTCGAGCACGATCGGATGACCCGCGCGCACCGACCGACCGACGGCGTCCGCGCCCTCGGGCTCGACCCCGACGACTCGCACCCCGGGGCGCGAGCTACGAAGCGCGAGCGCGATCCCGCTGATGAGCCCACCACCGCCGACGGCGACGACGACGAGCTCGACATCTGGCAGGTCGTCGAGTATCTCGAGACCGATCGTCCCCTGGCCCGCGACGATGAGCGGATCCGCGTACGGGTGGACAAACGTCCTGCCCTCGTCGCGCTCGATGCGGTGCGCGAGGGCGAGCGTGTCGTCGTAAACGTCCCCCTCGAGCAGAACGTTCGCCCCGTACGCCCGACACACGCGGACGATCGTCTCGGATACGCCGCGCGGCATCACGACGGTCGCCGGCGCGCCGAGTGCCGACGCCGCGAAGGCGACACCCTGCGCGTGACTGCCGGCCGAGGCGGCCACAACGCCGCGCCGTCGGGCCGCGTCGTCAAGAGACGCGATCTTGTTCAACGCGCCGCGCACCTTGAAGGTCCGCGTGGGCTTGAACGTCTCGATCTTCAGGTAGATGTCGGCGCCGAGTTCGGCCGAGAGGAGCGGCGAGCGCTCCAGCGGCGCGCGCGGTAGGTAGCGGTCCACGACCGCGCGCGCGGCGACCACGTCCGCGATGGTCGGCTCTCGCTGCACGGCGCGACGATACTTCGGCCCGAAGATGCGGACTTGGGGCGAGGAGCGCGATGCTGCAGTCGCCGCGCTTCGCGCGGCGGGGATCGCGACAGCGGCGCTCGATGCCGACGTGCTCCTCGCGCACGTGCTCGGTGTCACCAAGGAGATGCTCTACGCCCATCCCGACACGGAGATGTCCCACGGGGCGGAGCGTCGCTACCGCGGACTGGTTGAGCGGCGCGCGCGCGGTGAACCGGTCGCGTACCTGCGCGGCTTCAAAGAGTTCTACGGGCTGCGTTTCACCGTCGACCACCGCGTGCTGATCCCTCGTCCCGAGACAGAGACCCTCGTTGACGCGGCGCGCAAGCTCATCGCCGGCCGCACGCTGACCGTCGCCGACGTCGGGACCGGGTCGGGCGCCGTGGCCGTCGCGATCGCCGCCAACGAACGAACCGTGCATGTGATCGCCACCGACATCAGCGTCGACGCTCTTGTGGTCGCGCGGGAGAACACGCTGCGCAACGGCGTCGGCGATCGGGTCGAGCTGCGTGAGGGCGACCTGCTGACACCGATCGCCGATCCGGTCGATCTCGTCGTGGCGAACCTGCCATATCTGCGCGACGACACGCTCGCGCACCTGGTCGGCGAGCGCACGTCGCTCGCCTACGAGCCGCGGCTCGCCGTGACCGCGGGGAAGGACGGACTGGAGCTCATCTGGCGCGCGGCGGCGGACCTCCCTCGCGTGCTCGCGCCGCACGGAGCGGCGCTCTTCGAAATCGATCCGCCGTTCGCGGAACAGGTCGCGCACCTTCTGCAGTACTCGCTCGGCGGAGAAACCCGCGTCATCAGCGACCTCGCCGGCGACGCTCGCGTCGTCGAGGTCACGAGGCCCTGATGGCGCCATCCGTCAAGGGCATCGCGTTCGACGCCGCAACCTGGCGCAAGCTCGGCCCGCGGATGCTGGAGCTCGAGCGCCAGGAGTGGGGTTCGCGCGCGTTTTCCCCGCGCGAGATGCGGTGGCAAGCGACGAACCGCGACGCCGTCGTGATGACGACCTGGGACGGATCGACCCTTGTCGGATTCGCGGTCGCAGGACCGGCTTGGACCGAAGGCCGCGCGAGTCTGCTTAACGTGCTGATCGATCCGGCATACCGCGGGCAGGGTCTCGTGTGGCCGCTCATCGCGGCGGTCGAGCGCGAGCTCTTCGCTCGCGGAATTCGCGAGCTCGACATCGATGCCCGCGTCGAGAACGGCTTTGCCGACAACGTCGAGCGGCGTTATGGCGCGCGCGCCGCGGTGATCGAGCCGAACCACCCGAGCCCGTATGGTCCACAGCGGACGATCCGCGTCACGCTCGTCAAAGCAGCGCGCTCACCTCGTCGAACGCGCGCAGCACCGAGTCCTCAAACGGCTCGCCGGTCCTCCGCTGGACCAGCACGGCGCGCAGCCCGCACTCGGCCGCCCACGCGATAGCTGTCGGCGAGTCATCGATCGCGATTGCGTTCGCTGCGTCGGTTCGGGTGTCGGCGAGGATGGCGCGGTAGTACGCCGGGCTCGCCTTCCAAACGTTTATGAGGTCGCTGCCGTACACCCGATCGAAAAGCTCGCGCGTGCCCATCGTCTCCAAATATCCGACCAGGTCCGCGTGCTGGTCGCCCGACGCGACGTGCAGCTTCAGGCCTAGCTTGTTGAGGTCCCGAAGTCGTTCGACGATCCGTGGCGCGCGGATGTCAACGCGCCGCCGAACGTGTTCATGCGCCCCGTTCGCGATCCGATCCGCCTGTGCCGACGGAGGTCGCGTACGACCGACCTCATCGCACATCTCGTACAGCCACAGACGGACGTCCTCTGCGTACCAATCCCGAATGCTCGTGGACGGCGCCGTGATGTACGCCTGCTGATAGCGCGCGAAAGCGCGACTCGCCGCACCCACGTTCGCGTTCGCCCATGCATCGGGATCGCCCCCGA
>Ga0184608_10000118_pt1 | contig 17907 bp, 17 predicted proteins | sample PLM1_30_coex_FD_133010 | JGI IMG/M metagenome (GOLD analysis project Ga0184608, IMG submission 133010) | Groundwater sediment microbial communities from an aquifer in East River, Colorado, USA - PLM1_30_coex | ecosystem: Environmental > Terrestrial > Soil > Riparian zone | place: USA: East...
CGGATCCGAGAGCTCGTGCGGAACGCCCTGCGAATGCGTCCCGACCGGATCATCGTCGGAGAGGTCAGAGGCCCGGAGACCCTGGACATGCTCCAGGCGATGAACACGGGCCACGAAGGCTCGCTGACGACCGTCCATGCGAACTCACCGCGCGACGCTCTCTCCCGTATCGAGACGCTCGTCCTGACCGCGGGACTCGATCTTCCACTCCGTGCGATCAGGGAGCAGACGGCGAGTGCGTTCGACCTGCTCGTGCAGATCACCCGTCTCGTCGACGGCTCGCGCAAGATCACCCATGTCACCGAGGTGCTCCGCATGGAGTCCGACATCATCACGCTGCAGGACATCTTTCTGGCGAAGCCGCCGGATGAGGACTCGAGCCACGGTCCCGCGACGCGGGGGCTCCTGGCACCGCTCGCTTGTAGCGGGTTGAAGCCGCATTTCCTGGAGAAGATGGCCGCGAACGGTGTCACGCTTCCGGTCGACTTCTTCGCGCACGAGACGGATCTCTACCGCCCGGCGTTCGCAGCTGCCAGCTTCGGGTCGTTCCACTGATGCGCCGACCGATCCTCCTCGCGGCGCTCGCCGGACTCCTACTGCCAGCGCTCGCTTCGGCGGGCGCGCAGGTGAAGGCCGTCGACACGAGCGCGTATCCGACCGTCAAGGTCAGCGTCGTCACCGATGCTCCGACCGTCCGCCCGCCCAAGCTCACCGAGGACGGGCAAACACCGGCGGGGCTCACGGCTGAGAACCTCGGGCGGGCGAAGAGCGTCATGCTCGTGATCGATCGCTCACGGTCCATGCGCGGCCAGCCGCTTGCCGATGCCACCGCCGCGGCACGCGCTTTCATCGAAGCGAAGCCCTCCGCCGACAGGATCGCGATCGCGACGTTTGCGACGCACGCGGTTGCGCTGACGGGCTTCACGACGGCCACGATCGACGCCGACACGGCGCTGAGGACCCTCTCGGTCGACCCGGTCGAGGGCACGACGCTCTGGGACGCCATCGTCGTGTCGGCTCGTTCTCTCGCGGGAGAGCCGTTGCCGACCCGCGTGATCATCCTCGTGACGGATGGCAACGAGACGATGAGCGAGGCATCGCTGGCCGACGCAACCCGCGCCGCGAAGGATGCGGGCGTCGCGGTCTATCCGATTGCGATTGAGAGCCCGCTCTTCACTCCGGAACCGCTGAAGGAGCTCGCTGAGAAGACCGGCGGCACCTACTACGGCGCGGCCTCGAGTGATGCCCTGATCCAGATCTACGCATCGATCGCTGAGGAGCTCAAGCGCACATGGCAGATCAGCTACGTCACGGCGGCGCGGCCCGGCGACCATCTCACCGTCGAGGCTTCCACCCCTGGTGACAAGCCGGTCGAGGCTCCGCTCGTCATTCCGGGCTACTCGCCGCCGGCGGACAACGCGACGACTTCTCCGCTCCTTCCCGAGCGCGTGCTCCAGAGCGCGTGGGGCGCACTCGTCCTCGGAGGCGCCGTCGGTCTCCTCGTCCTCGTCGCGGGGCTCTTCGCGTTCGCCGCGAAGAAGGGCGCCTGGCTCGCCCACCGGCTCGACCCACACGTTGGGCCCACGGAGGCGGATGTCAAACGGCAGCCGGACGGCCGCGAGCGGCTTGCGCTCGCCTCGGGGCTCTTCCGGGCCACCGAAAGGACGTTCGGGCACTTCCGGCGCTGGCAGCGCATGGGCAACCTGATCGAGCGGGCCGATCTCCCGATCCGCACGGTCGAGTTCATGTACCTCATGGGCGGCTCGGCGTTCCTGGCGGGGTTCATCGCCGCCGTCGCCGGCCTTCCGAGCCTGATCATCATTGCTGTGCTCGCGGTGGGCGCCTTCATCCCTTACCTGTTCGTGTACGTGAAGGCGAGGCGCCGGCTCCGTTCCTTCGAGAACCAGCTGCCCGACCTCCTCGTAACGATGGCCGCATCCCTGAAGGCCGGCCACAGCTTCCGGCAGGGCCTCCAGGCGGTCGTCGAGGAGGATCAGGACCCCGCGTCGAAGGAGTTCAAGCGCGTGCTCGCCGAGACCCGCCTCGGCCGCCCGATGGATGCCGCGCTCAGTGAGATGGCCCGGCGCCTCGGGTCAAAGGACTTCGAGTTCGTGATCACGGCCGTCACGATCCAGCGCCAGGTCGGCGGGTCGCTGGCCGGGATCTTCGACATGGTCGCGGACACCGTTCGTGACCGCCAGCAGTTTCAGCGGAAGATCAGAGGGCTCACCGCGATGGGGCGGATGTCCGCCTACACCCTGGTCGGCCTACCGTTCTTCGTCCTGGGTGCGATCACCCTGGTCAACTCCGAGTACATGGCCCCGCTCTACGAGTCGCATACGGGTCACATGCTCCTGATCATCATGCTCGTGATGATGGCGTTCGGCTCTCTCATCCTCAAAAAAATCGTCTCCTTCAAGGGGTAACTGTGCTCTTCCTTTTCCTCGGCATCGCATCGCTCGGTCTTGCAGTCTTCCTCGTCAGCGAGGTGGCAACTCTGCCCTTGCGCCAGCGGGAGGGCTCGATCCGCCGCGCAGCGCGCTACGGCGAGTCCCGCCGCCGCGTGAACGATCATGCCAACGCGCAGAGCTTCCGGGACCGGGCGCTCGTGCCCATGTCGACCGGGCTCGCGCGTTTCGTCCTTCGCATCAATCCGAAGTCGACGATCGACTCGATCAACCTGAAGCTCCTGTCCGCCGGGATGGGCCGGACGCTCTCGCCCACCAGCTATCTCGCCGCCAAGGGCCTTCTAGGCGCAGGCGGGTTCTTCGCGGGCGGTGCGATGACGGCCTTCACGGGCAAGGGAGTGGGCGGGAGCCTGGCGATCAGCGTCGCCTTCGCCCTCGCCGGATTCTTTGTCCCGGATGCGTGGGTGACGATGAAGGCACGCGGCCGCAAGGATCGCGTCCGCGCCGAGCTTCCGGATGCTCTCGACCTCCTCGCCGTCAGCGTCGAGGCAGGGCTCAGCTTCGACGGCGCGATCTCGAAGCTGACCGAGCACATGCACGGTCCTCTCGCCCAGGAGTTCTCGCTCACGCTGGGCGAGATGCGGATCGGCGAGAGCCGGTCGGAAGCCCTGAAAAAGATGTCTCAGCGCGTCGACACGCCGGAGATTGCAGCCTTTACGCGGGCGATCATCCAGGCCGACCAACTTGGCATCTCGCTGGGCCGCATCCTCAAGGTGCAGGCTGCGGACACGAGGAACCGTCGTCAGGCCGCTGCCGAGGAGCGTGCCATGAAGGCACCGATCAAGATGCTCTTCCCGACCGTGGTGTTCATCTTCCCGGCGATGTTCGTGGTCATCCTCGGGCCGGCGTTCCTGAACCTCTCGAAGCTCTTCTAAGCACAGCCGCGACGAACGGCGACTTCCCTTCCGTGTAGGCGTCCCGGTCCTCGGGGTAGCGAGCGGCCAACTCGCGCTTCAGCTTGGCGTAGCTCTGCGCATCCTCCGGGTGGGTGCGGAGGTGGTCCCGGAAGTGCACGTGCTTCAGCCACTCGACCGAGCCATGCTCGACTGCATGCACGTGATGAGTCGGCGGCCCGCCCTTCTGGAAGAAGTGCCGCCCGGGAATGCCGAGCTCCCCACGGTAGACGTAGCCTCGGCACGCCATCGCGTCCAGGTCCGCGGGACGCAGCTCGAGCGGGCGGAGCCCAAGGAGGATGTCCACGATCCCCTTCGCAGCGAGGCCGGGGACCGCGGTCGACCCCACGTGCTCGATTCCGGCCGCCCTCTCGCCGAAGATCCCGGCGAGCGGATCCCGCTCGGCCCTGAAGAGCTCCGGCCAGCGCGCGTCGTAGGGAAGGACGACAACTGGCCAGCCCACCGCGTGCACGTTTTCGCGGGACATGGAAGGACCCTGGCCGGGCTACCGGACGACGCGCAGCGTCGTGTGCATGCCGGCCTGCCGGTGGCCGGGGAGCGAGCACCAGAGCCTGAAGGTCCCTGCCAAGAACGAAGCCGAGAGCTGCGTGCGGTCTCCGGGTCGGGTGCGCTGGAGCTTCCAGACCTTCGTGCCTCCGATCCGGCGCAATCTCAGATCGTGGTCGTCCTGGCCCCTGTTGACCAGCTCGACGATCGCCGGCCCGCGCTTGATCTGGAGGCGCGAGAGCGTGAAGCGGAACTCCGTGGCGCTTACCTGTAGTCGGGCGGGGGACGCCAGAGCGGCTCCGGCCGGGGCCGAGACGACGAGCGTGGCGATGACGAGGGTTCCCGCTGCGACGATGCGCCTCACCTGATCACCGCGGGCCGCGCGTAGGCGGCGGCATTCGGAACGATCCCGGCCGCGTCGGTTCCGAGCCATTGCTCGAGCAGAGCGCAGTAGAGCCCCCGGAAGTCCGAGGTTGCGCGAAGGTTCCCTTCGGAGTCGAGGCCGCTCGAGAGTCCCGGGAACTCTCCGATCATCTGTCCGCGAACCTGCGAGCCCATGACGAGCCCGAGCCCGGCGGCGCCGTGATCCGTGCCGGAGCCGTTTTCCTCGGCGCGGCGGCCGAACTCCGACCAGACAAGCGTGACGACCCTGTCGGCAATGCCGCGCGCCTCGAGGTCGCGTTGAAAGGCGAAGAGGCTCTGGGCCGTCAGGGTCAGCCCTTCCTCGAGTTGGGCGACCTGGTCGTCGTGCGTGTCATAGGCGCCTGGTGCACGCATGGCGACGCAGTGGAGTGGGAGGCCCGCTGAGATCATCGCGGCGAGGCCGGAGAGCCGTCTCGGAAAATCGTCGTCACCGGCCGGGTAGGCGACCGGCGGTGTGAAGGCGCCGAATGCAGAGAGCTGGCCGCGAAGCTGGTCGACCTGCATCGCAACGTTCGCAGCTTGCGCGACTCCACGATCGCGGCGCGGCTGCACGGCCCCGAGCCGGCCGATCGTCGGCAGCATCCGGCCTTCGACCTCGCCCCAGACGCCGCGGGCCCAGAAGTCGTATCCGTCGGGGCTGTCCACGGTCGCCACCGGCACGCGGCTGGTGGCGAGCGACGGCTGGAGCTGCCAGTCGAGCGAGAGGCCCTGCAGCGGGTTGTCGGGAGCGCCGACGCGATCGAGATACCGGCCGATCCAGCCGGTTCGGAGCTGCGAGCTGGTTGCTCCCACCTCCCAGTAGTGGCGAGACGTGAAGTGGGACTGGTCGGGGTCCGTGTATCCGACCGCGGGCATCGTCGTCAGCTTCCCCTCGGCGTGCAGCGTGGCCAGGGGCGCGGCAGCGGGATGCCAGCGAAGGCGCGAGTCCTCTGCGAACGCCTGTCCTGCCGACTCGGGGAGCGCGAGTTGAGGTCGAAGCCTGCGGTACTGGGGGTCTCCGCTCGGGAAGAGGACGGACATCGAGTCGGCCCCTCCGTCGAGGAAGACGGAGACGAGAACCCGGCCGGGCGGAGCCGAGGCAGCCCGGGCAATGCCCTCGTCGAGCAGGTCGAAGCTCAGCTTGCTCGCGCCGTACACCCCGAGTGCGAGCCCAGCGCTTCGTGCGAGGAACGTTCGCCTGTCGAGGCCGGTGCCGGCTGGGAGAGGCATGCCGGGCTCGATCGCCGGCAGGCCGCGACCTGCCTCGGCGACGGCCCGACGCACGAGGTGGGAGCGTGAGAACTCGTTGCAGTGGCAGGAACGGGAGGGAGTCATGAGCCTCTAGCTGGTCTGGTAGTCGGGGGAGGTGGGGATGAGCTGGCGGAGAGCGTTCTGGATCAGCACCGGGTAGACCTCTTGCTTCCAGTCTTCGTTCGCGTCTGCGATCGCCTGTTGGGCGAACCCGACCAGGGCACCCCGCGTGGGGGCCGAGATCGTGGGAGAGCCCCAGAACGCGATCGCGCGCGCAACGAGCTGAGCAGCGTCGAGGGGCTCCGAGCCGCGCTCGTCGTCCGGATCCTTGGCATAGGGTTCGAGCGCGCGATTGGCCGCGTGCCAACGGCCGCGAAACGTCGCTGTGTCGAGCCAGCGCTCGTCCTGCCAGCCGGCGACGTTAGGCGGATAGAAGAGGTGCTGACCGCACATGTCTCCGATCCAGGCCCAGGCGTCCGTATCGACACCGCGGCCGAGCGCTCGCAGCATCCCGGCGGCGAGCACGATCGGCGGCTTGACCATGCGTGGTCCCTTGTAGAGGTCCGGGTGCTTCAGGATCGCGGCAACGACCGGCCGCACGGAATAGTTGCTACTCACATAGAGGCGCTCGAGGGCGACTCGTGTCGTCGCGCTCGGGGGCTTCGGGATGAAGTAGCTCCACAGCTTGGGGACGAAAAATGACGGGTGCCGTCGGTGGTGGATACAGAGGCGGCAGGAGTCCTTCCAGTCGAACGTGCCCCGCTTCCCGAAGATCCGCTTCATCCCGGGGTCGTGCCGCTCCCGGTCGTAGCGGAAGTTCCTCGGGCCCGAGTCGTTCCAGTCGTTTCGGAAGCCCGTGAGCGCCCGTGCCTGCTCGCGGACATCGCGCTCCGTGTACCCGCGACTCGCCCCGAGCGTGAAGAGCTCCATGAGCTCGCGTGCGTAGTTCTCGTTTGGCTCCCAGCGTGAGTTGTCCGTCCCGGAGAGCCAGAGCAACATGGCCGGGTCTCGCGTCACGTCGACCAGGAGATCCGAGAAAGAGCCGAGCGCCCGTTTCCGGAACAGGGCGTTCTGCCGCAGCATCAACTTCTGGGAGCCGACCCCGTCGTTCGAGGTCGCGAACCAGTCGTGCCAGACGAGCGTCATGCGCTCGACGAGGGGGCGCCTCGTCCGCACCATGCGGTCGAGCCACCAGAGATGGTCGTGGCCCCACGCGTCCTGCGGCGCAAGCGCGTTGCCGTCGTCGTCGCGCGGGGCAGGCCCGGTGAGCCGCTCCCTCGGCGGAGACACGAGAGAAGCTACCGCCTTCCTGAGGCCTAGCTTCGCGAGCTTCTCGGCCTGGCCGCGCCTCGGGCCGAAGCCGGCGCGCCAGAGGAGGCGCTCTGCTTCGCGCCGCCCGAAGGATCCCTTGTAGACAGGTACTGCCAACTAAATCTGATCGTCGCCGTCCCGGGCATCGACCTTCAGCGCCCACTCGTCTTCGCGGCGCTTGAGAGCTCCCTGGACCTGCGCGACGTACGTCTTCAACTCGTTCTCCTTCAGGAGGAGCCGTTCCTCGAGCTTGGCCAGCTCGTCTTCGCGGCGCTCGAGCTTGTCCTCGCGAAGCTCGGATTCGGCCTGCGTCCCGACCTCGCGTGCCTCGACCTCGGCCTCGCGCTCGTCGAGCTCGCGAATCCGATCCTTCATCGTGTCTTCGAGCTGAGTGAGGCGCTTGTCCTTCTTGTCGAGCTGCTTGCGGACCGAGGCAGCGAGCTTCTCCTCCGTCTCGATCTCCCTCTCGCGAGCGGCGAGCTCGTGCTCACGCTCCTTGAGGTGCTCGTCGAGCTCCTCGAGGTCGATGCCGCGGCTTTCCTCCGACTCGATCCGACCGACGTGTGCTTCGCGCCTGCCCAGGTCGGCTTCGCGGGCAGTCAGGTCGAGCTCGCGGGCATCGAGCTGCTTGAGGCGGTCGAGTGCCTCCTGCGCCGCCTTGCCGCCGTTCGTGAGCTCGTTTTCGAGACGCAAAGCGTCGTCTTTGAGGCGCGCCTCCCGTTCCGAGAGCTCGGTATCTCGTTCGTTCAGGGCCTCGGCTTTCGCATTGACTCGCGAGGCCTCCTTCGCAAGCTCGCGCTCCCGCATGACGAGCTGCTGCTCGCGAGCCGGAAGCTCCTTCTCGGCCTGGCGGACTGCCGCTTCGCGCTCGGTGACACGCCGAGTCTCTGCTTCGGCGCGCTTCTTGAACTCGGACTCGTGTGAGGCAAGAGCCTCTTCGCGGCGGGCAAGTTTCGCCTCGGCACCCTCGAGCGCTCCAGCCTTCTTGCCGAGCTCCGCGGCAAGCTTCTCGTGCTCGCGGTCAGCGGCCTTCAGATCGTGAAGCTTCTGGTCGAGCTCTTCCTGGAGGTCGCTCGTGAGCGTCTCTTTGCCGGCCACGCGGGCTCGAGTCGCGTCGAGGTCCTCGCGCGCCGCGGCGACTTCCTTGCGGTCCTTCTCCAGCGCCTCGAGCTGCTCGGCCACTTTATGCTCGCGCGTTTCGAGCTCCAGCTCGGCGGCCTCGAGCTTGCCGAGCTTTGCGTCCAGCTCTGCGGAGCGAGCGGACAGCTCGTGGTCGACGTCGAGCTCGCGCTCGCGCGTCTCGATCTGATCGGTCAGAAAGGCTCGGAGGTCCTGCTCGCGCGCGAGTGCGGCCGCGAGCTCGGCCCTAACGGTTTCGAGCACCGCGTGCCCGTCGCCGTTTCCATTCGCGATCGGCGGCGCGGTGGCAAGCGCCTTGGCGGACTCGAAGGCCTCGTTTGAGGCGTCCAGCTCTTCTTGCGCGGAGTCACGGCGACGCTGGAGCTGGGCACGAAGTCCGGTCCCGAATCCCTTTTCGGTGTCGTCAGCGGGCTTGGCGTCTTTGGGCATGCGGCAGGAGGCTCCGATATGAGCATCGGCCTGCCGGCTACAAGGCCATATCCCCCTATCGTGGCGTCTTCTGCGGTTCCAGCTCTTGCGCGCGCCGACGCTCGATCGCGTCCCAGCAGGCGATCGTGTCGCCCGAAACCTGGGCACGCAGATTGGACGGGCGGGCCGCCCAGTGCAGCTCGGCGACCTTCACCTTGTCGGGCTCGGGCTCCGCCCCCGCACGGAGTTGCGCCTGGTAGACGACGAGCGCCGAACCGGAGTCGTCGTTCAGGCAGATTGCCACGGGCCGCAGATCCTCCAGGTCGTCGGCGCCGAGGCCGATCTCCTCGCGCGCGTCGGCGAGCACGGCCTGGAGTGGCCCTTCCCCGGGCGCCAGGCCGCCGGAAGCAGACGCGGTCCACAGGAGCGGATCGCGGCCGATCGAGGGGCCGCGGAGCTGGAAAAGGGTCACGCCCTCGGGGCGCTCGACGAACAGCTGGACGCCGAGGGCAAACCCGAGGCGATAGGCGAGGGTCGGCTCCTGGAAGACGACGAGGGCCTCGGCGTAGCGTCCGGCGCGACAGAGGATTGCGCCTTCCGGCGAGACTCCGTGGGAGAACGCGATCGGCCCGTCGAAGCGCCCCGGCGTGCGTGCGAGCGCCACCCTCGCGTCGGCGACTGCGTGCGCGACGGGCGAATCGAGCGAGAGAGCGAAGGGATAGGGCCGAAACGTCGGCTCGCTGTCGATGAAGGTGACTGCGCGCACGGTCCTAGTGTTCCTGTCCGCCTGGACGGCGTGCGCCGCATGGCCCCCGGCCTGCCGCCTTCACGTCCGATCCTGCGCGCGAGCGAGCCCGTCCTCGAGCTCCGCGAGCGTCGCGGGCCCCTCGACCCTGGCGACCATCAGGTGCCCTCGATCCAGGAAGATCGTCGTTGGGAGGTCCTGAACGCCGAGCCGCGCAGCCTGGCGGCCATCCGGGTCCGAGATGACTCGATGCGTCCAGCCGTAGCGGGCATAAAAGGCCTTCGCGGCCCGTGGCGTGTCCTGGAGGTCGAGCCCGAGGACGATCACGCGGCGACGGTGCTTTTCGACGAACCGGCGTACGAGTGGCGCTTCGCTCGCACAGGCGTTGCACCAGGACGCCCAGACGTGAATGATCACCGGCTTCCTTTTCACGCGCGCGAGGGCGACCGTGGCGCCGGTGATCGGGTCGGTGCCGGCCAGCGGGGGTGCCGGCGGATCGACCCGGACAGTCCCGCCTTCGGGAGCGGTGGGCCCCGCCTCGTCGCCACCCGCGAGGACGACACCCCCGAGGAAGATTCCGCCTGCGCCGACGAGAAGGGCGATGAGAGCCACGAGGAGGCGCCGGCGCGTAGGCACGGGGCCACGCTATCGGTGCCTGCGGCGGGCTTGACTTCGTCCCGAGTTGGCGTGAGGCTAATCGAGCGGCGGCCTCAGGACTGCGGCAGTCGCCCGCGGGAAGCCCCACGACCCTGGAGGTAAACGTGACGACTGCCGCAGACACCTCTTCCGCCGATGCCTAGCCTGCCGTTCAGGCTCCGGCGAAACCCAGCTGCACGTGGGGAGTACCCGCTCGGGCGACGCGAACCGACCGACTTCGAGCACGTGGAGAAGTACCCGTACAGCGCCGTCGCTCCGCGTGCGGTGGCGCATGTCGAGCGCGTACTCCGTCTCCCGTGGTGGCACTGGGGGCACGACCAGGGGAAGGAGGGCTCCTGCGTCGGGCACGGGATCTCGATGGAGCGGGCGATCACGAACATCGCCCAGGCCAAGGCGCTCGGGCTCCTCAATCCGGGCCGGCGGTACAACCCACTCGACGTCTGGAATGAAGCAAAGAAGATCGACGAGTGGCCGGACACCAATCCCGGGGACGACCATGGGACGAGTGTCCGCGCGGGCTACGACGTCTGCCGGGACGAGGGACTTGTGCGAGTCATCTCGATGCGCATGGGCCCCGACGGAGTCCCGATTCCCTATCGGCCGAAGCCACGCTCGAAAGATGAGGGCGTCCAACGAAACCGATGGGCCGGGTCGACCGACGAGGTCCGAACCGCCATAGCGAGTGGTCTGCCGGTCGCGATCGGAGTCAACTGGTACTCGAACTTCGACCGCCCGGTCGCAAAGCCTTCGCCCGACGGCGGGTTCGACCACTGGATCGGCGAGGGGGATCTCGGACGAGTTCGCGGCGGTCACTCCGTCTGCATTTACGGAGCAAGCGATGCGCGCCAGGCATTCAAGCTGAAGAACAGCTGGGGCAGGGACTATCCGCTCGTGTGGATTCTCTACACCTCGATGGAGCGCCTGATGGACGAGCACGGCGAGGTGGCGATCGTCACCGACCGGTAGCGCTCATTCCGTGGCCCGCGCGGGAAGCGTGCGGCCGCTGTGGCGGTTATCGGGCCGCCGCTCCTTGCTCCTCCGGGAGCGCCTCGCCACCGGTTTCCTCGGCGGACGAAGCGCCTTCACCGTGGGCGGGGGCGGCCGCCGGGTGGAGGAGGACCGCGGCGAGCACGGCACCAACAAGCGCAAAGGCGGCGCCGCCGAGGAACGCCGCGTGGAAGCCGCTGTTCAGGGCCGTAGCAGTGGCGTCGCCCGAGGCGAGCCCGCTGTCGGTCCGGGAAGCGGCCAGGCTGGCGAGGACGGCCAGCCCGAGGGCGCCGCCCATCATGAACGCCGTGTTGACAATGCCCGAGGCAAGGCCTGCCTCGGTCGGTGCGACGTCGCCCATCGCGGCCATGAGGATCGGGTTAAAGGTGATCCCGCCGGCGAAGCCGAGCAGGATCATGCCGGGGAGGATGTCCACGGCGAAATTGCCGCCCACGGGAGCGCGCGCAAACAGGAGCAGGCCGATGACGAAGAGCATGAGCCCGGCGATCATCGGCACCTTGACGCCGTAGCGCACGATGAGCTTGTCGGAGACGAAGAGCGAGGAGGCACCCCAGACCAGGGTCGACGGCAGGAAGGCCAGCCCAACCTCGAGTGGGCTATATCCGAGTACCTGCTGGAGGTAGAGCGCAGAGAAGAAGAACCATCCGAACATGGCGGCCGCCATGAGGACGCCAATTGCGTTCGCCGTCGAGAGATTCCGAAAGCGGAAGAGGCCCAGGGGCATGAGGGGAGAGCTCACCCGTGCCTCGATGGTGAGGAAGATGGCCAGGAGCACCGCTGCCCCGACCAGGAGGCCTACGGTCTCACCCGACGTCCAGCCCGTCTCGTTCCCGTTCACGATCGCGTAGGTGGCGAGCATGAGAGCTGCCGTCACGGTGACGGCTCCGGCGATGTCGAGGCGACCTTCCCCAGCCGACTTGCCGTCGGTCGGCAACAGCACCACGCAGAGCGTGAAGACGGCAATCCCGACCGGGATGTTGACGAGGAAGATCCAGTGCCAGCTCAGCACGTCCGTGAGGACGCCTCCGAGGAGCACACCGGCGGTGCCGCCGCCGGACAGGACGAAGCCGACGACGCCCATCGCTTTCGCACGTTCAGCGGGCTCGGTGAACATGATCATGATCAACGAGAGGACGACGACCGAAACGATCGCACCGCCCAGGCCCTGTACCGCACGAGCCCCGATCAGGAATTCCTGCGACCCGGCGAGGCCGCAGGCCAGCGATGCGCTTGTGAAGAGGACGATCCCGATCAGGAACAGTCGCCGCTGGCCGTAGAGGTCACCGAGCCGGCCTCCGAGCAGGAGAAAGCCGCCGAACGTGAGCAAGTAGGCGTTCACGACCCAGGCGAGCGAGGCCTGCGAGAACCCAAGATCGGCCCGGATCGAGGGCAGGGCGACGTTCACGATCGTCGAGTCGAGGACGATCATGATGTCCCCGAGGCAGAGGATGTAGAGCGCGAGCCAGCGCTTTTGGGCGTTTGTTTCCATCAGTGGTTTCCGGCGCGGGTGTATCGCGATTTGGCGGCGATACGACGCTTGGCCTCGACCATATCAACGGGTGGCGGACGGCCACCGGTTGGTGCGTCCAAGCCGCGTCGCGCCTGCGGCGGTCAGGCTGAGGCCGCATTTCCTGCGACAATCGAGCGGGGTCATGAGGGGAAAAGCCTTGGAGCGAGTATTGCGCCGCCTGCTGCCGTGGGGTCGCGAAATTGCACCTACTCTCGCTTGTGTCCTCGTGCTCTGCGTGACCGCAGCCGCGCCCGCTTCCGCCTCGGTGCTCTTCAGCAGTGACTTCGAGACTGCAGACACCTTGCAGTGGAGCTTCGAGCAGCAAGGAGGAGACCCGAACGACGACATCACCGTCCAGTCCGAGGTCAGGATTCAAGGGGCATACGCCGGCAAGTTCACAGTGGAGCCAGGCGACCACTTCCCTACCGTCCAGACCACGGGCGAGCGCGCCGAGGTCCTCAACTACGCGATGCTGTTCCAGGAGGGCGACGTGCGCTGGTTCGGATGGTCCGTTTACTTTGCCTCCGGTTTCCCGACTTCGGACGACTCGGGCACCTGGAACGTCTTCACCCAGTGGCACCACAACGGCTCGAACTGCTCGGTACCGCTCGACTTCGCGATCCGCGACGACGGATCCGACACCCGGCGCAGGATGGTTCTGACTTCGCGAACCGGAACCGTCTCGACGACTACTTGCAGCTTGACGGGGGAGGAGTTCGACCTGGGCCTCCTGCGGACGGGCGAGTGGATCCGGTTCGAGGCGCAGGTCGGGTTCTCGGCCGATCCGACAGTCGGCTTCGTCGAGGTGTACGTGAACGATGAGCTCGCACTCCCGCGCACGCAAATGGCCACGCTCTACATGTGCTGTCCTAGCTACCTGAAGCAGGGGTATTACCGGAAGGCCAACGCGGAGAATACGGCGACTCTGTACATCGACGGAACGACCGTTGGAACCACGCGAGCCGACGTCGAGCAGCCCGAAGCCCTCTCGGTCGAGAAGACCGAGCCCGGAGCCGTCAGCTCCAGCCCAGCAGGGATCGCGTGTGAGAGCATCTGCGGGGGCTGGTTCCCCTACGGGACGCAGGTCACGCTGACGGCGGCTCCCGATGCACACGCAATTTTCACGAGCTGGTTGGGCGCCTGCACGAGCGAGCGCACCGACACCTGCACGTTGACCATGTGAGCGGGCACACCGCCCATCGGGGCGGTTCGTGGTGAAGCCGAACGCAGCACCGGCCTGGCCGTGATCAGCCGCTCGGGTCGGGTCATGCTCGAAGGGAGAGGGTCCCTGGTGGACAGCGACCTCGAGAGCGAGGAGAATTGCCGACGCGGTCGGGAACGGTGGCAAGGTTTGGTTGCGACAGGAGGAGGAAGATGGCTCTGCAAATTGGCGATACGGCACCGGATTTCGAGGCGGAGACCACGGAAGGCCCGATCAGCTTCCACGACTGGATCGGGGACTCGTGGGCGGTGCTGTTCTCGCATCCCCGGGACTTCACCCCAGTGTGTACGACCGAGCTCGGCTACATGGCCAAGATCAAGCCCGAGTTCGACCGTAGGAACGTGAAGATCATCGGGCTCTCGATTGATCCGGTCGACAACCATGAGGAGTGGGCTTCCGACATCGAGGAGACCCAAGGGCACGCCCCGAACTACCCGTTGATCGGCGACTCCAACTTCAACGTGGCGAAGCTGTACGGGATGCTTACCGCCGACGTGTCTGGCGACCCGACGGAGCGGACGCCGGCGGATAACCAGACGGTGCGAAACGTCTTCGTGATCGGCCCGGACAAGAAGGTCAAGCTCATCCTCGTCTATCCGATGACGACGGGCCGCAATTTCGACGAGGTCTTGCGTGTGATCGACTCGCTGCAGCTGACGGCCAAGCACAAGGTTGCGACCCCCGTCAACTGGCAGCAGGGTGAGGACGTGATCATCGCCGGCTCGGTCTCCGACGAGGAGGCCAAGGAGACGTATCCGGACGGCTGGAAGGCGCCGCGGCCCTACATCCGGATCGTGCCGCAGCCGCGCTGAGCCGTGCGATCTTGACTACCCCCGGCACACGGCACGGTCCGGGCGCCGAAGGGTAGTCTGTCGCCGCTTCTCTGCTTCGAGGCCACGTTAATCTCCCCCGCATGGAGTTGCCTCGGGAGGTCGCTGTTATCGGCGCGGGCACGATGGGCGCAGGAATCGCGCGCGTCTTCGCCGAGGCCGGCTGCTCGGTGCGGCTCTGCGCGCGCAGGGCGGCCAGCCTCGAGGCCGCCCGGTCGCGACTCGGTCGCCACTCGGTCGAGCTCACAACGTCGGCCGAGGACGCGCTCACGGGCGTAATCCTTGTGGTCGAGACGATCGAGGAGGCGGTCGAGCCGAAACGCGCGGTCCTCGCGCTCGCCGAGGACGTGGCAGCCCCGGAGGCGATCCTGACGACGAACACCTCGTCGCTTCCGCTCGACTCGCTTGCCGAAGGACTGGAGCACCCCGAACGCTTTGCCGGCCTGCACTGGATCAGCCCGCCTGAGCTCGTCGACGTCGTCGAGGTCGTAGGCGGCACACGGACCGCGTCCGAGACCATCGACACGCTCTGCGCCTGGGCGGATGCCCTCGGTAAGGCGCCGGTCGTCGTCCAGCGCGATGTGCGGGGCTTCGTCATCAATCGCCTGCAGTACGCGCTCCTCCGCGAGGCCTACGCACTCGTCGACGCGGGCGTCTGCTCCCCTGCCGACGTCGACCGCGCGGTCACCCACGGGCTAGGGGCGCGTTGGGCAGCGATCGGCCCGTTCGAGAGCATGGATCTTGCCGGCCTGGACGTCCACGCGGCTGTGGCGGCCAACCTCTATCCCGAGCTCGCAAGCGGACGCGAGCCATCGGCGACGCTCGGTCAGGCCCTCGCCACGGGGGCGCTCGGCGTCAAGAATGGCCGGGGTCTCCGCGGCGACTACGAGGCCGGTGCCGTGGCGGAGCTCGTCGAGCGGCGCGACCGCGTGCTCGCGGGGATCGCTGCCCTCCGCGAAGGAAAGGAGACAGCGGGCTAGCTACGTTCCGCGGTCGAGCCCGTAGCGCTCGGCCTCGGCGAGTGCCTCCGGATAGCCGGCGTCGGCGTAGCGGGCGACGCCGAGTGCTGGGTCGGATCGGAAGACGCGGCCGAGCTTCCGTTCCGCGGTGTCGCTTCCGTCGGCGACAACGACCAGGCCGGAGTGGATCGACTTTCCCACCCCGACCCCGCCGCCGTTTCCCACGGCGACCCAGCTTGCTCCTTGGACGGCGGAGAGAAGCGCTGAGAGGATGGGCCAGTCGGCGATCGCGTCGCTTCCGTCGCGCATTCCTTCGGTCTCCCGCGTCGGGGAGGCGACCGAGGCGGGGTCCATGTGATCGCGCCCGAGAGCGAGCGGCCCGACGTCGCCGGAGCGAACGAGCTCGTTCAGCCGCAGCGCAACGGCGTCCCGCTCGCCAAGGCCGAGCCAGCAGATCCGGGCCGGCAGCCCCTGCAGCGGCACCCGCGCCCGCGCGAGCTCGATCCAGGCGCGAAGCGAGTCCGTGCCGACAACCTCCATGACGGCATCCTCGCTTTTGCGCAGGTCCTCCCGATCGCCCGTGAGCGCGACCCAGCGAAACGGGCCAATGCCACGGGAAAGGATCGGGCGGACGTACGCCTCGACGAAACCGGGGATCCGAAGGGCCTCCGCTACACCCACTGCAGCCGCTTGCGCGCGCAGGCCGTTCCCGTACTCGAAGACGATCGCGCCCCGGTCCCGGAAGCCGACCAGCGCCTCAGCGTGCGCGCGAAGAGAGCCGAAGACGGCGTTCTGGAAGAGGGGGTCGTCGGGGTCTGCGTCCGCGGCCGCCGCGGGCGCGTAGCCGGCGGGCACGTAGTCGCCGAGGGGGTCGTGGGCCGGCGTCTGGTCGGTGACGACGTCGAACTCGACTCCGTCGGCGAGGAGGCGGGGCACGACCTCGCTCGCGTTGCCCACGAGCCCGACTGCCTCGGGCCCGTCAGGGTCGAGGTGCGCTGCGAGCGCCTCGTCGTAGCTCGCCGCCACGGCACCGATCCAGCCCTCCCGGAGTCGTCGCTCCGCCCGTCGGGGATCAACCTCGACGATCAGAGCGCGGCCGCCGTTCCAGGCGACGCCAAAGCCCTGCGCTCCTCCCATTCCGCCGAGACCTGCCGTAAGCACTCGCCGGCCGGCGAGCGTGCCGCCGAAATGCTCGCGTGCGACCGCGCGGAAGGTCTCGTAGGTGAAGCCGAGGATCCCCTGCGTGCCGATATAGAACCAACCGGCCGCGGTCATCTGCCCGTACATGGTCAGGCCGGCGTCCTCGAGCCGGCGGAAGCTCTCGGCGTCCGACCACGCGGGCACGATCATCGCCGTCGAGATGAGAACGCGCGGGGCGTCGAGGTGAGTGGGCAGGACGGCAACGGGTTTGCCCGACTGGACGATCAGCGTTTCGTCGCCGCCGAGCCGCTGGAGCGCGGCCACGATTGCGGCGAGGGCCTCAGGATCGCGCGCTGCCTTGCCGCGACCGCCGTAGACGACGAGCGCCTCGGGGTTCTCGGCTACCTCGGGATCGAGATTGTTGAGGAGGCAGCGGAGCGCGCCTTCCTGCTCCCAGCCGCGACACGTGAGCTCGAGTCCGCGCGGCGCTCCTACCATCGCGGCATCCTAGGAAGCCGTTGCCTCAGCCCTGCGTTTGAGCGCCTCGTTCATCGCGGTAAAGCCGCGTCGCGTCTTCTCGAGGCTCTTTCCAAACAGCGGGACGAGTACGCCCGTGAAGCGCTCTGCCTGTACGAACCGGACGCGTGAGTCGTCGATGGGCTCGATGCTAAAGCTGTGTTCTCCGTCGAAGATCCGGGGTGCAAGCACTCGCCCTAGCCAGCGGAGCTCTTGCCTCGGCGATACTTCGAGAACGGTGGGCTTGAAGCTCATCGCCCTCCCGCCAGGCGGCTCAATCCTGACCTCGAGCTTGGAGCCGGGTGCAGCGTGTCCCTCGATCGTCTGGATGAACGGGTTCCACTCGGGGTACGCGGCGAAATCGGTGAGGACCTCCCACACCCGCTCTGGTGTGGCTTCGATCTCGATATGCGTGCGCAGCTCTCTCATCCGTCGTTCACAGTACGTCCGTTAGGGCGAAAAGCGGCGACCGCGTTTGCCAGGCGAAAGTCAGGCGGCGTTTCGATGCGACCCATCACCCAGTCGCCGATGAGATCGCGTTCGAGGCCAAAGCGGACGCCCGTCGTCAGGTTCGAGGCGTTGAGGATGAAGCGGCAACTCGAGGACAGGTCCTTGAGATGCAGGCCGTGAAAGAACCACTCGTCGAACTTGTCCGCCAGGAGATTCGTGCCGTCTTCGGCCGATGATCCGCCAGATGTCGCGGACAAGAGTCGACTCGAGCGATGTACGGCTGATCTTGCCTACGAGCGGCGCAACGACGTGCTCGTCTACGGCCGCCGGAGTGAAACCAGCCTGCTCGACTTTCTCGTACGCATGCGCGAAGAGGCCGTGAGCGACCGAGCCGCCCGAGACGGACGAGACCCAGCGAACCTGAGCGAGCAGGCCGGCGTCGGCCATGAAGCGCAGAACCCCGAGGGCGCTGAGCGTCGCTCGGAAGCCG
>Ga0184608_10000119_pt1 | contig 17899 bp, 19 predicted proteins | sample PLM1_30_coex_FD_133010 | JGI IMG/M metagenome (GOLD analysis project Ga0184608, IMG submission 133010) | Groundwater sediment microbial communities from an aquifer in East River, Colorado, USA - PLM1_30_coex | ecosystem: Environmental > Terrestrial > Soil > Riparian zone | place: USA: East...
AGCCGCCTCCTGGAGCCGGCCCCGCGCCTCGTCGAGCTTGCCTTGTCTGGCGAGCACTTGAGCGTAGCGGATCTGCGCCTGCACGTATTGCTCGCCCTCGCCCACTTCACCGTACCAGCGGAGCGCCTCCGGAAGATTCTTCCGCTCTTCGGCGACCTGGCCGAGATACAAGCGGACCCCGTCCTTGTCGCGGTAAGGGCTCTCGATCAGGCTTCTGAGATACTTCTCCGCAGCGTCGTAGTCCTTGAGTTGCAGGGAAAGCAGCGCCACGGCGAAGGCCACGTCGCTGCTGTCGGGTACGCCGGCCATGAGCTTCTGGAACTCGGCGCGCGCCTCGCCAAAGCGCTTTTGCGCCACCAGCAGCCGCGCGTAGGCGAGGCGCGTCTCGCGCGCGGCAGGATATTTTTTCAAATAGCCGGCGAGGAGCGTCGCGGCCTGATCCACCGAGGCCTTCTGCAGCAGTTGCGCTTCGAGCAGGGCGGGCGCCTCCCACTCGGGCCGCAGCTGTCCGGCCTTGCGGGCTTCCTCGAGCGCAAGGCGTTCGTCGCCCGCGTTGACTGCCGCCCGCGCGACGGCAAGATGCGACTCGGCGAGCTTGGGATAGTCTGCGGCGAGACTTTGCACGAGCTTCACAGCGGCCTGCTTGTCCTGGGCATTGGCAAGCGTGCGGGTCAGCTGAGTGAATCCGTTCGCGGGGTCGTTGGCGGAGCTCGCCAGCAGCTTCCTGAGATTGGGCAGCGCTTCGTCGTAGCGGCCCGCCGCGACCAGCAACCCGGCGAGCGCCTGAAGAGGGCGCGTCGAGCCGGGCTCGGTCTCGTGCCAGACCGTTGCGGACTCGATCGCGGCGTTGTTCATCCGCGCGTAGAGCGCCACTTCGGTGGCGCGCCGCGCGATCCGGGGATCGCGGGTGCGCTTCGCAAGATCGACGTACGCCTGCGCGGAGAGCGCGGCGTTGCCGCGCTGGCCGGCGATCTCGGCGAGCAGGAATTCGTAGAGCAGGTTCTCGGTCAGCTCCTGATCGGGAAGCGCCGAGCGATCCACGGCTTCGGGCGCGAGCGCCTGCGCTTCGCCGCCGGGCGCGTCCGCGTCGGACTCGTCCTGCACTTCCTCTCCTGCCACGGCCTGCTGCGGCGGAGTTGCCGCGCATCCGGCAAGCGCGACGAAGGCCACCGCGGCGAACAGCCGCAAAGCGGCGGCTCGGATGGGCAACTGGCTGTGTGGACCAAGCATGGAGGCACTTGCTGTCTTGAAGGGCTAGTTTAGGTATATTTCAGAGGCCAGACAAGGACATTGAGTTCCCCGTGCCAGAGCTGCCCGAAGTCGAGATCACCCGCCGCGGCATCGAGCCTTTCGTGCTCGGCAAAACGATTACGGGCGTCGCCGTGCGCAATCCCAATCTGCGTCAACGCGTCCCCCGCAAACTCGCCCGCACCCTCGTCGGCCAGCGGGTGAAACGCCTGGTGCGGCGTGGAAAGTACCTGCTGTTCGAATGCGACACCGGCTCGCTCATCGTGCACTTGGGCATGTCGGGAAGCCTGCGTGTGATCGAAGCGGGAACCCTCCCCCGCGAGCACGATCATGTGGACCTCGTTTTCGGCGGCATCGCATTGCGCCTGCGCGATCCGCGACGCTTCGGCGTGGTGCTGTGGAAGGACGGCGATGCGTTCCGCCATCCCTTGCTCGCGCGGCTCGGAGTCGAGCCGCTCGGCGAGCATTTCTCGCCCGAGTTCCTCTATCGGGCCACGCGCGGCCGCGACGTCGGCATCAAGCAGCTGTTGATGAACGCGAGCGTCATGGTGGGGATCGGAAACATCTACGCGAACGAAAGCCTGTTCAGGGCAGGCATCCACCCGCGCGCGCGCTCGGGGCGCCTCTCCCGCGCACGCTGCGAGCGACTGGTCGCCGCAGTGAGGGACGTTCTTCTGGCCGCGATAGCCGCCGGCGGATCGAGCCTGCGCGACTTCGTGCACTCCGACGGCTCGTCGGGGTATTTTCAGCAGCACTACACCGTCTACGATCGCGCCGCGCTGCCGTGCCGGGTTTGCGGGGCCGCGATCCGGATGTCGCGGATGGGGCAGCGCTCCAGCTTCTACTGCGCGACCTGCCAGAAGTAAAAAACGGGCAGGGTTTATTTTCTCCGCTTGCTGACCTTCGCGGCGAGCGCCTGTGCGACGCGCGGTTGCACGAACTTGCCCACATCGCCTCCCAGCAAGGCGATTTCCCTCACCATGGTGGCGGAGATGAATAAATATTGTTCGGCCGGCGTCAGAAACAGAAATTCGACATCCGGATAGAGGTTTCGGTTCATGCCTGCCATCTGGAACTCGTATTCGAAGTCCGATACCGCGCGCAGGCCGCGCAGAACGACTTGCGCCTTCTGTTCGCGAACAAAATCCATAAGCAAGCCGCGAAAACCTTCGACCTTCACGTTGCTATAGGGCTTGAGCACCTCGCGCGCGAGGCGCACGCGTTCTTCCACGGTGAAAAACGTGTTCTTCGTCTGGCTTGCGGCGATGCCGACGACGATTTCGTCGAACAAGGCGGCGGCGCGCCTCACCAGATCCTGATGGCCCAGAGTGATCGGATCAAACGTCCCCGGATACACCGCCTTGATCATCGGCCTCCCTTACCAGAAGATGAAAATGTACATTTCCCGCGCGCGCCCGCTTGAAGATAGCCCAGCCGCGAGGCGGCTCGAAAACGGCGTCGCTTTCCACGTACACCCGCCCCCCGTCGACGAGAAGCCCGCGCAGCAGACCGAGCGCCGCCACCTGCATGCCCAGGCGGTACGGAGGATCGACGAATACGACATCGAAGCGGGAGCGTGCGCCGCGGGCGAATTCTAACGCATCGCCGCGGACGACCGTCAGGCCCGTTGCGCCGAGCTTCGCCGCATTGTCGCGCAAGGCGTGCAGCACCGCGTGGTTGTTCTCGACCATGATGACCGAGGCCGCGCCGCGCGAAAGCGCCTCGAAGCCGAGTGCGCCGCTGCCCGCAAAGAGGTCGAGGCAGTCCATGCCGGTCAGGTCCCGGCCGAGCCAGTTGAACAGGGTCTCGCGTACGCGGTCCGGCGTGGGTCTCAAGTCCGCCGCGTCGGGGAATTCGATCAGGCGGCTGCGCCAAACGCCGCCGATGATCCGGACGGTGTTGCGTCTAGTCCGGCGCACCGACGACGACGATCGAGAGCTTTTCCGGATCGATGCGCTTCGCAAAGGCGCTTCTGACCTGCGCGAGGGTCACCGCTTCGACGCGCGCGGGAAACTCGTCGAGCCATTCGAGCGGCAGTTTGTAGAAACCGATCGCGGCGATCTGCTCGAGGATCTTGCGATTGGTGTCGATGCGCAGGGGAAAACCGCCGACCAGGCCCTTTTTCGCCGCTTTCAGCTCCGCTTCGGTGGGCCCGTGCTTCACGAACTCGCCGACGACCGAGCGCGCCAGCTCGAGCGCTTCGCGTGCCTGGTCGCGCCGCGTCTCCAATCCCACCAGAAACGGTCCCTCGCGCTCGTAGGGCCGGAAGTAACTGTAGGCGCTGTACGCGTAGCCGCGCTTCTCGCGTACTTCCCTCAGGAGCCGCGACCTGAATCCGCCGCCTCCCAAAGAGTAGTTGCCGACGAAGAGCGGAAAGTAATCCGGGTCGCTTCGGGAAACCGCCGCGACACCCAGCAGCACGTGGCTCTGGGTGGACGGGTGGGCCACGCGCAGCGTCGCACCCGCTGGGGTTGCGACCGGCGCCAGCGCCGGATCGGTCCCTTTCGAAAGGCGCGAGGTGAGTTCCTCGGCGAGCGCCTTGGCTGCGTCGCGGTCCAGATCGCCGACGATCGTGACCACCGCGCGCGCGGAACCGAAGCAGTTGCGATAGTGGCGCTCGACGTCCTCGCGCTTGATCGAGGCAAGCGTATCCGGGGTCTCGCTGAATCCGTAGGGATGCGCCGGATACATGAGGGCATACAGGCGCCGCTCGGCGACCCGGTCGGGCTGTGTCTCGGCTTCACGCGCGTTCGCGATGGCGCGCGCCTTCTCGCGCTCGAAGGCCTCGGCCGGAAACAGCGGCGCTTGCAGCATGTCCGCGAGAGTTTGCGTGGCCGCCTTTCGTTCGGCCTCGGAGGAGAGGCTCCGGAGCGCGAAGCCCGCGCGATCCAGGTCGAAATTCTCCCGCAGCTGCGCGCCCGCGTCGGCGATGCGGCGGCTTGCCTCGGTCTCCGAATAGCGAGACGAGCCCGCTTTGAGCATCGCGAGGCTGAGCCGCGCGAGCCCTGCCTGCTCGCGCGAATCGTAGGCGCTGCCCGCAGCAAACTCGATCGCAATATCCACGATCGGCAGGGCATGGCTTTCGACGAAGTTGACCCGCGCCCCCGATTGCGCGGTCCAGTGATCGATCTTCACTCCCGCCTCGGCCGGCGCGGCAACGGCGAGAATCATCGATATCCAGATGGCTAGTCCGCGCATGGTCAGTGTTTCACTCCCGGAACGAGAGCGCTTGCCGGGCGCGGATTCAAGGGCTGCGGGTCGAGCACGGCCACCGTCAGCCCGTCGTCGACGAGGTAACGGGCGGCCGCGGCCCGGATCTGCTCAGCGGTGATCGCCTTGAGCCGTTCGGGAATGCGATCGGCGTCGCGGAAGGAGAGCCCACACGACTCCAGTTCCCCGAGCTCGAGCGCCTGCGCGAAAAACGAGTCGCGCTTGTAGACCAGCTGGGCAAGCAGCTGGACCTTTGCCCGGTTCGTTTCCTCCGCAGTGACTCCGTCGGCCGCGATGCCGGCGATGACTTCGCGCACGCCGGCCTCGAGCTCGGCCCCGGTGCGGCCTTGCGCGGCCGCCGCTTCCACGAACACCATTCCGGGGCCGCGCGAGATCATTTCGTAGTCCGCTCCGACGGAAGTGGCGACGCGCCGCTCGCGCACCAGGACCTGGTGGAGGCGCGCCGCTTCGCCTCCGCCGAGCAGCTCCGCGAGAAGCGAAATCGCGAAGGGTTCCCAGTCTTTCGCAATATCGCGCAGCACCGGCGCTTTGTATCCCAGGCGAATGTAGGGGAGTTCCGCCGGTGCTTTCACCGTAACGCGTTTCAATCCCCGCTGGGCCGGCTCGCCGAGCGTTTTGCGCGCTGGAATCGCCTTCGGCGCGAGCACGCCGTAATGACGCCGTGCCCAAGCGAGCACCTTCTGCGGCTCGACGTCGCCCACCACGACAACGCTGGCGTTGTTGGGCGCATACCACTGCTTGTACCAGGCCCGGGCATCCCGCCAGTTCATGCTCTCCAGGTCCTGCATCCAGCCGATCGTCGGCCACTTGTAGGGATGCGCGGCGAAGGCCGTAGAGAGGAGATTTTCAATGAGAAGCGACCGCGGACGGTCTTCGTAACTGCGCCGACGCTCCTCCATCACCACCTTGATCTCCCGCGCGAACTCTTCCGGACGGATCACGAGGTTCGCCATGCGGTCGGCCTCGAGCTGCATCGCCAGTGGCAGGCGGTCGCGATGCACCTGCTCGTGGTAGACGGTGAAATCGGTGGAGGTGAACGCGTTGTCGCGCCCGCCCGCCTCCGCGACGAGGCGCGAGAACTCGCCCAGACCGAAGCGCCGGGTCCCCTTGAACATCATGTGCTCGAGCACGTGCGCGACACCGGTCGTGCCGGGCGACTCGTCCATGCTGCCCGCTCGATACCACACCTGATGGACGACGGTGGGCGCGCGGTGGTCCTCCTTCACGATGAGGCGCAAGCCGTTCGCCAGGGTGAACTCGTGCGGGTTCGCCTGCACGCCTGAAGCGAGCGCGAGGGCGAGAAAGGCGGCGCGTGCGGGAACCATTGCGACGAATGCTAAAATCCAACTGCTATTCTATAGCGGTTCTTTTGCCGATCCCCTTTTCTCGCCCATGCTCGAACTGTCTTCCAAGACCGCCCGCGGAGAGGTTTCCTGGGCCACCCGGCTCAGAAACGGCCTCGGAAAGACGCGCTCGCGGCTCTCGGGACTGTTCACCGACCGAACCGTCGATCCGGCGTTGTTCGAGGAGATCGAAACCGCGTTGCTCGCGAGCGATGCCGGCGCCGAGGCAACGCGGTTCCTGCTCGCTGCTCTGCGCCAGCGCGCGAGCCATGGCGGTACCGCGGAGCAGCTGAAAACCGCGTTGCGGGCGATTCTCGCCGAGCTGCTCGCGCCGCTCGAGCGGACGCTCGATTTGTCCGGCAAGAAACCGTGCGTCGTCATGCTCGCAGGGGTCAACGGCTCGGGAAAGACGACCTCGATCGGCAAGCTCGCAAGGTACTTCCAAGATCAAGGCCTCTCGGTGCTGCTCGCTGCGGGGGACACCTTTCGCGCCGCAGCGCGCGAACAGCTCGCCGCTTGGGGGGAGAAAAACTCCGTTGCGGTAGTCGCCCAATCGGGCGGCGATCCCGGCGCGGTCGTGTTCGATGCCATTGCCGCGGCGCGCTCGCGCGGAATCGACGTGGTCATCGCCGACACGGCCGGGCGGCTGCCCACGCAACTGCACCTCATGGAGGAGATCGGCAGGATCAAACGAGTCATCGCCAAGGCGGAACCCGGCGCGCCTCACGAGGTATGGCTGGTGCTCGACGCCAACACGGGCCAGAACGCCCTCAAACAGGTCAAGGCCTTCGACGACGCGCTCGGCCTCACGGGACTGATACTCACCAAGCTCGACGGCACCGCCAAGGGCGGCGTGGTGTGCGCCATCGCGCTGGCGCGATCGCGGCATCCGCTGCCGCTCAGATTCGTTGGCATCGGCGAAGGGATCGACGATCTGCGCCCGTTCGCCGCCGTCGAGTTCGTTTCGGCGCTTCTCGATTGACCGGCGGCGTGCCCATCATCTCGCTCCGCCAGGTCAGCAAGCGCTATCCGGGGGGATTCGAGGCGCTCAGGTTGGTCAGCTTCGCGGTCGAGCCCGGGGAGATGCTGTTCCTCACCGGCCACTCCGGTGCCGGCAAGACGACCCTTCTCAAGCTGATCGCCGCGATCGAGCGCGCCAACGGGGGCGCGGTGCTCGTCAATGGCCAGAACCTCTCGGCCTTGCGCCCGGCGGCGATCCCTTACCTGCGGCGCAATCTTGGACTGGTATTTCAGGGGCAGAAGCTGCTCTTCGACAGGAGCGTATTCGACAACGTCATGCTGCCGCTGATCGTGACCGGGCAGCCCTACCGCGAAGCGGCGCGGCGCGCGCGCGCCGCGCTCGACAAGGTCGGCTTGCTTCAGCGCGAAAAAGCCAACCCCGTGACACTCTCGGGCGGCGAGCAGCAGCGACTGTGCGTCGCGCGCGCGGTGGTAAACCGGCCGGCGATCCTCCTCGCCGATGAACCCACCGCCAGTCTGGACGCCGCTTACGCGGACGAGATCATGGAGATGTTCAGCGCCTTCAACCAGGTCGGAGTCACCGTGCTGGTTGCCACGCACGATCGACAACTGATCGGCAAGTACCGCAAACGCGTCTTGACGCTCGACCACGGCAAGCTGCTCCAATGAGGGCCTGGCTGCAGCATCACGGCCTGAGCCTCGCGCAGACGCTTGCGCGCCTGGCTCGGTCGCCCTTTGCCACGACGCTCAACGTGCTGGCGATCGGGGCCGCGCTCGCGCTCCCGTTCGGGGTCTACTGCGTGTTGGGCAATTTCGACTCCTTGTCGCGCAACGCCTCGGTCGATCCCCAGCTGTCCGTGTTTCTGGCGAAGGACGTTGCGAAGGCCGAGATCGCCACCGTCGAAGCGCGGCTGAAAGGCGCCGGCGGCGTGAGCGCGGTGCGTTTCGTGTCCCGGGACGCCGCGCTGGCGGAGCTCAATCGCGTCGCAGGCATGAAAGAGGTGATCACGAGCCTGCCGCAGAATCCGCTGCCGGATGCGTTCGTCGTGACGCTTTCTGGAAGCGATCCTGCGCTCGCAGACCGGCTGGAACTCGAGTTCAAATCGCTCCCGAAGGTGGCCTACGTTCAGGCGGATTCGGCGTGGGTGAGACGCCTCGATGCCTTGTTGCGCCTGGGGCGGACCGCGATGGTCCTGCTCTCGGGATTGCTCGGCCTTGCTCTCGTGGCGGTGACCTTCAACACCATCCGCCTGCAGATCCTCACTCAGCGCGACGAGATCGAGCTGTGCCGTCTGATCGGCGCAACCCACGCCTATATCCGCCGGCCTTTTTTCTATCTCGGGTCACTGCTCGGCCTGTTCGGAGGGATCGCCGCCTTGGCGATGGTGCTTTCCGGGCTCACGGTCCTGAATCGCGATCTGGCGGATCTCGCGTACTTGTACGGCTCCAGCATCCGCCTGAGATTCCCCAATCCGAACGAGATGATCTCGGCGCTGCTTGCGGGCGTCGCCCTTGGTTGGCTGGGTGCCTACCTATCAGTGAGCAGACACTTGCTCGAAGCAGACCGAGACTAGGCCGAGTCCGGGCCTGCTTCGGGAAAAAACCCTCTGGGATCGGATTTAGGGAACCGGATCCGGCCTTTAGCACTCTAAAACCGAGAGTGCTAAAATCGCCGCTCTGGCACCAACGCAGGAGGCAATAACAGATGACTCGCACAATGTCACTGCCGGTACCCGTAGGAAGCCTGGAAAGCTATATCCAGGCCGTGAATCGTTTTCCGATGCTTTCGTTCGAGGAAGAACGCAGCCTCGCGCGCAAATTCAGATCCGAGAACGACGTCGAAGCAGCGCGCCAGCTGGTGCTTTCGCACCTTCGCCTGGTGGTCGCCATCGCCCGCGGCTACATGGGTTACGGACTGCCGCAGGGAGACTTGATCCAGGAAGGCAACATCGGCCTGATGAAGGCGGTCAAGCGCTTCGATCCGGAGCGCGGGGTACGGCTCGTATCGTTCGCGATCCACTGGATCCGCGCCGAGATCCACGAGTTCGTCCTGCGCAACTGGCACATGGTGAAGGTCGCCACCACCAAGGCGCAGCGAAAGCTCTTCTTCAACCTTCGCAGCATGAAGCCCTCGCTCGCCCCGTTGACGCGGAACGAGATCGGGTCCATGGCCAGGCAGCTCAGCGTCAAACCCGAGGAGGTTGCCGAAATGGAGATGCGGCTCGCGGGCCACGAGATTTCGCTCGAACCGGCAAGCGACGAGGACGAGTCGTATGCGCCGATCGCCTACCTCGCCGACCACGCGCCGGGACCCGCCGAGATCGCCGAGACGAATCAGGATGAAACGCTGCGGGCGCGCGGCCTGGAGGCCGCACTCGCGAGTCTCGATGCGCGCAGCCGCCGCATCATCGAAGCGCGCTGGCTGCGGGAAAAGGACCCGGCAACGCTGCACGAGCTTGCCGCCGAGTTCAAGGTCTCTGCCGAGCGCATCCGCCAGATCGAGGCCAAGGCGCTTGGGAAAATGAAAAGCGTGGTCGCGGCGGCATAAGTACGCTGCCGGGCGGTCCCTAGGAAGCCGCGGCGAGCCCGCGGCTTTTTATTTTCCCCCGAACACGACGTAGCGGTTCCGGCCCTGTTGCTTGGCCAGATAGAGGGCCTGGTCCGCGTGCTGGATCAGGTCCTCGGCGGAAGTCTCCTTTTCCGGGGTGAGCGAAACGATTCCCTGGCTGAGGGTGACTTTCTGGTCGACCGCCGAGCGCGCGTGCGGGATCGCCAGGCCGTCGATCACGCGGGACACCGCCTGCGCGACATCGACGGCGCCCTCCAGGACGGTCCCCGGCAGGACCATCGCGAACTCCTCCCCGCCGTAGCGGGCAGCGAGGTCCGCTGGACGTCTGCCCGACAAGCTGAGCGCCGTCGCTACGCGCCGCAGACAGTCGTCGCCCGCCTGATGGCCGTAGCAGTCGTTGAAGGCCTTGAAGTGATCGACGTCGGAGAGAATCAGCGAAAGCGGCTGCCGCTCGCGCGCACCGCGCCGCACTTCGGTCACCAGGTAGCTGTCGAAATAGCGCCGGTTGGCAATCCCGGTCAGCCCGTCCTGGCGTGACAGCTTTTCCAACTCGCGGTTGGCAACGGCGAGGTCGCGCGACATCTCGAGCTGCTTGGTGCGCATGGATTCGAGTCGCTGCAGCGCCCGGATTTTCGCGTTCAGCACGACGAAGCTCACCGGCTTTACGAGGTAGTCGTCGCCGCCCGCCTCGATCGCGCGATCCAGGTCCTGATCGGCTTCCTTCGAGCTCAGGAAAATGATCGGTACCCATTCGTCGGCGCTGGTTTCCCGCATGTGCCGCGCGGATTCGTATCCGTCCATGACCGGCATCACGACGTCGATGAGCACCAGGCCCGGCCGGTCGTGACGGTAAATCTGCAAAGCCTCCTCGCCGTCGTTCGCCTCGACCACCGTGTGGCCCATGCGCTCGAGCAGCCCCTTGAGCGCGGCCCGGATCGTGGCGGAATCGTCGACGACGAGGATTTTCATCGCTGCCTGGGCACCTCAGCCGGGCGCGTTCAACAGGATGCGGACATCGGCTGCGAGGTCGGCAGCGTTGCCGTAGCGCACGAACAGGCGCAGCCGCCCCTGCGGGTCGAACACGTAGCTGCCCGCCGTGTGATCCACGGTGTAGCCGTCCGGCGTCTTTCCCGGCGCCTTCTGATAGAAGACCCTGAAGTCTTTCGCGACCCTGGCGGTCGCAGCGCCATTGCCGTAGAGCCCGAGAAAACCGGGGTCGAATGCCGGTACGTAGTTTGCGAGAAGTTTTTGCGTGTCGCGCTCCGGGTCGACGGTGACGAAGAGCACCTGCAGCCGCTTCCCGTCCTCGCCGAGTTGATCTTTTACCGCTTTGAGCTCGGCAAGTGTCGTCGGACATACGTCGGGGCAGCGGGTATAGCCGAAGAACATCACCACCGCCTTGCCGCGGAAATCGGCAAGAGTGCGCGCCTTGCCCGTATGGTCGGTGAGGGCAAAATCCTTGCCGTAATCGGCGCCGGTGACGTCGGTGTTCTTGAACGATGGGCGCGACCCGCCGCAGCCGGCAAGCGCGAATGCGGCGAGGACAAACCCGACCATTGTCCGCAGGTCAGCGCTCACGCGAAAAAATGATGGTCGACGAGCAGCGCGGCGAAGAGCGCCGCGAGATACGCGATCGAATAGCGGAAAGTGCGCCGTGCGAGCGCATCGCTGTAGTGCACGTAAAGGCGCACCGCGTAACCCAGGAATATTCCGTTCAGAGCGACCGCGGCTGCGAGATAGACCCAGCCGCTCATGCCGTAGGCGAAAGGGAGCAGCGCAGAGGCGAACAGAATCAGCGTGTAGAGCAGCACGTACAGCCGAGTGAAGCGGTGCCCGTGCGTGACCGGCAGCATCGGCAATCCGGCCTTGGCGAAATCTGCGGTGCGATAGAGCGCGAGCGCCCAGAAATGCGGTGGAGTCCACGCGAAGATGATAAGGAACAGAAGCAGCGCCTCGGGTGCGACTTCGCCGGTGACGGCGGCCCAGCCGAGCACCGGCGGCATCGCCCCGGAGGCTCCGCCGATCACGATGTTCTGTGGGGTCATGGGCTTGAGCACGACGGTATAGACCACGGCGTAGCCGATGAACGTGCCGAAGGTGAGCCACATGGTGAGCGGATTGACGAGGGCGTACAGCATCCACAGCCCGGTGCCGCCGACTGCACCGGCGAACGCAAGCGTCTGAAGCGACGTGAGCTCCCCGCGGGGCAAGGGCCTCGCCCGAGTGCGCGTCATGACTGCGTCGATCCTTTGCTCGACCAGGCAGTTCACCGCCGCCGCCGCGCCTGCCACGAGCCAGATGCCGATGGTCGCGGCGAGCAGAAGCTTAGGCGGCACCATGCCCGGAACGGCGAGGAACATGCCGATGACCGCGCAGAACACGATCAAGGACACCACGCGCGGCTTGGTGAGGCTCAGGAACTGGCGCAGGCGGAAGTGGGCGGCGGTCGAAGCCAGCTGCATAGGGGGAAATTTTATCACGCCCGCCTCGCGGTTCTAGCCGACGCGCGATGCCCTGAGCAGCCGCGCGAGGTCTTTCACCATCCGTTGTGCATCGGGATCGCTCGGGAACCGCAGCATCAGGTTGCCCAGCGGATCCAGGAGATAGATGTGATCGGAGGGGCTCCGCGCCGCGGGGAATTCCGCGAGGAACGGTCTGCCGGGCGCATGCGCGACGCGCAGGCCCTCGTGGTCGCGCAAGAGCGCTGCATCGGGCGGGGCGCCATCTGCGACGAGCCACATTCGCTCGATTCGCTCCGCGTCCTTGCCCTGCGCGAGGCGCACCTGGCGCATGTAAAGGAGTTTTTTTCCGCAGCGTTCCGCGCAGTCGCCGGAGTCGATCTGCACCAGCACCCATCTGCCGCGCAACTGCGAGAGCCGGAACGGGCTGCCGTCCAGGCGCCTCAGTTCGGGGTCGGAAATGGCGCGGGCTTCGATCAGCTCACCGTAATTCAACCGCGACAGGGGCTGCCATACGACGTAGGCGAGCCAGGCCGCGAGCGTGGGTGCGGCGCAAAGCGCAAGGATGGCGAACGCGATGCGCCTGCCGCGACGCCGTTCCTCAGTTGCGCCCGGAATCGGCTCGCTTGAAGCAGAGAGCGACATAGAGGATGGCGGCAACCGCCGCAAACGAATACCACTGCAGCGCGTAGCTGCGATGCCGATCGACGCCGGTATCGGGACGCTGCCATTCGCGCGCGAGGCCGTCCTGAGCGTCGCTCGTCTGCTCGATCACGAAGGGCTGAAGCCCGAGCTCGAGGCGCTTCTCCTCCCGGGCGATCACGAGGTTCTGGCGCCTTGGGCCGTCCATTGTCTCGGGAGCGAGCTCGACGAACCGGGTGCTCGGCACGACGACCGTCCCCTCGATCGTTTGCACGGTCTCCGGAGTCGGGACCGCAGGCAGCCTGGAGCGCTCGCCGGCCGCGATCCAGCCGCGGTTGACGAGGACGTGGAGCTCCTCGCCGCCTTCCAGCTTCAGCGGTGTCAGCACGTGATAACCGGCAGCACCGTGCAGCACCTTGTTGTCGAGGAAGAGCGCCGCGCGCGCAACGAACCGACCGCGCGCGCTGACGCGCCGGCGCTCGAGGGCAGACCCGTCCAGGCGCACCGAAGGCACCGAAAGCACCGTGCCCTTGGCCGCTTCGTCGACCCGGCGGCCGAGCTCGAGTTTTTCTTCGGCGCGCCGCGTCTGCCAGTTGCCGAGAGAAATCGCGAGCGCGATGAAAACCGCCGCCGCGATGCTCGGTGCGATTCCCGGACGGAATGCTCGCCCGCCGATGCGGAATCCCGTCATGATTTCACAAGGAGTACACTCGGCGCAGAAGATTCCCGCCGCCGCGCCGTGAAAATCGTCGTCATCGTCTTGTTCGTCGCGATCCTGGCGAGCCTCGGCTCGGCGCTGTTTTTTCTAGTGAACGACGGCGGCCAGTCCAAGCGCAGCGTGAAGGCGCTCGCGCTGCGCGTCGGATTGTCGCTGACGCTGTTCCTGTTGCTCATGGCCGGCTATTACTTCGGCCTCATCCCAGGCAAAATCAACTGAGGCAAAAAAACCGCAATGCCCGCCTAAAGCCAGTACACGAAAATGAACAGGCCCAGCCACACGACGTCGACGAAGTGCCAGTACCACGCGACCGCTTCGAACGCGAAATGGTTTTCGGGCCTGAAGTGGCCGGCGAGACAACGGGCGAGAATCACGGTCAGCATGATCGTGCCGAGGGTCACGTGGAACCCGTGGAAACCGGTGAGCATGAAGAACGTCGAGCCGTAGACGCCGGTCGAGAGCTTCAGGTTGAGATCGGAATAGGCATGGCCGTATTCATAGGCCTGGAAGCAAAGGAAAGTGACGCCGAGCGCCACCGTGAAGGACATGAAGAGCGCGAGCTGCGCGCGCTTCCCCTCCTTCAGCGCCCAGTGGGCGATCGTGACCGTAACACCCGACGAGAGGAGCAGCAGCGTATTGATCGCCGGGATGCCCCAGGCCGCCATCGGCGTGAACGGATCCTTGAAAACCGGCCCGGCTGAAGGCCACTGCGGCGCGAAATCCGGCCAGAGCAGCTTGTTGTCGATGCTGCCCAGATCGGGCACGGAGAGTAGCCGGGCGTAGTACAGCGCCCCGAAGAAAGCGGCGAAGAACATAACCTCCGAGAAGATGAACCAGCTCATGCCCCAGCGGAACGAAACGTCTTCCCAGCGCCCGTACTTGCCGCCCTCGGACTCGCGGACCACGTCGCCGAACCAGCGCACCATCATGAAGGCGAGGATGGCGAGCCCGGCGAACACGATGTAGCCCCCGGGTTCCCAGCCGTTGAGCCAGCTCGCGGCGCCGGTCGCCATGCAAAACAGGGCGGCCGATCCGAAAATCATCCAGTGGGACGGCTGCGGAACGTAGTAGTGCTGAGCGCGATCGCTCATCTTGCTCTCCTCTCCTTACGCGGCCTTGCTGACGATGAACTTCACCAGCAGGACCAGGCTCAACACGAAAATCGCCGCTCCTATGAGGCCGGCGACGATCACCTGCGCCGGTTTCAACTGCGTCACGTCCGACTCATGCGCCGCGCGCCTCCTTATGCCGAGAAACGACCAGAACACGGCTTTGGCGACCTGCAGTAACGACGCTGACTTCGGCGCTTGCTCGCTGGCCATTGCGGTCATCCTCCGCCCCCAGGCGCCCCGTCCACCTCGAAGAAGGTGTAGGACAGCGTGACCGTATTGAGCTCGGGCGGCAGCTTCGGATCGATCACGAAAACCACCGGCATCCTGCGCACTTCGCCCGGAGCGAGCGTCTGTTGCCGGAAGCAGAAGCATTCCATCTTTCTGAAATAGGGCGCCGCCTGTTGCGGGCTGTAGCTCGGAACGGCTTGTCCCGTGACCGACCGCTCGAGCGTGTTCCTGACCTCGTACACGACCTGCGTCACCTCGCCCGGGCGAACCGACACGCTGGCCTGGAGCGGTTTGAAGGTCCAGGGCAGGCGCTGCGTGTTGGCGTCGAACTCGACCGAGATATTGCGCGTTGTGTCCACTTGAGTGTTCTGCCCCGCCACAGCGTCCGGCTGAAACACGTTCCGGATGCCCGTCGCCTCGCAAATCTTCTCGTAGAAGGGAACCAGCGCGAAGCCGAAGCCGAACATCACGGCCACGACAACCAGCAGTTTTTTCATCAGTTTCCGGTTGGCCTTCCCGCGATTCTCGGTCTGCTGCGTCATTTGAGCATGACGTACTTGAGCATGATCGCCACAAAGAAGACGAGCGCGATCGAGCCGAGCACCAGCGCGGTCCTGCGGTTGTTCCGCCGCTGCTCGCGTTCAGGGGTCATCCCACCACCGGTTGCTCGTGGAAGCTGTGATAGGGAGCGGGACTCGGCAGATGCGTCCACTCGAGCGTGTCGGCGCCGTCCCAGGGCCGTTGCCCCGCCTTCTCGCCTCGGCCGAGCACGGTCACTTTCAGGACGATTGACAGGAACAGGATCTGGGAGAGCCCGAAGCCGAACGCGCCGATCGAGGCGATCTCGTTGAACCCGGCGAACTGCAGCGCGTAGTCCGGTATCCTGCGCGGCATGCCCGCCAGGCCCAGGAAGTGCATCGGGAAGAAAGTGACGTTGAAGAAGATCATCGACAGCCAGAAGTGCCATTTTCCGAGCGTCTCGTCGTACATCCTGCCGGTCCATTTGGGCACCCAGAAGTAAAATCCCGCGAACAGCGAAAACAGCGACCCGGCGACGAGCACGTAGTGGAAATGCGCCACCACGTAATAGGTATCCTGCAGCTGGATGTCGATCGGCATGATCGCGAGGATGAGGCCGGTGAACCCGCCCATGGTGAACACGAATATAAAGCCCACGGCGAACAGCATCGGCGTCTCGAAGCTCATCGAGCCGCGCCACATGGTCGTGAGCCAGTTGAACACCTTGACGCCGGTGGGCACCGCGATCAGCACCGTTGCGTACATGAAGAACAGGATTCCCGCCGTGGGCATGCCGACGGTGAACATGTGGTGCGCCCAGACGATGAAAGAGAGGACCGCGATCGAGGCGGTCGCATAGACCATCGAGGAATAGCCGAACAAGGGTTTCCTCGAGAACGCGGGAATCACCTGGCTGATGATGCCGAAGCCGGGGAGAATCATGATGTAGACCTCCGGGTGGCCGAAGAACCAGAAGATGTGCTGGAACATCACCGGGTCGCCGCCGCCCGCCGCGTTGAAGAAGGAGGTGCCGAAGTGGCGGTCGGTCAGCAGCATGGTGATGGCGCCCGCGAGCACCGGCATCACCGCGATGAGGAGGTAGGCCGTAATCAACCACGTCCATACGAAAAGCGGCATCCGTATGAGCGTCATCCCTGGTGCGCGCATGTTGAGGATCGTTGTGATGATGTTGATCGAGCCCATGATCGAGGAGGCGCCCATGATGTGGAGCGCGAAGATCGCGAGGTCCATCCCCGGTCCCATCTGGGTCGAGAGCGGCGCGTAGATGGTCCAGCCGGCGGCGGTCGCGCCCCCGGGCACGAAGAACGATCCGACGAGCAGGGTCGCCGCCACCGGAAGCATCCAGAAGCTCCAGTTGTTCAGGCGCGCAAAGGCCATGTCGGGAGCGCCGATCATCATCGGCACCTGCCAGTTGGCGAATCCGACGAAGGCCGGCATGATCGCGCCGAACACCATGATGAGCCCGTGCATCGTGGTGAGCTGGTTGAAAAACTCCGGATGCCAGAACTGCAGGCCCGGCTGGAACAGCTCGGCGCGGATGGCCAGCGCGAGCATGCCGCCGACCAGGAACATGGTGAAACTGAACCACAGATAGAGCGTGCCGATGTCCTTGTGATTGGTCGTGGTGACCCAGCGCATGATGCCCCCGTAGGGACCGTGCGCATGCTCGTCGTGGGCGTGGCCTGAATCGATGACAGCGCTCATGGTTTCTCCTGAGTCTCGAGTCTGTTCTCTCGGTTCTACTTCCGCGCCGACCTGATCTCGCTCGGCTGAATGACTTCGCCGGTCTTGTTCCCCCAGTTGTTGCGGGTGAAGGTGACGACGGCGGCAACGTCGGTGTCGGAGAGCTGCTTGCCGAACGGCGCCATCGCCGTGCCCCGCTTGCCGTTCAGCACGATCTCCATTTGCCGCCCCCTCGGGCCGTTGACGAGCTGGGAGCCGTCGAGCGCGGGGAATGTTCCCTTGACCCCCTGCCCGTTCGCCTGATGGCAGGTGACGCAGTTCGCCGCGTAGACCTTCTCGCCGCGGGCTTTCAGGTCGGCGAGGTTCCATTTCTTGTTCGGATCGTCTGCGGCCGCAGCGATTTTCTTTTTCTGCTCGCCGACCCAGGCGGTGTACTTTTCGGCCGGGAGGACCTCGACCACGATCGGCATGAACCCGTGGTCCTTGCCGCAAAGCTCCGCACACTGGCCGCGGTAGATGCCTTCCTTTTCCGCCCTGAACCAGGTATCGCGCACGAAGCCGGGAATCGCGTCCTGCTTCACGCCGAACGCGGGGACCATCCAGGCGTGGATGACGTCATTGGAGGTGAGGAGCACGCGCACCTTCTTGTTGACCGGCACGACCATGCGGTTGTCCACTTCGAGGAGATAGTGCTCGCCCTTGGGCGCGTTGCCCGTGATCTGGTCCTGCGGAGTGGAGAGATTCGAAAGGAATGATATGCCCTCACCCTCGCCCTTCAAGTAGTCGTAGCCCCACTTCCACTGATAGCCGGTTGCCTTGATGGTGATGTCGGGGCTGGCGGTGTCCTTGAGGTTCAGAATCGACTTGGTCGCCGGCCAGGCCACGGCGATCAGGATCAGGAACGGGATGATGGCCCAGATCATCTCGACGGTGATGTTCTCGTGGAAATTCTCCGCCTGGTGGCCGACGGACTTGCGGTGAGCGTAGATCGAATAGAACATCACGCCGAACACGCCGATGAAGATCACCAGGATGATCCCCATCATGACGAGATGCAGGTTGTAGATTTCGCCGGCGACGCGCGTCACCGGGGTCGGCAGGTTCCACTGATACGCCGCCTTCGCGGCCCCGGACAGCGCGAGGAG
>Ga0184608_10000120_pt1 | contig 17873 bp, 12 predicted proteins | sample PLM1_30_coex_FD_133010 | JGI IMG/M metagenome (GOLD analysis project Ga0184608, IMG submission 133010) | Groundwater sediment microbial communities from an aquifer in East River, Colorado, USA - PLM1_30_coex | ecosystem: Environmental > Terrestrial > Soil > Riparian zone | place: USA: East...
CACTCCGTGAATCCGCAGTACGCCGTGCTCGACGTGCCCGAGCGCTACGCCGACCAGCTGAAGCGCGGCCAGCTCGTGAGCTTCCAAGTCGCCGCGCTGCCGGGGCGCAACTTCTCCGGTGAGGTCGTCTTCGTGGATCCGACGGTTGAGTTGCCGGCGCGCACGATCCTGATCAAGGCGATCGTGCCGAACCCGCGGCGCGAGCTGGCGAGCGGGATGTTCATCGAGGCGCGCCTCGCGACGAGCGTCCGGCCCAACGCCATCGTGGTCCCCGAGGACGCCATCCTGCCGCTCCAGGGCGCCACGTTCGTGTGGGTCGTGAAGGAGGGAAAGGCCGACCGCCGCCAGGTGACGCTCGGCGTGCGGACGGCAGGGTGGGCGGAGATCGTTGGTGGCGGCATCGAAGCCGGCGACCAGGTCGTGGTCGGCGGCCTCGAGCGGCTCTTCCCCGGCGCCACCGTGATGCCGCAAGTGATCGAGCGGAAGCGCGGCGCCCCCGCCGCGGAGTCCCGCTAGCGCGGGATTAGCGATGGAGGCGGCGCGGCCGACCGCTCGGGGAGCGGTTGGAAGTTGACGGTGGTGTTCCGGAACACGGCCTGCGCCATGGCCTGCGCGCGCGCCGCCAGCGCCGGATCGGTCGCCTGCAGCTCCTGCGCCAGGGCGTAGTAGATGATGCCGTAGGTCGTGAGGATCCCCTCGGAGGGCTGGTCCACCCAGCCGCGCGGCCGCGGCCGGCCGGCACTCTCCGCGTGGTACACATCGAACAGCAACGCCTTACTGCGCTGCAGGTTGACCCAGCCGAGCGACGCCACCGCTTTGATGCTGTCGGACGCCTGGATCTCCCGTTCCCGCAACGCCCGCCCGAACCCCTGTCCCTCGAGGCGCGAGGTGAGGCCGAACTGATCGCCGTAGATCCCCACGGTGCGCGAGAAATAGATCGGCCGCTTGCCCAGCTGATCCTTGATGATCTGCAACACCGCGACGTCGGCGCGCTCGATGTAGGACCGACCCAACATTTGCGGGTCGAGCGTCACGTCGATCGAGGCGAGCCGCACGGTGCGTTTGTCCTGGAGCACGTAGTACTGCTCCAGGGCGGCGAGCTGCTCGTCGGTGAAGCTCATGAGACGGCCCGTCGGCTTCGGCCACGCGCGATTGCGGTACACCGCGGGTCCCGCCGCGGGGTCGAAGGTCTCGATGGGGCGTCGCTGCATCTGGCGCAGGTACCAGTCGGTGTTGGCGAGCGACAGGTTCACGACGGTCACGTCGCGCCGGATGCCCTCGACTTCCTGCGCGTACCAGAGCGGGAAGGTGTCGTTGTCGCCGGCGGTGACGAGGACGCCGTAGGGCTCGACGGTCTGCAGCAGGTCGTAGGCGAAATCGCGGGCGATGGTCTCGCCCGCGCGGGACGCGGTGAGCCGGTTGCCGAGGAGCGGGATGAGCGCGACGGCCAGCAGCGGTGTCGCGACCGCCCAGCGGAGCCCTTCGTTGGGCGCACGGGGGCGGAACCAGTCCTGCAACGTCTCCATGCACGTCGCCAGGCCCATGCCCACCCAGATCCCCCAGATTGCGAACGAACAGATGAAGAAGTAGTCGCGTTCGCGCACCTCATGCTGCACGCCCGGCTCGCTGTAGGGCTGGGAGAAACCCCACTTGAAGTTCAAGTAGAAGATCAGCGCGAACGTAAATGTGACGACGAGCAGCGTCATGGCGATCGCGGTGCGCCGGTCGGCGCGCCAGTGGCGGAAGGCACCGAGGATGCCGATGCCGCCGAACAGCACCGCGAGGCCGCGCTGCACGCGTGCGGGCCAGTCGTGCCCGAACTGCCAGCTCCAGTACTGCAGGTAGTTCAGGATCTGCTGCCCGTAGAGCACCAACGTGTGGCCCGGGTTGCCAGGGCCGGGCGGGTACATCGGGTTATCGAAGATGGACGGTTTGCCGTACTGTTGGCGCGTGAGGACCGCCCACAGCGCCTCCCAGTTGGTGGGCTCGCCTTCGTTGATGGGTGGGAAGTGCGCGGCACGGATCGGGAGGAAGACGTACACCGAGAGTCCCACCGCGGCCACGCCGAGCAACGCCAGCGCGAAGCGCCAGTTGCCGGCGTACACGACCGCGTACGCCAGGGCCGCCATATAGAGCACGGCGGCCGCATAAATCGGGCCGACGCCCTCGAGGCCGAGGGCGATCAGGAACGACCACACGGCGGCGAAGAGCAGGAATTGCGACCACTCGATGCGGCGCTCTTCCTCGGTCCTGGCGCGCTGTTTCTTGAGGGGAGGGAAGAGCAACACCATCACCACGGGCCCCACCAGGACGCCCATCATGTGGTTCGTCGCCGTGAGGGCCAACAGGTACACGATCAACAGCAGGTAATGATCGTGCGCCTCACCCGCGGGCTGGTCGTCCCAGCGTACGATCAACCAGAGGATGAGGGCGATCGAGAGCAAGCTCAGGGTGTACACCTTTTCGTTCACCACCGACTGGTTCCACACGGTGAACGCGGTCGCCGCGACGAACGCGCCTGCGAGCGCGGCGAGCCGCCGCGGCCAGACGACGGGTACGACGTTCCGCAGCCAGCGCTCGCCGATCAGGAACCAGCATCCCGCCGACACCGCGCTCGTGACCGCCGCCAGCAGGTTGACGCGCTGCGCATATCCCGCGGCCCAGGGGATCAACCCCCACACGTGCGCCACCAACACGAAGAACGGGTTTCCGGGCGGGTGGGGGATGCCGAGTGTGTACGCGGCGGCCATGTACTCCGACGTGTCCCAGAACTGCGTCGTGGGCGCCAGCGTGATCACATACAGGACCAGGGCGCCGAGGAACACGGCCGCCGCCATCCAATAGGGAGGCTTCTCCGGCTCCAGAACCGTGAAAGGGACAGGCCGGTTGCCCATGGGAGGCGCGTTCAGGGTCTGCTGTGCGTGACTCATGCTCGTCTGGGTGTCGGTTAGTGTCGGAACTGGCGCATGCCGGTCAGCACCATCGCCAGCCCGTGCTTGTCGGCGGCAGCGATTACCTCGGCGTCCTTTACCGAACCGCCGGGTTGAATGATAGCGACGATCCCCGCCGCCGCGGCCTCGTCCACACCGTCAGGAAACGGAAAGAAAGCGTCGCTGGCGAGCACGGCCCCCGTGGGGTCGTGCCCCTGCTGCCGCGCCTTGTGGACCGCGAGAAACGCGCTGTCCACGCGGCTCATCTGTCCGGCGCCGATCCCGATCGCGGCTTCACTCCGGGCGATCAGGATCGCATTGGACTTCACCGCGCCCACGGCAGCCCAGGCGAACCGTAAGTCGTTCCATTCCGCATCGGTAGGCCGGCGCGCGGTCGCCACGTTCCACCCGGCCTCGTCGGCTACCCCGCCGAAGCGGAACCGGTCCTGGACCAGGAAGCCGCCGCGGATCCGTTTCCAGTCCCAGGTGGGCTCGTCGGTGGGGCGGGGGAGCTCCACGACGCGCAGGTTCTTCTTGGCCTGAAACACCTTCACCGCCTCGGCGTCGATCCGCGGGGCGACCACGACCTCGACGAACACGTCGCGCATCGCCTCGGCAGCCGCACGATCGACCACCGTGTTGAACGCGATCACGGACCCGAACGCGGAGGTGCGGTCGGTGGCCAGGGCCCGCTCGTAGGCGTCGGCGGCGTTGCGGCCGAGGGCGATGCCGCAGGGCGTCGTGTGCTTGATGATGACGCAGGCGGGGCGGCCCTCGGGACCCCACGGGGCCACCGCGTTCACCGCGGCGTCGACGTCGAGCAGATTGTTGAACGACAGCTCCTTGCCGTGGAGCTGACGCAGGTCGCGCACGCCGCGTTCGTCAGTGGCGTACAGGGCGGCGCGCTGGTGCGGGTTCTCGCCGTAGCGCAGCGGCTGCTGTTGGTGGAGGACGAGACTGAGGGTGGAGGGGAGCGTCTCCTGCGAGCGCGTGAGATACCCGAGGATCGCTGCGTCATAGGCGGCGGTATGAGCGAACACTTTGGCTGCCAGCGCGCGCCGTTTATCCTCGCCAACCTTGCCCGCCTTCAGATCCTCGATCACTCTCGAGTAATCATCTGGATCCACAATGACGATAACCGCCGCGTGGTTTTTTGCGGCCGAGCGGAGCATGGAGGGGCCGCCGATGTCGATCTGCTCGATCGCCTGCTCGAAGGTGGTGCCCGGTTTCGCGACGGTCTCGCGAAACGGATAGAGGTTGACGGCCACGAGATCGATGGGTGTGATGCCGTGCTGCGCGAGCGAGGCGACGTCGCCGGGATGATCGCGGCGTGCCAGGAGGCCGCCGTGGACCTTGGGATGCAGCGTTTTGACGCGGCCGTCCATCATTTCCGGGAATCCAGTAACGTCCTCAATACCAATTACCCGCACCTGCTCCCGTCGTAGAGCCTCGGCGGTGCCGCCGGTGGAGACGATCTCCCAGCCGAGCGCGGCGAGGCCCTGCGCGAACTCGACGAGCCCGCGTTTGTCCGAGACCGACAGCAGCGCCCTCACCAGTCCTCGGCGATCGCCCGCACGAGATCCGCGAGGCTCACGAGGTCCTTGAGATCGATGACCTCGGCGGGAGAGTGCGAGTAGCGCAGCGGCCAGCCCAGCGGCACGTCCACGACGCCGAACGGCACGAACACCGAGCCGTCGTTGCCGCCGTTGGTGGTGCCGATCTGGAGTGCGATGCCACGCGTCCGGGCGATCTGTGTCAGGGAATCCACGTATGCGGGCGGCGTGACCGACGAGTTGTCGAGCGCGCGCGCCACGGCACCGGCGCCGAGCGGCGCCACCGCGAAGTTCTGCGGATCGAGGGGCGAGTCGGCCGAGACGAACGTGTCGATCGCGTGCACGCGGCGCGGCGTGGTGCCGAGTTGACGCGCGGCCGCCTCGGCGCCCTCGAGGCCGATCTCTTCCCGCGTGCTGAAAATGAAGATCACCTGGTGCTTGAGCTTGGACCGGTCGAGCTGCTGGAGCGCGAGAATCAGCGCCGCGCACCCCATGCGGTCGTCAAACGAGCGACCGGTGGCGCGCGTGCCGGCGAGGCGCACGTACTGCTTCGGCATCGTGATTGTCTGGCCGACCTGCACGCCCAGCGACTCGGCACCGGCGCGCGTCGTCGCGCCGACGCTGACCTGCAGCGGCGGCGGCGTGCGACGCGTCATCCCGGTGTCGCGTGGCAGGAAAATGCCGGAGATGTCGGCGCGATCGGTGTGAATCAGGGCGGGCTGCGCCTCGAACAGGGAGGGGAAGAATCCGCCGCGGGGGCGAATCGCGAGCGATCCATCTGTCAGGATCGAGTCCACACGGTAGCCGATCTCGTCCATGTGCGCGACGATGACCACCGCGGGGTCGCCCTGACCGACGCGTACCCAGAGGTTACCCGCGGTATCGGTTTCCGCCCGCGCCCAGCTCGGGAGCAGGCGCTGCACGACTTGCCGCACCGGCGCTTCGGCGCCGGACACGCCGTACGACTCGACGAGCTGCGCGATGACGGCCTGGGCCTCGGCTACCCTCCCCGTATCCTGAATAGTTAGCATAGCTAACAATCCGAGAATCATCGGGGGGCTCCGATCCAACGCGCGAGATCGGCGACGAGCGCCTCGACGTCCCGCAGCGCGACCGTCTCCACCGCGGTCCCGGTGTACCGCGTCGTCAGTATCGCTTCACGCGCGGCGGCGAACGGTCCCTGCAGGTTTTTCACCGTCTTGAGCCCCGCAGTGTCGGCGTAGAGGCTCTGCACCGTGAAGGCGACGACCACCGTCCCCTGCACGCGGGGCCGAGACAGGGCCGCGGCGGCCAGCGCGGCACACGCCGCCCGGCGGCCCACCGCGGGCGCGGCGAGTAAGCCGTTGCCGAAGCGATGTGGCCGCTTGGTGAGCGAGACGGGGGCCAGCATCGCGAGACCGAGCGCCGCCACGTCGGCGCGCGACGTAGCGCCGACGTCGACGTACGCATTGTCCACCGTGAACGGCGGGTCGGGGGCCGCGGGTCGGCCGCGTGCCAGGTGGGTCGAGCGGACGCCCACGACGCCGGGTACGGCGCCGCGCCTGCCGAACAGCGTGACGCGGTGGCCCTCGAGCTGCTGATCGAACAGCGGGTAGGCGCGCGGCACGCCGCCGACGCGTCGCAACGTCAGGTAGCCGTCGTCTGTGATGTTGCCGACGGCGTAGCCTCCCTCGTCGAGGGCGCAGGAGAGCAAGCGTTTCGGGGCGCCGCGGCCGAGGGTCAGCGTCACGTTGCCGGTCCGGTCGCGCATCGAGCCGGGGAGCAGCGCGAGCAGCGAGTCCGTCATCACCTGTTCGTAGCCGGTCACCGCCGTCATCGCGGCGAAGCGCTCGGCGAGCGCATCGACGTTCTGTACCGACAGCGCGACAACGACGAGCAGGGCGTTCACGAGAGCCTCACCGGGTCGTTGGGAATCCCTTGTCGCGCCAGCTCGAGCACGACGAGGGGCAGCAACCGATGCTCCGCCTCGAGCACCCGCGCCGCGAGTGTTTGGGGCGTATCACCGGGCTGCACGGGGACCCGGGCCTGCGCGATGATCGCCCCGCGGTCGTACTGCTCGTCGACGTAGTGCACGGTGACCCCCGACTCGGCGACGCCACTGGCCAGGACCGCCTCGTGCACGCGGCGCCCGTACATGCCGGGGCCGCCGTGAGCGGGGAGGAGCGCCGGATGGATATTTATCATCCGCCAGCGAAACCGGGCAACCACCGGGGGGGGAACCAGCTTCAGGTAACCCGCCAGCACGACGAGGTCCACGCCCGGGTCGAGGGCCGCCAGCAGCTCGGCGGCGTCGTCCGCGTCCTTCAAGACCGTCGCGGGAACGCCACTTCGGCGCGCCCGCTCCAGCGCGCCGGCCTCGGGGCGGTTCGTGACGACCCGCACCACGCGCGCGAGTGGACTGTCGTGTAGCGCGTCGAGCAACGCCTGCAGGTTCGTGCCGCCGCCCGACGCGAGGACGGCGACACGGACCGGCGTCACTGACTCCGGCTGCAGCGCGCGACGGACTTGGGCTTCGAGCCGGTGGTAATGCTCAGCGAGAACGCGCCCGTGGCGTACTTGCCGGCGGTGTTCACCACGACCTCGTACTCCCCGCCCTGCGGGAACGTCGCCGTGAGCCGGGCGTTGCAGTTCCCGCCCGAGTCGTCGTCCTGATACTCGCGCCCGCCGCTGATCCCGGGGCCCCGCAGGAACAGATACGCGTCGAACTCGTCCGACTCCAAGTCGATCGTCACCGTCTGACCGGCCTGGGCCTGGATCGTCCACGCCTGGGCGTAGCTCGAGTCGCTCGTGAGCAGGACATCGCCGCGCGTCAGCGATCCCTGCAGCGTCTGCCCGACGCTGGTGCGGCGCAGCGTGCCGGCGCCTGAAGGTGCGTCGCCGCCGGACGGCGCGGCCGCCGCTGTCGTCGACGTCCGACAGGACGCGTCGTCCCGGGTCTGGAGCAGCTTGCTGCCATCGGCGATCGAGAGCGTGAAACGCCCCGTCTGCCGCGCGGGCGAGGCGGAGGTGTTGACGAGGATCGTGTACGGTCCACTGCCGGGGAACACCTGCGCGATGCGCGCCGCGCAGCCGGGCCCGCCGTTGTCGTTGATGATCGACTCGTCGAGATCGGAGCCGCGGACGATGAGCACGGGGTTGAAGTCGTCGGAGGCCAGATCGATCGTGATGGGGCGACCCGCCGTCGTCGTGAACCGATAGAACTTGAAATACGTGTCGTCGGGGTAGAGCGAATCGGAGCGGCTCAGCGCGCCGTTGATGCTCTCCCCCACGCGGATCGTCGGGGCGGCTCCCCCCCCCGTGTTGGTCGGTCGGCTCGGCGCCGCGCCACCCGAAAACCGGCAGTTGCCCTTCGCCTCCGTCGGCGACTCGCCGTCGCCGACTCGCAGCGTGAAGCGACCCGTCTGGCGCGGCGGACGCGAGGCGGTGTTCACGACGACGCGCAGCGGATGGTCGTCGGGGGCGGTGTACACCAGACGCGCGTTGCAGCCGCCGCCGCCGTCGTCGTTCTCCACGACCTTTTCGCCGCGGCCGCGCGTCAGGATGACGTAGGCGTCGAAGTCGGACGATTCCAGATCCACGGTGAACGGCTGGTTCGGTGTGACCGGCAGGATCCAGCGCTGGAAGTAGGTCGAGTCGCCGGGAAATTCCGGATCGGTGGCGGAGAGCGTGCCCGTCACCGTCTGGCCCACCGCGATCAGCCCCGCCACACGTCCGAAGCCGCGGCACACCGTATCGGCCGGCGTGGCGGCTTTGCCGCGCGCCAGCGACAGCCGGAACTCGCCCAGCTCCGCGGGTGCGCTCGAGTTGGCGTACAGCCGGTAGTTCGCCGCCTGGGGCAATACGTACGTGAGCCGTGCGTTGCACGCCTCGCCGCTGTCGTCATTGCGCGCCAGCGAGTTCCCCGACGCATCCGCCAGCAAGACGTTGGCGTCGAAATCATCGGACGTCAGGTTCACGGCGACCGTGTCACCCTTGTTGCCGACGAACGCGTACATCTTGTAGCGCGACCCGTCGCTGAACTGTTGATCGGTCGTGGTGAGCCGCCCGGTCACGGTCTGGCCCACGCGGATCGGGGTCTGGGCGGCGAGCGGCGCCAGGCACAGCGCGAACAGGCCGACGGCGAAGCAGAAGCACGTGGAACGCACAGGCAGCTCCTTAGGGCGACGGGTGGTGGCGGTCCAATCTAGCACAATCTCAATTGACGCGGTCGCATTGGCCCTTGACGTCGGTGATCGTGAGCCCGGCGCTCACGCGGAGGAGATAGCGGCCGGTCTCATGCTTCCGCGCCGTATTGACGATGATGCGCACCGGCCGGTCGTCGGGCGGCGTGTAGACGAGACGGGCGTTGCACGCGTTCCCGCCATCATCGTTCTCGAGGATCTTGTCCCCGGGCCCGCGCGTGAGCACCAGGTAGGCGTCGAAGGCATCGGAGGTGAGATCCACGGTGAAGGACTGGCCCCTGACGACCGGCATCACCCAGCGCTGGAAAAAGGTCGAGTCGCCCGGGAAGATGGGGTCCTCGCTCGTGAGGGTCCCCTCGATCGCCTGACCGACCAGGATCAATCCCGCCACGCGGCCGAATCCCCGGCACGTCGTGTCGTCCGGCGCGACACTGTCTCCCTGCCGCAGCACGAAGCGGAAGGCGCCCAGCTCGGCAGTCGCGCTCGAGTTGACGTAGATGCGATACGGGCCGTCTCGGGGCAGGACGTGGGTGAGGCGAGAATTACAATGCTCGCCGCCGTCGTCGTTCCCCGCGATGCGATTGCCGTGACCGTCGGTGAGAATCACGTTCGCGTCGAAGTCGACCGATTCAACTTCCGCGGTGATCGTGTCGCCGCCACGCCCCGCGAACCGGTACATGCGGTAGTGCGACCCGTCGGCGAAGGTCGGAGCGTCGGTGGTGAGACGTCCGGTCGTCGTCTGTCCGAAGGCTGGACTCACGGCGGCGCTGCGCGGAGCCGACGCGCACGCCGCAGCGAGGAGCAGGGGCAGCAGGGCCAGGGAGCGGATCATGTGAGGCGTACAATCTCGGCAGCCGCGCTGAGGAGGTCAGCGACGACCGTCACACCCAGCGCCCTGGCCTGCCCCTGGTGCAGATTCCCTTGGCCTGTGGCCACGAGAACTCCCTTGCCGCCCAGCGTGCGCGCCGGTTGGACATCCGAGAGCCGATCCCCCACCCACCAGGAGCGGGTAAAGTCGATCCCCAGCTCCGCTTGTGCCTCGAGGAAGAGCTTGGTCCGCGGCTTGCGACAGGCGCACGGCTCGGGGGCCTGGGGGTGGTGGGGACAGAAGTACGACGCGTCGATGCGCGCCTTCTGCCTGGCGAGCAGCTCGCCGAGCCGCTTTTCGACAGCGCGATAGTCTGCGACCGTGTAGAGGCCGCGCGCGATTCCCGATTGGTTCGTCACCACGACCACCAGATACCCGGCGGCGTTGAGCCGGCGGATCGCCTCGGCCGCGCCTGCGAACAGGTGCACGTCCTCGGGCTTGTGCAGGAATCCGGGGTCCTCGACGATCGTACCGTCGCGGTCCAGGAAGACAGCGCGGCGGCCCTCAGCCATCAGCCATCAGCGCAATCCTCACAGCCTCGACCTGATGCGGCAAGATGGTACGCGGGTCCAGCAGCGTTCGACCGTCGGCGACTCTAGCGATGATCGGCGGATGGTTCGTCCGCAGGCGCGCTGCACAGCGCTCATCGGAGAGGCTCACGAGCCACGTGGGGAGCTTCGCTCCCGGGAACGAACCGCCGCCGACCTCGGACTCGCCCTCGATCACCACGGTGTTCTTGACGCCGTCCTGCAACGCCTCCGCTCGACGTTTCAATCCGTCTTTGTCTTCCGTCAACATTCTAAGGACTGGGATCTCCCGCCGCGCCGTTTCCGGATCGCGGTACAGCGCCAGCGTTGCTTCGAGCGCGGCGAGGGTGAGCTTGTCGGCACGCACCGTTCGGGCAATGGGATCGGCCCGGCACGCAGCGATCGCCGCCTCGCGGCCGAGCAGGATCCCCGCCTGCGGTCCGCCCAGCAGTTTGTCGCCGCTGAACGCGATGAGATCGGCGCCGCTCGCCACCGCCTCGGCGACGGTGGGTTCCCCCGTCAGTCCCCACGGCGCGAGGTCGAGCAGGAGGCCGCTCCCCACGTCGTACAGGAACGGGACCTTGCGGGCGTGCGCCAGCGCGGCGAGCTCGGCGGCGGGCACGTCTTCGGTAAAGCCGGTGACCTGAAAGTTGGAGCGATGCACCTTGAGGACGAGTCGGCTCTCGGCCGTCAACGCCTTCTCGTAATCCTTCCGGTTCGTGCGGTTGGTCGTCCCCACCTCGACGAGCTGCGCGCCCGAGCGGGCCATGATGTCGGGAATGCGGAACGCCCCACCGATCTCGACCAACTCGCCGCGCGAGACGATCGCGGCGCCGCCGCGCGCCAGGGCGCTCAGGGCCAGCAGCACGGCGCCGGCGGCGTTGTTTACGACGAGCGCATCGGGAGCACCCGTCAACTCGACGAGCAGGTCGCGGCAGTGGACGTGGCGCGAGCCGCGCGTCCCGCGGCCCAGATCATACTCGAGCGCCGAGTAGCCCGCCGCGACGCTGGTGAGCGCAGCGATCGCGGGAGCGGCCAGCGGCGCGCGCCCCAGGTTCGTGTGCAACACGACGCCCGTCGCGTTGATCACGGGCGCGAGCGACGGCGCCGCCCGCCGCGCCACCGCGGCGCCGATCGCCGCGTCCCACCCCTCGGCGGGGGGCGTCCCGCCGTTGGCGCGCGCGGCGTCCACCGTTTCCCGCACCGCGCGAACGACGAGCCCGCGCGGGTGCGCCGCGAGCAGCGGGGCGAGCCCGGGGCCCTCGAGCAGTGCGTCCACCGCCGGGAGTTTGCGACGTGGGTCGGTCATCGGGGAGGCGTGGGACGTGGGACGTGGGACGTGGTGTCGGCCTTCGCGGGTGGCGGAGGCTTCGGCGTCAGGACGACCACCTGCCCGTCACCCGCGGCGCCGTTCAGGTTCACGGCGCCGCGCACGCGGATCACGTAGCGCGTTTCCGGCTTGAGCGGCTGCGCGAAGCGCAGCACGACCTTGTCGAACGGCGCGGGGCGTCGGGCGAGCAGGCGGCGAACCTCGCTGGTGTCGACGCGCGTCGTATCGGGCCTCCTCGCCGCCGCACTATCCCGTCGGGCCCCGCTGTCAGGCTTTGCCGCTTGACGCTCCGCCGTCGTGACGGAGTCGTACTGTCGCGGGTTGAGAACCGCCGCGATCGAGACTGGCGTCGAATCGGGAAGCTGGAGCACCCGCACGCGCGCGGTGTCGATGGGCACGCCCGCCGCGAGCGGCTGTGAGAACTCGAGGCGCACGGTGTTCGAATCGAGCGCCGTGGCGACGCGCACCCGCGGCCCGGCGGTGTCGTGCACGAAGGCGTACAGCGCGACGGTCGCGGTCGAGTCGAGGGTCACGAGCGCGGAGTCGTAGGGTTCGCGCCGGTCGCGCCGCCGGTTGTTGTTCTGGTCCGCCGTGGCGTACAGGACGTAGCGCCCCGCGGGCAGGGCGTCCACGTGGAATGCGCCCATCGAATCCGCCACCGTGAGATAACCGACGCTGTCGGGGAGGGGAACCGCCTCGATTACCGCGCCGATCATGGCGCGTTGCTCCACCCATTGCAACGCGGTCCCGGTGAGCGAGGCCTGACCGATCGTGGGTCCGGTGGAAAACACGATGAGCCGGCCCTTGGCGAGCTTGTTGCGGCGCAGGTCGACGATCCCCGGTAGCAGCTCCAGGTGATAGACGCGGCCAGGCCTCCAACCTTCCTTGGGTTTCACGCGGATGCGCGTGCGGCCCCAGCTCACGCGGACGTCGCCCACCACCGGGGAGAGGACCACTTGGCGCGCCAAACCCGACACGGCGCCGCTCGAGCCTCCTCCGCTCGCCATTTCGTCGATCACCTCGTCGAATTGGATTACGGCGTCGTCCTTCCAGGCGGGGACGACGGCCCCCGATTCCGGGCGAACCGTGACGATGGTGGGCGGCGCGGTATCGGGTGGCCCGCCAGGCGGGGCACCCGTGTTGGCGCAGGCCGCGAGCAGCGCGGCTAGGAGCAGCCCAGCGCTCTGAGCTTGCCGGCTAGCACGTCGCGCTGCTCGCGCCACGTCTTCTCCTTGTCCCGCTCCCGCGCGACGACATCGGCCGGCGCGCGAGCGACGAAGTTCTCGCTGCTCAGTCTCGCCTCGAGATTACCAATCAGTTTCCCCAACCGTTCGCTTTCCGCCGCTAACCTCCGGCATTCCTGCTGGACGTCAATGGCGCCGGTCAGCGCGACGACCACTTCGCTGCCGTCGCCGAACACGGCGTGCGCGCCTTCGCCCGCCCCGAGAGAGGGCGCGCCGTCGAGGGTCAGGCTGACGAGCTGGGCCAGCCGCACGATCGTCTCACGCTCTCCCTCGAACGTGGCCTTGCGGTCGCTCCCCCGCAGGGCGATCGCCGCGGCGAGACGCGTCTTGGGCGGGATGCGGTACTCGGCGCGGATCGAGCGGATGTGTTCGATCGCCGTTTTGACGCGCGCGAACTGCGCGTCGGCGTCGGCATTCTCGAGCTCGGACCGCCGCAGCGGCCAATCGGTCAGCGCGATTAGCTCGTCGCCCTTCCGCCCGGGGAGCTTCTGCCACAGTTCCTCAGTAATGAAGGGGACGACGGGGTGCAGCAGGCGCAGCGCCACGTCGAAGCAGTACGCGAGGACAGCTTTGGCTGCCGGATCATCGAGCCTGGGTTTCACAGCCTCCACATACCAGTCCGCCAGCTCGTTCCACACGAACTCGAAACACCGCTTCGCGGCCTCGTCGAGGCGGAACTGCTCCAGCGACGCCGTCGACTCCCGGATCGTGGCCTGCGCGCGCGACAGGATCCAGCGGTCGGCCAGCGTGAGCTGCGAACGCTGGACGCCGTCGATGGTGGGCACGTCACGCGGCAGCTGCGACAGGATGAACCGCCCGATGTTCCAGAGCTTGTTGGCGAAATTCCGGCCGGGCGCAAAGGTGCTCTCCAGGTCGTCCGGATCCACGATCACGTCGGCGCCGAGGGAGCCGCCGCCGATCAGCGTCCAGCGCAGCGCGTCGGTTCCGTACAGGCGGACCACGTCGCGCGGATCGATCCCGTTGCCGAGCGACTTCGACATCTTGCGGTGCTTCGTATCGCGGACGGTGCCTGTCAGATACACCGTCGTGAAGGGCAGGCGCTGATCCATGAAGTGGTAGCCCGACATCAGCATCCGCGACACCCACAGCTGCAGGATCTCCGGTGCCGTGACGAGTGTGTGCCCCGGATAGAAGCGCGCGAGGTCCTCGGTGCGCTGCGGCCACCCGAACGTCGCGAAGGGCCACAGCCACGACGAGAACCAGGTGTCGAGCACATCGGGGTCCTGCTCGATGGGACCTCCTCCGCCGTCACACTCGGGGCACTCGGTCGGATCGGTGCGGCTCGCCCATTGGCATCCGCACTTGGTGCAGGTGAACACCGGGATGCGATGGCCCCACCACAGCTGCCGCGAGATGTTCCAGTCGCGGATGTTTTCCATCCAGTGCTCGAACGTGGCGCGCCAGCGTTCGGGCACGATGCGAAACTCGCCCTGCCGGTACGCGGCGAGCACCGGCTCCGCCAGCGGCTTCATCTTGACGAACCACTGATCCGAGAGACGCGGCTCGACCACGGTGTCGCACCGGTAGCAGCGGCGCACCGAATGCGGGTGCGGCTCGATCTTGACGAGCAGGCCGGCCGCCTCGAGTTGCTTGACGATGCGCTTGCGGGCTTCGAAGCGATCGACACCCGCAAGGTCCGGAGGCACCCGTCCCGCGTCCTCCGTCCCCCCCATCTTGCCATCCTCCGTCATCACCAGCGGCATCGCGAGCTTGTGCCGCACACCGATCTCGAAGTCGTTGGCATCGTGGGCCGGCGTCACCTTCACGAACCCGGTCCCGAATTCCTTGTCGACGCTCTCGTCGGCGATGACGGGAATTTCCACGTTGGCGATCGGGAGCCGCACCTTCTTTCCCACATACGGGCGGCCGCGCGGGTCCTCGGGATGCACGGCCACCGCCGTATCGCCGAGCAACGTCTCGGGCCGCGTCGTCGCGACCGTCACGAACCCGGAGCCGTCCACCAGTGGATACTTGATGTGGTACAGGTTGCCGTTGGTGTCGTGGTGCTCGGCTTCCTCGTCCGACAGGGCGGTGAGGCAGTGGGGACACCAGTGGATGACGCGGTGGCCGCGGTAGATCAGCCCTTCGTCCCACAGACGCACGAAGGTCTCGCGCACGGAGCGGGAGTAGGCGGCGTCGAACGTGAAGCGGGTGCGGCTCCAGTCGCACGAGCAGCCGATGATCTTGAGCTGCTCGATGATCGTGTCGCCCGTTTCGCGGACGAAGGCCCACACCCGCTCGACGAACGCTTCGCGGCCCAGGTCGAAGCGTGTCTTCCCCTCGGCGGTGAGCTGCTTTTCCACCACGTTCTGCGTCGCGATCCCGGCGTGGTCGGTGCCGGGGAGCCACTCGGCCGCCCGGCCGCGCATCCGCTCGAACCGGATCAGCACGTCCTGAATGATGTTGTTCAAGGCGTGACCCACGTGCAGCACGGCCGTGACGTTGGGGGGCGGAATCACGATGACGTACGGCTCGCCCGTGGCGGGCGGCTGGAACACGCCCGCCGCAAGCCAGCGCTGGTACAGGCTCGGCTCGACGGCGCGTGGGTCGTACTGCGGGGGAAGCTCGAACTCGGGGCCGGGCATTCCTTAATATAGAAGCGGCCGCTAGAATTCCGTCCAATGGCCGACGAACTACCGCCGAGCCGACTCGTGCGTTGGATGGTTCTGGGCGGGGTGATTCTCTTCGCCGTGAGCCTCTTTTTCCGTTGGGGAACCCGGGTCGCGCCGGTGAGTGTCCCCCCCCCGGCGGCGGCCGGGCCGGAAACTCCCACCCGCTGACGCTGATGGCCGCCGCCGAGATACGCGTCACACTCCCCGACGGGAGCCAGAAAACCCTGCCTCCCGGCGCCACCGGCGCCGATCTAGCCCGGGCCGTGGGCCCGGGCTTGGCAAAGGCGGCGCTCGCGATCCGTGTTGACGGGAAAATCTGGGACCTCGCGCGCCCCCTCCCCGACGGCGCGACCGTCTCGATCCTGACCGACAAGGACCCCCAGGCGCTCGAGGTGCTGCGACATTCGTCGGCGCACGTCCTCGCCACGGCGGTGCGGCAGCTGTTTCCCAAGGCCCAGATCGGTTTCGGCCCGCCCATCGAGGATGGGTTCTACTACGACTTCGATATCGGCCGGCCATTCACACCCGAGGATATCGAGGCGATTGAAAAAACGATGGTGGAGGTTGTGAAGGCTGATTATCTCTTTGCGCGTGAAGAGGTGAGTAGAGAAGAAGCAAAACGGCGCTTCAAGGATGATCCGCTCAAGCTCGAGAGGATCGATGACCTGAAAGAGGACGAGGTCATCTCCGTGTACACGGACGGGCCATTCGTGGATCTGTGTCGCGGGCCGCACGTGCCGAGCACGGGGAAGATCAAGCACGTGAAGCTGCTGCACGCCGCCGGCGCCTATTGGCGCGGCGACGAGCGGCGCCAGATGCTGCAGCGCATCTACGGCACGGCGTGGTTCAAGAAAGAGGACCTCGAGGGGTACCTGCATCGCCTCGAGGAGGCGAAGAAACGCGATCACCGCAGGGTGGGGCGCGAGCTCGATCTGTTCATGTTCCATCACTGGGCTCCGGGGGCGGTGTTCTGGACGGCGCGCGGGACCGCGATGATCAACGAGCTGAACGGGTTTCTGCGGGAGCTACAGCGCGACGGCTACCACGAGGTCAAGACGCCCCTGATGTATAACAAAGGGCTGTGGATGCAGTCGGGCCATTGGGGGAAATACCAGGAAAACATGTTCCTGGTGCTCAACAAGGAATCGGGCGAGCACGACTTCTCGTTGAAGCCGATGAACTGCCCGTCGCACTATCTCATGTACAACGCCGGCAAGCATTCCTATCGCGAGCTGCCGTTGCGCTGGGTCACATTCGACGTGCTGCACCGCAATGAAGTCTCCGGCGCGCTCGGCGGGCTCACTCGCGTGCGTCAGTTCCAGCAGGACGACTGCCACATCTTCCTGATGGAAAGCCAGATCGCCGTCGAGGTGAAGCGCCTGACCGACTTCATCCTGAACTTCTACCGGACCTTCGGCCTGACGGCCGAGCTGCACTTCTGCACGCGCCCTCCAGTCCGCGTGGGCGAGGACGCGATGTGGGACCGGGCCGAGGCCGGCCTCAAGGCGGCGCTCGACGCGACGGGGCTGCCCTACCAGACCTTCCCCGGGGACGGTGCGTTCTACGGGCCGAAAATCGACTTCCATGTGGCTGACTCCATCGGGCGGACGTGGCAACTGGGCACCATCCAGCTCGACTACGCCGCGCCGGAGCTGTTCAGTCTCATCTACGTGGGCGAGGATAACGCGGAGCACCGTCCGGTCGTGATTCACCGGGCCGTGTGCGGCTCGTTCGAGCGGTTCATGGGAATCCTGATCGAGCACTTCGCCGGCGCGTTCCCGCTGTGGCTGTCGCCCGAGCAGGTGCGCGTCTTGCCGATCGCCGACGGACAGAACGAGGCAGCGCGCACCGTCGCGGCGGCGCTGCAGGAGGCGGGGCTGCGCGTGCATCTGGACGAGCGCAGCGAGACTCTGAACTACAAGATCCGCGACGCCGAGACGCACAAGGTGCCGTACATGGCGGTGGTGGGGCAGCGGGAGGCCGAGGCTCACTCGGTCGCGGTGCGGGCCCGCGGGGCGGGGAACAAGCAGGTCGCGCTTCCGGTTGCCGAGTTTGTAGAGAAGCTCAAGAAAGAGGTTAGTTTGAGGGAGCTATGGCCAACGACGCCACCACCCCCGTAATCCTGAGTGCGGTCCGCACCCCCATTGGCAAATACTTGGGCGGGCTGTCGCCCTTCGCCGCGCCGAGACTCGGCGCGCTCGTGATCCGCGAAGCAGTCCGCCGCGCCGGAATCCAGGACAGCGCCGTCGAAGAAGTCATCATGGGGAACGTGTTGCAGGGTGGCGTGGGACAGGCGCCGGCACGCCAGGCCGCGATTCACGCCGGTCTCCCCGGAACCATCCCTGCGCTAACGGTGAACAAAGTCTGCGGCTCGGGGCTCAAGGCCGTGATGCTCGCCGCGCAATCGATCAAGGCGGGCGACGCGCAATGCGTGGTGGCGGGGGGGATGGAGTCGATGTCGAACGCCCCGCATTACGTCTATGGGATGCGCGGCGGAATCAAGGCGGGCGACCAGAAGCTCGTGGACGGCATGATCCGCGACGGCCTCTGGGATTCGTTCTCCAACACGCACATGGGTAACCTCGCCGAGTACACCGCCAAGAAGGC
>Ga0184608_10000122_pt1 | contig 17686 bp, 20 predicted proteins | sample PLM1_30_coex_FD_133010 | JGI IMG/M metagenome (GOLD analysis project Ga0184608, IMG submission 133010) | Groundwater sediment microbial communities from an aquifer in East River, Colorado, USA - PLM1_30_coex | ecosystem: Environmental > Terrestrial > Soil > Riparian zone | place: USA: East...
ACCGCGGACGAGCTCATGGAGGGCTACACGCCCGCGCACCCGGATGGTGCCCTCGATCGGTCATCGTGCTCGCGATGTTTTTTCCAGGGTTACTTCAGCCGAAGCGCGACGAGCAGCACAGCGAGGGATCGGAGTCTCGGCTAGCGCGAGATGCGAGCGAGCCGCCGGTCCAGATCGGACCACGGCACGCGAATCCCCTTCTGCTGACGCCTTCCCTTCCACACGAGAGCACCTTTACTAACCTCGAGCGTTCCAATCCGCCTTCCGTTGTTGTAGATCTTGAAAACCGCATCGGCATTCTGAAGGACTCGCTCCGGCAAGGTAAAGCGAACGCGATACATCTGGTGCTTCCTTTCCTGGACTGCTTTCCTCTATTCGTTTGTGTCCCAAGACTAGGGATCGATGAAACTAGACAGGGTTATTAACCGGGGACTAGTTGTCGCGCGAGTCGTCGTGCCGCCAGCCGCCACCCGCTGCAGCGCAGAAAGCATCGTGTAGATACGGTGTATCTGCGCCCGCTCGCGCGCGCGTGAGTTCGATCCGCCCCCACGCATCCTCGAAACCTTCTGGGGCATCGAGGCCATCCAACAGTGACGCGAAGTCGAAGAACGCGCGGGCAATCACGGCCCGGACAAGGTATCCAAGCGCCTCGGCTGCATCGTCGGAGACCTGCACACTCGTGAGCGTCGCCCTGAGCGCTTCGGGAACGCTTTGAATATCACGTGCGAATGCCAACCCATCGTCCTTGTCACCGAGCTTCGTCATAGCCGAGATCAACTGATCTGAGGCCTCACCGATGTACTGGTGAGCGCGCGAGAACATTGCCAACGTTTCTGTTCTATTCAGCATCCAGACTCCTTTCGCGCCCATAGGAATGTCTGAGGCGAACAATTCTCGAGTGCCAGAGGTCGACGACCTTATTCCCTGGGCGACCGGGGAGCCTCCCTCTGGCGGGCTAGGAGATTGGTCCCCGTCTTGTCGCGAGACTGGTCACGAATCCAAGCGCATGACTACAACCGGCTCCGTTCTCCCGGCGAGCAGCGCGGTCAGGGGTTAGCGACGAAGAGCCTGACCAAATCGGTTTCTGACCGCATGAACGAATCGCTTCTCGCTCTCGGCCCACGTCGGCAGCTCGCGCGCGCGAAGCATTGATCGCCGGGCGAGCGCGCGGCGCGAGCGCTCGTCTGTGACGAGTTTCGCGAGGGCAGCCGCGAGGGGCGCCACACGCCCGGGCGCGACGAGGATGGCCGCGCCACCCGTGACCTCGCGGACCGCGGGGATGTCGCACCCGACGATTGGCAGACCGTGCGCGAGGGCTTCGACGAACACGATCGGATAACCCTCCCGGATCGTCGGCAGCGCAAAGATCGATGCAGCCGCGTAGCGGCGGGCCAACGCGGTCCGGCCGAGCGAGCCGTACACGCGCACACGTGACCGAAGCCCGCGTGCTGCGATCGCGCGCCGTACACGAGCCGCGTACGTAGGGTCGGGCGCATCGCCGACCAGATCCAGAGAAACGTCGGGCACACGCGCTACGGCCGCGACGAGGGTGTGGATACCTTTGCCGGGTGTCCAGTTCGCGACGCATAGAACTCTTCCAGCGCGCCTCGTGTCCGAAGCGGCGACGATGCGGTCGCGGCCGGGCGAGATCACGATGATCCGGCGCCGGTCGATCCCGCCCGCGACGAGCGCGTCTGCGAGCGCGCGACTCACGGCGATGACGCGATGCGACCGACGCGCGAGAACGAGCGCGCCCTGCTGCATGAGGGCGACTGTCACAACTTCCGACCCACGCGTGCGGAGCTGCGCGAGATGCGGCGCGGCGAGCGAGGCGGCGATCGTGTCGACCAGGACGAGCCTCGCGCGGAGTTCCCTGAGCCGCACGGCGTCGCGCCGGTCGCGGAGGACGACCGTCGTCACGCGAACCCCCTCGCGCCTCAGCGCGGCGAGCATGTGCCGAATGTAGAGGTTGCCGCCGGTGCGGCGCGATGGATCGCCGGCCGTGATGAGTGCGACGTCAGGCGTAGTCGAGCACCACCTGGACCGTCTCGGCGCTGCGGCCGTCGAGGAGCGCGTAGGCCTCCGCGGCGCGGGCGAACGGGATGCGATGCGTGATGAGCTCCGCCAACATCAGCTCTCCGAGCAGGCTCGTCGCCAGCTCAAGTCGTCGCTCGCGGTCCCAGCGCGGCGCGAGAGACGGATCGATCCGCCCGACCTGCGAGCTAATCAACCGCACGCGGCCGCGGTGGAACCGGCCACCGAGATCGAGCGGGACCGGCTTCTCGCCGTACCACGAGCACACGACGACGGTGCCCTCCGTGGCGACGCAGTCGATCGCCTCCTGGAGAGCAGCGGGATTGCCGCTCGCGTCGATGGCGATGTCGGCACCGCGCGCACCCGTGAGCGAGCGCAGAAGAGCGCTGTCCCCCGGCGCGATCGCGGCCTCAGCGCCGCAGCGCTCCGCGAACGAACGACGCAGTGGCGACGGCTCGACCGCGATAACGCGCGCGCCTGAGCGGCGCAGGAGCTGTGTCACAAGCAGACCGACGACTCCCTGCCCGAAGACCGCGACGACCTCACCGAGGCGCGGCTTGGCGTCGAGCACGACGTTGATCGCGGTCTCGAGATTGGCGAGGAACACGCCCTGCTCGGGTGCGGTGCGGTCCGGAAGGCGCCGCACGAGCGACTCCGAGACGACGTACTCGTCCTGATGCGGGTGCAGCGCGAAGACGAGGTCGCCCTCGCGCACGCCGCGCACGTCGCGTCCGACCACGACCGCGCGGCCGACGCTGGCGTACCCATATTTGAGCGGAAAGCCGTATCCGCCGGCGAGTGTCGGCAGATCGAGGGCGAGGTTCGCATCGACTTCTCCGCGATACACGAGCATCTCGGTGCCGTGCGAGATCGCGGACAGCGCCGCGCGCACGCGCACCTCGTCCGGCCCGGGCTCGGCGAGTTCCTCACTGCGCAGCTCGACTGATCGGGCGCGCGGAAACCAGACCGCCGCGGCCACGCTACCTACGCCCGAACGGCAGGCTCGCCGTAGAAGACCACATCACCGCCGAAGGTGGTGAAACCCGCGCGCTCGAAGGTCATCGCGTCGCAGAGCCTGTCGATCTGCAGATCGCCGACGGCGGCGATCCCCTCTCCGATGACTTTCGGCGCGATGCAGACGGTCAGGCGATCGACCAGATGGTCGCGCAGCGCGGCGGTGATCATCCCGCGACCGCCTTCGACGAGGACGCTGCGAATGCCCTCGTCGCGCAGGCGCGCGAGGAGGTCCTTCAGGTCCACGTGGCCGTCGGGATCCGCCTTCACGCGCAGCACTTCGGCGCCGCGCGCGCGGATCGCTTCAGCGCGCTCTTCAGACGCGAGCGGAGTCGTCGCGACGATCGTGCGTGCGACGGACGTATCGAGAACGTTCGCGTCTAGCGGGACGCGCAGCCGGCTGTCGACGACGACACGGACCGGCGATTCGCCGGGAGCGAGACGCACGGTGAGCTTCGGATCGTCGCTGAGGACTGTGCCGATCCCGACGAGCACAGCGTCATGCGCGGCGCGCAGCTGGTGCGCGAGTCGGAGCGATCCCTCGCCGCTCACCCATCGCGAGTCGCCGGTGCGCGACGCGATGCGCCCGTCGATCGTCTGCGCGTAATGCACCGTCACCAGCGGACGACCAGTTGGAATCGTGGCGTCGTCGAGATTTCGCGAGTCCGGTACTCCGTCGAGGAGATGGCCCATCCGGGACGCCTTCGCACGCAGGTAGGGCGCGTTCACCTCGTTGGGGATCGTTTCGAGCGGTATGCGCTCGATCACGTCGATGCCGTTCATTTCGAGTCCGAGGATCTTGGCCGGGTTGTTCGTCATGAGGCGCACCGACTGGATGCCCAGCTGGCGGAGCACCGACGCGGCGGCGGAGTAGTCCCGGGCGTCAATGGGGAGGCCGAGTTCGACGTTCGCGTCGACGGTGTCGAGCCCGCCGTCCTGGAGGCCATACGCGCGTACCTTGTTGAAGAGTCCGATGCCCCGCCCTTCGTGGTCCAGGTAGAGGAGGACACCGCGGTCGGCGGCGCCGATCATCGCGAGCGCGGCGCGCAGCTGATCGCCGCAGTCGCAGCGGAGCGAGCCGAGCACGTCCCCGGTCAGGCACTCGGAGTGGAGGCGGACGAGGACCGGTTCCGCGCCGCCGAGCTCGCCACGTGCGAGCGCGACCACCTCGGTGCCCTCGAATTGGAAGACGCTGATGCGGAAGTCGCCCCAGCGGGTTGGCAGCGAGGCGTCCGCGCGAGAAATGTCGGCGGGATCGGCGGTAAGCACGTCATCCATACAACAGATACGGTGCGACTTGTATGCCAGAGGTGAGTGAGCTGCCCGCTCGCATCATCATCCGCGGCCTGCGGTGTCGCGGCCGGCAGGGACCTACGCCCGCGGATCAGCAGCAAGCGCACGACTACCTGGTCGACGTGGCGCTCTGGGTGGACCTCGCGGACGCGGTCGCCAAAGACGAGGTCGCGGCCGCCCTCGACATCTCCGAGGTCGCCTCTTGCGTGCGCGAGGAGGTCGCCCGGCGCCCACGGGTGCTTGTGGAACGCATCGCGGCAGACGTCGCGCGTGCTCTTCTCGCGCGGTTCGACCGTGTTGCGGAGGTCCAAGTGAGGGTCGAGAAGCCCGAGCCCGCCGGGCTCGATGCCGCGGCCGAGGCGGTCGAGATCACGATCGCGCGCCAGCGATCCGCACGAGCGACGTGACGACGATCGCGGCGGCGAAGGCGTGCATCACCATGAGCGAGGCCACCGCGGGGACGGTCGCTCCAGGCTCGTTAATGAATAGCAGCGCGACATCGGGGATCCAGGAGAGCACGAGCGCGACCATCGCGAGGCGGACGTACACGCGATCGGCATCGCGCACGAAGCGCCGGAGTACCGCGTAGACGACGCCCGCGAGGACCACGCCACCCGCGGTGTACGGCGCAACAGATCCCTGGAACGGCGGGAAGTCCGGCGAGACCGCGAACGCTTGCCGCGCGAACGCCTCGATTGCGAGATCGAGCGGCACCGCGATCACCAGCGCGATCACGATCGCGAGAACGACTCTCACGCCACGCCGATGAGCGTGCGCATAGCTTCGATCACCGCCGCATACAGATCGGATGTGCCTCCGGCGATCGCCGCACCGAAGCTCACGCGCACGGGATTCGCGCGGTACGCGCCGAGCGCGAACTGCAGCAGCGTCGCCATCCGCTGACGTTCTTTGGGCGCGCCACGGCGCTTGGCCAGCGGATGGTCGAAGGCTGAGGGCGACACGACGCCGCTCACGACGGCGGGGACCACGAGCGTGTCTCGGGCCAACCGCGCGAGGAGCTCGATGCTGCGTGACCACGTCGCAAGGGACGCGAGCGCTGCATCGCGCGAAAGGGCGGGATCGAGCTCGAGACCGCCGGCAGGGAAGACCAGCACGGTGTCGCCGGACCGGAGCCGCGACAGGATGCTGCGAAACGCCGACAGGCGATCGGCACGATCGTTGGACACGAACAGGAACCGCCGACTCGCGAGTCGCATCGCGCGGAGGAACGGATAGTTGGCCGTGACGATCCACGCGTCTTCGCGGCCGAGCGCCGCGAGCAGCGCCACCGCGTCCGAAAGGCCTGGATGATTCGCGACGACCAGAAGCGGACCTTGCGTTGGCACGCGCTCGCGCCCCTCGACCGCGAGGCCACCGGTCGCGTTATCGACGATCCACGTCGAGCCATAGCGCATCCCGGCTTCGCCGAGCGCGCGGTCGTAGGCGAGGAAACGGCCAGCGACGTGATGCGCGATCGGTCGCATCAGTCGGCGCATTACCTCCACGCGCAATCCCGCGTGGCGGCCTACAAGGGTCTCGGCGCTCTCGCGCGCGACGATCTGCGCTATCTGACGGCGCTGGGTGAAGACCGGGGAGAGTTGCGTGTCCGTGTGTGTAATGCGTTCGAGCATGGACCGCGGATCAGCCGGACACTGAAGCCATTCGCGACAGGCGGGCACCCGACCGGGTGCCCTTAGATGACCGACGTATTGTTCATTTCACTGGCCGGTCGGTCATCTTAGCGGTATCGCGAGACCGACCCTACCCTGCAGTCACGATGCCGAGCGTGTTTTCCCGTCCTCTCCGACAGCGCGCCGGCCAGCGGCGAGAACCCTGGCGAATCGGGGTTAGGTATCGTCGTCGTAGTTTTGTGTCGCTGGCAACCACGAGATGCGTTGCCGAGTTCTCTGCGGGGGTCGAGGGTCCGAAGGACTCGGGCCGAGAGCGGTCGTTGCAAGGCCTGCCCGACACTCGGTCAACCAGTCTCCCAGTTTCAAAGTGACGTCGCCGCGGCTTGGACGAAGACAACGCCGTCCGATGCTCGACATCCAGTTCGTGCCGTACTTGTGCAGAAAGCGTCTTAGCTTCAGTGATTCTTTGGAACGCAGAAACTCAATCTGCTCTTCCTGAGAAGGGGACCGCCCAGTTAGCTGGATCCAGATGAAAAGAAGTGCGCGTACGCCCGAGTTGGTCGCGGTATTCATCGATGCCGGCGACACTATCGCTGGCCGCTTCAATCCGGTCGCTTTCGACTCTTCGGGTGTTGGCCCCTCGCGAGGGGCGCGTGCGCCACTGACGTAGCGCCGTTCGTTCGAGTAGTTGAGCCCGTGAGAAAAGAGATGCGCGCATCGTCGCCAGCCATCGACTCGCGTAACGAACTCGGCACTGCCGCACTCGTTGCATCGCTCAGTCAATCCCTCGCGACCTTTGTGGGCCCACGAGATCGTGGCTCGGGCTGATGGGTTCACGGACACGCGGGCAGCGAGCGCTTGACCGCGTGGGGATCTTCTGCTGATAGTCATAGCCGCTGCCTCCACCTTCCCCATCCGACGGCGAATGGGCCGTAGAAGACCATCCAGACGAACCAGTCGGTGCTGCTGATTCCGAGCCGGGACGCACTCTTGAAATCGACCCACCAGTGGAGTCTCCATAGATGGCCCACCGGTCGGATCTTTACGTACAACCTAAGTGTGTCCCAAAGAAATCTCGAGTTCTGCCTGAACGTGGGAACCACAGCGCCGTTCCCGGCGGGTCCAAGTAGGCGAAGGATCTGGCGGAGTTCCTCGATCATAAGGTTGAGGGTTCTTGCTTCCTGCTCGTCGCGGAATCCCCCGGAGGGGTGAACTTTCGGTAGTCCCCCGCCATTACTCGAGCTGCCAAGGTTCCTGATGATTGCAACCCGGCCTCGCGGACTAGCTTTTCCGCAGCGCGCTAGGGGACTTCGCCGAGGTACTTGCTTGTTCTTCATGGGGGCAATTCCTGAAGTCGCTGCAGGAGGAACTCGAGGAAGCGGCCTCCTGCACTTCTGTCGGACCATCCTGTCGAACGTGCGTAGCCGACCCGAGCTCAGCTGAGATCCCCGATTCTCACGGTTACCGAACGAACGCAAAGCCCGTGGGGCCGCACAAGTCCGGTCCTCAAGTAGGTTCGGCTAGCCAAGCACAGGATCGCACCTAGGCTGCACACCCTGCCGGTACCTACCAGTGGTGGCTCTTTCGAAAGAGGATGAGGGAATCTTCGAGCCTTTTGTCCCAGTCTTCATATCGTGCCGGGACCCCGCGGTCGATGAGCATCCGGATGACGGCCTCGAATGGGACCATTCCAGTCGGGAGGTGCAGTTCCCTGAGTCTCCCGAGTCCGTCGAATTCGACTCCAACGTGGACGTGAGCGTCCAGTCTGCCGATCCCAGGATGAAAGTGCCAGTTCAAGAGAGCGTATTTCGGATCGTTCCGCTGGACACCACGCGGATGGATCCAGTAGATGTAATCCTCCGTCATCCCTAGCGAGACGCCTTCGGTCTCGTCGACCTTGAATCTGAAGCTGAAATGCAGATCCAATGGTGAACCGTCATCGAGTTCTACCTCTACGGGCTCTGGTCGGGTGACGAACGCAACGGTCGTAGCGGACAGTGAGTAGACGTCGAACCACGCATCGCTAATGCACGAAAGACTTCTTTGCAGCGCTTCGCGAATCTGCTCGAGGGCTTCGCCGCGGGAGTTAGCCGCGGTAGGCCCTGACCAACGCCGCTAAATAGCTCACATCAGGAGACTCTTGATCGAGTTTCCCGTCTCGAAGGGCTCGCTCGAAGTCGTGTAAGGACAAGTCCCTGTACTTCCGGGTCCGATCTTCGATAAAGGCTCGGTACTTCTCTTTCGGAAGGACAAACTGTGGAAGTTGCCCCTTTGTGTCCTGCATGAGCACATTCTGACTTGGTGCCGCCCGGGAAACAACACACGGGACAGATGTCGAAAGCTCGCCAGGCCGAACGTCGCCGGACGTGTCCATCCCGACCAGTCGGAGGTACGTACATCCGCTCAACGGGAGACTCGAAGGCCTCCCGAGTTGCTGGAGCAAACGGTAGTACCCGATTGCCCCGCCAGCGTCCCTGTCTGACGCGCGCGAACGGAGCGGGGCCAGCGAAGTCGTAGTCCTCCTTGCTATCGGGGCGCGACGAAGGCCACGCGGGCGGGCGACTCTAGGTATGCGGTCGGATCAGCGAGTCGGGCGATGACAAACGCCTCGGCGCGTTCGATGCAGGTGCCGCAGCGACCGCAATGGGCGTCACCACCCACGTAGCAAGACCACGTATCTGCGAAAGGCACATCAAGTTCAGATCCGAGCGCAACGATCTCAGCCTTTGTCATCTTGGTGAAGGGCGAGAGAATTCGAAAGTTCTCGGGGACGAATCCCTGGTTCCCTTTCCGCAGGGCATCAGACAGTGAGTCGATGAAATCTGGGCGACAGTCGGGGTAAATTGCGTGGTCACCTGCGTGCGCGGCATACCAAACCGAATCGGCGCCATCGACGACGGCGATTGCAGTGGCGAGCGACAACATGATCGCGTTTCGGTTAGGGACGATTGTGACTTTCATCGTGTCGTCTGCGTAGTGCCCCTCAGGTACGTCAACGCTTAGATCGGTGAGGGCGGAACCGCGGAGGAGATCGTGCAAACCGGAGATCTGGATCACATCGTGCCGGAGACCGACCCCGCGAACGATTTCAGTCGCGGCCAGCAGTTCTCGGCGGTGGCGCTGGCCGTAGTCGAATGAAATGACGTGGATATCTCTCGTCGCCCGAAGGAGTAGGTACAACATAGTCGCGGAGTCGAGGCCCCCGCTCACAATCGCGACCGCTCTCCGAGTGTCCAAAGTAGGGACGGTTGCGCCTTTGGCGGCCACTAATCGCCGGCCCCGTCCTTTATCCACGAGTAGTGCCCTACGCGGCAACTCGCACCGACCGCTGGCGCCGAACAAACCACAGAACCGCCACTGCGAGCAGGGTCATCCACGCCTTGCCGACAATCTGACCTGGCAAGAATGCCAACGAACCGAAAGCGAGTATCAAGAAAAGGACGCTGTCTGCCACGAGACCGACGGTATTCGATGCGGCGACAGCTCCGAGCCAAGTCTTCCGGCGGAGTGGCGTGTAAACAGCAAAGTCGGCCAGTTCGCTGACTAGAAACGCGGTGCCACTGGCCAGCGCGAACTGAGGACTAACAAAGGCTGAGATCCCGGCACCGACCAGAATCGCGGCGACGACCCACGCGCGGCCAAGTTCCTCTTGTGCAAGGTCGCGAAGGGTGAACGCGAGTCCGGCAAAATAGACCCCGGCCGGCGCCACCAAGCCGAACCCCACGGAAACTGGACCGAACGTCACAATTGCCCAGTTCGCGGCGAAGATTGTCCCCACATAGGCTGCAACCGACGCGTATTTCACATCCGACCTCCCTCGTCTTGACCCAGATCGCCGCGTAGATTAATACTGCGGTTGCGTGCATGCAACACAGCACGTAGTTTCCTTTCCAATCTGGTCGCGCTGTCTGTTAGTTGTGCTGGGGGAATGACTTGCCGAGGGCTAAACGTGCCGTCGCGAAGATCAGACGCCGGGCGCTCCGGATCGACCAGACTGACGATCATCCGATCTTCTTGTTCACTCTCCGCGCCGAAGAATTGATGCAGGTCGCTGAGATCTCTCGGGTTGGACGAGATGACACGGGCCGCCTGATTGGCTACCAACGTCCAGAAGTGAAGCGTCACGTGCAAGAGATCGCCGAGTACTTGAGTGGAAAGGACGTCGTGTTCCCCAATTCGATCATCCTGGCCCTGAATTCGGATGTCCGGTTCCGGGGGAGTCGGGGCCCGCAGGCGAACGACGGACTTGCTACTGCCGGACTGCTGGAAATTCCCCTTCGCCCGGGGGGCCCCAAGCCTGGCTGGATCGTGGACGGACAACAGAGGGCTCTTGCCTTGTCGCAGATCGATCGAGGGGATTTGCCTGTCCCGATAAGTGCGTTCCTAGCAGATACGGTCGAGCTTCAGCGCGACCAGTTTCTCCGCATCAACAACACCCGTCCGCTGCCCCGGGGGTTGGTCACAGAACTACTTCCAGCAGTAAACACCTCGCTCTCCCCCCGGCTTGCAGCTCGTCGGGTGCCCTCGGCCCTTTGTGACCTCCTCAATACGCAGAAACCCTCTCCGTTCGTTGGTCTGATTCGGAGATCATCGAGTCCGCCCGAATCGGCGCGGAAGCCTGTCGTAACCGACACGTCCGTTGTGAACATGATTCAGGAGAGTCTGAATTCAAGCGCCGGCTGCCTCTTCCCCTTCCGGAACCTAGCGACAAACGAAACCGACATCGACGGAATCTGGCTAGTGTTGGTCACCTACTGGTCGGCAGTTAAGGACATATTCCCTGAGGCGTGGGGCAAACCACCTGCTCAAAGCCGGCTGATGCACGGCGTCGGTATCCGCGCGATGGGCCGTCTGATGGACAAAGTCATGGCAACCATTGACCCCCGCGACAAAGAAGCTCCTAGGAAGATCCGGCTCGAACTCCAAACTATCGCGCCCCTTTGTCAGTGGACGAGCGGCGAGTGGGAAGCCCTGGGTGGCCTCCAATGGAACGACCTACAGAACGTTCCAAAGCACATCCGGGCCCTGTCGAACTTGCTTATCCGTAGCTATGTTCAGGCGAAGCACGTGGCGTGAGGTTCTTTTTCGCAGATAGCCAAGATCTCGTGGACCCGGCGTATGACTTCACGCGAGAAACGCACGATGTGTTTCGCCTCCGCCAGAGAGACGATCGGTATCCACATGAGGTCTTGGCGGAAGCACCGTACGACGGTCTCCTCATCTCTAAGTCAATCGTCGATGGGGTAGGCGGAGCGAGCGGGCGCTACACGCTCGGCCAGAAACTGAGGTTGCGGCGACTCGGCGCACGGCGGTTCTTCAGACTCCGTGACGACGAACCCGAACGGATTGAGACGATGGGCGATTGTGGAGCGTTCAGCTACGCGAGGCAGGAGGTTCCACCATATTCAGTGGACGACGTTCTCGGTTTTTACGAGGACTGCGGCTTCGACTACGGGGTCTCGATCGACCATGTGATCTTGGGTTTTGATCGAGACGGCCGGGCGGATCCCGAGATGCTCCGCGAATGGCAGAGTCGGCAGCAATTGACAATCGAACTTGCGGCAGAGTTTTTGGATCGTCATCGGACGCAGAGAGCACGCGTGAAGCCTCTCGGCGCAGCCCAGGGATGGAGTCCAGAGTCTTATGCCGAGTCCGTCCGTCAACTCAGAGAGATTGGTTACGAGCGCATCGCGATCGGAGGCATGGTCCCGCTCAAGACACCCGCGATCATCTCCGTTCTCAGGGCTGTCGACGAAGTACGCTCCGGGGCGCAACTGCACCTCCTCGGCGTCACTCGCGTTGAACACGTCGCAACCTTCGCCAGTTTCGGAGTGACAAGCTTCGACAGCACTTCGCCTTTGCGTCAGGCATTCATGGACGACGACGACAACTACTACTGGTGGGGCAAGAATTTTGTCGCAGTGCGCGTTCCGCCAAGTGAGGCGAACAGCCGACTCAGGCTGAAGGTCCGCGCAGGTCAGCTTGACCACGACCGTGTTCTCGATTTCGAACGAACGGCGCTCCGTTCGATTCGAAGATTCGCCGCGGACGAGATCGGGTTGCAGGAGGTACTCGACGCTGTCCATCGGTACTCCGAACTCATCGGCGAACGAAAAGATCGTACGAGCGCCTACGCGGAAACTCTTTCCGAGCGTCCGTGGACAAAATGCGACTGTACGGTCTGCATGCGTGTTGGAGTCGAAGTCATCATTTTCCGTGGTGCCGAGCGGAACCGCCGGCGTGGATTTCATAATCTGCACGTCTTCTCGAAACGACTCGCTCTCCACGGAGTTGGTGGCGCGGCGCTCTTGCTTGAGGGGAAGGTGTCGTGAGTTACGTCGAAGTCCCTGCGATCCGCGTGAAGCAAGGTGGTCACTTTCTTTACTGTTTCGCCATCGACGGCAAGCTCGTGCCTAGTGTCGCGACGATTTCTCGGGTTCGACGAGACGACGGGGCACAACTTCTCGGCTACCAGCGACCCGAGGTCGCCTCCCATATCGCGGCAATCCGCAGCTACCTCGAATCGCCAGACCCCTTACTTCCGAACGCTGTGGTGATCGCGTTTGACGAGAGTGTCAGCTTCAGTGGGTCGGCGGATCGGGAGTCTTCGTATTCGGAGTTGGGCACGCTGCGAATTCCTCTCGCATCGAACGGCGACCGTCGAGCGGGTTGGGTGGTTGATGGTCAGCAACGGCTCGCAGCGGTCAGGCAGGCAGATCTAAGTGGGTTTCCTCTCTGTGTCGTCGCGTTCGTCGCGAGTGACGAGGAACAGCAACGATCACAGTTCATCCTCGTGAACTCGGTGCGTCCTCTGCCGTCTGGACTTATCAACGAACTGCTGCCAGGGACGGGCGGCCTCTTGCCGCCGGCCCTCCGGCGGCGACAACTTCCAGCACACCTTGTCCAGCGCCTCAATCGGGACCCCGACTCGCCGTTCGCGGACCGGATCAGAACTCCGACTAACCCGGCTGGGACTATCAAGGACAACTCGGTCATTCGAATGCTTGAGAACAGCCTCTCGGAAGGCGCCCTCTATCGCTTCGGTCCAAGCCGCGAGAGCGCCGAACCAGAGCCGATGCTGGAACTCGTCAAAACGTTTTGGATCGCGGTCCGCAATGTTTTTGGGGACGCCTGGAACCTTCCACCACGGAAGTCGCGGCTTGTGCATGGCGTCGGAATTGTGAGCTTGGGCCACCTGATGGATGCAATCACCGACAGGCACCGCGCTAGCCGGATCCCAACGACGGCAGACTATGAGAAGGAACTCGCTCCTCTCAAAGTCCATTGCGCTTGGACTGCCGGCTATTGGAACTTCGGTCCGGGCCAGCAGCGCCGCTGGAACGAACTGCAGAACACCGGAAAAGACATCCAACTCCTTACCAACTATTTGCGGGTAGTCCACCGGGCGATCGTGCTTGTGCAACAGCCTGCGTAGTGGCGCCCTCAACCACAATTGCGCAGCGAGATGTCAGCGAGGGGATCGCCGTTGGACAGCGCCTCCTTGTTCTTTCCTGCTCGGCTGCAAAGCGTCACGGCAAAAACTTGGAGGCTCTTGAGCTCTATGACGGCCCACGATTTCGCCTACTCCGCCGCTATCTCCGAGTGACTGGTGATAACAGACTGGATATCGCCATCATCTCGGCACGCCATGGGGTGGTACGAGCCGGCGACCGCATCGACTCGTACAACCAGAAAATGACCCCAGCTCGCGCGCAGAAAATGGCCTCATCAGTCCGTGACCAACTCGATCCGCTCGCACACGAAGCGAACTCGGTCTTCATCATCGCGAGCGCCGCCTATGCCGACGCGCTCAAGATGTGGCAGGACGCTTTACCTCCCGAACTGCCTGTAGTAGTCGCCACGCGCGGTCAACTCGAGCGCCTGAGCCAGTTGAAGAGATGGCTGTATCGTCTCAGCGCCGTGACCACTGAGGCGCGAGTCATCCCTTATCGCGGCGAGGCGACGCTTAAGGGTAAGTCGCTGAAGATGTCACGAGACGAGATCAAAAACGTTGCCCTCACTGCGTCTCGGGGGGCAGGAACGGCCGCGACACGATTTCGCGATTGGTATGTGGAGTTCGAGGGCCAACGGATCGCCCCGAAGTGGCTCGTCGCGCAGTTGTTTCAGGTCTCCGTCAAGCAGTTCCAGGCACATGATGCGCGCCGCGTTCTCGCGCAGCTCGGGATCGAAGTTCACCACGTAGCCCGACCGCAACCCGGTGCATGAAGGCTCCCCGTGGCGGTGTGGCCCTGTAGACCGGGTCAGACCGCGGGGTGTGTCAGGGTTCCGACAAGCGAACGCACGATGCTGCCTGAGCCGCGGCCCTGGACAAACACGGTGGGCTTGCCTTGGGGTCTTTGCGCTTTGATGTAGTCGGTCGCCGCGTGGGTGGCCACGCGAAACGCGACGACCATGAGGTCTGCGCTGCGCGCCAAAGCTCGAAGACGCTCTGATCCCACCTCGTCATGACTGGTCTCGACCCGGAGCCTTGGGAAAAGCTGACGTATAAGTTCCGACGCTCGCTTCGCGATAGATTCGTCAACACAGTAGATGCCAACGTACTGAATCGCTGGCCCGAGGTCTACTGCCGTTCCGACCGCCAACGGTGGTGAAGGAAGCATCGGCATATCTTCTGGAAGTTCCAACGCGCGCGCGAGTGACAAGAGAAGTTCGTGCTGAACCGCATCTGGGGCTTGAGTCCAGCCGCGAATGCTGGTCAGGACTACAAGGAGCATTTGGCGGAGCAAGTCCCGAGGGGCAGAAGGGGCGTTCACAAGAAACTCAACCAATTCCAATACCCAATCAAGCCATCGCAGCGAAGCACGTCGACGCCACAACTGGGTTAGGTCGTTGACCTGGTTTCGGAAGTCGTCCTCCGCTACACCCAGATCAATTAGACGCTCTACGACATCGCGAATTGCGTCCAAATCGCCTCGACCGATGCTCTCCGAGGTGAGCAACTCGAGAAGCACCGCCTCGTACACAGGCTGCAGAACGACCAGTCGGTCGGGGCGGACCATGGAAAGGCCGAGCAGTAAATGCGGTAGCGCCGACCTGAATACGACCGAGGCGCCTGCGGACTTCGGCGAGGCGATCAGGGTTGCGAACTGATCAGCTCGGTTTAGGTCGGCGGCGAGATCTTCGAGATTCCATTCGAGCACCCCGTGCTCCGCAAGAGATACCGCGTCTTTGAGCGACCCGTCATTCACCTGCCTGAGCCATTCATCCCAATTGTTCGGCGGCTGAACGTTCTCGCCGAGCAAGCCCCGCAACGAAGCCCAAGACTGACTCAAGACGCGGCTGCTGAGAACCGCGTGCCGATCCGATTGAGAGAGTGCGGCCAGTGCGCTCGCCGCTATCAGTGCAGCTTCAATCGTCTGCAACTCGACCGCGGAGAGCAGGAGAACTTCGGTTTTCTGCTTCGAATCGGACTCGGCCTTCGCAAGCGCAAATGCCTCGTCAAATCGCCCCTGCCTGAAAGCCTCGACGGCCGTCGGTCGTTCACCTGACTCCTCCGAGTCGAGAAGTCGAAAGACCGCGTCAAACAACGCGCCGGTCTGAAGTGCGGAGGATTTCTGCAGAAGTTGCGCGCGCAGCGCCAAATCCGGCGGTTCCGTTGAAGCCGCATAGAGCACCAGCATCGTTAGGGCCTCCGGGCTTCGCAGAGCCGCGCCGGTCCGGAATAGACCGCCGTGGCGCGGCAAAACGTCTTTGCGAAAGCGACCGAGAACCTCTTTTGTCGGTGATGCCTCGAAGGGTCGGATCTCCTGCTCGTAAACCGCCGTTAGCATTGCTTCGGTCACGAGAGCAGGACGCCGAATTGCGAGGAGTTCGTGCCACTCCGGAAGCGCAAGCAATTCGGGCCAGAGGCCGAGCCCCGACAGTCGTCGCACTTTTAGGAATGAGAGATTCATCGCGCTCACATGCCCGCCCCTATCAAGCGCCGTGAGGAACGAGTCGGAGGTCTCAGCTTGGCGGGCGACGATCGCTAGATCGAGTTGCCGGAGTAGGTCTGGTGTTGTCGACAACTCAAGAGGCGAGGTGATCGGTCGCAGCGACCGTATTAATCGCTGTCCTTTCAGCGCCTCCCGAAACGAGCCTCGAGATGGCGCGGGAACGCGCACCCTGAATCCGAGGCCGCTTGTGAACGAGTCGACCCTCGCGTCGAACTCGTCTCCCAGCGACAACCTCAGTGGCGCAAGGCCAGTCGCATACCTCAGATTCTCCAATTGCTCAAGGCGATCGCTCCGGGATCGCGGCAGCACGTACCACACGGTCACACCGGATTGGACCCTGGGTAGCATTCCACTCTGTTGATTTCGAACTTCCGCTAACAGTTCGCGGAGGAGGGGGTCCGCCGATCCCTCCTCGCTCGGAAGCGCCAACTCATTCCCGCTCCCGAAGAAAGCCTGGAGGAATGCGTCGGTGTTAGCCGCCAAACGCGAGTCTCGATTCCCAGAATTTCCTCAAACTGATGCGACTGTCCGCGATCACCGCGGCACTCGTCTCGAACCGAACTATCTCTTCGAGAACCTCAACCCCGTTGTAGGTGAGATTCATAGACCCGCTGAGGTAGAAGTCATCGCACAGGATCCCCTTCTCATGAAGGTCGTCCGAGGTACCAACCGCAAGGACGTGGCCGAGGCCGTTCCGGTCTGCAGCTTGTCGTAAGTCGTTACCAAACGAGGAATAACGTGGGTCGGCGGGCCGAGTCGCAACCACAACCCGGGTACCTTGTCGCAACAGTCGCAGTAGAGCTCCTGTGAGGCGGAGTTCCGCGCGAGGCAGGTTCGGATCAAGACCGCGGAATTCCCCGGCACGATTGTCCAGAACCGCGATATCGCTAATCCATGGCGATACGATCCAAAACTCTTTGCTAGGTGCGAATAGTTCCGCGGCAAAGATAACCGCGATCAATTCCCGAACCTCGTCCTGGCAGCGCCACGAGGACTTGCGAATCAGCCTCGGCGCGCTCACGGCGTGGGTCCCTCGCGGATATCAAGCCGCACGACTAAGTTCCCGCGCTCGCGCTCGACGCCGGCGACTCTTGGATTAACAAATAGGTAGCCCGCCGTTGGCGGACTTGCCGCTAGATCGAGCAATACCGAGCGGAGTCGCCGCGCATCGCTGGTGTCGGCGACCAGAGCAACCTCGCCATCACGCACCAAAGCTTCCTCCACGCGCGAGCGCCAATCCTCAGTCAGACGAAGTTCAGGAACCCGCAGATCAAGAACACGTAGTGCAGTGGTGCGGTCGGATGGAAGATGGCTCTGAAACCTGTTGTAGCCGGCAAGAGCCAGTGCTCTGAGTTGCGCCCCGCGTGGCCAGAGCATGCTGTAGATAGCACCGAAAGCCCACTGGTCTCGGTCATCACGAACCTTGTCAACGCCGGGAAGGCTGTCACGAACCGACGGATCCCTAGCGAGCACGTACGCGATAACTCGGGGTTCGATCTCCACCCCAATCCGCAACTCCTCTTGCGTCCAGCGCTCTCGGATCTGCGCCAGGGCGCGATCGGACCCGAGCGAACTGCCTGGGCGCAAGAGCCTATTTGCAAGCGCAGCAACTACGGGGTGACAAATGAAGATGCCCTCTCCTCGAAGAATCTCCAATAGTTGAGTAAACATGCGATGGAAGTTGGCGTGGTCGCCCGCTTCGCGCAGCCTCGCAATCTGATCCCTGACCTCCTGGTTGTGTAACCCAAGCTCAAGGAC
>Ga0184608_10000123_pt1 | contig 17668 bp, 13 predicted proteins | sample PLM1_30_coex_FD_133010 | JGI IMG/M metagenome (GOLD analysis project Ga0184608, IMG submission 133010) | Groundwater sediment microbial communities from an aquifer in East River, Colorado, USA - PLM1_30_coex | ecosystem: Environmental > Terrestrial > Soil > Riparian zone | place: USA: East...
GGGGATCTCGTCGGGTCGCTCGCCCATGCCGAGGATCAGGTTCGACTTCGCCACCTGGCCGGCCCGCAACCGTTTGGCGATCCGCAGGACGTCGAGGGTGCGGTCGTAGCCGAACGCGGGCCGGATCCGATCGTGCAGTCGTCGCACCGTCTCGAGGTTGTGCGCGAACACGTCGGGCTCGGCGTCGATCACGGTCGCGATGTCGCGTTCGCCGCCCTTGAAGTCGGTGGGCAGGACCTCGACGCCGCAGCCAGGGACCGCAGCGCGGACGGCTCGGATCGTCCTCGCCCAGATGCCGGCCCCGCCGTCCGGAAGGTCGTCGCGGGCGACGCCGGTGATGACCACGAACCGGAGACCCATCTCGCGCACGGCCTCGGCGATCCGCTCCGGCTCGTCCTCGTCGACGGTGTCCGGTTTGGCCGTCATCACGTCGCAGAAGCCGCATCGGCGGGTGCACTTGCTCCCGAGGATCAGGAACGTGGCTTCTCGCTCCTCCCAGCACTCGGAGATGTTTGGGCACATCGCCTCTTCGCACACCGTGTGGAGCGATCGAGTGCGCATGATGCTCTCGAGCTCGCGATAGTTCGGCCCTCGCTGGAGGCGAACCTTGAGCCAGGGCGGCTTGCGCTCCGTCGAGGCGGGCGCCCCGCTCGTGGAGACGATCGGGAGGTACAGCCTGCGCCCAAGCGGATTGTGTTCCCGAACCACCATCGGGATCAGTCTAGCCCGCGGCCTCGCTTGCGACGCCCGACGGGGTGCCGCCACCGAGGCCATCGCCATTGCGATCCTCGGCATCCTCGCCGGGTAGGAAGATCCGGAACGAGGCCCCGCCGCCCGCGCGGTCCTCGACCCAGGCGCGCCCGCCGTGCAGGTCGGCGAACATCGCGACGAGCGAGAGCCCGATGCCCGTCCCGGGGGCGTGGGCCGAGGACGTCGGGCCCTGGCGGAACGGCTCGAAGATCTCGTGCCGGAGGTCGACCGGGACGCCGGGGCCGTCGTCCTCGACCGCGATGACGGCGCCGCCGTCCTGACCCCATACCCGGACCCAGATCCCGACGTCGGGCTCGGTGTGGCGCACGGCGTTCATCACCAGGTTCTCGACGATGCGTTCGATCTTGGGCGGATCCACCGGAACGACCACGGGTTCGGTCCGCACGAGGATCGACCGCTCGCTGAGGACGTCGAGGCTCTCCACCGTCCGGCCGACGATCGCAGCGACGTCCGTGGGCCGGACCTTCGCCGTGACGATCCCTCGAGACAGGCGGTCGATGTCGAGCAGGTCCTTGAGGAGCCGGTCGAGCTTGCGGGCGTTCGTCGCCAGCCGCCGGAGGAGGTCTTCCTGATCGGGCACCGGCAGCGGCTGCTGCTCGAGCGTGAGCGAGAGGCCCAGGATCGAGGTGAGCGGGCTCCGGAGCTCGTGCGAGACCGCCGCCAGGAAGGTGTTCTTCATCTCGTCGATCGCGCGCAGGCGTTCGGCCGCCTCGCGCTCTCGTTGCTCACTGTCGCGAAGGCCGCGCTCGGCCTGCTTGCGCTCGGTCACGTCGTACATGACACCCTGCAGGAAGAGCGGCTCGCCATGCTCATCCGTCACGAACGTCGTCTCGTCGTGCACCCACACCTCCCGACCGTCCGGATGGCGGATCAGGTACTCGCCCGTCCACGAGGGGCGCCGCTCGCGGATCGCCTCGACGTAGGTCTCGCGCATCTCGGCTCGCTGGCGCTCATCGGGCATGAGCTCGAGCCACAGCTCGGGCTGCGCGATGAACTCCTCCGGCGTGCAGCCCATGATCTGCTCGATCTGGGGGCTCACGTACCGGGTCTCCATGCTGCCGTCGGGCACGTCGACGTAGATCGCGGCGGGGACGTGCTCGACGATCGCCCGGTATCGCTCCTCGGCCGCACGGAGGTGTTCCTCGGCCTGGCGCCGCTCGGTGATGTCGAACATCGCTCCCTGCGAGAACGCGATCTCGCCGTCGTCGTCCCGAACGGCCGTCGCGTGGTCGCCCACCCACGTCCAGCGCCCATCCTTCGTTCGGAACCGATACTCGACCTCGAACGGCTCGCCGAGATCGTTGTGCCGGGCCACCGCGTCCAGGACCCGATCGCGGTCGTCGGGGTGCAAGGCATCGATCCACGTATCCGGGTTGGCCGTCCACTCCTGTTGCGTGTACCCCCAGAGGGCCTCGATCTGCGGGCTGACGTACAGGGTCGTGGACACGTCGTCGACCAGGTCGATGTACGTTGCCGCCGGGAGGTTCTCCACGAGCGTTCGGTAGCGCTGCTCGGCCTCTCGAAGCTGTTGTTCGGCGGTCCGGCGTTCGGTCAGATCGCGGATGAAGCCGGTGAACAGCGTCGTGCCCGGCATCTGCACCTGCGTGACGGTCAGCTCGATCGGGATGCGCTCGCCGTCGGCCCGCAGCCCTTCCACCTCGAGGTGCTTGCCGAGGATCGTTGCCCGACCGGTCTCGAGGAAGGTCGCGAACCCGGAACGGTGACGCTCCCGGAGCTCGGGCGGGATGAGGACGTCGGCCAGCGGCCGACCGGCCACATCGTCGCGGGCGTGGCCGAACATCCGCTCGGCCGCCGGGTTGAAGTCCACGATGTTCCCCTGCTCGTCCATCGTCACGATCGCCTCGAGGGCCGAGGCGATCACGGCGCTCGTCCGCAGCTCCAGCTGCTGCCGCGCGGCTTGTTCCTCGACGCGCTGCTGCTCGGTTCGGGTCCGTCCGATGGCGGCGCCGAGCGTGTCCGCCGCCGCCTTGAGCGCCTCGACCTCGGCGACCGGCCACACGCGTTCGGTGAGGTAGTCGTCGAACCCGAGGAAGCCCCACCACTCCTCGCCGACCGAGACCGGGACCACGATCTGGGAGAGCACGCCTTCGCCCTCCAGATAGCCACGCTCGTCCGCGGGGAAGTCCCGGGTGAGCCCGTGGAGCTCCCTCCCGGCGGACAGGACCGAGCGCCACCGGGTGAAGCGGTCGTCGTATGCGACGATCTGTGTCGAGCCGTCGCCGACCGTCTCGTTCGTTGCCTCGCTCGCTGCTTCGCTCATTGGCGCGAACCACTGCCGGTACAGGCGCATCCCCAGACGCCCGTCGTCGAGCGCGACGTTCTCGAACACGTAGACGCGGCCGGCGCCGGAGGCCGTCCCGACGCGTTCGAGCACGTCGGGCAGGGCGGAGGCCCAGTCGTCGCTCTTCAAGAAGCGTTCGGCCGCGAACCCGATCGCCTGCAGAACGGCGTCCCGGCGCGAGAGCGCCTCCTCCGCGTGCTTGCGCGTCGTCACGTCGAGCAGGACGCCCTGCCACATCATCGGCTGACCGTCGGCGTCGCGGAGCAGCTCCGCCTCGTCGCGAACCCACACCACCCGCCCGTCCCGGCCGATGAACCGGTACTCGGCCGAGAAGGGTTCGCCCGACTCGTTCGTCCACTTCGACAGCTCGAGGACCCGGTCGCGGTCCTCGGGATGGAGGTGATCGACCCAGAACTGCGGGTCCCGCAGTCTCGCGCCAGGCGGGAAGCCGAACAGGCGCTCGTACTGCGGGCTGATGTACAGGGCGGTGCTCACGTCGTCGATAGCGTCCTGGTACACGACCACTGGGAGTTGCTCGACCAGGGTCCGATATCGCGCCTCGGCCTCCGCCAGCCTCGCCTCGACCGCCTTGAGCTCGGTGATGTCGAACGCGACACCCTGCCAGAACTTCGGGTGACCGTCGGGGTCACGTAGGAGCACGGCCTGGTTCTGAAGCCACACGATCTTGCCGTCACGCGCGATGATCCGGTAGTCGCCCACGTAGTGGTCGCCGGTGTCGGCCTCGTTCTCCGCGATCGCCCGCTCCCGGTCCTCCGGATGCAGCCGGGATGCCCACATTGAGCGGTCGGCCGTCCACTCTTCGGCGGTGTAGCCGAGGACGTGTTCGATCTGCGGGCTCATGTAGAGGACCTCGCCCGTGTCGGGATCTTCGGTGTAGGTGATCGCGGGGACCTGCTCGACGACGCTGCGGAAGCGTTCCTCCGCCTCGAGCAGGCGAACCTCCGCGTTCTTGCGTTCGGTGACGTCGTACATGACGCCCTGCGCGAGCGAGGGGCGGCCCTGTCCGTCGCGCTCGATCGCGACCGCCTCGTCGTGCACCCAGATGACGGTGCCGTCCTTCTTCATGTGTCGATACTCGATCGCGAGTGGCTCACCCGTTCGGTTGGCGCGATCGGACGCCTCGAGCACGCGCTGGCGGTCCTCCTCGTGGATCCGGTCGATCCACAGCGTGGGAACGGCGGTCCATTCCTCCGCGGTGAAGCCGAGGAGATGCTCGACCTGCGGGCTCACGTACGTCGTCGCCGCCGTCCCCGCCTTCGGGCGTGGGTCCCAGGTGGAGATGACGGCGGGCATCCTCTCGACCAGGGCTTGGAAGCGGCTCTCCGCCTGCTGACGCGCCGAGGTCTCGTGCCGGCTCGATCGGCCCTGGATCAGCGCGAAGATCGCGAGCCCGGCCGACAGGAGCACGAGGGCGCCGACGGCCTCGCCGACCTGGCCCTCCAGCCGGTCGCCGGCCCACCCGAAGAGGCGATCGAGCAGATCGGTCGCCGACCCCAGCACCACGAGCGCAAGCACGGCGAGCAGGATCCACAGCAGATCCCGCAGGGCCGCCGACCTGCCGCTCGGTCTCCCTCGACGTTCACGCATAGCTGTGCCTGTGGTATCGGCCCATCCGGGGGCGGCCTGAGCCTCGGAGGGGGGGTCCGAAGGTCGGTGGCGAGCGAGCCGGAGCCCGGCCGCCGGGTACGAGCTAGAAGCGGGCGAGCTCGAGCATCCGTTCGGCCACCTCGTCGGCGTTGGGCATGAACGCATGCTCGAGGTTGCTCGCGAAGCCCGTGGCCGGCACGTCGGGGCCGCCGATCCGCACGATCGGCCCGTCGAGGTCGAACATGGATTCCTCGGCGATCGTCGCGGCGATCTCGGCGCCGGCGCCGTACGTGCGGTTGTCCTCGTAGACGACCATCGCCTTGCCGGTCTTCTGCACCGAGGCGAGGATCGTCTCCTTGTCGAGCGGGCTGATCGTCCGAACGTCGACCACCTCGACCGAGACGCCGTGTTCGTCCTGCAACCGGGATGCCGCCTCCAGGCACAGATGGAGCGACAGGCCGTACGCGATCGCGGACAGGTCGTCGCCCTCGCGCTTGACGTCGGCCTTGCCGATGGGGACCTCGAACGGCTCGTCGGGCACCTCGCCCTTGATCAGGCGGTAGGTCCGCTTGTGCTCGAGGAACAGCACCGGATCGGGGTCCTTGATGGCGGCTCTGAGCATGCCCGATGCGTCGTACGGCGTTCCCGGGACGACGACCTTCAGGCCGGGGATGTGCCCGTAGAACGCCTCGATCGACTGCGAGTGGTACAGCGCGCCGTGCACGCCGCCTCCCCAGGGCGCACGAACGACCATCGGCAGCCCGAAATCCCCGTTGGTCCGGTACCGCATCTTCGAGACCTCGGAGACCATCTGATCGAACGCCGGGTGGATGAAGTCGGCGAACTCGATCTCGGCCACCGGCAGGAGCCCGTGGAGCGCCATGCCGACCGCGATCCCGATGATCCCTGCCTCGGCGACCGGGGTGTCGATCACGCGCCGCTCGCCGAACTCGTCGAGGAACCCCTGCGTCACCCGGAACACCCCGCCCCGGGTGGCGATGTCCTCCCCGAGCACGACGACACGATCGTCCGCGGCCATCTCGGCATGCAGCGTGTCGTGGATCGCCGTGACCACGTTCTTCTCGGTCATGCGTCGTCACCCTCGAAGAACACGTGGCGCTCGAGCGTCGACGGATCGGGATCGGCCGCGTTCCACGCCCGGTCGATCTGGCCGTCGACGTCCGCCTTGGTCTCGGCCCACACGGCGTCGACCGTGGCCGCGTCCATCACGCCGAGCTCCTCGAGCGTCTCGGCGAAGCGGGTGATCGGGTCGCGGTCCTTGGCCTGCTGGACCTCCTCGCGCGAACGGTAGGACCGGTCGTCGTCGTCGGAGGTGTGCGGGAAGAACCGGTAGGTCTTGGCCTCGATCAGCGTCGGGCCCTCCCCGGCTCGCGCGCGTTCCACCGCGGTCTTCATCGCCGCGTACGACGCGAGCACGTCGTTTCCGTCCACCACGACGCCGGGGAACCCGTACCCCTCGGCCCGGTCGGCAACGTTCTCGATCGCCATCTGCAGCGGTTGCCCCACGCTGATCGCGTAGTAGTTGTTCTCGCAAACGAAGACGACGGGGAGCTTGTGGATCCCGGCGAAGTTCAGCCCCTCGTGCCAGGCGCCCGCGCTGGTGGCCCCCTCGCCGAACCAGCAACCGACGACGGCGTCCTCGCCCCGGTATCTGGCGGCGTAGGCGATGCCCGCGGCATGCGGCACCTGCGTCGCGATGGGGGAGGAGTGGCTGATGATGCCCAATCGTCGCGAACCCCAGTGGCTCGGCATCTGTCGGCCACCCGAGGATGGATCGTCGGCCTTGGCGAACAGGCCGAGGAAGATCTCGTACGGGGTCATCCCGGCAAGCAGGACGATGACCACGTCGCGGTAGTAAGGGACCCAGATATCCTGTCCCGGCCGCAAGGCCCACCCGGTCCCGACCTGGCACCCCTCGTGACCGGAGACCGGAACGACGAACGGTGCCTTGCCTTGGCGATTGAGACGGAACGCGGCCTCGTCCACCAGGCGCGCCGTCACCATCGTGCGATACATGGAGCGGAGGTCCTCGGACGTGAGGCCGAGGGCCTCGTGCGACGCTTCCGCCGTTACTCGGGTCGCCACCCGGCGAGTCTAGCATCGGCCCCTGCGGGTCCCGGCGGTCGCGTCGACCGGTTCACCGGCACCGAACCGGACCGAGCGCTCCCCCGAACATCAGGTCGTGTGCGATGCATCCGATCGACGGTGGCTCGGCAGCAGCACCTTGACGCTTGCATACCCCCATGGGGTATATTCGGGCATCGGGACGACCGGAGGAAAAGGATGTACGGCTACACGATGAACAAGAAGGCGCTGCAGGACCGGCTCCGTCGGATCGAAGGCCAGGTCCGCGGGCTCCAGCGGATGGTCGACGAGGATCAGTACTGCATCGACATCCTCACCCAGGTGAATTCGGCCGCGTCGGCGCTGAAGTCGGTGGGGATGGGCCTGCTCGACGATCACGTGCGCCATTGCGTGAAGGAGAGCATCGAGACGGGCGACAGCGACGGGAAGGTCGAGGAGCTGCTCGCGGCCGTCGCGCGGTTCGCGGGGAAGTAGCCGGTGGTCGCGTCGCTCATGTCGAGCCTCGCCGAGGCGCTCAGCTTCGCGTTCGCGATGACGTGGGAGATCCTGTGGGCGCTCGTGATCGGGTTCGCGCTCTCGGCCGCCGTGCAGGCCGTGGTCTCGAAGGACGAGATGACCCGGCTCCTCCCCGACGACTCGCCGAGATCGCTCGTCATCGCATGCGGGCTGGGGGCAGCATCGTCCTCCTGCTCCTACGCGGCCGTGGCGCTCGCCCGGTCGATCTTCCGCCGCGGCGCGAACTTCACGGCGGCGATGGCCTTCGAGTTCGCCTCGACGAACCTGGTCATCGAGCTCGGGATCCTGCTGGCCGTGCTGCTCGGATGGCAGTTCACGCTGGCCGAGTTCGTCGGGGGTCCGATCATGATCGCGATCATGGCCCTGCTGTTCAAGCTGTTCCTCAAGCCCGAGATGGTCGACGTCGCCCGGCGGCAGGCGGAACGGGGGCTCGTCGGGGCGATGGAGGGGCACGCCGAGATGGACATGTCGGTCACGCAGGGATCGCTGCTCGCACGCATCACCTCGGCTCGGGGCTTCACCGCGATCAGTCACTACTACGTCATGGACTGGGCATCGATCTGGAAGGACATCGCCGCGGGCCTGCTGATCGCGGGCGCCCTCGCCGCGTGGGTCCCCGAGTCCTTCTGGCAGAGCTTCTTCCTCGTCGACCACCCGACGCTCGCGAAGATCTGGGGGCCACTGATCGGCCCGGTCGTCGCGATGCTGTCGTTCGTCTGCTCGATCGGGAACGTGCCGCTCGCGGCCGTGCTGTGGAACGGGGGCATCAGCTTCGGCGGCGTCGCGGCGTTCATCTTCGCCGACTTGATCGTCCTGCCGATCCTGAACATCTATCGGAAGTACTACGGGCGGCGGATGTCGCTGTTCCTGCTCGGCATCTTCTACGTGTCGATGGTCGCGGCGGGGCTGATCGTGGAGGTCCTGTTCCAGGCGCTGGGGCTCGTTCCCGACGAGCGGAACGCGAGGGTCGTCGAGGCCAGCGTGACCTGGAACGTGACGACGTTCCTCAACATCGTGGTTCTCGCGCTCTCGGCGGTGCTCGTCGCGCGGTTCCTGCGGACCGGCGGGCCGCGGATGCTCCGGATGATGAACGCGACCGGTGGCGGTCACGAGGACCACCCGCCGGCCGACCACGATCGGGGTCGGTCGGACGCGCAGGGCTACGCCTGTCCGATGCACCCGGAGGTCGTCGGCGGGCCGGACGACCGGTGCCCGAAGTGCGGGATGCGGCTCGAGCGGCTCGACGATTCGACGCGAAGCTGACTACTCTGGTGGGATGCAGGAACAGGTGGAACAGACCGAACCGGTCGTCGTCCAGGCGACCGATCAGAACTTCGTCGAGACCGTCGTCGAGGAGTCGAAGAAGCGACCCGTCGTCGTCGACCTCTGGGCTTCGTGGTGCGGCCCCTGCCGCACGCTCGGCCCGATCCTCGAGAAGGTGGCCGGGGAGCGGAGCGGGGCGTTTCTGCTCGCCAAGCTCGACGTCGACGCCAACCCGTACACGGCCGGGCAGTTCGGGGTGCAGAGCATCCCGACCGTGGTCGCCTTCCGCGACGGACAGCCGATCGACGGCTTCGTGGGAGCGATCCCCGAGCCGATGGTGAACGAGTTCGTCGACCGGCTGATGCCCTCGGAGGCCGAGCTCGAGGCGGAGGACGCGCTCGAGGAGGAGCTCGAAGGCCATCTCGACGACGCGGAGCAGAAGTACCGCGAGGCGCTCGAGGTCGACCCGAACAACCGTGACGCTCGCGTGGGTCTCGGGCGGATCCTCGCCGAGACCGGGCGCGAGGCGCAGGCGCGCGAGACCCTCGCGCCCGCGCTGCCCGACCCCGAGGCCGAGCGCATCCTAGCGATGCTCGAGGTCCGCGACTGGGCCGACCTGACCGAGCCCGGGACGCTCGCCTCCGCGAAGCGGCTGGCCGCGCAGGGGATGTGGCGCGAGGCGCTGGACGGGATGCTCGGCGCGATCGCGGACGATCCGGATGCCCGCCAAGCGATGCTCGAGGTCTTCACGGTGCTCGGCGACGACGACGAGCTCGTGGCCGAATACCGGCGCAAGCTCGCCGCGGCGTTGTTCTGAGCGCATGACGGACGAGGTCCACGACCGGATCCGCGATTACTGGGACCGGGACTCGCACACCTACGACGAGACCCGCTCGCACTCGATCTCGGACCCGCTCGAGGCCGCGGCGTGGCGGCAGGCGCTCGCCGAAGCGCTCCCCGAACCCGGTTCGAAGGTGCTGGACGTCGGCGCGGGCACGGGCGCGCTCTCGCTGCTCGCCGCAGAGCTCGGCTACGAGGTGACCGCGCTCGACCTATCGCCCGGCATGCTCGGCAGGGCCGAGCTCAAGGCGAAGGAGCGCGGGCTCGGCGAGCGGATGCGCTTCGTCGTGGGTTCGGGCACCGAGCCGCCGGAGGGGCCGTTCGACGCCGTGATGGAGCGCCACGTCCTGTGGACGCTGCCCGACCCGGTCGGCGCGCTCGCGCGTTGGAAGGAGGTCTCGAGCCGCCTCGTGCTGTTCGAGGGCGTATGGGGCGAGAACGACCTGCGCCGCCGCGCGAAGGACCTGGCCGCCGACTGGCTCCGCAGGGTGATGAGCGTCCCGGACGATCACCACGCGCCGTACCCCGACGAGGTGCTGGCCGAGCTGCCGCTCTCGCGGCTGCCTTCGCCCGTCCCTCTGATCGAGGCCGTGCAGGAGGCCGGCTGGTCGGCGGTTCGGATCAAGCGGCTCCGGGACGTCGAGTGGGCCGCCAAGCTCCACGAGCCGTGGCCGCTCGGGTCGCTCGAGCAGCGGCCGCGCTACACGCTCGTCGCCGGCGCCTGATCGCGCCGTTCGGTCACCGCCGCTGGGTCCAGAACACGTCGGTCCGGTACGGCATGACGATCTCGTCCCGGTCCCGCAGCTCGGGGTCGGTCGCCAGGAGCTCATCGACTTCCGCGCGGACGCCTTCTCGCTCGCCGTCGGAGGCGGCCGCCACGTAGCTCACCGAGAGCACACGGTCCATGAACGCCTCGGGCGTGACGTGGTGCACGTGGTACGCGAGCCGGTGGTGGAGCGGTCCGAACAGGTCGCTCCCTCGGAACGCCTCACGCCAGCGGCCGGAGCGGTACCGGGGCGCACCCTCGCCGGCAAGCCGGTCGAAGATCGCGGTCAGCCGCTCGGACCAGTCGCTCGCCTCGTCGCGCACGTTCCAGATCATCCCGAGGAGGCAGCCCGGCCGGAGGACACGGTGGATCTCGGGCAGGGCGCGGTCGCCGTCGAACCAATGGAACGACTGCGCCGCGATCACGGCATCGGCCGATGCATCGAGGACGGGGATCGCCTCGGCCGTACCGTCCATGATCGTCACGGTGGGGCAGTTGCGTTCGAGCGCTGATCGCATCGCCGCGACCGGTTCGACGGCGGTGATCCGCGCATCCGTGTGGACGATCAGCTCGGTGAACTTGCCGGTCCCCGCGCCGAGCTCGAGGACGTCGCGCCCCTGGCCGATGCCGAGCTCCTGCACCAGGTAGGTGACCGCGTCGTCCGGATAGTTCGGGCGGCCTCGTTGGTAGTGCTCGACCCCGGCTTCGAAGCCGCGCATCGCCGCGTGGTGGATCCCGCCGTCGGTCACGTCTCAGCCCGCCGGAGCGGCGGGGATCGCGAGCGCCGGCACCGGCCAGTCGCGTTGCCCGACCTCGAGGCGACGGTCGAACACCTCCTCGAACCGCCGGGCGACGAGCGGCGCCATCTCCTCGACGGTGATCTCGCGTTCGGCGAGCTGTGAGAGGGACGCCACGCCCTCGCCGGCGAGCCCGCAGGGGACGATCGCGTCGTACCACGACAGATCGGTCGTGCAGTTCAGCGCGAACCCGTGGAGGGAGATCCGCATCCGCATGAGCCGAACGCCGATCGCGCACACCTTGCTCGGGCCGGCCCAGACGCCGGTCTGGACGTCGCTGCGGTGCAGTTCGACACCCACGTCGGCCGAGGCCCGGATCACGACCTCCTCGAGGTTCCGGACGAACCGCATCGCGTCCGGCCGGGGCCCCAGATCGACGACCGGGTACCCGACGAGCTGCCCCGGTCCGTGGAACGTGAGCGAGCCGCCCCGGTCGATGAACCGGAGCTCGGCGCCGGCCGCCGCGATGCGTTCCTCGGTCCAGACGATGTGGTCCGGCTTCCAGCGGCGGCCGGCCGTGAAGACCGGGGGATGCTCGAGCAGGATCAGCGTGTCCTCGGCTTCGCCGGCCAATCGTCGCTCGGCGAGGGCATGCATCTCGGTGTTCGCCGCGTCGTACCCGACGAGACCGTCCGGGCGGATCAGACGCGCCATCGTGCTAGAGCGCCAGGTCCTCGGCGAAGTCCCACGTCTCGAGGTTCTGCTTGACCCTCGCGAGGAACTGCGACGCGAGCGCTCCGTCGATCACGCGATGATCCCAGGACATCGAGATGTAGACCATGTGCCGGATCGCGATCGTGTCGTCGATCACGACCGGACGCTTCTCGACCGAGTCGAACCCGAGGATGCCGGTCTGCGGCTGGTTGATGATCGGGACCGAGATCAACGAGCCGAACGGTCCGGGGTTCGTGATCGTGAACGTGCCGCCGTGGACCTCGTCCGGCTGCAGCTTCTTGGCTCGGGCCCGGGTCGCGAGGTCGTTGATCCCGCGGGCGATCCCGAGCAGGTTCATCGTGTCCGTGCCCTTCAGGACCGGCACGATGAGGCCTTCGTCGTAGCTGACGGCGATGCCCATGTTCACGAAGTGCTTGACGGCGATCTCCTCGCCTCGGAGCTCGCTGTTCACCATCGGGTTCGCGAGAAGCGCTTCGGTGACCGCCCTCGTCAGGAACGGCATGTAGGTCAGGCTGAAGCCCTCGCGAGCCTTGAACGCCTCCTTGGTCCGTTCGCGCAGGCGGGCGACGTTCTCCATGTTGACCTCGACCGCGTTCCACGCCCGGGCCGAGACCTCGAGCGACGCCTTCATGTGCTGCGCGATCTGCTTGCGGATGTGCGAGACCGGCACGATCTCCTCGCCGCCACCGACCGCCGCGGGCGCGGCTTGCGGAGCCACGGCGGGCGCAGGCGCAGCAGCAGGAGCCGGCGCGGTCGCACCGGCAGTCGCGGGCGCAGCCGTGCCGCGCGAGGCGACGAAGCCGAGCACGTCGTTCTTCGTGATCCGCCCGCCTGTCCCGGTCCCGGTCACCTGCCCGAGATCCACCTCGTGCTCGGTGGCCAGCTTGCGCACGAGCGGCGACAAGATCTGCGAGCGCTCCCCGCGATCGGGCAATGCCGTCTGCGTCGAAGCCGCCACCCGGGACGAAGCAGGTTCAGAAGGAGCAGCGACCGACATCGCAACAGGCTGGGGAGTAGGTGCCGAGGCGGGTGAGGCCGGAGCGGAGGGAGCATCGGCGCCCCCGGCGGTCGTGGTCGAGGCCTGAGCGGCCGCGGAGTCGTCCGCAGCGGGCTGCGCCGCAGCTCCCGGAGCTTCGGCCCCAGCCGCTGCAGCTCCCGGAGCTTCGGCCCCAGCCGCTGCAGCTCCCGGAGCTTCGGCCCCACCCGCCCCCTCTTCGGAGATCTCGGCCAGCTCCGTCCCGACCGCGACCGTCTCGCCCTCGGCCACCAAGATCTTGGTGAGGGTCCCCGCAGCCGACGACGGCACCTCGGTGTCGACCTTGTCGGTCGAGATCTCGAACAGCGGCTCGTCCACCGCGACCTGGTCGCCCTCCTGCTTGAGCCATTTCAGGATCGTTCCCTCGATGACGGTCTCACCGAGCTGCGGCATCTTCACGGCGGTCATCCGGCCTCCAGGTTCACCAGGCTGAGAGCTTGCGGACGGCATCCTCGATATCGGACACCTGGGGCAGGTACGCGTCCTCGAGCGGGGGAGAGAACGGCACCGGGACGTGGGGAGGCGTGAGTCGCACGACCGGCGCGTCCAGCGACTCGAACGCCTCCTCGGCGATCAGCGACGCCACCTCGGCCGCGGTCGACAGGTACCGCTGGCTCTCGGACAGCACGATCGCCCGGCTCGTCTTGGTCACGGTCTCGAGGATCGCCTCTTCGTCGAGCGGCTGCACCGTTCGCAGGTCGAGCACCTCGACCGCGATACCTTCGGTCGCGAGGGTCTCGGCCGCCTCGAGCGCCAGGTGCACCATCATCCCGTGCGTGATCACCGAGACGTCGGTGCCCTCGCGCTTGACGTCGGCCTTGCCGATCGGCACGAGATGGTCCGGATCGTCGGACACGATCTCCTTGATGCGTCGGTAGATCCATTTGTGCTCGAGGAACACGCAGGGGTTGTCGTCGCGGATCGCGGACTTCAGCAGCCCCTTTGCGTCCGAAGGGAACGCGGGGCAGATGACCTTGAGTCCGGGTGCCTGCGAGAGCCACGGCTCGGGGTTCGTGGAGTGGAAGCTCGAGGCGCGAACGCCGCCACCGGACGGCCCCCGCAGCACGACCGGGACCGGAACGCCGCTCCGGTAGTGGTAGCGAGCGAGCGCCGTCGTGATCTCGTCGTACCCGCTCGACATGAAGTCGGCGTACTGGAACTCGGCGACGGGTCGCAGGCCCTCCATGGCCGCGCCGAGCGCCGCCCCGACGATCGTCTCCTCGACGATCGGCGTGTCCATCACGCGTTGCGGTCCGAAGCGCTCGATGAACCCCTCGGTGACCTTGAACGCGCCGCCGTACACGCCGATGTCCTCGCCGAGCAGGAACACGCGCTCGTCGCGCTCCATCTCCTCCCACAAGCCCTCGGCGATCGCGACGAGGTACGTCGCCTCGCCCTGCTCGGTGCGCTTGCCTCGCGGTTCGGCACCGTGGCCGGCCGCTCCCGCCTCGACGGCTCGTGTCGCCATCAGGTCTGTGTCCCTCCGCCGCGGCCGGGCTCGGAGGCCCAGTAGCCGTCGTCGGTGTACAGGCCCTTGGTGACGTCGCCGGGTTCGGGGAACGGCGAGGAGAGCGCGTACTCGTAGCCGGCCTCGAAGGCGGCCCGGATCCGCTCGTCCAGGTCGACGATGTCCTGCTCGCTCACGACGCCGCGCGAGCGGAGCAGCTCCTCGAACCGGCGGACCGGATCCTTCTGCGTCATGTACTCCTCGAGGAGCTCCTTGGGGACGTACTTCGCCGGGTCGTGGCCGGCGTGTCCGCGCCAACGCAGCGAGACGCTCTCGATGAGCGTCGGACCGCCGCCCTCGCGCGCGCGTTCGACCGCGTCGCGCGCGAGGCGGTACACGTCGAGGACGTCTTGCGCGTCGACCCGGACGCCGGGCATCCCGTACGCGCCGGCTCGCTCGGCGATCGTGGGCACCGGGAACTCGAGCGGGTTCGGCGTCGAGTACGCGTACAGATTGTTGTTGACGACCCAGACGACCGGGAGCTGATGGATCGCCGAGATGTTCAACGCCTCGTGCCACCTGCCGTTGGAGGTCGCGCCGTCGCCGCAGATCGCCATCGCGACCCGCGGCTGACCGCGGAGCTTGTACGCGAGCGCGGCGCCGCACGCGACGGGATACGCGATCGGCAGATGGGACATCACGGTCCACGTCCGGTTCCCCTGCCAGTCGCCGACATGGCTGTTGCCGTCGCGGCCGCGGGTGTAGCCGTCGATCCGGCCCCAGAACTGCGCCATCACGCGGTTCAGGTCCAACCCCTTGGTGAGCTGGGCCGAAAGGTCACGATGCGTCGGGAACAGCGAGTCGTCCTTCCGCAGGGCTGCAGTGACCCCCACATGGGTGCCCTCCTGCCCGCGTCCCGAGTAGATCGCGCCCGGGAGTCTCCCCTGCCGGTACAGCGCCTCCATGCGCTCGTCGAAGTACCGACAGAGCTTGAGCGTATGCAAGAGCTCCCTGAGCTGCTCGTCGGAGAGCCCAACGCGCCAGTCCTCGGCCGCGAGGCGCTGCTGCTCTACCTTCGTCGCCACGTCATGCTCCATGCAGAGGCTTGCCGGCGAGCGCGAGGAACGCCTCGCCGACACCCTCCGACAACGTCGGATGCGGATGGATCAGCGCCGCGACCTCGGCCGGGACCGCCTCCCACGCGACCGCCAGCATCATCTCCGAAACGAGGTCGGTGACGTGTGGTCCGACCATGTGGACCCCGAGCACCGGACCGCCGTCCTTGGCGGCGACGATCTTGACCAGCCCGCCCTCGCCCAGGATGTTCGCCTTGCCGATCCCTTGGAAGTTGAACCGCTCGACCTCGACGTCGTGGCCGCCCTCGACGGCCTGCGCCTCGGTGATGCCGACCGAGGCGATCTCGGGGGAGCAGTAGGTGACCCTCGGGATCTGCGTGTAGTCGATCTCGGGGACCGGGAGGCCCGCGATCCGTTCCGCGACGGCGTACCCCTCGGTGAACGAGACGTGCGCGAGCTGGAGCGGGGTCGCGGCGACGTCGCCGAGCGCCCATATGTGCGGAGCGGTCGTCTGCAGCTGTCCGTCGACCTTCACGAACCCCCGGTCGAGCTCGACGCCGGTCTCGTCCAGTCCGAGGCCCTCGGTGACCGGCCCTCGGCCGACCGCGACGAGGCAGACGTCGGCGGTGACGGCCTGCGCCTTGCCCCCCGCCTCGAACGAGACCTCGACGTGATCGCCGGCGTCGTTCACACCGGTCACGCTCGCGCCGGCGTGCGCCGCGATCCCGCGTTTGCGGAACGCTCGTGCGATCTCCTTCGACAGGTCCTCGTCCTCGAGCGGCGCGATCCGCGGCAGGGCCTCGACCACCGTCACGTCGGCACCCATCGACCGGTAGAAGCTCGCGAACTCGAGCCCGATCGCCCCGGCCCCGATGATCACGGCCGACGTCGGGATCTCGGGGTACCACAGCGCCTCGTCGCTCGTGATGACCCTCTTGGAGACCTCGAGCCCTGGCAGGAGCCTGGGTTTCGAGCCCGTGGCGATCACGACCTCCTGAGCGTCGAGACCCCGACCTTCGACGTCGACCATGCCATCGCGCAGGAGGGCGGCGGAACCCCGGATCACGTCAATCGTGCGGGCCTTCACCAAGCCGGTGAGGCCGGACACGAGCTTGTCGACGATCTTGGTCTCGAACGCCTGGACCTGCGTCCAGTCGGGTTCGCCCGACGCCTTGATGCCCCACTCCTCGGAACGGTTGACCGTGTCCATCACCGCCGCCGACTGCAGCAGCGCCTTGGTGGGGATGCAGCCACGGAGCAGGCAGGTGCCGCCGAGGCGTTCGTCTCGCTCGACGATGGCGACCCGCTTGCCGAGTTGTGCGGCTCGCAGGGCGCAGGAGTAGCCTCCTGTCCCCGAGCCGATCACGACGACGTCGTATGCGTCGGACATCCGAACGGCCATGCTACCGCGGTTCCGTGCGTCGACTCCCCGAACGTAGGATGGCGCCGCCATGACCGATCCCGACATCCGTCACGGCCCGCTCGAGGCCCTCCACGGCAGCCTCGGCGCCAAGCTCGGGCCGTTCGCCGGCTGGCTCATGCCGATCGAGTACCGGGGGGTCTTGTCCGAGCACCGCGCGGTCAGAGAGCGCGTCGGCCTGTTCGATCTGAGCCATCTCGGGAAGGTGGACGTGGTGGGCGCGTCGGCGTTCGGCGCGCTCCAGGGTCTGTTCACCAACGATCTGCGCAAGGTGGACGTCGGCCGGGCCCAGTACCACCACCTGTTGAACGACCGCGGCGGGGTCGAGGAGGACCTGTTCGTCTACCGCCTCGGCGACGAGCGCTGGTTCCTCGTCCCGAACGCGGCCAACAAGGACGAGGTGGTCTCGGCCGTCCGAGGGGCGGGGGCGGAGGCCGTCGACCACGACGACTGGTGCTTCCTGGGCGTCCAGGGTCCCCGGTCGCACGCCGTGGTGAGCAAGCTCTGGCGAACGGCCGTCGAGCTCGCGTTCCGCGGCTGTCGCAGCGTCGATTGGAAGGGGACCGAGGTCGTCCTCGCGCGGACCGGGTACACGGGGGAACGGGGGTACGAGCTGTTCGCCGACGGTACGATCGCGGCCGAGCTGTGGGACGCGCTCACCACCGCCGGGGAGCCCTTCGACATCGAGCCGTGCGGGCTCGGGGCGCGCGACGTGCTCCGCCTCGAGATGGGATACCCGCTCTACGGGCAGGACCTCGGTCCCGACCGGACGACGCTCGAGGCCGGGCTCGGGTGGGCGGTGTCGTTCGACAAGGGGCCGTTCGTCGGGCGCGAGGCCCTCGAACGCCAGCGGGACGCGAGGCTGCCGAGCCTGCTACGCGGGCTGGCGACCGGTGACCGTCGCCAGATCCCCCGGGCGCACCACCCGGTCATCGCGGGCGACCAGACCGCAGGCGAGGTGACGAGCGGGACCTACTCACCGCTCCTCGGTCACGGGATCGCGATGGCCTACCTCTCGCCGGCGGACGCGTTCGAGCCGGGGACC
>Ga0184608_10000133_pt1 | contig 16982 bp, 18 predicted proteins | sample PLM1_30_coex_FD_133010 | JGI IMG/M metagenome (GOLD analysis project Ga0184608, IMG submission 133010) | Groundwater sediment microbial communities from an aquifer in East River, Colorado, USA - PLM1_30_coex | ecosystem: Environmental > Terrestrial > Soil > Riparian zone | place: USA: East...
CCAGGTAGTCGCCCTTGCGGTGGACCCCGTCGAACGCGTCCGGGGCGCTCGTGAGGCAGACCGCGTCGACCTGGTCGAGCTTCATCTCCGCCGCGTCGAGCGCTGCCCGTGACGCCTGGAAGGCGAGTTCCTTGCCCGTCTCCTGCGCGCGACGGACGAAGCGCGTCATCCCCGCCCCCACGACCGCAACCCGGCGGCCGGTCATCGATGGGCCTCCTTGGGCTCGCTCGCCTCGAAGTAGGCGAGCACGTTGCCGTCGGGGTCGGTGAAGGTGGCGAAGCGTTGCCTGCCGTCTTCGCCCCCGCCTTCATGGTCGATCGCGACGCCCTTCGCTCGCAGCCCGGTCACGGCCGCATCCAGGTCGTCGACCGTGAAGCCGATCGTGCCGCCGGGCTCCATCGGCTCTCCGGGGCGAACACCGTGCAGCCCGAGCGCGATCGTGCCGGTCTCGAACTGCGCCCAGTCGTTCCCGGCCCGGACGTGCAGCCGGAGCCCGAGCGTGGTCTCGTAGAACCCCACCGCGCGGTCCATATCCTGGACGAAGAGGTAGACGAGGTCGATCGGAGGCATCGCGCTTATCGATCCCCCTTCAAGACGGCGACGGCCGCGCTGGTGCTCGGGACACCGCGCCAGGACTGGACCACCGCCGCGCGGCCGTCGCCGGCACGGAGTTGCTCGACGGCGGCGAGGGTCCTCGCGAGGCCGTTCGCCTCATGCAGGTACCCCTCGCCGAGGGCGCCACCCGATCGGTTGACCGACGCGGGATCCAGCTCGGCGAGCCCGAGCGCGTCGAGGTGCTGGAGCTGCTTGTACGCGAACGTGTCGTCGACCTCGGCGGTATCGATGTCGCTGGGTCCCACGTCGGCCTGCGCGAAGGCCGTCGCGGCCGCGCGCTCCGCGGCGATCGCCCGCGACCAGTCGCGGCTCTCGACCGAGGGCGCGTCTTGGCTCCAGCCGATCCCGTCCAGCCACACGGTCGGGTGCCCGGCCGCCCTTTCCTCGGAGGCGAGGACGATCACGACGCATCCGTCCGCGCTCCGCGCGGCCTGATGCGTCGTGAGCGGGTCGAACAGCGGTGCGTCGTCGCCGTCGACGCCGGCGAACGAAGCGCGCCGGTTCGACCCGGCGTGCTCGCGGTTCCGGGCGGCCACATCAGAGCACTCCTCGACGGTCCTGCCGCTCGCGTGGAGGTAGCGCCGCATCTCGAGACCGGCCAGCGCCAGGGCCGACACGCCCAGCGGGCGGTTGAGCACGGGGTCCAACGCGAACGCGTCGACCCGGCCGGGCGTGAGGACATCCGATGCCTTCGAGTGCGCCTCCACCGCGACCACGTTCGCCACGCCGCTCCGGATCAACATCACGGCCGTGCCCACGGCGAACAGACCGTCCGAGGCGACCGTCTGCACGGGCCGCTGGACCGCGCCGAGCTGATCCGGGACGTACTCGTCGAAGATGCTCGTGCCCTCTTCCACGTCCTCGGAGGCGCATACGAACGAATCGACCTCGGTTCGCGGGTCGACGCCGGCGTCCAGGTATGCGGCGGACGCGGCCTCGAACATCAGCTCCTTATAGCTGCGTCCGGCGGTGGTGGGCGTGAACCCGGACCACCCCACGCCGGTGACACCGATCCGCGGGCTCATCGGCCCCGGTTCTACCATGCAGCCGTGAACGACGTCGTCTGGTCCCCGCCACCTGCATATGTCGAACGGGCCAACGTCACTCGATTCATGCGCGCGCACGGGATCGAGACCTACGACGAGCTGGTCCGTCGTTCCGTCGAGGACATCGGATGGTTCTGGGACGCCGTCGTGCGCGACCTCGACATCGAGTTCTTCGAACCCTATCTCGAGGTCTTCGACACCCATTCCGGGGTCGAATGGACCACCTGGTTCACGGGCGGGACGCTCAACATCGCCCACCAGTGCGTCGATCGGTGGGCCGCGAGGACGCCGGACGCCGCCGCCGTGATCGGGGAAGGCGAGGACGGCTCGGTCTACACGTGGACCTACGCGGCCCTGCGCGACCGAACCGATCGACTGGCGCGGGGGCTCCGATCCCTGGGTGTCGAGGCGCGGGACACCGTGGGCATCTTCCTGCCGATGATCCCGGAGGCCGTGGCCGCGATCATGGCGTGCTCGAAGATCGGCGCGATCTGGGTGCCGATCTTCAGCGGCTTCGGTCCCGACGCGGTCGCGGCGCGACTGGCTGACGCGCGGACCAAGGTGCTCATCACCGCCGACGGCTCCCTCCGCAAGGGTCAGGCCGTTCCGATGAAGGCGACGGCCGATCGTGCGGTGGAGATCGCCGGGCGCGTCGAGCACATCGTCGTCCTGCGGCATCTCGATGACCCCGGGACCCCGTGGAACGAGGAGCGCGACCGATGGTGGGACGAGCTCGCGGACGATGACGAGCCGCTGCCCGCCGAGGTCCTCGAGGCCGAGCATCCCCTCTTCATCGGCTACACGAGCGGCACGACGGGCAAACCGAAGGGCGTGGTGCACGTTCACGGCGGGTTCCTCGTCAAGATCGCCGAGGAGGTCGCGTACCAGGTCGACCTGCACCCCGGCGAGGTGCTGCACTGGGCGACCGACCTCGGCTGGATCATGGGACCGTGGGAGATCGTCGGGTCGCTCGCGCTCGGCGCAACCGTGCTGCTGTTCGAGGGAGCCCCGACCCACCCGGGGCCCGACCGCCTCTGGTCGCTCGTCGAACGTCACGGCGTCACGGCGCTCGGCGTGTCACCGACCCTGATCCGAGCCCTCCTCCCGCACGGGCTCGACCCCATCCGCGCGCACGACCTCTCGAGCCTGCGGGTCCTCGCGTCTACCGGCGAGCCCTGGGATCCCGCGTCCTATGCCTGGTTGTTCGCGCAGGTCGGTGGCGGGAACCTGCCGATCATCAACCTGTCCGGCGGGACGGAGGTCGGGGCGTGCTTCTTGTCTCCGACGCCGATCTGCGAGCTGAAGCCGCTCACCCTCCGCGGCCCGGCGCTCGGCATGGCCGTCGACATCTGGGGTCCCGACGGAACGCCCGCGGGACCGAACGAGGTCGGCGAGCTCGTCTGCACGCAGCCGTGGCCGTCGATGACGCGCGGGATCTGGGGCGACGCCCAGCGGTACCTCGACACCTACTGGTCGCGGTGGCCGGGGGTGTGGGTCCACGGCGATTGGGCCGTCCGTGACGAAGACGGCTTCTGGTTCCTCCGAGGACGCTCCGACGACACGCTCAACATCGCCGGGAAGCGGATCGGTCCGGCCGAGGTGGAATCGGCGATCGCCACGCACCCGTCCGTGGCGGAATCGGCCGCCGTCGGCGTCCCCGATCCCGTGAAAGGCGAACAGGTGTGGTGCTTCGTGGTGCTCAAGCCGAACCAGCCCGCGGAGGCCGACGAGCTCCGTCGGGTGGTGGCCGATCACCTCGGGAAGTCGTTCACGCCCGCGCGGATCGTGTTCGTGGGCGAGCTGCCGAAGACCCGGAGCGCGAAGATCGTCCGCCGGGCGATCCGAGCGGCGGCGTTGGGCGAGGATCCCGGTGACCTGTCGGGCCTCGAGGATCCCCGATCCCTCGACGCGGTCCGCGAAGCGGTCGGCCGGTAGGCTCGGTCGCGATGCGCGTCGCGGTCTGTCAGATGAACGCGGGCGGTGGCGACGTTCGCAAGAACGTCGCCAGCGCCGTTGGGTTGCTGGACGAGGCCGGCGCCGGCGGCGCCGACCTCGCCTCCCTGCCGGAGCTCTGGCCCGCCTACGGATCGCCCGCCGCGATGCGCGGGTCCGCGGCGCCGATCCCCGGGCCGCTGACCGACGCGGTCGCGGAGGTCGCGCGCGCACGCTCGATGTGGATCGTGGGCGGCTCGGTCCCCGAAGCCGCCGACGACCACGTGTTCAACACCTCCTGCCTGTTCGATCGCGACGGGGAGATCGTCGCGCGCTACCGCAAGATCCACCTGTTCGACGTGGATCTGCCGGGCCAGCCGCCGCACCGGGAGTCCGCCGTCTTCAGCGCGGGCGACGAGCTCGTCACCCGCGACACGGATCTGGGACGGATCGGGCTCTCGATCTGTTACGACGTCCGCTTCCCCGAGCTCTACCGCGGGCTGATGACGCTCGGCGCGGAGATCGTCTGCGTCCCGTCGGCGTTCACGGAGGTGACCGGTCGTGCGCACTGGGAGGTGTTGCTGCGAGCGCGAGCGATCGAGGACCAGAGCTTCGTCGTGGCGGCGGCGCAGTGGGGACCCTGGGGCCGCCCGGAGGACGGCCGCCGCACGTACGGCAACTCGATCGTGGTCGACCCGTGGGGCGAGGTGCTGGTCCGCGCCCCCGACGAGGGAGACGGCGTCTGGTTCGCCGACCTCGACATGGCCGCCCTCCAGCGCGTCCGGAAGACCCTCCCAGCACTGCAGCACCGACGTCTGGGACCGGTCTGCTGATGCGCCGTTCCCTGCCGGACGGCTTCGAGCTGGATGACGACCGCGATCGTGTGGACGTCGACGTCGTGCACCGCTACCTGTCCGAGGAAGCGTATTGGGTGCCGGGCCGGTCACGCGCGACGATCGAGGAGCTGATCCGATCCTCGACGCGCGTGATCGCCGCGTACGAACCGGACGGCGCGCTCGTCGGCTTCTGCCGCGTGGTGTCCGACGGATCGAACATGGCGTGGCTCGGCGACGTCTTCGTGCTGGAGCCGTATCGCGGTCGGGGTCTCGGCATCGCCTTGGTCCGTGACGCCGTCGAGGATCCGTTCTCGGCCGACTGCTACTGGTACCTCAACACCCGCGATGCGCAGACCTTGTACCAGCGGTTCGGGTTCGTCGGCGCTGATCCGCATCGCACGCTGGTGCGCCCTCCTCCAGCGCAGCTAGGCTCGAGGTCGTCCTGAGCGCAGCTAGGGCTCGAGGTCGTCCCGCGTGTCGATGTCCCGCGGAACGGGGCGGTCGATCGCGGTCTCCTCGACCCATCCGGGGTGCGACGCCATCAGCACCCGAGCGCCAGCGTCGCCGTGCAGGTGCCCCGCGTCGGCGTAGATCTCCCGGGAGAGCAGGGCCGGTCCGGGTCCGTCCGTGAACCGCAGGCGCGCGATCCGGGCTCGCGTCGTCCGGAACGTCTCGATCAGCGCGCGGACATCGGTTCCGAGGATGCCCGGCTGGTCGGCCATCAGGACGACCGCCGCCTCGCTCCGCTCGTCGAGCGCGTGGATCGCCGCGGCGAGCGAGGTCGCCTGCCCATCCCGGAACGAGGTGTTGCGGACCGCGCTGACCTCGACGGGGAGGACGGCCTCGACGGCGTCAGCATCGTGACCCGTCACGACCACGATCTCGTCGACGCCGCCTTCGCGGAGCGCGGCGACGGCGTGGAGCACGAGGGGCATGCCGGCGAGCTCCGCCAGCTGCTTCGTGCCGCCGAACCGCGAGCCGGTCCCCGCCGCGAGCACGATCCCCGAGATCACGCGCGCGGCGGCGTCGAACGGCCGAAGAGCCTCCGGAAGAAGGAGACGATCACGCTCCACGCGGCGGCGAGGCCGAGCCGGACCCCGCCGACGGGCTTCGCGACGGCCGGCGCCGCTGACGGGGTCGACGCAGCAGCCTGTTCGCCGGCGCCGGCCGCCGCGGCGATGCTCTGCTCGAGGCAATCCGCGAACTGTTGCGTCAGGCGCTTCGAGACCTCCGGGAGCAGGCCGCGCGACAGCTGTGCGACCGCGCCGGTGAGCGTCATATCCGCTTGCATCCTCACCGCCGTCCCGGCGTCCACGGCCTCGAGCCAGGAGGTGACCTTGGCGTCCGCGGCTCCCTTGCCCTTCTGCTCGGTGCCCTTCGCATGAAGGACCACGCGGTGCGCTGTATCGTCGCGCTCCTCCAACGTCACCGACCCCGCGAACGACATCGAGACCGGGCCGAACTTCATGGTGAGCTTGCCCTTCCAGTTGCGATCGTCGATCGTCTCGGTGAGCTCGGCTCCGGGCATGCACGGCGCGACCTTGTGGACGTCGAGGAGGTAGTCCCACACGTGATCGAGCGGCTTCGCCACCGTGAACGCGTTCTCGATGAGCACGGTCGCAGCCTAGCGTGCCGGTATCGTTGCTCGCATGGATGACCCTTCATCGATGCCGGCGCCGCCGGACGGCGACCGCGTCTTCGAACTGGTCGAGAGCACGCACAGCTATCTGCTCACGCGCGAGGAGGACGGCTACGCGGTCTGGGACACGGAGGGGAACGTGGACGAGCCGGTCGAGGCGTTCCCGCTCACCGACGAGGGCGAGCAGGACGCACGCGATCTGTTCCAGACGTTGCGATCGGAGGACCGCCGCGAGCGCATCGTTCCATCCGTTCTCTTCTGGGTCGGGATCCCGGCGGGATCGCGTGGTGAGTGCCCGCGTCGTCTTGGGTCTTGGCTACCTGAGCACGGTCCGGCCGTTCAGAAGCTCCGGTCAGTGGCTCCTGTGGGCACAAGCCGCCGAGACGATCACGTTCGCGGTCTTCATCGGCGCCTCGGTGCTCTACGTGGTCCTCTGGATCTCGCGCCGAGCTCCGTCCTGAATCAGGGGCGAGCTTCCGTGCCGGGCCGCGGACGGTCGTGGATCGGTGTCGGTCGTTCCTTGAGGAAGCCGCCGTCGCGCCCGCGCCGCACCGCGACGATCTCGCCGATGATCGCTTGGGCGATCTCCTCCGGTCCTTCGGCGCCGAGGTCGAGGCCGGCCGGGCCGTGGATGCGCGATCGACCTTCGTCCGTGATCGGCGTGCCCTCCTCCTCCAGTTCCATGAGCAGCCGTTGGGTGCGCGCCGCCGGACCGAGCATCGCCACGTAGCGCGCGTCCGTCGTCAGGAGGCCGCGCAGGTACGCCTTGTCACGGAGGAAGTTGTGCGTCATCACGACGACGAACGTCCGAGCGTCGACCGTGACGGCATCGGCGACCTCCGACGGGTCGTCCACCGAGGCGAACCCGTGTGCCTCGGGGAACCGTTCACGGTTGAGGAACGCCGGCCGGTCGTCGACGACCGTGACGTTCCAGCCGAGGAGCGAGGCCGCCCGAACGAGGGGGACAGCGTCGTGTCCCGCTCCACAGATCACGAGCCGGAGCGGTGGGTCCAGGATCTCGACGAACGCGCGGATCCCCTCGGCGAGTGTCCGGATCTCCGAACGCTCGGTCGTGAGCAGCTCGCGCGCCGCGGCGATCGCCTCGGCGTCCACGTCGGAGCGGCCGAGGGACCCCTCGACGGCGCCGTCCGGCATCACGATCAGGCGCGCGCCGGGGACTATCGCCTCCGGTTCGGTTGACTCGATGACCGTGACCAGGCTGATCGGCCGTTCCTCCTCGAGCGCGGTGCGCAGGGCGCGCGCGGCCTCGGCGGCGCGGTCGGCGGGTTCGATGAAGACCTCGATGGCGCCGTTGCAGCCGAGCCCGAGCCCCCAAACGGCATCGTCGTCGGCGGTCAGGTCCCAGCCCGCCAGGCGGGCCCGTCCTTCTTCCATGACGAGCCGAGCCATGTCGGCGACGTCCCCCTCGAGGCAGCCTCCGCTGATGTTGCCGATGGGTGCGCCTTCCTCGGGGACGAGCAGCCGGGCACCGGGACGGCGATAGGTGGATCCTCGGACGGCCACGATCGTAGCCAGCGCCATCCGCTGGCCGCTGGCGGAGAGGGATCCGATCGCCGTCAGGACGTCCGTGATCTCGCTCACGGAGGCGATGGTACCGAGGTTCAGATGGTCGCACGGGTGCCGATACCAGCTGGGATGGACGACTCGTTCGCGTTCGGCAAGCCGTCGCGCAAGCGCTCGCTCCCGGCCGCCCCGCGGCCCAAGGGGCCGCGGGCGGATGCCGGCTCGGGCCGCGGGCGCATCGTTGTGCTCGTTGCCGCGGGCGTGGTCGTCGTGCTGCTCGTCGTCGGCTTCATGACGTTCGTGAAGGGCAGCGGCGAGCAGATCGCGTCCGACCAGCGGAGCGTCATCTCGCAGGTCGACGCGGCCAAGGACGTCGAAGCGCAGACGATCGAACAGCAGGCGATCACCGCGGTCCAAGAGCTGTACGCGGAGCAAGGCTCGTTCGACGGCGTCACCGTGGCCGCCTTGAAGCACTTCGAACCGGCGTTCTCGTACACGGACAACGCTTCGACCGGTCCGAAGGTGATCGCCGTGGGCGCGTCGTCGAGTGGGGTCGGCCTCGCCGTCCTGTCGCAGTCGGGCACGTGCTTCTACCTTCACATCGCGGCGTCCTCCGTGCGGTACGGAACCGGCGCCACGTGCACGGGCACGGCCGCGTTGTCGGCGGCCGCCACGAGCTGGCCCTCATGAGCGACACCTTCACGTTCATCGCGCCGGTGATGCCGCGGCGCCAGGTGGATCCTTTCGCCGTGAAGCTCGCGACGTCCGGTGTGGTCCTGCTCCTGTTGGTCTCCGCGTTCGTGACGTTCGTCGTCGCGAAGGAGCGCTCGGCCGATGTCCGGCACGCGGCACTCGAGGCACAGGAGCGCGCCCAGGAACAGGCGAACGCCGACCGGCTCGCGTCGATCCCCGACGCGGCCGCCGCCGTCCCCGATCCGATCACGACGGGTCCGGTGCCCGCCGGGGTTGCGAAGCTCCTCGACGGCCCGGCGAGGGACGCGGCCGAGCGCGCCCTCGCGCTCGCGCGAGGCGCGCTCGGCCGCGGCGACCTCGCGGCGACGGACGCGGCTCAGCTCGCGGACGCCGACCCGACGCTCCTGTTCGTCGATGGACCTTCGACGGCGCCGACGATCGTCAGCGTCGCGGTGAGCGACGGGGTCTGGGCTGCCGCGGTGATGGGTCTGTCCGGAGCGTGCTACGGGGTGTCGATCGACGCCCACGGGGCCGTCCGGTACGGCCACGCCGGCGCCTGCACGGGGCGTGCCGCGCTCGCGGCGGCTCAGACGGCCTGGTAGTCCGCCGCTCCTCGCTCCGTACTCCCTCTGGTGCAACTCGCGCGTTCTCCACCTCCGTACTAGGGTCGCGTCCTACCCTGCACCGGCTCCGTCCGGAAGGAGGACTTCGTGACGCAGATCGCGGTCACCGTCAACGGGACGCGGCGCGAGGCCGATGTCGAGCCTCGCACCCTCCTCGTCTACTTCCTCCGAGAGCAGCTTGGACTCACCGGTACGAACGTCGGGTGCGACACGTCGTCCTGCGGCGCGTGCACGGTGCACCTGGACGGCGAGTCGGTGAAGTCCTGCACGCTCCTCGCCGTCCAGGCGGACGGCCGCGAGGTCACGACGATCGAAGCGCTGGCCGGGGCGGACGGGACCCTGCACCCGCTGCAGGATGCGTTCCATCGTCACCACGGACTCCAATGTGGGTACTGCACGCCGGGCATGCTGATGGCCGCCGCCAGCTACCTGAAGGAGAACCCGGCGCCAACACAGGCGGAGGTCCGCGAGTCCCTCGAGGGGAACCTCTGCCGGTGCACGGGGTACCAGAACATCGTCGAGTCGATCTTGGACGCCGCCGGTGAGATGAGCGGCGCGAAGGCCTGAAGGCGGAAGCCATGGCAACGACGGAGACGTACGTCGGCCGCCCCATCCTCCGGAAGGAAGACGCCGCGCTCATCGAGGGCCAAGGCACCTTCGTCGACAACCAGTCGATGGCCGGCATGGTGTGGATGGAGCTCGTTCGGCCTCCCTATGTCCACGCGAAGGTCGACTCCATCGACGTCTCGAAAGCGTCGAGCATGCCCGGCGTCATCGGCGTGTTCACCGCCGCCGACCTCGACGACGCGTTCCCTGCCGGCCTGCCGATGGTGTGGCCCATCACCGAGGACATCAAGATCCCGACCCACTGGCCGCTCACGAAAGACGTGATCAGGTTCGCCGGCGACGCGGTCGCGATCGTAGTGGCCGAGTCGCGCGCTCAGGCGGAGGATGCGGCGGAGGAGGTCGCGGTGCAGGCGACCGAGCTTCCTGCCGTGCTCGATCTGGAGGAAGCTGCCAAAGATGAGGTCGTGCTCCACGAGGATCTCGGTACGAACGTCGTGGTTCATTGGAGCCACGGGGGAGCGGGGGATCAGGCGATCTTCGAGTCCGCGCCCGTCGTGGTCCATGAGCGGTACACGCAGCCGCGTCTGATCCCGAATGCGATCGAGGCCCGAGGCTGTCTCGCGTACGGGACGCCGGCGGCCGGGGAGTACACGCTCGTGTCGGCCACCCAGATCCCGCACATCGCCCGCGTCGCGCTCTCGATCGCGACCGGGATCCCCCAATCGAAGCTGCGGATCATCGCGCCCGACGTCGGCGGCGGCTTCGGCTCGAAGCTGAACGTCTACGCCGAGGAAGCCCTCGCCCTCGCCCTCGCTCGACTCCTCGGGCGGCCCGTGAAGTGGATCGAGGATCGGCAGGAGAACTACGTCGCGACGATCCACGGTCGCGGGGTGCTCCACGACTGCACCCTCGCGGGGACCGAAGACGGGAAGATCCTCGGGTTGAAGTTCGTCGAGCTGGCCGACATGGGCGCGTACTTCCAGCTCCTCACGCCGGGGATCCCCGAGTTGGGCGGCTGGGTCTACATGGGTCCCTACGACGTGGAGGCGTATTGGTACGAGTTCACGGGGATCATGACGAACGCGACGCCGACGGACGCCTACCGGGGCGCGGGTCGGCCGGAAGCGACCTACGTGATCGAGCGTCTCGTGGACACCTTCGCGCGGCGGATCGGGAAGGATCCGGCCCAGGTTCGTCGGATGAACCTGCATCCGCCACACGCCGACGCCCAGACCTCGATCATGGGTCTCAACGTCGACTCTGCGAACTACGAACCCACCTTCGACCGGGCGCTCGAACTGGCCGAGTACGACCTGATGCGCAAAGAGCAAGCCGCTCGTCGCGAGTCCGGCGACGTGCGGCAGATCGGGATCGGTCTGTCCAGCTACATCGAGATGTGTGGCTTGGCGCCGTCCGAGATCCTCGGCGCTCTTCGGTACGTGGCCGGAGGCTGGGACGCCGCGGAGATCGAATGCCGGCCGTTCGGCAAGGTCGTCGTGCGAACCGGAACCTCACCGCATGGACAGGGTCACGATACCTCGTGGTCGCAGATCGTTGCCGATGGACTCGGCATCACCCCGGATGATGTCGAGGTCCTGCACGGCGACACGTCCGTGTCGCGCCTCGGCATGGATACCTACGGGTCACGGTCGGCCTCCGTCGGAGGTGAGGCGCTCCGGCAGGCGGTCGAGAAGGTGAAGGACAAGGCACGGATCATCGCTGCGCACGAGCTCGAGGTCTCCGAGGACGACCTCGAATGGGCCGACGGTGCCTTCCGCGTCCGGGGCGCGCCCGACAAGGCACGGACGATCCCCGATCTGGCCACGTCTGCATGGCACGCGCACTCGCTCCCGGAAGGAGTCGAACCCACCTTGGAGGGGACGGCGGTCTACGACCCACCGAACTTCACGTGGCCGGCGGGGACGCATGTCTGCGTGGTGGAGGTCGATACGGAGACGGGCCAGACCGACGTCCTGCGATACGTGGCCGTCGACGATTGCGGCGTCGTGATCAACCCCATGATCGTGGACGGGCAGGTGCAAGGGGGCGTCGCGCAGGGCATCGCGGAAGCGCTCTACGAGGAGGCTGTCTACGACGAGTCCGGGAACCTCATGACTTCGTCGATGACCCAATACCTGATCCCCTCCGCGATGGAGATCCCGGACATGATCCTGGATCGCACGGAGACGCCGTCGACGACGAACGCTTTGGGCGTGAAGGGCATCGCCGAGGCGGGAACGATCGCCTCGCCGCCGGCGGTGATCAACGCGGTCGTGGACGCGCTGTCGCACCTCGGCGTGACCGAGATGGGGAAGCCGGCGTCCCCCGAACGCGTCTGGCGAGCGATCCACGAGGCCACCAAGGGGTCGCCCGGAGTGAGCGGTGGTCCCGGGGGAGCGACCCCGGGACGGCAAGGGGGAGGGGCGACATGATCCCGGCACCGTTCGAGTACGCACGAGCCGGATCGGTCGAGGAGGCCATCTCGCTGCTCGGTTCGGATCCCGACTCGAAGATCCTCGCCGGTGGCCATTCGTTGCTGCCGGCGATGCGACTGCGGGTCGCCCGGCCGTCGATGCTCGTCGATATCGGACGGATCGCCGACCTGTCGTACGTCCGCGAGGACGGGGATCGGCTCGCGATCGGGGCCCTCACCCGGCACCACGACGTTGCGAACGCCGAGGCGCTCCAGCAGCTCTGTCCGATCGTCGCGCACGCCGCGGGGCAGATCGGCGACCCGCAGGTTCGTCACATGGGCACGATCGGTGGGTCGGTCGCCCACGGCGATCCGGCGGGCGACCTCCCGGCGGTGCTCCTCGCGCTCGACGCGGAGTTCGTCGCGCAGGGACCGAACGGCACCCGGACGGTCGCGGCGACCGACTTCTTCACGTCGCTCTTCGAAACGGCGCTCGCGCCCGACGAGGTCCTCACGGAGATCCGCATCCCGAAGGCGAACGCGGGCTGGAGCTTCATGAAGTTCCAGCGGCGGGCGCAGGATTGGGCCGTGGTCGGCGTCTCCGCCGTCCGCGCGAACGGCGGGGTCCACGTGGGCCTGACGAACATGGGGCTCACACCGTTGCGCGCGGCCGGCGTCGAGGAGGCGGTGGGTGGGGGCGCGGACCCCGCGTCCGCCGCGGCACGCGCCGATGAGGGGACCGCCCCCCCCGACGATTCGTTCGGGTCCGCCGAGTACCGCCGCCAGCTGGTGAAGGTGCTCGTTCGGCGAGCGCTCGAGGAGGCCTCGGCATAGCGCTCCTCGCTCAGGACCCCATCCGCTACTCACGGGATTGGTGGATCCAGTTCGCGGTCGCGATCGCGATCTCGATCGCGATCGCGACCGCCGTCAGCCTGGTCGTGGGTCGCTACGTGCGCCGCTACCGGCGCCGGACCAAGGAGACCGGCGACGACGTCGAGGGTCGCCGCCGCCGCCGCCTGACCACCGTCGTCGGTCTCGCCGGGGGGATCGTGGTCGTCATCGCCTGGTTGATGGTCGGGCTGACGATCCTCCGAGGGTTCAACGTCAGCCTCGGCCCGCTTGTCCTGAGCGCCGGCATCGCCGGCGTGGCGCTCGGCTTCGGAGCCCAGACCCTCGTCCGCGACACGATCTCCGGGCTGTTCATCGTGCTCGAACGGCAGTACGACATCGGCGATGTGGTGGACCTGGAGAGCGAGGGCGGACTCCTCTCCGGCACGGTCGAGGCGCTCAGCCTCCGGATCACGAGCGTCCGCCAGTTCGACGGCACCCTGAGCATCGTCCCGAACGGAGCCGTCCACGTCGTCCGCAACAAGACGCGCGGATGGGGCCGGGCGATCGTCGACGTGCGGGTGGCGGTCGCCGAGGATGCCGGGCGCGTCCGCGTCATCCTCGAGGAGTTGTTGGAGCAGCTCTCCTCGGAGGAGCCGTTCGAGACCGCGCTCCGTAAGAACCCGCAGGTGCTCGGCGTCGTGCAGGTGACCGACGCCGCTCAGGTGATCCGCGTCGCCGCCGAGACCGAGCCGTCGCGCCGTTGGGAGATCGAACGGGAGCTCCGCGAGCGCATCACGGCGCGGATCGCCGAGCGAGGGATCCGCGTGCCCCCGGTGCCGATGCCACAGCGCGGCTCGGAACCGGACGCGTGACGGTACGCTTCGAGGATGCCGGAGCTCGCCTTCGCCGATGTCGACGATCTTCAGGGCGCGCTCGCGCGCCATGCGTACCTCGCGGACCGGGGGCTGACGACCGCGATCTACCTCGCGCTGTCCCTCGGCAAGCCGCTCCTGCTCGAAGGTGAGGCCGGGGTTGGCAAGACCGAGGTCGCGAAGGTCCTCGCGGAGCTGCTGGGCCGGCGGCTGATCCGCCTGCAGTGCTACGAGGGGATCGACGCCTCACAGGCACTCTACGAGTGGAACTACGCGCGGCAGCTGATCGCGGTCCGAGCGATGGACGCCACCGACGCGGAGGCCCACGTCGAGGACCTGTTCGGACCGGACTTCCTGGTCGAGCGTCCGCTCCTCGCCGCGATCCGCGCCGGCGACGAGGCCGTGCTCCTCGTCGATGAGCTCGACCGAGCCGACGACGAGTTCGAGGCCTTCCTTCTGGAGATCCTGTCCGAGTTCGCGGTGACGATCCCCGAGATCGGCCGGGTCGGTGCCCTGACGCCGCCGGCGGTGATCGTCACGTCGAACCGCACCCGCGAGCTCCACGACGCGCTCAAGCGGCGCTGCCTCTATCACTGGATCGACCATCCCGACCTGGACCGTGAGGTCGACATCGTGCGCGCGCGAGCGCCGCACGTCGGTGCGGCGCTCGCGCGCGACGTCGCGCAGGCGGTGGCCCGCCTGCGCGACCTCGACCTCGCGAAGCGTCCCGGCGTCGCCGAGACGATCGACTGGGCGAACGCGCTGGCGTTCCTCGGCGCGGAGCAGCTCGATACGCGGCTCGCCCGCGACACGCTCGGCAGCGTGGTGAAGGATCACGAGGACCAGGAGCTCGTGATGGCCAAGCTCGGCGAGGTGGTCGGGGAGGATGGCTGACGACACTGGCACGGCGTACGACGATGCGGCGCTCGCGCCGCTCGTCGCCTTCGGCCGGGACCTCCGAGCGCGGGGGCTCCCGGTCGGCACCGGCCGGATCGTGACCTTCCTCCGCGCGGTCGCCTCGCTGGGGCTCGCCGACCGCGACTCGCTCTACTGGGCCGGGCGCGTCTCGCTCGTCGCGAGCCGCGCCGACCTCGACGCCTACGACGCCGGGTTCGACGCGTGGTACCGCTCGCTGGCGCCGTCGGGATCGGAGCTCACGATCGAGCTCACCCTTCCGACCGAGCACCGGGCGTTCGGCGACGAACCCGACGGGCTCCAGGCCGAGGTCGCGCGCACCGCCGGCTCGTGGCGTTCAGCGGCCGAAGGCGACGAGCCCGAGCCCGGCGACGAGTCCTCGATCAGGATCGTCGCCTCGGCGGTCGAGGTCCTGCGCGCGAAGTCGTTCGCGGACCTGACGGACGAGGAACGGCGCCGCGTCGCGACGATGATCGACGACCTCACCGTCCGCGCGCCCGTCGAGCGGACGCGCCGGACGCGTCCGTCCTCGAAGGGCTCCGCGTTCGACATCCGTCGAACGCTCCGCCGCTCGCTCCGGACCCAGGGCGAGCCCTTCGAACGCTCCTTCCGGGAGCGCCGGTCGCGGGCGCGACCGCTCGTCCTGATCCTCGACATCAGCGGGTCGATGGCGCCCTACTCGCGCGCGCTGCTCCAGTTCGGGTACGCCGCGATGGCCGCGGGCAGACGCGTCGAGGTCTTCTGCTTCGGGACGCGACTCACGCGCGTCACCCGGACGCTCCGCGCGAAGGACCCGGATCGCGCGATGCGCGAGATCGGGAAGCTAGTCGAGGACTGGGAGGGCGGCACCCGGATCGGCGAGTCCCTCAAGGCGCTGCTCGACGGGTGGAGCCAGCGCGCCGCGCTCCGCGGCGCGGTCGTCGTCCTCTGCTCGGACGGGCTCGAGCGCGGCGACCCGGCGCTGCTCCGCGCCCAGATGGCGCGGCTGCGCCGGCTCGCCCACCGGGTGGTCTGGGCGAACCCGTTGAAGGGATCGCCCAGGTACGAGCCGCTCGCGCGCGGGATGGCGGCGGCGTTGCCGAGCGTCGACGTGTTCCTGTCGGGTCACAACCTCGAGAGCCTCGAGACCTTGGCGGTGGCCCTAGGTGCCTGAGCGCCACAACCGCGGGTTCTGGCTCGTCGTCGGAGGGATCGGCCTCGCGTCCGTGCTCCTCGTGGCGGCGATCCTCTACAACGCTCCGATGAAAGAGACGATCGGGCATGCCGAGGACACGCTGCGGGTCGCGCAGGCCGCGGCCCAGCGGATCCACGACTCGGGTGGCTCTTTCGGCTCGGCCGACGCCGCGGGGCTCGCGGCGGCGGACCCGTCGCACACCTACCGTGAAGGCACCACGCCCTCGGCCGGGCTGGATGACGTCAGCATCACGACCGGCGCGGCATCATGGGCCGCGGCCGTCCAGGCGCGACCGGGAGCGTGCTTCTACCTCCACCTGACGGATGGCGGCGAGGTCTTCTACGGCGTCGGAACGGTGTGCACCGGCTCGGCCGCGATGAGCGCGACCGATCCGCGCTGGTAGCCGCCTCAGGTCACGCCGGCCGAGGCTCGATCGAGCAGCTCGATCGGATGCACGACCTCCATCGGGCTGCCGATCACGCGGAGCTGCGCGGCGAGCTGCATCGAGCATCCCGGGTTCGCGCTGGCGACGATCGACGCCCCGGTCGCCACGACCGCCTCGGCCTTCTCCCGCCCGAGCGCCCCGGCCGCCTCGGGCTGAGTCACGTTGTAGATCCCGGCCGCACCGCAACAGCGATCGCCGTCGCGAACCTCGACCAGCTGCAGCCCGTCGATCATGCGCAACAGGTCGCGTGGTTCGTCGTGGACCTTGAGCACCCGGAGCGCGTGGCAGGCGTCGTGGTAGGCGACGATCGCATCGAGCGAACCGGGCTGCGCGGCCAGTCCCTCCGTGCGCAGGAACTCCGTCACCTCCCGCACCGGGAGCCCGGACCCCGGTCGGAGCTCGTCGTAGGTCACCATGTGTGCCGCGCATCCGGCGGCGTTCACGACCACGACGTCCGCGTCCCCGAAGACGTGACGCGCGCGATTGGCCAGCCGTCGCGCGATCGCGAGCCTGCCGTTGTGCGCCGCGAGCGCGCCACAGCACGCCTGCCCGCTCGGCACCACCACGCGCCAGCCATTCCGCGCCAGCACGCGGATCGTCGCGAGGTTCACCCGATGGAACCACCGGTCCTGCACGCAGCCCGAGAGCAACGCGACGGTGCCGCGGGCCTCGACACCCGCCGGTGGCTCGGTCACGCGGGGGAGTCGCGCGAACGGGTACCCGCGGGCAGGCACCAGCGCGCGAGCAGCTTTGGGCATGAACGGCCGCGCGAGCGGTTGCAGCGCCGCGGCCGTGCGAACGAGGGACGGGTGGGGAAGCACCCAGTGGAAGCCGAGCCACCGGACGAGCCGCGCGCG
>Ga0184608_10000134_pt1 | contig 16958 bp, 15 predicted proteins | sample PLM1_30_coex_FD_133010 | JGI IMG/M metagenome (GOLD analysis project Ga0184608, IMG submission 133010) | Groundwater sediment microbial communities from an aquifer in East River, Colorado, USA - PLM1_30_coex | ecosystem: Environmental > Terrestrial > Soil > Riparian zone | place: USA: East...
CACCACTTCGGTCCGCGTGGGTTCTCCAGCTCCCCGACGTAGCCTCTTCCGGCAAGATGCATGTCGGCAAGGGTGGCACCGACCTGCTCGCAGTGCTGCAGCTGTGGTGAGCTCACCGGGGCGCCGGGGAGGCACGTTACGAAACAGGCGGGCTTGGCGTTCAAGATTCCGAGGTATTTGTCGCTGCGGTCGGCGATCGGTGCGGGGCACGGTATGCCGTGACGCGCAAGGTGCGCCATGAGGTTCAGATAGAAGGGCAGCTCCGCTGCACTGAGCCGCTCGAAAAGCGTGAGCACGAAGCGGCCGTGCGAAGTGGTGACAAAGTAGTTCGTGTTTTCGATCCCCGCGGCGATGCCCTGCAGATCGACTAGCGTGCCGATCGCGTAGCGTTTCAGCCAGGCCGAAACTTCCTCGGCGGTGACGCGCGTGAAGACAGACATGATGCCCGAGCGGTCGCCGCCGTCGGCGCCAGCTTCAGAACCGGCGGATCACCCAAAGGGGCACCCGCACGCCGCGATCGAGGCTCTCGTTTCTCAAACCCGGGCCGTCGCCCAAGTCCTCGATCAGGTAGTACTCCTGGCCCAAGGGCGTGGTCACGCGCACTACGCGCCGGCCGTCGATGAGCTGCTCCTCGACCTGGTCGCCCCCGCCGGGGTGGATGCGCACGGTCGGCTCGCCTGGTTGCTCGGACGAAACGCCGGGTGGCGGCGGCGGAAGCTCGGGAAGGGGTTCGAGCTTGGGCGGCTGCTGTGCAGCGAGAGGGAGCGAGACAAGCAACAGCGCAGGAGCAAGAATTCGGCGCAGCATGAGACGGAAATCCATTTTCAGGCGAGTCTATCAGAACCGCTGCGCATTCGTGGTTCTAGAGATTGAGCAGGATTTCGCGCTCGGCGGCGCGCGGCTGGAAGCTCCGGTGTTCGTAATGTTTGAAGATCGCCTCGACCACGCCTTCGGGTTGGTCGATGACCTGGACCAGCTCCATGTCTTGAGGGTTGATCATGTTCTCACCGACGAGCTGCTCGCGCATCCACTGAAGCAATCCGCGCCAGAACGGCCCATGCATGAGTATGCACGGCACGCGTGCGCTCTTGCCCGTTTGCATGAGCACGAGCACCTCCGAAAATTCATCGAGCGTCCCTAAGCCGCCCGGCAGGAACACGTAGGCGCTCGCGCACCTGACGAACATCGCCTTGCGCGCAAAAAAATGCCGGAACAGCAGGGATATGTCCTGGTACGTGTTGCCGAACTGCTCGCGCGGTAGCTCGATGTTGAGACCCACCGCAGGGGAGCGCCCGAAGTGAGCCCCGCGATTGGAGGCTTCCATGATTCCCGGACCACCGCCCGAAACCACGGAGAATCCGGCGTCCGAAAGCAGCCGCGACGTCTTCTCGGCAAGCGCATAGTACGGGTGGCCGGCCGGAACGCGCGCGCTGCCGAACACGCTCACCGCCGGACGGACCTCGTCCATCCGCTCGGTGGCTTCGACGAATTCTGACATAATGCGGAACAGACGCCAGGCCTCGCCTGCCGCGTTCGCCTCCCGCGAGGCGGTGTTGAAAGACTTCGGAATCTTGTCGCTCATAAGTTCCCTTGGAAAAAACGCTGCTGCTGGTTGACGGGTCGTCGTACCTGTACCGCGCCTTCCATGCGTTGCCCGACCTGCGCAACGCGGCGGGCGAGCCCACCGGCGCGATCTACGGCGTGCTCAACATGCTACGGCGCCTCCTTGCGGACTACAAGGCCGACTATCTTGCATGCGTCTTCGATGCGCGAGGCAAGACCTTCCGCGACGAGATGTACGCGCAATACAAGGCGAACCGAGCACCCATGCCCGACGATCTCGGCGCGCAGGTCGGGCCGCTCCTCGACGCAATACAGGCCTCGGGCTGGCCTTTGCTGCAGATCGAAGGCGTGGAGGCGGACGACGTCATAGGCACGCTCGCGCGCGAGGCCGAGAAGCGCGGCCTGCGCTGCGTGATTTCCACCGGCGACAAGGATCTCGCGCAACTCGTCTCGGACCGCGTGACCCTCGTCAACACGATGTCGAACGAGCGCCTCGACCCCGCGGGCGTGAAGGCGAAGTTCGGCGTTCCGCCCGCGCGCATGCTCGATTACCTGACGCTCATCGGCGACGCCGTGGACAATGTGCCAGGCGTCGACAAGGTCGGTCCGAAGACCGCGGCGAAGTGGCTCGAGCAGTACGGCTCGCTCGAGGAGGTGGTGCGGCATGCGGATGAGCTCGGCGGCATGGCTGGCGAAAATCTGCGAAAGGCGCTCGACTGGCTCCCCCAAGCCCAGGCATTGCTCGCGGTGAAATGCGATCTGGAGTTGCCGGTGAAGCTGGACGAGCTGAAGCTCGGCCCCCGCGACGAGAAGCGCCTTGCCGAATTGATTACCCGTTTTGGATTCAAAACCTGGCTGAAGGAGACGGCGAGCGACGCCTCCCCGCCTCCAGCGCCCAGCCCCACGCCCGTCCGGGCGGATTCGGAGGAGCGCCGCTACGAGACGCTCATCGAAGAAGCCGATCTCGCGCGCTGGCTGAAGGATCTCGAAGCGGCCGAGCTCGTCGCCTTCGACACCGAAACGACGGGCCTCGACCCGATGCAGGCGAAACTCGTGGGCATGTCCTTTTGCGTGGTTGCGGGCCGCGCCGCCTACCTGCCACTCGCGCACAACTATGCGGGCGCGCCGAATCAGCTGGGCGTCGAACGGGCGCTTGCGCTGCTGAGACCCTGGCTGGAGAGCGAGACGCACAAGAAACTCGGCCAGAACATCAAGTACGATCAGCACGTGCTCGCCAATCACGGCGTCGCTTTGAGGGGCATCGCGCACGACACGCTGCTCGAATCCTACGTACTGGAGAGCCACGCGCGCCACGACATGGACAGTCTCGCTACCCGCCATCTCGGGCTGAAAACGCTCACTTACGACGAGGTGACGGGCACGGGCGTCGGGCGCATTCCCTTCGAGCAGGTCGATGTCGCGCGGGCCGCGGCCTACGCCGCCGAGGACGCCGACCTCACGCTCCGGGTCCACCACGCGCTCCTCCCGAAACTGGAGGTCGCGGAAAAGCTCCTCTACGTTTACGACTCGATCGAGCTCCCTGCGCGCGAAGTCCTTTTCAGGATGGAGAGGGACGGGGTCCTCATCGACGCGGCGCAGCTCGAGGCGATGAGCCACGAGCTGGGGCAGAAAATGCTCGAGCTCGAAGCCCAGGCCCACAAAGAGGCGGGACAACCCTTCAACCTCGGCTCGCCGAAGCAGATCGCGGAGATCTTTTTTGAAAAAAAAGGGATGCCCGTCATCAAGAAGACCCCCTCCGGCGCGCCCTCCACAGACGAGGATGTGCTGGAGAAACTCGCGCTCGATCACCCGCTCGCGAAAATCCTCCTCGACTACCGGGAAATGTCGAAGCTCAAGTCCACCTACACGGACAAACTGCCGAAGATGGTGAATCCGCGCACGGGCAGGGTGCACACCAACTACGGGCAGGCGACCGCGGTCACCGGGCGCCTTGCATCGAACGACCCCAACCTGCAGAACATTCCCGTGAGGACCCCCGAGGGGCGGCGCATCCGCGAAGCCTTCGTCGCGCCCAAGGGTCACGCGATCGTGAGCGCCGATTATTCTCAGGTCGAGCTGCGCATCATGGCGCACATCTCTGGGGACGAGAACCTGCTGCGCGCCTTCGCGGCGGAGGAGGACATCCACCGCGCCACCGCAGCCGAGGTATTCGGACGCTCGCTCAAGGACGTCACACCGGAAGAGCGCCGCTACGCCAAGGTGATCAATTTCGGCCTCATCTACGGGATGTCGGCGTTCGGCCTGGCGCAGCAGCTGGGCCTGGAGCGCGCCACCGCGCAGGCCTACATCGCAAGCTACTTCACGCGTTATCCGGGCGTTGCAAAGTACATGGAGGAAACACGCAAGACCGCGCGCGACCGCGGCTATGTCGAGACCGTGTTCGGCAGGCGCCTGTGGCTGCCCGAAATCAAGAGTTCCAATCCGGCGCGCCGCGCCGGGGCCGAGCGCGCCGCGATCAACGCGCCCATGCAGGGAACGGCCGCCGACCTGATCAAGCTCGCGATGATCGCCGTGCGGAAGTGGCTGGACCGGGAAAGGCTTTCGACCAAGTTAATCATGCAGGTACACGACGAGTTGGTGTTCGAGGCGCCGCAGGACGAACTCCCTCGCGTGAAGGCCGAGGTCCCGGAACTGATGAGCGGCGTGGCGAAGCTCAAGGTCCCTCTTGTCGTGGACGTGGGATCGGGACAGAATTGGGAGAAAGCGCACTAAAGCGCCCACGAGAAAACCCCACCCGGTCGTTACAGAGGAGGACGACGTGATACCGAATTCCCTTCAGGAAGAGCATGCTTCACCCGATGTCATCCGGCACCTCGTGCTGCTCGGCGACGCGTTGCAAAACATCGATCTCGGAAAGGGCCAGGCCGAGAGCGCACTCGTCCCGCGGCCGCGCAATCCCTGGAAGCTGACCGTTCTCCAGCCCACCGAGGTGCTGCGGCAGGGTCGGGTGCGGGCGATTCCGGCGGAGGTCACTCACATCGGAATCTGCGTCGACGGCGGCTGGGCGATCGAGACGAGCGGACTGCTGCAGGGCAGCGCGCAGACGATCCGGGAGGCCCTGGACGCTCTGGCCCGGGCCGCCGATGAATTCGAGAACATGTTCGCCCGCCTGATCGCCGCTGCCACGGAGACCGGTGTGCCGACGATCGTATGCACGCTCGTACCGGCGCGATATACGGAGCCCTCGCAGGAGCGCGTGGCCGCCACGGCGCTCGCGATCTTCAACGACCGCATCCTGCGGCGGGCCACCGCCGCGCGGCTTTCGATCGTGGAGCTGCGCCTGGTATGCGACGAGGACAGCGACTACGCGAGCGAGACGCTGCTGTCGCACGCGGGCGTGCGCAAGGTAGCGAACGTGGCCCGCTCGGCGCTCTACGACATTTCGCGCAACCCCGGGCGCACGCGGGTGTATTTCTAGTCCCGCGCGGCTCCGAACACCTGCCTGAGCTAGCGAAAGTCTCGCTGTGTTCATCCTCTTGACACATTTCCACAGTAGTTTGGCATAGTAGCGGAGCGCCGCCCGCGGCAGCAGTCCGGCTGCCGGCGGTCTGATCCCGAACCCTTCTTTACCCCAAACCGGAGATCGAAATGTTCACAAGCACAAAAGCCGCGGTGCTGTTCATTCTGACGAGCTGCCTGCTACCCGTTTCTTCCCACGCCAACAACGACGCTCGCGAGCACGATGCGGACAAAGACCGCAATGTCCAGGTCGGGCCGCGTCCCTTCTATTTGGTCGACAAGATGAGCCCCAGCCCCCTCAAGCGCAAGCTGGAGCAGTGCAGCGAGGGTCCGTTCCAGAAGACGGATTTTTCGATCGGTCACCGGGGCGGCGGTACGCTGCAATTCCCGGAGCACACCAAGGAAAGTCATGAAGCGGGCGCACGCATGGGCGCCGGCATCCAGGAATGTGATGTGACTTTCACCAGGGACAGCCAACTGGTTTGCCGCCACGACCAGTGCGATCTGCATACCACGACCAATATTTTGGTAACGCCGCTGGCGGACAGGTGTTCCCAGCCGTTTTCCCCGGCTCAATTCGATGCCAGCGGCAAGCGCATCAAGGCAGCCACGGCGCTGTGCTGCACCAGTGACCTGACTGTGGATGAATTCAAATCCCTCAAGGGCAAGATGGACGCCTTCAATCCCGATGCCAGAACCGCGCAAGAATTTCTGGGTGGTACCGCCAACTTTCGCACCGACTTGTATTCCACGGGAGCAACGCTGCTGACCCATAAGGAAAGCATCGAACTGCTCGAGAAGCTGGGCAGCAAGTACACCCCGGAGCTGAAGGGCCCGAACCGCGCCGCCAAAATGCAAGTAGAAGCGGTGTTCGGCAGCCAGTCGGCCTACGCCCAAGCGATGATCGACGACTACAAAGCAGCCGGCATTTCTCCCAGAAAAGTGTTTGCGCAGTCTTTCAATAAGGACGACATCTTGTACTGGATCAAGAACGATCCGGATTTCGGCAAGCAGGCGGTGTTTCTGGACGACGCCAATGTCCCGGCCGAGCTGCCCAACGCAGCGGAGCTGAAGGGCTATGCCAACCAGGGCATCAAGATCGTTGCGCCGCCGATGTGGGCGCTGCTGGCGGTGGATAACGGCAAGATCGTGCCCTCGCGGTACGCCAAGGACGCCAAGGCTGCCGGGCTCGAGATCATCACCTGGACCCTCGAGCGTTCCGGACGCATCGTCGAGGAAGTGCTGCCTACCAAGGGCACGCCCAGCCCCTCGTTCTATTATCAAACCACGCTGGACGCCCTCCACAACGATGGCGACCTGATGACCACGTTGGACGTGTTGGCCAAGCAGGTGGGGATCCTGGGTATTTTCTCCGACTGGTCGGGCACCGTCAGCTACTACGCGAGCTGCATGGGCCTGAAATGAGTCCGGGAAGTTGATTCACGTGGTGTGGGGCGATGCCGTCTATTTTCCGATCGCCCCGAACACCTTCTTGATTATCGCCGAGGCAGTGCCCGCCGGATCCTGACGGATCTTCTTCTCTTCTTCGGCGATGACGACGAACAGGCCGTCGAGCGCTTTGCGCGTGACGTAGTCTTCCAGCTGCGCATCTTGTTCCTTGACCAGTCCGAGCTTCGCCCCGCTCGCGGCGATCTCGTCGTACTTTTCGGCGAGCTTCACTTTTTGCATCGCCTTCCTGATGATCGGCTGAAATCGCTTGGCCAGCGGCTCGGAAGTCGTGCGCTTGAAATACTGGGTCGCTGCGTTCTCGCCGCCCGTGAGGATGCCCTTCGCGTCCTGCACGCTCATTGTCTTCACCGCGTCGACGAGCAAGCTCCTCGCTTCGGGCACCGCGGCCTCGGCCGCGCGGTTCATGCGCAGCACCAGCTCGTCGGCGTGCCTGTCCATTCCGATCGAGCGCATCACCGCTTCGAGCCTTCGCAGGGAAGGCGGCAAAGGAATCTTGACGCGGTCGTTTCCGAAAAACCCGTTTTCGACGCCCAGGCGCGCCACCGCGGAATGGGAGCCTCTGGTAAGTGCCTCCTTGAGCCCGTTGATGGCGTCGCGGTTGGAGATGTCGGCGAGGCCTGCGGCCGACACCGTGGCCGGAACGAGGAGCGCGGCGAGATATCCGAGAATGCGAAACAAGAACTCCTCCTAATTGACGCCGGCGGCGTGCGCTTGCTGGTCGGCGTGGTAGGAGGAGCGCACCAGAGCGCCGACCGCCGCATGGCTGAATCCCAGCGCATGCGCGTCGCGCTCGAACATCGCGAAAGTGTCCGGGTGCACGTAGCGCGCAACCGCAAGATGATGTGCCGAAGGCTGCAGGTACTGGCCGATGGTGAGCATGTCCACCTGGTGCGCGCGCAGGTCGCGCATCACCTGGATGATTTCCTCATCGGTCTCGCCCAGCCCGACCATCAGGCCCGACTTGGTAGGGAGTTGCGGATGGCGCGCCTTGAAATCCGCGAGGAGCTTGAGCGAGTGCGGATAGTTGCCGCCCGGCCGCGCCTGCCGGTAAAGCCTGGGCACGGTCTCGAGGTTGTGGTTCATCACGTCCGGGAGCGCCGCATCCAGCACTTCGAGCGCGCGCTCCAGACGCCCTCTGAAATCCGGCGCCAGGATCTCGATTTTCGTCCGGGGCGAGCTCTCGCGCACGGCGCGGATGCAGTCGACGAAGTGGCCTGCACCGCCGTCTTTCAGGTCGTCGCGGTCTACGCTCGTGATGACGACATAGGCGAGGCCGAGCGCGGAAATCGTCTGCGCGAGGTGCTCAGGCTCCTGCGGATCGGGCGCGAGCGGCCGGCCATGGGCGACGTCGCAGAACGGGCAGCGCCGCGTGCACAGGTCCCCCAGGATCATGAAGGTCGCGGTGCCTTTTCCGAAGCACTCGCCGATGTTGGGGCAGGAGGCTTCCTCGCACACGGTGTGCAGATTGCTTTCGCGCAGGATGCGTTTGATCTCGTGAAAGCGCGAACCGGGCGAGGCGGCGCGCACGCGGATCCACGCGGGCTTGGCGAGGCGCTCTACCGGAACGAGCGCGATCGGAATGCGCGTCTTCGCGAGGCCCTTCTTTTTTTCGACCGCCGCCGTCATTTGTCCTCGATGAGCCGGGCGATGCGGCGGGCGAGTTCGTCGCCCATTTCTGTCGCGTTGGCGAGGACTCCGTGCGCGCGGGTCTGCGTGACCGCGAGGCCGGGATAGCCGCAGGGGTCGATCGCGGAGAAGGGCGCGAGGTCCATGTCCACGTTGAGCGCGATGCCGTGATAGCAGCAGCCGCGCCGCACGCGAAGCCCGAGCGCCGCGATCTTCGCGCCGCCCACGTATACGCCCGGCGCGCCGTTCCTGCGCTCGGCTCCCATGCCGTGGGTTCCGAGCACTTCGACGACCGATTGCTCGATCAAGCTCACCATGCCGCGCACAGTCAGACCGCGCCGCGCCAGATCAACGAGCGTATACACGATCGCTTGTCCCGGCCCGTGATAGGTGATCTGCCCGCCGCGGTCTATCCGTTCGAGAGGAATCGCCGACTCGCGGGGAAAGTGTTCTTCCCGGCCTGCGATGCCGACGGTGTAGACAGGCGGATGCCCGAGCACCCAGAGCTCGTCGGGCGTTGTCGTCCCGCGCGCATCGGTAAACCGGCGCATCGCCTGGTAAGTCGGCACAAAGCCGGCGAGGCCGAGATGCCGGACGATAGTCGCTTTTTCAATCCGGATTCCCGCTCTCGCGGGAATGACGGAGTAAGTTGATCTCGCGGCGCTTTGCATGGAGCAGGTCACAACACCATCGTCACCATAGGATGATCGCACAATTCCCGGTACAGCTCGTCGAGCTGCTCGCGCGAGACCGCGCGCACGTTGCAGGTGAGCGAAAGGTACTTCCCCTTGCGGCTGGGGCGCATTCCGAGCGTCGCCGGATCGAAATCGGGAGCGTGGCGCTTCACCACCTCGATCACCGCCTGCGCAAACCCGGCCTGCGTCTTCCCCATGACCTTGATGGGGAAATCGCAAGGGAAGGCGAGAACGGGTGAGTCGTTTTCAGGCATGGGCGGGGGCACGCATCACCCTGGCTTTGTACTCCTGGTACAGCGCGTAGATGCGCTCGCAGACGGCCCCTCGCTTTCCCGCGTTTTTCCCGCTGCCGACCGGCTTTCCGTCGAGCGTCGTGATGGCGAGCACCTCCCTCGAGGACGAAGTCACCCAAATCTCATCCGCCGAGCGCAGCTCGCTCTCGGCGACGGGCCGAACCTCGTGAGGAAACGAGTGGGCGCGCAGGATCTCGATCACCACGTCGTAGGTGATCCCGGGCAATATCAAGTGAGACTTGGGAGGGGCGAGCACGGTTCCGTCTTTGACGATAAAGACGTTGCTCGCCGAGGCTTCGGTGAGCTGGCCGTCGCGCACCAGGATCGCCTCCACGCAGCCCCGATCGGCGGCGAGGGTGCGCAGCATGCAGTTGCCCAACAGTGAAGTCGACTTGATATCACAGTGCAGCCAGCGGAAGTCGGGCAGCACGATCGCCTTGGCTCCGCCCCTCACGAGCTCCGGCGAGAGCGGAACGAGCTCGCTCGCCATGAGGAAGACCGTGGGTTTGAGGCCTTTGGGGAAAGCGTGATCACGCTTGGCCACGCCTCGGGTCACCTGAAGATAGACGGTTTGGTCTTCCCAAGGATTTCCGGTGACGATTTTTTCGACGAGCTCGGTCCACTTCGGGAGCGGATGCGGGTTGGCGAGTCGAATCGCGTCCAGGCTTGCCTGGAGTCGGGCCAGATGCTCCTCGAGGCGGAACGGCCGCCGGGAATACACCGGGATCACCTCGTAGACACCGTCCCCGAAAATGAAGCCGCGGTCGAGCACCGAAATCTTTGCCTGCTCGATCGGCATGAATTCGCCGTTGAGATGGATCATTCGCTTCTCCTCACCTGAACCAAAGCCGAACCGAATCCCAGGCTCGGGCGAAAAATCCCGCGACCGCGACGCCCTCCAGCGCGATCACCGGATACTCTACGAGGGGCTTGCCGTCGTGCGACACGCGCAGCGTCGCAACGCGCTGCCCCGCCTCCAGGGGCGCGATAAGCGGCTGCTGGCTTACGAGCTCCGCCTGCAGCTTGTCGGAGGTGCCCTTGGGCACTGTTACGTACAGGTCCGCGGCGACGCCCGCCTTCAGCTCGCGCTCGCTGCCCTTCCATACCTGGAGCCTGCCGATCGCATCGCCTTTCTGGTAGAGGCGCAGGGCGTCATACGACTGGAACCCGAAGTTGAGCAGCTTTTGACTCTCCCGGGCGCGCAGATTCTCCGACGTCGCGCCTATGACCACCGACACGAGCCGTCGCCCGCTGCGCCGTGCCGAGGCGATCAGGGAGTAACCCGCGCTTTCCGTATGGCCGGTTTTCACACCGTCCACGTTCGGGTCGAGCCACAGGAGTTGGTTGCGGTTGCGTTGCGTGATGTCGTTGTAGCGGTATTCGCGTTCCGAATACAGCTTGTAGTACTCGGGATACTCGCGGATCAAGGCAGAGGTGAGCAGCGCGAGATCACTCGCCGTCGAATAGTGCCCGGGGTCGGGTAGCCCGCTCGAATTCGTGAAATTCGTGCCTGTCATGCCGAGGTGCCCGGCCTCGCGGTTCATCCGTTCCACGAACGCAGGTTCCGAGCCAGCGACGGCTTCGGCGAGAGCGATGCAGGCATCGTTGCCCGACTGGACGATCATTCCGTGCAACAGCTCTTCGACCGTGACGGGCTTGCGCGGCTCGATGAACATGCGCGAGCCGGCCGTACGCCAGGCACGCTCCGACACGCGGATCGTTTGACCGAGGGCGAGCGACCTGCCCTTGAGCGCCGCGAAAGCAAGGTACGCGGTCATGAGCTTGGTGAGCGAAGCCGGCTCGATGCGCTCCCTCGGATTGCGGCTCGCGATCGACTGTCCGCTCGTTGCATCGAGGAGCAGCCACGCGCGCGCGTCCACGACGGGCGGCTGCGGCGCGGCGGCGAGCGCGACGCCGGAAAGCAGCAGAAGAAGACAAGCGGCGAGACGACGTGACATGGGATCGCGACGGACGAATTATACCGGCCGCAGCGCCCACCGCTCGCGCGCTGCCGCCGAACTTCGCGGCAGGATGGCCTCCACTTCCACCTGAACGCTGCCGGCATTCACGAAGCCGAGCTTGTACGCCGCCGCGTAGGACAGATCGATGATGCGGTCGGAGTGGAATGGCCCGCGGTCGTTGACGCGCACGACGACGCTGCGGCCGTTGGAAAGATTGGTCACGCGCGCGTAGCTGGGGATCGGCAGTATGGTGTGCGCTGCGGTCATCGCGTACATGTCGTAGCGCTCGCCGCTGGAGGTGCGTTTTCCGTGAAACTTGCGCCCGTACCAGCTCGCAAGGCCGCGCTGCCGGTAGGGCGTGAGGGACTGGTAGGGAACGTATTTCCTGCCCAAGACACTGTAGGGGTTGTTGGCGCCGGGGTTGAGCGGCTCGGACCGGGGTCTTGCGTCGGCGATTCCGTCGGCGTTGCTCGGGAGCGGCCCACCGGGGCCGTCGTCGCGGGTGTCTCCGATGTGCTTCGGCTCGAGAGCGCATCCGGCCAGGGCAGTAGCCGCTAACACCACGAGCAGGGACGCGAGCACAGGCCGCTTCACGTCTGCACGAGCGCGCGGTGATGCTGGATGCTCATCAATATGCCTATGCCTAGAAACAGCGTCACGAGCGAGGTACCGCCGTAGCTGATGAGCGGCAGCGGCACCCCGACGACGGGCAAGAGGCCGCTCACCATGCCCATGTTGACCACCGTGTAGGTGAAGAAGGTGAGAGTGATCGAGCTCGCGAGGAGCCGCGTGAAGAAAGTCGGCGCGTTGGCTGCGATCATCAGCCCGCGCATGATGAGCGCGAGGTAGAGCACGAGCAGGAGGGTCGCGCCGATCAGCCCGAATTCCTCGGAATACACGGCGAAAATGAAATCGGTGGCGCGCTCCGGAATGAACTCGAGGTGCGTCTGGGTGCCCCCCAGCCAGCCTTTGCCGGTGATGCCCCCGGAGCCCACCGCGATGGTGGACTGGATGATGTGGTAGCCCGCGCCGAGCGGATCCGACGACGGATCGATCAGCGTGAGAAAACGCCTGCGCTGGTAGTCGTGCAGCACGCCCCACAACACCGGCAGGCTCGCAAGGACCACTGCGGATCCGCCCGCGATCAATTTCCACGACAGGCCCGCGAGAAAGATGACGTAGAACCCGGCCGCGGCGACCAGCAGCGCCGTGCCCAGATCGGGCTGGCGCGCGATCATCGCGGTCGGCACCGCGAGCAGCACGAAAGCGACCACGTATTCGCGAAGTCGAAGCGCGGCTTCATGCCGGTGAAAATACCGGGCGAGCATGAGCGGCATGGCGATCTTCATGAGCTCCGAGGGCTGGATGCTGGTGAATCCGAGCGGCAACCATCGGCGCGCGTTGTTCCTCACGTCGCCAAACAAGGCGACGCATGCGAGCATCACCAGGACCAGCACGAAGGCGGGAACAGCGTAACGCATGAAAACCTGCGGCGGAACCTGGGCGGCGACCCACATCAGCACGAGCGCCAGGAGCACGTTCAGGGCTTGCGCGCCGACGCGTCCTGGCGCCTGGTAGGCGGCGCTGTAGAGCGTGGCGAGGCCGAGCGCGAGGAGACAGGTGACGAGGGCGAACAGCGGCCCGTCGATCTTGGCCGTGAGCCGCTCGAAGAGGCGTCTAGTCATTGGCTTCGTCCTCCTCGGGTGCGGGCACGGGTTCAGCCGGCTCGCCGAGGGCAGGCGCGGGCGCCGCCTGCTTGTCCGTGCGCTTGACGGGCGGGCGAACCGTTTCCGTCGGCTTGTCGACGCGCTTGCCGAGCAGGTAGTAGTCGAGCACCTTGCGCGCGACAGGCGCCGCCGCACGCGCCCCGAACCCGGCGTTCTCCACCAGCACGGCGAGCGCGATCCGCGGGTTTTCCGCCGGCGCGAATGCGATGAAGAGCGCGTGGTCGCGCAAATGTTCGAGAACCGTCGCCTCGGAGTATTTTTCGTTCTTGCTGAGCGCGACGACCTGCGCGGTGCCCGTCTTGCCGGCGCTCTCGTAGCCTGCGCCCGCGAAGGCGCGCGCCCCCGTACCTTCCTTGTTGACTCCGACCATGGCGTGCTTGACCACCTCGAGATTCCGGGTCTTGAGCGGAATGGTCCTGGAGGCCTCAGGCTGCACGTGGGCGCGCTCGCCCGTGATCGGGTTCTCGATATAGTCGACGAGATGCGGGCGGAACATGACGCCGTCGTTGGCGAGCGTCGCAACAGCCTGCGCGAGCTGCAGAGGGGTGTAGGAGTTATAGCCCTGCCCGATGCCCACGCTGATGGTCTCGCCCGGGAACCACCGCTGCTGCGCCGGATTCTTGAAGCGCTTGGTCTTCCATTCCGGAGAGGGCAGCACGCCCACGAACTCGCCTTCGATATCGATTCCGGTGCGGCTTCCGAACCCGAACTGGCCGATGAAGCGCGCGATATTGTCGATGCCGAGGTCGTTGGCGAGCATGTAGTAGTAGGTGTCGCAGGACACGACGATCGACCTGTACATGTCCACCACGCCGTGGCCGCCCGCCGTGGCGTCGCGGAATCGATTGTTTCCGAATACGAAGTAGCCCGGGTCGAAGATCGTCTGCGAAGGCGTCCGTGTGCCCAGCTCGAGCGCGGCGAGCGCCATGTAGGGCTTGAACGTCGACCCCGGCGGGTAAAGTCCGGTGAGCGCGCGGTTGTTGAGCGGCTTGTCCGGGGAATTGTTGAGCGCGTCCCAGCTTGCCGGGTCGATGCCGTCGATGAAGAGGTTCGGGTCGTAGCCGGGCTTGGATACGAAGGCGAGCACTCCCCCTGTGGTGGGCTCGATCGCGACGAGCGCTCCGCGGTTTTCGCCGAAGGCGCGTTCGGCGGCTTCCTGCAGGCGAATGTCGAGGGTGAGCGCCAGGTTGTTTCCGGGCACGGGCGCGGTGCGCGGTGCGAGCTTTTGCACGTTCTTTCCGGGCACGATGCGTCCGCCCGCGTCGGTCTCCACCTGCTCGAACCCCGTGGTGCCGTGCAACGCGCGCTCGTAGCGCTGCTCCAGGCCCGTTTTCCCGATGTGGTCGGCGCCTTTGTAGTTGCCCGACTGGTCGCTCTCTTCTATGCGCTCCAGGTCACGGTCGTCGATGCGGCTGATGTAGCCCACCACGTGCGAAGCGACCTCTCCGAGGGGATACTGGCGGAAAGGTCTGCCCCGGATGTCCACTCCGGGGAAGCGGTAGCGGTTGACCGCGAGCTTGGCGACTTCCTCGTCCGTGAGGCGAGTTCGAATCGGCAGGGTGTCGCGTCCTTTGCTTTCGTCTCTCAGGCGCTGGAAGCGCCGGCGGTCCTTCGGCTGGATGTCGACGATGGCCGCGAGCGCGTCGATCGTGCCTTCGAGATCCGCGATCTTGCTGAACGTGAGCTCCAGCGTATAGGCGGAGTAGTTGCGGGCGAGCACCACGCCGTTGCGGTCGAGGATGAGCCCCCGGTTGGGTTGAATCGGCACGATCGAAATGCGGTTGTCCTCGGCCTTGGTGTCGTAGTACTGGTGCTGGATGACCTGCAGGTAGAAAAAACGCCCGAACAGAATCGCGAACGCGGCGAGCACGATGACTCCGGCGACTCCCAGGCGCAGCTGGAAGTAATACAGATCCCGCTTGGTGTCTCGGATCTCGGCGAGACGCATGAGTCCTTCAGATCGGCCGGTTCTCGTCCACGCTCTCGGGCCTGCGTTGCGGCAGGAGAAGCAGGAAACTCGCGGCAGGCCACAGCGCCGCGGCAATGAAGGTCCCCGCGAAATACGTCAATCCCGGGAACACCCCGCCCGCGACAAGCCGCACGGCGAGCATCAGCATCTGGGTTGCGAGCAGCAACACCAGCACGTGCGCGGCCTGCCGCCACGGCGAGAACCACAGAATGCGCCGGTGCAGGCTGACCGCGGCGAAGGCGAGAAAAGCGTAAGCGAAGGCATGCTGACCGAGGAGCGCGCCGTTGCCCGCGTCCATCACGAGCCCCAGGAACCACGCGATGCCGATCCCCATCCTGCGAGGCTGGTGCACGCACCAGAAGGTGAGCACGAGCGCGACCATGTCCGGCAGCCCGATGAGGTCCCGCCACGGCAGCAGGTTGAACAGCAAGGCGAGCACGAGGGTGAGCGCCATATAGCCCACCTTCACGGGCAACAGGATGCGCTGCGGCTGTTCGTAGAAGGACACTAGCTTTCCCTCGCGCTCATTCGCGGTTTCTGGAGCGCTTCTGTTTGGGGAGCTTGCCCGCCGCGGATTCCGTTTCGACGGGGACGGCCGGGAGGTTCAGCTCCTGGGACAGCACCAGCACCTGCCGGTTCTGGTCGGTGCCCGCGGTGGGCACGCAGGTGATCTTGGCGAAAGAGTAGGCGGCGTCCTGCTCGATGCGCGACACCTTGGCCACCGGAAGGCCCGGCGGATAAGTGCCGTCGATGCCTGAGGTCACGAGGACGTCATCTGCCAGCACGTCCGCGTTCGTCGCCATGTAGGTCAGCTCGAGCGTACCTCTGTTCCCGCCGCCGTAGACGATGGCGCGCAGGCCGTTCCTCACGACCTGTACGGGAGTCCTCTGCTCCTTGTCCGTGATCAGGGTCACCTCGGAGAGCAGCGGATAGACGCGCGTCACCTGTCCGACGACGCCGAGGTCGTCGATGACCGCCTGTCCCGGCTGGATGCCGTGCTGGCGCCCCTTGTCGATGATCACCTTGCGCGAGAAAGGATCGCGCCCCTGATACAGGATCTCCGCCAGTGTGGACTCACGCGGCAGGCGCTCGCGTGCCTCGAGCAAGCGCCTCAGCTGCGCGTTTTCGGAGCGCAGCGCCTGGACCGTCAACAACTCGTTCGCCGCCTGCAGCTGCTTTGCCTTGAGCTGCTCGTTCTCCTGCTTGAGTGACACCTGTGTCGTGAAGAATCCGGCGGCGGCGCCGAACAGTTCCCCCGGTGCGAGCGCAACGCGCTGCAGCGGATAGGCGAGCAAGGCGACAGCCTGGCGCAGGGACTCGGCATATCGGAAACGCGCGTCCAGCACCATCAGGAGAACCGCGAGGCACACGAAAAAACCCAGGCGGACGAGCGGCGCGGGACCGCGGCTGAAAAACGGCGGCGGCTGGTAATCCATGGGTCTAGCGGCTCGGGGGGCCTGGGCGACGCAAACCCGTTACGAACACCGCGTGCAACACTCGCTTTTCCCCAGTCTCGGGCCTCGAGTTTCCGGCCGCTATTCGCTTGCGAATATGCTCCCCAGCTTGTCCATTCTTTCCAGCGCCTTGCCCGAGCCGTGCACGACGCAGGTGAGCGGATCATCGGCGACGATCACGGGCAGCCCCGTTTCTTCCATGAGGAGGCGATCGAGGTCGCGCAGTAGCGCCCCGCCGCCGGTGAGCACCATTCCCTTTTCGGCGATGTCGGCGCCCAGCTCGGGCGGGGTCTGCTCCAGCGCCGACTTCACCGCACCCACGATCTGGTTGAGCGGTTCAGTGAGCGCTTCCAGGATCTCGTTCGAGGAAATGGTGAAGCTTCTCGGAATCCCCTCCGCGAGATTGCGCCCCTTCACTTCCATCTCGCGCACTTCGCTGCCCGGGAAGGCGGAGCCAATCTCCTTCTTGATCATCTCCGCGGTGGTCTCGCCGATCAGCATGCCGTAGTTGCGGCGGATGTAATTGATGATCGCTTCGTCGAACTTGTCGCCGCCGACGCGCACGCTGCCCTTCCACACCATGCCGCCCAGGCTGATCACGCCCACCTCGGTGGTGCCGCCCCCGATGTCGACCACCATGTTTCCCGACGGCTCGGTGACCGGCAGGCCCGCCCCGATGGCCGCCGCCATGGGCTCCTCGATGAGGAAGACCTCGCGCGC
>Ga0184608_10000137_pt1:10000-12500 | contig 16884 bp, 8 predicted proteins | sample PLM1_30_coex_FD_133010 | JGI IMG/M metagenome (GOLD analysis project Ga0184608, IMG submission 133010) | Groundwater sediment microbial communities from an aquifer in East River, Colorado, USA - PLM1_30_coex | ecosystem: Environmental > Terrestrial > Soil > Riparian zone | place...
ATTGCCTAGTTAAAATGTATGATCCCTTTTTGAATGGGATGTATCGTGGAAAAATGAAGAAATTTTTTTCTTCTTCAATCATAAATGAAACTTCGATAGAAAATTGCACAGAAACAGCTGAACTAAATAAAATTCATGATATCCTTCTTCCCTATCCTAATTCTCCAGAAAATGAACAGAAAATCGAAAGATCAGAAAAACAAAAACTAAAAATTGATTCAAATAATAGGTTAAAGTTTTCATTGAACGAAATGATAACTAACCCTAAACGTGAAAAAAAATATATTGGAATAAACGAAATAGGTAAAAAACCCCCTCGATGGTCATACAAATTAATCAACGAGTTGGAACAATATTTTATAAAACGACGAAAAGAACAAGGCATAATGCAAGGGTTGGATCACCAGCTTCGAACAAGAAGATTTAAACATATAGCTTTTTTAACTCGTTCCGGACGAAGTTTTAAGAAGTCTCATTTCAAGAATTATAATCTTTATAGAAAATTTAATAGAGATTCGGGTTTTATAAGTTATTTGGAAGAACCAGATTTTCGTCGAGCCGTAATCAAAGACTCTATGCGTGTTCAAAGGCGTAAAATGGTTATTTGGGGACCGTCTCAAGGAAATCCCCATTCCCCGCTTTTTTTGGAAAAAATGGAAGATTTTCCTTTTCCTATATCCGACCTAATGAAACTTTTTTTTAATATTAGAGATTGGTTGGGTAAAAAGTCAGAATTCGATATTTTAGATCAACAATTCCAAATAAAAAAAAACACCCAGGAGGACGTAATAGAATTCTGGGAGAACATTCCATATGCACAAAAATCAAGAAGTGTTCTGTTACTAGCTCAATCAATTTTTAGAAGATATATTAAATTACCCTTATTGATAATAGCTAAGAATATTGGCCGTATTTTATTACGACAATCTCCGGAATGGTACGAGGATTTCCAAGATTGGAATAGAGAAATTTATCTAAAGTGCAGCTATAATGGTCTTCAATTCTCCAAAACAGAATTTCCTAAAAATTGGTTAATAGAAGGTTTTCAGATAAAAATCCTATATCCTTTTCGTTTGAAACCTTGGCACAGATCTAAGCTACGACTCTCTGATAGAGATCGAAAGCAACAAGATGATTTTGATTCTTGTTTTTTAACAGTTTTGGGAATGGAAACAGAATATCCTTTTGGTCCTCCGCGAAAAACACCTTCCTTTTTTGAACCCATTTTTAAAGATATAGACTATAAAGTCGAAATCAGAAAATTCAATTTTAGTGTTCGAAGAGCTTTAAAAAAAATAAAAAAAAAAGAAGCAAAAGCATTTTTGTTTGTAAAACAAATACTAAAAGAACTTTTAAAAGGAAAGAAAATTCCATTATTTATATCGAGAGAAATATATGAATCAAATGAAACTAAAATAGAAAGGGATTCTATAATCAGCAATCAGATAATTCATGAATCACTTAGTCAAAATCGATCTACAGGTTTAACAAATTATTCACAGACAGAAGAAGAAATGAAACATAGAATTGATAGAAGAAACACAATCAGAAATCAAATTCAAATAGAAATAATGAAAAAAAAGAAAAAAAAAGTAACGCCGGAAAAAAAAAAAAAAAAAAAGAATAATGGAGAATCACCCCCAAAAATTGGGAAAATATTAAAAAGAAATAATATTGACTTAATAGTTAAATTTTTCATTGAAAAAATATACATAGATATCTTTCTATGTATCATTAATATGCGCAGAATCGCTCTACAACTTTTTATGGAATCAACAAAAAAAATTCTTGAGAAATACATTGACAATAACGAAACAAATCAAGAAAAGATTAATAAAACAAAACAAAATAAAATTGACTTTATTTCGACTATGACTATAAAAAAGGCTTTTGATAATCTTAGAAATAGTAAGCGGAAGTTGCATATTTTTTTTGATTTATCTTACTTGTCACAAAAATATGTATTTTTAAAATTATCACAAACCCAGGTTATTAACTTCAATAAGTTAAGATCTATTCTTCAGTATAATGGACCGTCTTTTTTTCTTAAGAATGAAATAAAGTATTTTTTTGGAAGACAAGGAATATTTGATTCCGAAATAAGACATAAGAAACTTGCAAATTATGGAATGAATCCATGGAAAAACTGGTTAAGAGGTCATTATCAATACGATTTATCTCAGATTACATGGTCTAGATTAGTCCCCCAAAAATGGCGAAATGGAAAAAATCAAAGCCAGCCGTCTCAAAATAAGGGTCTAAATAAATGGTATTCCTATGAAAAAGACCAATTATTTGATTACAAAAAAAAACAAAATTCGAAAGTCTATTTATTACCAAATAAAGAAGAGAATTTTCAAAAAAACTATAGATATGATCGTTTATCATATAAATCTATTCATTTTGAAACTAAGAAGAAGTCCTATATTTATAGATCATCATTAGAAACAAATAAGAAGCAAGAAAATTCCACCAGAAATAAAGAAAAAATTGTTAACAT
>Ga0184608_10000138_pt1 | contig 16860 bp, 17 predicted proteins | sample PLM1_30_coex_FD_133010 | JGI IMG/M metagenome (GOLD analysis project Ga0184608, IMG submission 133010) | Groundwater sediment microbial communities from an aquifer in East River, Colorado, USA - PLM1_30_coex | ecosystem: Environmental > Terrestrial > Soil > Riparian zone | place: USA: East...
GAACGTTACGGCACGCAGACGCTCGACGAGATCATGGGCGAGGTCGACGAACGCGGTGGGCGGCTCGGGCACGAGGTCACCTGGCGTCAGTCCGACCACGAGGGGGACCTGATCGGGTGGTTGAACGGCTCATCGGCGGAGGGGTTCGGGGCCGTCGTCGTCAATCCCGGCGCCCTCTCGCACACCTCGTACGCGCTGCGGGACGCCGTCGAGGGGTGCGGCGTGCCCGTCGTCGAGGTCCACATGACGAACATCTACGCGCGCGAGGAGTTCCGGCGGCACTCGGTGATCTCTCCGGTGTGCCGGGCGACGATCGCCGGAGCGGGCGCGGGCGGCTACCACGTCGCGCTGGAGGCGCTCCCGTGGATCACGGGCTGAGGCGTGCGCGCCTGGCCGAACGCCTCGTCGAGCTCGAGCTCGAGGCGCTGATCGTTACCCGCCTGCCGAACGTCCGCTACCTCACCGGCTTCACCGGCTCGAACGCGCAGGTCGTGGTCGCGGGAGACGGATCCGCCGTCTTCCTGACCGACGGCCGGTACGGCGCGCAGTCCGGCCACGAGGTGTCCGACCTACCGCGGACCGTGTACCGCGAGGGCTATCCGCGTCCGCTCGTGGATGCGTGCCGGACGCTGGGCGTCTCACGAGCGGGGTTCGAGCGCCGGGCGCTCACGTACGAGGGCTGGGAGCAGCTGACGGAGCTCGCCGGCGACCTCGAGCTCGCGCCCGTCGGACCGGAGGTCGAGCGGCTGCGCCGGACGAAGGACCCCGAGGAGATCGCGCTGATCGGGCGTGCCCAGGGGTTCGCCGATCTCGCGTTCGAGACGGTCGTCCTGGACGGCGGTCTCCGTGAAGGCGTGACCGAACGCCACCTCGCCCTCGAGCTCGAGAACGCGATGATCCGAGCCGGCGCCGAGGATCGCGCGTTCGACTCGATCGTCGCCTTCGCCGACCACGCCGCCGAACCGCACCACCACCTGACGGACCGCCGGGTCTCGCGAGGCGACGTCGTCAAGCTGGATTTCGGGGCACTCTCCGGCGGCTACCACTCCGATATCACGCGCACCGTGGCGTTCGGCGAGCCCGACCCGCGGATGCGCGAGATCCGGGACGTCGTGGCCGCCGCGCAGCGGGCGGGCATCGAGGCCGTGCGTCCCGGTGCCTCGTCCGTCGAGGTGGACGCGGCGGCCCGATCGGTGATCGCGGACGCGGGGCACGGCGACGCGTTCCCCCACGGCCTCGGTCACGGCGTCGGTCTCGAGATCCACGAGGCACCCTTCCTGCGATGGGACGTAGGTGAGGAGCTGGTCGAGGGGATGGTCGTCACGATCGAGCCCGGCGTGTACATTCCCGGGCTCGGAGGCGTCCGGATCGAGGACATGGTCGAGGTGACCGCCGACGGACGCCGCGAGATCCCGCGTTCTACCAAGGAGCTGATGGTGCTGTGAGCGTCTCCACCAACGACCTGAAGAACGGGATGACGCTCGAGCTCGACGGCACGCTCTTCCACGTGGTCGAGTTCCAGCACGTGAAACCGGGCAAGGGCGGGGCGTTCGTCAGGACGAAGCTGCGCAACGTCAAGACGGGTTCGGTGGTCGAGCGCACGTTCAACGCCGGCGTGAAGGTGGGCCTCGCGATCGTCGAGCGCAGGGACATGCAGTTCCTGTATCGAGACGGGGAGTCCCTCACGTTCATGGACATGTCGTCCTACGAACAGATCCCGGTGCCTGCCGAGCTCGTCGGGGACGGCGCGAGCTGGCTCTCGGAGGGTGCGACCGCGCAGGTCGCGATGCACCAGGGGACCCCGATCGGGGTCGAGCTCCCCCCGTCCGTCACGCTCGCGATCACGAAGACCCAGCCCGCCGTCAAGGGCGACACCAAGACCAACGCGATGAAGCCCGCCGTCCTCGAGACCGGTGCCGAGATCCAGGTGCCGATGTTCGTCGAGGAGGGGGAGCGCGTGAAGGTCGACACGCGGTCGGGCTCCTACATGGAACGGGTCAAGTGACTGCTTGAGCTCGCGCAGGCAGGAGCGGCGCCTCGCGATCGAGATCCTGTTCCAGGCCGACGTGACCGGCACCGATGGGCGTTCGGCGCTCGCCGGCTGGATCGAGTCCGGTCGTCGGGTGCCGCCGTTCGCCCGCGAGCTCGTCGAGGGCGTGACCGATCACCTGACGGAGCTCGACGCGACGATCGGGGCTCACTCGGAGGGGTGGACGGTCGAGCGGATGGCGTCGGTCGACCGAACGGTCCTGCGCGCCGCATCCTACGAGCTGATGTTCGACCGGGCGGTTCCGGTTGGCGTCGCGATCGACGAGGCCGTGCGGGCCGCCAAGGACCTGTCGACGGACGACTCGGGGCGATTCGTCAACGGTGTGCTCGGCAAGATCGCCGAGGGACTTCCCCCGGACGCGAGGGACGTCGTTCCGGAGGAGGCCTGAGTCCCGCGTACGGGAGGCAGGCAGTTATTCGGACGTCGGCGACTTGCCCTCGGAGCGCTGCTCGGTCTCGTCCGAGGTGCCGGCCTGTTCGGAGTCCGAGGCGCCCTCGGACATCCCCTTCTTGAACTCGCTCGAGGACTTGCCCAGCGAACGGGCGAGATCGGGAAGCTTCCTCGCTCCGAAGAGGAAGACGATCAAGGCCACGATGCCGACGATCACCCACTCGTTCATCAGGACTCCCGCTCTTCGACGTCGGCCACAGTGTACGCCCGAGGGACACCCTGCGAGGCCGGCCGAGAGGCCGTGCTATCCTCGGGCCGAACTTCCCCCTTTAAGTCCGGTCCCGAGAGGCCGGGAAGGGAGCCGAAGACGGTGCTGCGCGAACACGACGCCCTTCCGCACGAGCGGCCGGGCGTTTCCTTCTTCATGGGCCCTCGCTGATGACGGCCTCGCGGCTGATGGACGGGGCCGAGGTCCGCCGAGCGGTCACCCGCATCGCGCACGAGATCATCGAGCGCAACAAGGGCGCCGAGGCCGTGGTCCTGGTCGGGATCGCCGCCCGGGGCGACGACCTGGCCAAGCGCCTGTCGGCCGAGATCGGCCGGATCGAGGGCCGTGCCGTCCCCGTCGGCGCCCTCGACATCACGTTCTACCGGGACGACATCGGGATCCGGGCCGAGGCGCCCGAGGTCCACGAGACCCGGATCGACTTCGACGTCAACGGGCAGACGGTCGTGCTCGTCGACGACGTGCTGTTCACGGGTCGGACGATCCGTTCGGCGCTCGACGCCCTCGTCGACTTCGGCCGACCGACCGCGATCCAGCTCGCGGTGCTCGTGGACCGCGGCCACCGCGAGCTGCCGATCCGAGCGGACTTCGTGGGCAAGAACGTTCCGACGCGCAAGGACGAGGACGTCCGCGTGACGCTCCGAGAGGTGGACGGCGAGGACGCCGTGCTCGTCGAGGATCCGGTGGCGAGCGGCCCCATGACGAGGGGCCGGTGACGAGAGGGCCGGTGACGAGACGGATGGAGAGCGTATGAACGGACACCTGCTGTCGATCCACGACGTGAGCGCCGACGACGTCGTTCGGATCCTGGACACGGCGGAGTCCTTCCGCGAGGTCGGCACGAGGGTCATCAAGAAAGTGCCGGCGCTCCGGGGCCGAACCGTGGTGAACCTCTTCTACGAGAACTCGACACGGACGCGGATCAGCTTCGAGCTCGCCGCCAAGAGGCTGTCCGCCGACGTGATCAACTTCTCGACGAGCGGGTCGAGCGTCTCGAAGGGCGAGAGCCTGAAGGACACGGCCCTGACGCTCCAGGCGATGGGCGCCGACGCGATCGTGATCCGCCACTCGTCGAGCGGCGCGCCGCTCACGCTTACGCGGTGGGTGAAGGGCAGCGTGCTGAACGCGGGCGACGGGACCCACGAGCACCCGACGCAGGCGCTGCTCGACCTGTACACGATGCGCGACCGGCTGGGACGGATCGAGGGGCTCCGCGTCGGCATCGTCGGCGACGTGATGCATTCGCGGGTCGCGCGGTCGCTCTCGTTCGCGCTCGTCAAGATGGGTGCGGAGACCACGCTCGTCGGCCCGCCGACCCTGATCCCTCCGGACGCACCGGCGTGGGGCGTGCACGTGAGCCACGAGATCGACGCGGTGCTCCCCAAGCTCGACGTCTGTTACATGCTCAGGGTGCAAAGGGAGCGCCAACGCCAGCAGTTCTTCCCCAGCGTCCGCGAGTACGCGCGCCTGTTCGGCCTGTCGCGCGAGCGAGCCGGGTTGCTGCCAGACGGCGCGCTCGTGATGCACCCGGGCCCGATGAACCGGGGGATCGAGATCGACTCGGACGTCGCCGACCTGCCCCGAGCGGTGATCGAGGAGCAGGTCACCAACGGGATCGCGATCCGCATGTCGCTCCTGTATCTGTTGCTGGGGGGTTCGGGTCCCGAGCCCGTCACGGTCCGGCTGCAGGAGGAGGTGGCGTCCAGTGCCTGAACCCGTCCTGTTCAAGGGCGCTCGAGTGGTCGATCCCGCCTCGGGGCGGGACGAGATCGGCGACGTGCTGGTCGACGGGGGCGTCATCGCGGCGCCCCGGGCCTCGAGCGGAACCGTGCTCGACTGCGAGGGACTGGTTCTCGCCCCGGGGCTCGTCGACCTCCACACCCATCTGCGCCAGCCGGGGCGCGAGGATAAGGAGACGGTCGAGACGGGGTGCCGTTCGGCGGCGCTCGGAGGCTTCACGGCGGTCACTCCGATGGCGAACACGGATCCGGTGGCCGACAACGCCGCCGTGATCCACGAGGTGCTCGACCTGGCCCGCGCGGCCGGCATCTGCGAGGTCTTCCCGGTGGGAGCGATCACGCGGGGGCTCGAGGGCGAGTGGATGGCCGAGCTCGGCGAGATGTTCGACGCGGGCGTTCGCGTGTTCAGCGACGACGGGCGCTGTGTGCCGAACGCGCGCGTGCTCCGGAACGCGCTCACGTACGTGAGCGCGTTCGAGGGCGCGGTGATCGCGGAGCACTGCGAGGACGCCTCGCTCGCCGAAGGCGGACAGATGCACGAGGGGTCCGTCTCCTCCTCACTCGGGCTCGCGGGTCAACCCCGAGAAGCCGAGGAGGTGGTGGTCGCCCGAGACCTCGCCGTCGCGAAGCTGACGGGCGGCAGGCTGCACCTGTGTCATCTGTCCTCGATGGGCTCGGTCGAGATGGTCCGTCGGGCCAAGGCCGAGGGGCTGCGGGTGACCGCGGAAGTGACACCGCACCACCTCGTGTTCGGCGAGGAGGACCTCGTCACCTACGACACCAACATGAAGATGAACCCGCCGCTGCGCTCCGACGGGGATCGGAGCGCGCTCCGTGCCGCGCTCGCGGACGGGACGATCGACGTCGTCGCGACCGACCACGCGCCCCACGCCGTCGAGGAGAAGGAGGCCGAGTTCGACCAGGCTCTCTTCGGAACGATCGGGCTCGAAACCGCGCTCGCGGCGGTGCTCACGCACCTCGTGGAACCGGGCGAGCTCTCCCTGTCGCGCGCGATCGAGGCGATGTCGACCACGCCCTCGCGGATCCTCGGTGCCCACGACCACGGCGGGCCGATCGCGCCGGGCCGGCCGGCCAACCTGGTCGCGATCGACCCGACCGCCGGATGGACCGTCGAGCCACCGTTCGCCTCGAAGAGCCGGAACTCGGCGTTCCTCGGGCGCGTGCTGCGCGGCAAGGTCGTGCACACGATGCTCCGAGGCGTGCTCGTCGTGGCCGACGGGAAGGCGCAGCGGTGAGGGGAGGGCCGCCCGCGCTCCTGGTGCTGGAGGACGGCAGCGCCTTCCGCGGTACGGCGTTCGGCGCGACGGGGGAGGGCTTCGGCGAAGCGGTCTTCAACACGGCGATGTCCGGGTACAGGGAGGTGCTCACGGATCCCTCGTACGCCGGGCAGGTGGTGGCGATGACCGCTCCGGAGCAGGGCAACTACGGAACGAACGCGCAGGACGCGGAGTCGGGCCGCGTCCACGTGTCGGGGTTCGTGGTCCGCGAAGCAGCCCGGCGGGCCTCGAGCTGGCGAGCCACGGGCTCGCTCGCCGACGAGCTGGCGCGCGCCGGCGTCGTCGGCCTCGAGGGCGTCGACACCCGTCGGTTGACCTTGCGCCTGCGCGATCGCGGCGCGATGCGGTGCGGCCTGTCGACCGTCGACCTGGACGCGGGCTCCCTCGTCGAACGCGTCCGGTCCCATCCCGCGATGGAGGGCGCCGACCTCGCGAAGGACGTGAGCGCCCTCGAGCCGTATCCGGCGAGCGACCTCGTCGGACCGGCGACGCCCGAGCTCGGGACCATCTACCGGGTCGCCGCGTACGATTTCGGGCTGAAGCGGAACATCCTGCGCCGGTTCGCGGCCACCGGGATCGAGGCGACCGTCGTCCCGGCGACCACCCCGGCCGCCGAGGTGCGTTCGGGCGGCTTCGACGGCGTGTTCCTGTCGAACGGTCCCGGCGATCCGGCCGCAACGGCTTACGGGATCGCCGCGTGCCGCGACCTCGTCGGCACGCTGCCTGTGTTCGGCATCTGCCTGGGGCACCAGCTCCTCGGGCTCGCGCTCGGAGGGCGGACCTACAAGCTTCCGTTCGGCCATCGGGGCGCGAACCAACCCGTGAAGGACCTGCGGACCGGCCGGGTCGAGGTCACGAGCCACAACCACGGGTTCGCGGTCGATCCCAGCGGCTGGCCGAGCGACGCGAACGTCGCCGAGACCGCCTTCGGGCGAGCCGCGCTCAGCCACTGGAACCTGAATGACGGGACCCTCGAGGGGCTCCGGTGCCTCGACGTGCCGGCGATCTCCGTCCAGTACCACCCGGAGGCGGCGCCCGGCCCTCACGACGCGCGCTACCTGTTCGACGAGTTCCGAGCCCTGATGGCGGCGGCCTGATGCCGAGGCGAACGGACATCGAGCGCATCCTGGTGATCGGATCGGGTCCGATCGTGATCGGGCAGGCGTGCGAGTTCGACTACTCGGGGACCCAGGCGTGCAAGGTGCTCCGCCGCGAGGGGTTCCACGTGTCGCTGGTGAACTCGAACCCCGCGACGATCATGACCGATCCCGAGTTCGCGGACCGAACCTACGTGGAGCCGCTGACCCCCGAGTCCGTCGTGCAGGTGATCGAGCGGGAGCGCCCCGACGTGGTCCTGCCGACGCTCGGCGGCCAGACGGCGCTGAACGTCGCGGTGGCGATCGCCGAGACCGGCGACCTCGAACGCCTGGGCGTCGGGCTGATCGGCGCAGGCCTCGACGCGATCCATCGCGCCGAGGACCGGAGCGGCTTCAAGGAGACGATGGCCCGGGCCGGGCTCGAGACTCCTCGCGCGGGGACCGCCCGCTCGCTCGACCGCGCGTTGGCCCTCGGTGACGAGATCGGGTACCCGCTGATCGTCCGGCCCTCGTTCACGCTCGGCGGCGGGGGGAGCGGTTTCGCTCGCGACCGGGCCGAGCTCGAGCGCGTCGCCGCCCGCAGCCTCGCGATGAGCCCGGTGACGGAGATCCTCGTGGAGGAGTCGGTCGCCGGATGGAAGGAGTTCGAGCTCGAGGTCATGCGCGACGGCGCGGACAACGCCGTCGTGATCTGCTCGATCGAGAACGTCGATCCTATGGGCGTCCACACGGGCGACTCGATCACGGTCTCGCCGGCGATGACGCTCTCCGACCGGGAGTACCAACGCATGCGTGATGGGGCACTCGCCTGTATCCGGGCGATCGGCGTCGAGACCGGCGGGTCGAACATCCAGTTCGCGGTGGAGCCCCGCAGCGGCCGCCAGGTCCTGATCGAGATGAACCCGCGCGTCTCACGTTCGTCGGCCCTGGCGTCGAAGGCGACCGGTTTCCCGATCGCCAAGATCGCCGCGCTCCTCGCGGTCGGCTACACGCTCGACGAGATCCCGAACGACATCACGGGCGTTACGCTCGCGGCGTTCGAGCCCACGCTCGACTACGTCGTGGTCAAGGTGCCCCGGTTCGCGTTCGAGAAGTTCCCCGAAGCCGACCCGGTCCTGTCCTCGACGATGAAGTCGGTCGGCGAGGTGATGGCGATCGGTCGCACCTTCAAGGAGGCGCTCGGCAAGGCCTGGCGCTCGCTCGAACGCCCCGACGCCGACCTCGGGGGTGTGGCCGGCGCCGGCTCGCTCGAGGCGCTCGCCGTGCCGAGCGAGCACCGACTGCATCTGGTCGAGTCGGCGCTGCGCGCCGGGCGGTCGGTGGACGAGGTCGCGGCGGCGAGCGCGATCGATCCGTGGTTCGTCGATCAGATCGCGCAGGTGGCCGAGGAGGTCGATGCCCTGGACGGCCGCGAGCTCGACGCCGTGGGTCGCGCGGACCTGGAGCGCGCCAAGCGGTTCGGCCTGTCCGACCGCCGTCTCGCGGTCCTGGCCTCCTCCGACGAAGCCGCGGTTCGGGCGCGCCGAACTGCGCTCGGCGTCCGCCCGGTCTACAAGACGGTCGACACCTGCGCCGGCGAGTTCCCGGCCCGCACCCCGTACCACTACTCCACGTACGAGGAGCAGGACGAGGTGCGCCCGGCCGAGCGGCCGCGTGTGGTGATCCTGGGAGCCGGTCCGAACCGGATCGGGCAGGGGATCGAGTTCGACTACGCCTGCGTCCATGCAGCCTTCGCGCTGGGGGACGCCGGGTACGAGGCCGTGATGATCAACTCCAACCCGGAGACCGTGTCGACGGACTACGACACGAGTGCCCGCCTGTACTTCGAACCGTTGTCGACGGAGGACGTGTTGGCGGTGTGCGAGACCGAGCGGCCCGTCGGCGTGATCTGCCAGTTCGGCGGCCAGACGCCGCTCCGGATGGCGCGCGACATCGAAGCGGCTGGCTTCCCGGTCCTGGGGACCCCTGCGGTCTCGATCGACCTCGCCGAGGACCGTGGGAAGTTCGCCGAGCTGCTCCACGAGCTCGGCATCCCCGCGCCCGAGCACGGCGAGGCCCACGACCTCGACGAGGCGCGCGTGGTCGCTGCACGGATCGGCTACCCGGTCGTGGTGCGGCCCTCGTACGTGCTCGGCGGACGAGCGATGGAGATCGTGTACGGGGAGGACGAGCTCGAGCGGTTCGTCGCGAGCGCCGCCGCCGCCGGGCCGGACCACCCGGTGCTGATCGACCGGTTCCTCGAGGGCGCCATCGAGATCGACGTCGACGCCGTGTGCGACGGCACCGACGTGTTCGTCGGGGCGGTGATGGAGCACATCGAGGAGGCGGGGATCCACTCCGGCGACTCCTCGTGCCAGATCCCCCCGGCGACGCTGTCGGACGAGGAGCTGGACGAGGTCGAACGCATCACGCGAAGCCTGGCCCTCCGGTTGAACGTGCGTGGGCTCATCAACCTGCAGCTCGCCAGCAAGGACGAGCGGATCTGGGTGCTTGAGGCGAACCCGCGCGCGTCGCGTACCGTCCCGTTCGTGTCCAAGGTCACGGGGGTTCCGCTCGCGAAGGTCGCGACATCGGCGCTGCTCGGCAGGACGCTCGCCGAGATGCGCGACGAGGGGTCCGTGCCGGCCGAGCATCGTCATTACCTACACCTTCCCTACTCGGCGGTGAAGGCGGCCGTGCTCCCGTTCGGGCGGTTCCCGGGCGTGGACACCCTGCTCGGTCCCGAGATGCGTTCGACGGGTGAGGTGATGGGCATCGACGTCGACCCCGGTCGGGCCCTCGCCAAGGCCCTAGTCGCGAGCGGCGCCGCGCTCCCGCGAGAGGGAACGATCTTCGTCTCGGTCGCGAACCGGGATAAGCGGTCGATCCTGTATCCGGCCAAACGCCTCGCGGACCTCGGGTTCCGGCTGCTCGCGACCCGGGGGACGGCCGCGGTCCTCGAGCGCGCCGGGACCCCGGTCTCCAGGGTGTCGAAGGTGTCCGAGGGAGGCCGTTCGGTGGTCGACCTGATCCGCGATGCGGAGGTGGACCTCGTGGTGAACACGCCGTTCGGGCGTGGTCCGCGGACCGACGGCTCGCTGATCCGCGCCGCGGCCGCGCAGGCGGGCATCCCGTGCATCACGACCCTGGCCGCCGTGCTCGCGGCGCTCCGCGGCATCGAGGCCGTCCGCGCTGGGGGCGGTCGGCCCCGATCCCTCCAGGAGTTCCACGAGGCGGGGCGAGCGGCGGTCGCGGTGCAGGCCAGGTTGACGTTCGGCGACGACCACGCCGAGGTGGCGTCGTGAGACGCGTCCGCGCAGAGGTCCTGAACGCCAAACGCGTCGGCGCCTATCACTCGATCACGATCGTCGCGCCCGAGGTGGCCGATCGGGTCCGCCCCGGCCAGTTCGTCTCGGTTGCGATGCCCGAGGGGCGCACGTTCCTGCTTCGGCGTCACTTCTCGATCCACCAGGCATCGCGCCGCGGAGGGTGGGCCGGGACGCTCGAGTTCGTGTTCGATCCGACGGGGCCGGGCTCGAGCTGGCTCGCCGAGGTCAAGGCGCACCAGTTCCTCGACGTGATCGGGCCGCTCGGCAAGGCGTTCGCCTACCCGGCCAAGCTGACGACGTGTCTCCTCGTCGCCGAGGGACACGGTTCGGCCCCGATGTACTTCCTCGGCCAGGAGCTTCGGGCTCGCGGCAAGCGGGTCGACATGCTGGTCGGTGCGGAGACGCAAGAGCTGGTGTTCAAACCCATCGAAGGCAAGCGCCTCGCGCAGACGATCGTGATCACGACCGAGGACGGGAGCCTCGGTGAGACCGGCAGCGTCATCGACGTGCTCTCTCAGGTTGTCGAGTCCACGGGGGCGGAGGTGATCTATGCCGCGACCGGCCGGCGGACGCTCCGGCGCATCTCTGAGTTCTGCGCGGAACGCCGGATCCCGTCGCAGGTCGCGGTGGAAGAAGAGATGGCGTGCGGGATCGGCCTCTGCTTCACCTGCACCGTGCCGGTGATCCGCAAGGACGGCTCGGGCTACGACAACCTGCGGGCCTGCATCGACGGGCCCGTGTTCAACCCCGCGCGGATCCTGTGGGACCGTTGGATGGGGGAGGAGCCGCGCATGGTCGCCACGCCGCCCGAGGGCTTCCCGGTGGTCAAGACGTGGCCGGGATGAGCTCCACGCCGCCCTCGGCCCGGGCCGCATGAGACCGAACCTCGCCGTCGACCTTCACGGCCTCCGCTTCCCCCAGCCCGTGCTCTCGGCGTCCGGCTGCCTCGCGACCGGCCACGACGTGCCGGCTCTCGTCGACCTGCAAAAGCTCGGTGGCGTCGTGACGCGGAGCCTGACGTTCGGACCGTCGAAGGGGTGGGCGACCCCGCGCTCGGCCGAGACGCCGTCCGGGCTCCTGACGGCCGTCGGGTTGCAGAACCCGGGCGCGCTCGCCTTCGTCGAGGAGGACCTGCCGAGGCTCGTCAAGGCGGGGGTCCCCGTCGTGGCCTCCGTCGCCGGGGCCAGCCTGGGCGAGTACGTCAACGTGGCGAGCACGGTGCATCTCAAGCCGGGCGTGGTCGCCCTCGAGGTCTGCGTCTCGTGCCCGGACGACGAGCGCGAGGGCGAGCCCTTCTACGCGCGTCCGGAGCGACTCACCGAGATCGTCGGGGCCGTCGCCCGCCTGTCGCGGGTGCCGGTGTTCGCGAAGCTCCCACCCCTGCTCCCCGGTCTCGTCGAGACCGCTCAGGCGTGCGTGCGGGCGGGCGCGTTCGGTCTCACGCTCATCGACGCGGTCCCGGCGCTGGCCGTCGACCCTCAGCGGCTGCGGACCCGAACGGCGACGCCCGTGGGCGGCCTCTCGGGTCCGGCGATCAAGCCGGTGGCCCTCGCCGCGGTCTACCAGGTGTCGCGTGCGCTCCCGGATGTGCCCGTGATGGGCGTCGGCGGCATCACGACCGGTGAGGACGCGGTCGAGTTCCTCCTCGCCGGTGCGTGGGCGGTCCAGGTGGGTACGGCGTTGCTGGTCGACCCGTCCGTCCACGTCGAGATCGCGCAGGGGATCATGCGATACCTCAAGGAGAAGGGGTTCGCTTCGCCCGACGAGCTGCGCGGTCGGGTGCGCGTTCGGGATGCGGAGAACGGCTCCGCGTGATCCCTCGCCCGGACAACCCCCTGATCGTGGCGCTCGACATCTCCGATCTCGACTCGGCCGAGGCGATGGCGGAGCGCCTGCACGGCGAGGCCGGTGTCCTCAAGGTCGGTCTCGAGCTCTTCGCGGCGGGCGGGCCCGAAGCGGTGACGCGACTGCGCGCGTTCGGACCCGTCTTCCTCGACGTCAAGCTTCACGACATCCCGAACACCGTCGAAGGGGCCGCCCGCAACTGCGCCCGCCTGGGGATCGCGATGATGACCGTGCACGCGCTCGGTGGCGAAGCGATGGTGAGGGCGGCGGTTCGAGGCGCGATCCGGGGCGCCGACGAAGCCGGCCACCCGATCCCCACGGTCCTCGCGGTGACCGTACTCTCGAGCCTCGCGGGCGAAGGCCTCGCCTCGCCGGCGTCGCTCGCCTTCGAAGCGGTGGCGGCGGGTGCGAGCGGCGTCGTGGTGTCGGGCGAAGACGTCGCACAGGTCCGCGAGGTGTTGGGAACGAACGCGTGTCTGGTCGTTCCGGGCATCCGACCCGCGGGCTCGAACGGTCACGACCAGGTCCGCATCCTCACACCCGAGGAGGCGGTCGAGCGCGGCGCCGATTACCTCGTCGTCGGCCGTCCGATCACCGAGTCATCGGACCCGGCGGGTGTCGCGCGCGCGATCGTGGCGACGGTTCGCTGACCACCGCGCCGTCGGAAACCCGCAGGTAGAGCGCACGAAGTCGCGTTGATGCCCTCGCGGGGCCGTGATTATACTCGCGGACTTCCGGCCCTCGAGTGAAGGAGCGCTCTCATGCCCCTACCCGTCCTGACGGATGAACAGCGCAAGCAGGCCCTGGAGAAGGCCGCCGTCGCTCGGAAGAAGCGTGCGGAGCTCAAGGGCCAGTTGAAGTCCGGCAAGCTCATGCTGAAGGACGTGCTGTCCCGACAGGGCGATGACACCGTGGGCAAGATGAAGGTCTCCACGGTCCTCGAGTCGCTCCCGGGTGTGGGGAAGGTTCGGGCGCAGAAGATCATGGAGCGACTGGACATCTCCGCCAGCCGACGGGTCCGGGGTCTCGGCGCGAAGCAGCGCGAGTCGCTCCTCGGCGAGTTCGCGAAGAAGTAGCCACCGCTGGCCGGCAGGCTGTTCGTCGTCGCCGGACCGTCCGGGGTCGGGAAGGGGACGGTCGTCCGCCTCGTTCGCGAACGGATCCCGTCGACCCACCTCTCGATCTCGGTGACCACGCGCGCGCCGCGTCCGGGCGAGCGCGACGGCGTCGACTACCGCTTCGTCTCCGATGAGGACTTCGAGCGGATGATCGCCTCGGGTGAGCTGCTCGAGTGGGAGGAGATCTTCGGCCACCGGTCGGGCACGCCGGCCGAGCCCGTACTCGAGGCGCTGGAGGCCGGCCTCGACGTGCTCCTCGAGCTCGACGTGACCGGCGCCCGGCACGTCCGGGACGTGATGCCCCAGGCGGTCCTGATCCTCCTCGAGCCGCCGACCCTGGAAGAGCTCGAGCGACGCCTGCGCTCCCGAGGCACCGAGACCGAGGAGCGGCTGGCTGCGCGCCTGTCCAAGGCCGACTGGGAGCTGGGCCAGCGGGACGCGTTCGACGAGGTGATCGTGAACGACGAGGCCGAGCGGGCCGCGGACCAGGTCGCTGCTATCATCGAGGCATCTCCGCAGGTAGGCGGCTCGTCCGAGGACCCGGACGCGGGCGATTAGCCGGTCGGGCGAACGCCCACCCAACGTCAGGGCCAAGAGACAGGGCTAAGAGACAGGGCCAAGAGATAGGGAAGGACCCGAACCCATGATCGAACCGAAGATCGACGACCTGCTCTCCCAGGTGGACTCGAAGTACACGCTCGTGACGCTCGCGGCCAAGCGTGCTCGCGAGATCAACTCCTACTACAACCAGCTGGGCGAAGGGCGCGCAGAGTTCGTACCGCCCCTCGTCGAGACGGGGCTGCGCAACAAGCCGCTGTCGATCGCGCTCGAGGAGATCGCCAAGGGCAAGATCAGCGCCGAGCGCCCGGAGGGCGTCGGCATCAAGTAGCCCAAGCGGCGCTCCCGAAACCGATCGGAGGGTCGAAGGAGGCGGGAACGTGACCACCGAGCGTTCGGTCCTGCAGGGTCGACGCGTCCTCCTCGGCGTCACGGGTGGCATCGCCGCGTACAAGGCCTGCATCCTCGTCCGGCTCCTCCGCCTGCACGGCGCGTCCGTCCGGGTCGTGATGACGCGATCGGCCGAACGGTTCGTGGGCCCGGCCACGTTCGCGGCGCTCTCGGACCACCGCGTGTACACCGACCTGTGGGAGGAGCCCGGGGTCGTGCTGCACGTTCGGCTCGCGCACGAGGCCGACGTGGCCGTGGTCGCGCCGGCGACGGCGAACGTTCTCGCCAAGATCGCGCAGGGCATCGCCGACGATCTGCTCACCTCGACGCTGCTCGAGGCCTCCTGCCCGCTCGTCCTCGCTCCCGCGATGCACACCGGCATGTGGGAGCACCCGGCGACCCAGGCCAACGCGAACGCGCTCGCGGCACGCGGGGCCAGGATCGTCGGCCCGGCTCGCGGCGCCCTGGCGGCCGGGGACGAGGGGATGGGGCGCATGACCGAGCCCGACGAGATCCTCCAGGAGATCGAGGACGTGCTCGCCGCCGCCGGTGACCTCTCGGGCAAGCGCATCGTCGTGACCGCGGGGCCCACCTGGGAGCCGATCGACCCGGTTCGGTTCGTCGGGAACCGTTCGACCGGCAAGATGGGGTTCGCGGTGGCGGCCGAGGCGTTCGCCAGAGGTGCCGCCGTGACGCTCGTGGTCGGTCCAGGGACCCTCGAGCCTCCTATCGGACCCGCCCTGACGCGCGTGACGACCGCGGACGAGATGCGGCGAGCCGTGCTGGCGGCCGCCGCGGACGCGGACGCGGTCGTGATGGCCGCGGCCGTCGCCGACTTCCGGCCCGAGACGAGGGCCGATGCGAAGATCAAGAAGGAGCAGGGCCCGCCGGTGGTGCGTCTGGTCCCGACACGCGACATCCTGGCCGAGCTCGGGTCGGTGCCGGGGACGGTCCTGGTCGGCTTCGCGGCCGAGACGCAGGACGTCGAGGCATCGGGCCGCGAGAAGCTGCGGCGCAAGGGACTCCAGCTCCTGGTGGCGAACGAGGTTGGACGCGAGGGAACGGGGTTCGGCTCGGACACGAACCGCGCCGCGATCATCGCCGCCGACGGGGAGGATGTGCCGATGCGCGAGTGGACCAAGCGCGATCTCGCCTCGGCCATCTGCGATCGCCTCGCCAAGCTGCTGACGGTGTAGCGTCACCCCGCGGCGGCTCGGAGGCCGCGCTCGCTTCGCGGGAGACCGTCCGAGGCCGCTGCTATGCTCGCCGGCGATGAGCCACGCGTACCTGTTCTCCTCGGAGTCCGTCACCGAGGGTCATCCCGACAAGCTCGCGGACCGGATCTCCGACGCGGTCCTCGACGCCATCCTTGCGGTCGACCCGAACGGCCGCGTCGCCTGCGAGACGCTCGTCACCACCGGTCTCGTCATGGTCGCCGGCGAGATCAGCACGTCGGAGTACATCGACATCCCGGCCGTGGTCCGCAGGACGATCACCGAGATCGGGTACACCGACGCGAACTTCGGTATCGACGGAGACACCTGCGGCGTCGTCACGTCGATCCAGGAGCAGTCGGCGGACATCGCCCGGGGCGTCGACGACGCTCTCGAGCATCGCGAAGGGCACTCGATGGACGCGCTCGACGCGTTGGGCGCCGGGGACCAGGGGATGATGTTCGGCTACGCCTGCCGCGAGACCGACGAGCTGATGCCGCTCCCGATCGCGATGGCGCATCGGTTCGCCAAGCGCCTCGCCGACGTCCGCAAGGCGGGTGTGGTCCCGTACCTGCGACCGGACGGGAAGAGCCAGGTCACGGTCGCCTACGAAGGCACATCTGCCAAGCGCGTCGACACCGTTCTCATCAGCGCGCAGCACCGCGAGGAGGTCGACGTCGAGACGCTGCTCGCGCCCGACGTCCGGTCCGAGGTGATCGACCCGGTGCTGCGGGAGTTCGACCTCGATGCGGAGGACGTCCGGATCCTGGTCAACCCGACGGGCCGGTTCGAGATCGGGGGGCCGAAGGCCGATACGGGTCTGACCGGCCGGAAGATCATCGTCGACAGCTACGGAGGGATGGCGCCGCACGGCGGCGGATGCTTCTCGGGCAAGGACCCGACGAAGGTCGACCGCTCGGCGGCGTACATGGCGAGGTACGTCGCGAAGAACCTCGTGGCCGCCGGCGCCGCCGACCGGCTCCAGATCCAGGTGGCGTACGCGATCGGCACCGCGCACCCGGTCTCGCTCGCGGTCGACACGTTCGGGACCGAGAAGGTGGACCCGGGACGCCTCGTCGACATCGTGTGGGACGCGTTCGACTTCCGACCGGCCGCGATCATCCGCGACATGGATCTGCGCCGCCCGATCTACGAGGACACTGCCGCCTACGGCCATTTCGGCCGCAAGGAGTTCCCCTGGGAGGCGACCGACCGCGCGGATGAGCTCCGCCGCGCGTTCGGGTAACGCGACGGCCGCGATCTCGAGCTCCTCGCCGGTCGCGGCGCGGGAGCACCTGTCGGGACCCGTCTCGATCTGCATCGACCGGCCGCTGCTCGCGCTCGATCGGCCCTTCACCTACGACCTCCCCGAAGCGCTCGGTGCCGGCGTCGGGTCGCTGGTCCAGGTCCCGTTCCACGGTCGGCAGATCCGAGCCTGGGTGCTGGGACCGACCGAGGACGTCCCCGAGCGGATGCTCGCCGTCCGCAAGCTCGTCTCGCGGATCCGTTCGTTCGACGAACGCTCGCTCGCGCTGTACCGGCGGATGAGCGAACGCTACGTGGCTCC
>Ga0184608_10000141_pt1 | contig 16714 bp, 16 predicted proteins | sample PLM1_30_coex_FD_133010 | JGI IMG/M metagenome (GOLD analysis project Ga0184608, IMG submission 133010) | Groundwater sediment microbial communities from an aquifer in East River, Colorado, USA - PLM1_30_coex | ecosystem: Environmental > Terrestrial > Soil > Riparian zone | place: USA: East...
CCCAGCGCCTCGGCTTCTCGCTGGAAGTCCCGTTCGCCCAACTGCCCCGCCGGGCGCGGCAGGCCCTGCTCCAGGGAGACGGGACGTTCCCGGGTGTGCTCTCCGATCTGCGCCGCAAGGCGGAGACCTTCCTGCGCCTCGACGTCGAACCGGAAATGCGCGGCGAGGCTGGTGAGCATCTGGAAATAGAACTGGTTGCGCCGGTCCCAGCCCTTGATCGCGCCGCTCGCGAGAGAGAGGCCCGGGTGCGCGACCACGCGCCTGGGATCGAAGAAAGTGATCGCGCCCAGGCCGTCGCACTCCGGGCAGGCGCCCATGGGGTTGTTGAAGGAGAACAGGCGCGGCTCGAGCTCGGGCAGCGAGTAGTCGCAGACGGGACAGGCGTAGCGCGCCGAGAAGAGGTGCTCGCGGCCCGAATCGAGCTCGAGTACCACGGCGCGGCCGTCGGCGTGCCTGAGCGCCGTTTCGAAGGATTCCGCCAGGCGCTGTTTCGCGTCGGGGCGCACTTTCAGGCGGTCGACGACCACGTCCACCGAGTGCTTGATGTTCTTGGAGAGCCTGGGAACCGAGTCGATTTCATGAACCTTGCCGTCGACGCGCAGGCGCGCGAACCCCTGTGCGCGCAGCTCCGCGACCAGCTCGTGCTGCTCGCCCTTGCGGCTCGCGACGATGGGGGCGAGGATCATGAGCTTCGTGTCGTGGGGGAGGGCGAGCGCGTGGTCGACCATCTGCGACACCGACTGTGCCTGCAGGGGCAGCTTGTGCAGCGGGCAGTACGGGGTCCCGACGCGCGCGTACAGCAGCCGCAGGTAGTCGTGGATCTCGGTGATGGTGCCCACGGTCGAGCGCGGGTTGTGGCTCGCCGCCTTCTGCTCGATCGAGATTGCGGGCGACAGCCCCTCGATCAGATCGACGTCTGGCTTTTCCATCAGCTGAAGGAACTGGCGCGCGTAGGCCGAGAGCGACTCGACGTAGCGGCGCTGTCCCTCCGCGTAGAGCGTATCGAAGGCGAGCGAAGATTTTCCGGAGCCCGACAGTCCGGTGATCACGATCAGCCGGTTTCTCGGCAGATCGACGTTCAGGTTCTTCAGGTTGTGCGTTCGTGCGCCGCGGATGCGAATCTGATCCATCGAAGCCGGTCGAGGAGAAAGGCCAAACCCGCTACTATACGAAATTCCGCGGTACCTACGCTACTCCCATGACTTCCGCCGAGCTTTCCGTTGCGTTCTTTTTGCAGATGTTCTTCATCCTCGCGGCCTGCCGGGCGGTCGGCTGGGTGGCGCGGCGCTGCGGCCAGCCGCAAGTCATCGGCGAAATGATCGCGGGCGTGCTCATAGGGCCGTCCCTGCTCGGGCTCTTCTGGCCCGGGGCGCAGCAGTTCCTGTTCCCGCCGGAATCGCTCAAGACGCTGTACGTCTTCGCGCAGCTCGGCATCGGGCTCTACATGTTCCTGGTGGGCGTGGAGTTCAATACGGAACTTTTCCGCAGCCGCATGCGCAGCGCCGTTTCGGTGTCCCTCGCCGGAATGCTGGTGCCCTTCATCATCGGCACGGCGCTCGCGCTGTGGCTTGTCAAGGTGCCTGGGCTCTTCTCCGAGAAGACGCGCACCTTCGAAGCGATTCTCTTCCTCGGCGCGGCCATCGCGATCACGGCTTTTCCGGTGCTCGCCCGCATCATCCACGACCGCGGCCTCACCGGCACGGCGCTCGGCACGCTCGTACTCGCGGCCGGCGCGATCAACGATGCGGCGGCCTGGTGCGTGTTTGCCGTCGTGCTCGCGAGCTTTGGCGGCGGGACCGTGGCGGCGGTGAAGGCCTTTGCAGGCGGGATCGGCTATGCGCTGCTCATGGTGTTCGCCGGTCGCAGGCTTCTCGCACCGCTCGGCCGGCTGGCCGAAACCGAACGGAGAATCAGCCCGGGCTTGCTCGGCGTGGTGCTCATGCTCCTCATGCTCGCCGCATGGGCGATGGACGCGGCCGGCGTCCACGCCGTTTTCGGCGGTTTCCTGCTCGGCGCGGCGATGCCGCGCGGTTTTCTCGCCCCAGAGCTCAAGCGGCAGCTCGAACCGCTAGCCGTGGTGTTCCTGCTGCCGATGTTCTTCACGTTCTCGGGCTTGAATACGCGACTCGACATGGTGGCGAGCCCCGAGCTCCTTGTCATCGCCGTGGTCGTGCTCGTCGCCTCGATCGTGGCCAAAGGCGTGGCCTGCTGGGCCGCCGCGCGGCTCGCCGGCGAAGACAACCGGACCGCACTGGCCGTGGGCACGCTGATGAACGCGCGGGGCGTGATGGAGCTCATCATTCTCAACATCGGCTTGCAGAAAGGGATCATCCAACCGGCGCTGTTTTCCATCATGGTCCTGATGGCCGTCGTGACCACGCTGATGGCCTCGCCCTTGTTCGAGTGGGTTTACGGGAAGAGAGCCCGCGCCGCGGGCGAGCTCGACACGCTTTCTTCGAAGGCTTGAAGCGCGTGCATGTCTCCGCTCGAACTCCGCGCTAGCCTCTCCCTCGCGTCGCTGTTCGCCTTGCGCATGCTCGGGCTCTTTTTGATCCTGCCGGTGTTCGCGGTGCATGCCCATCGGCTTTCCGGCGGCGACAGCCAGGCGCTGGTCGGGATGGCCCTGGGCGTCTACGGCCTGAGCCAGGCGATCCTGCAGATCCCCTACGGCATGGCCTCGGACCGCTACGGCAGGAAGCGGGTGATCGTGATCGGCCTGCTGCTCTTCGCGCTCGGGAGCTTCGTCGCCGCGTGGGCGTCCGACATCCAGTGGGTGATTCTCGGGCGCGCGATGCAGGGAGCGGGCGCGATCTCTGCGCCGGTGACCGCTTTCGCCGCCGATCTCACGCGCGAAGAGCACCGCGCCAAGGCGATGGCGATCATCGGCGGTTCGATCGGCTTGAGTTTTGCCGTGTCGCTCGTCGCTTCCCCGGCGCTCTATCGCGGCATCGGGATGGACGGAATCTTCATTTTCGCCGGCGCGCTGTCGCTCGCGGCGATCGCGATGACGCTCTTCGTGGTCCCCGCGGAACCTCGAGACGCCGGCGACCTCGCGCGTCGGGTACGGTCCGGGGCGCTCCGCGAGACCTTGCGCAACTCCGAGCAGCTGCGGCTGAACCTCGGGATCTTCTCGCTCCACGTCGTGCAGATGGCGATTTTCGTCGTGATTCCCGCGGCCTTCGTCCGCTACGGCGGGCTCGCCGTCGCCGAGCATTGGAAAATCTACCTGCCGGTGGTGATCGGCTCGTTCGTTCTCATGGCGCCGCCCTTGATTCAGGCGGAACGCCGGGGCCGTCTCAAGTTTCTTTTTCTGAGCGCGATCGTCCTCCTGCTTGCCGTCGAGCTCGGTCTTGCTGTGTGTTACACGAATTTCCACATGGCCGTCGCGCTGCTGCTCGCCTTCTTCGTCGCCTTTAACATCCTCGAGGCGACTTTGCCGTCTCTGGTGTCCCGGATCGCGCCGGCGGCTTCGCGTGGTGCCGCGCTCGGGGTATACAACACCACGCAGTCGCTGGGGCTGTTCACAGGGGGGGTGGTCGGGGGCTGGCTCGCCGGGCATTTCGGCGAAGCCTCGGTGTTTGTATTCGGATTCGCGATTGTTGCGTTATGGCTGGGAACGGCATGGCGAATGCGCATTCCGGGCGAATCCGCAGAGCGGATCTTCCCGGTGCGCGCAGGGGCCGATCCGGTCGCGTTGCGCGGGGAGCTCGTTCGTCTGCGCGGCGTGCGCGAAGCGGTGGTGGTGCCCGAAGAAGGCATCGCCCGACTAACGGTGTATCCTGAATCGTTCGACGAGCGGGCGGCGACGGAAATTATCGGAGGAGAGAATTAAATGGCATCGGTCAACAAAGTCATTTTGGTAGGCAATTTGGGGCGCGATCCCGAGACTCGCTACGCCCCGGAGGGCGGGGCGATCACCAACATCTCGGTCGCCACCACGGATACCTGGAAGGACAAGACGAGCGGCGAAAAGCAGGAACGCACCGAATGGCACCGCGTGGTGTTCTTCAGCCGGCTCGCGGAAATCGCCGGCGAGTATCTCAAGAAGGGCTCGCAGGTCTACATCGAGGGATCCTTGCGCACGCGCAAGTGGCAGGACAAGGAGGGGAAGGAACGCACCACCACCGAAATCGTCGCCGACCGCATGCAGATGCTCGGCAGCCGGCAAGGGGCGGGCGACGCGGGCGCCCGGGAAGCGAAAGAGCCCGCAGCCGCGGGCGAGGCCGCCAAGAAACCGGCGGGCAAGTTCGACGACATGGAAGACGATATCCCGTTCTAGCTGCTTCCGCGCCGGCACAGCAGCAGGACTTCCCCGACCTCGGCGGTGTCGATCAGCCCCTGTGCCAGCGCCAGCGGTTTTTGAAAGTGCACGCCCAGGGGCATCATCACGCGGTTGTAGGTCCACATCGCCAGTTCGCGCTGGTGAATCAGGAACCACATTCCGAGGTCCACCAAACGCGACGATTTCGGCATCATCCCGAAGGCGGCGCTGCGCTGTAGCGCGAAGCCGTGTCGCGCGAGCTTGGCGATCAATTCCGTCGGCTCGTATCGGTGCCGGTGGCCGACGAAAGCGTCGAACCCCGACCACTGCGCGGGATGCAGCGGCACCGAGGTGATCAGCGCCGCCCCGGACGCCGCCACGCGCGAGAGCTCCGCGAGGGCGCGCTCGTCGTCGTCGACGTGCTCGATCACATCGAAGGCGCAGATCAGGTCGAAGCCCGCATTGCCGTACGGCAGGGCCGTGATGGAGCCCAGCGTCCCGGAGCCGCCGCGCGCGCACAGTTTTTGCAGCGCCGCCGCGCTTATGTCGACGAACTGCGTATCCTCGATTGGAAGGCGCGGGCGCAATCCCGGCGCCACCTCCAGCCGGCGCTGCGCCGGAGCGAGCAGCGAGCGGACCAGCGGCCAGGTGTTGAAGCGTTCGGGCTCGATCAGGCGCGCGTCGCTCCACAGCGCGTTGTAGAAATGCCGGTTGACTTCGAGCAATTCGGATTCCGTGCGGGCGGGAGTCAGCGAAGTCATCTAGGCCGCCGAGTTGAAGGCTGAGCGCTTATAATGAAACGTACCGCACCTCACGGCTTTTGATCGCAAATGAATAGTGCCATGAAACAAGACCACCTGACTGTCCTCAGTGAATTCCTGCACAAGCGCGAAAACATCGATCCCGCCCGAGTGACGCCCGAGGCCTCGCTCGAGGAACTCAAGGTCGATTCGCTCCTGCTGCTCGAACTTCTGTTCGAATTCGAGGACAGGCTCGGCGTGAAGATGCCGCAGGACATTCCGCGACCCAAGACCGTCGGTGACCTGCTGGGGATCGTGGACAAGGTCACAGCCGGAAACGGCGTCTGAATGGCGAGCGCGCGGCGCGTTGCCGTTACCGGCCTGGGTCTCGTCAACCCTTTTGGTGGGGACCTTGCGGACTTCTTCGGCCGGATGCTGCGCGGCGAATCGGCGATCCGGCTCTACACTCGCGAGGACGACGTACTCAAGCCGCTTTCCGTCCCGGCGGTTCGTTGCGCGAATTTCGACGCCGACGCGGCGCTGGGCCGATCGCTTTCCTACACCATGGACCGCTACAGCCAGCTCGGGACCACGGCGGCTCTTTCGGCATGGCGCGATGCCGGGCTTGCCCGGAACAAGGACACGCCGCACAACGACTGGGGCGTCTCCTGGGGTACGGCGCTGGGCGGCACGCTGACCTTCGAGAGCGGCTATATCGAGATGTTGCGCAACGGCCGCGAGCGCGTGCCGCCGCTTTCGGTCGTGCTCGGAATGAGCAACGCGGCGGCCTCCCACATATCGATTCAGCTCGGCCTGGGAGCCTCCTCCGCGACGTATTCGGTCGCGTGCGCCTCATCGGCGGTCGCGATCGGCGAGGCTTTGCCGAAGATCCGCTCGGGCGAAGCGACGCTGATGGTCGTGGGCGGGTCCGAAGCACCGCTGTCCTACGGCGTGGTGCGCGCATGGGAAGCGATGCGCATTCTTGCCCTGGGCGACGAGGCATCCGCAGTGCGCGCCTGCCGCCCGTTCAGTTCGGATCGGCAGGGTCTGGTGCTCGGCGAAGGGGCGGGCGCAATGATCCTCGAGGATTGGGACCACGCGGTTCGGCGCGGAGCGAGGATTTACGCCGAATTCGCGGGATGTGGCAGCAGCTCCGATCATGATCATCTCGTCCGGCCCAATGTCGATGGACAGACGCGCGCCATGCGCATGGCAATTCAGGATGGCGGCATGACGCCCGACGAGATCGATTACGTCAACGCGCATGGCACGGCGACGCGCGAAGGCGACCCGATCGAAATCGCGGCGATTCGCGGTGTTTTCGGGGCGCGTTCCGCGGGTGTCGCCGTCAGCGCAACGAAATCGATGCATGGGCACATGCTGGGCGCAACCGGAGTGATCGAAGCCATCATCACCGTGCTGTCTCTGGCGTCGCAGGAGGCGCCCCCGACCGCGTATCTCGACGATCTGGACGGCGAATGCACCGGTGTGCGCCACATCACCGGCGGATCGCTGCGAGGCAGCCTGCGGGCGGCGCTGTCGAATTCCTTCGCATTCGGGGGCAGCAACACGGTGCTCGCATTCCGCGCGGCTCATTGAGCCCACGCGCGGGCGTGAATCAAGAAGGTCTCAGCCGACGGATCGCGAGTACCGGCAGGCGCAGCACGAAGCCGAGGAAAAGGCGGACGTGCATCCAGGTCAGCAGCGCGTTGTCGCGCCAGTAGTTGAAATGCGACACGCCGCCCTCGTCGGGGCGGAAGTACCGCACCGGCGCGGGTTTGTTGAGCGGGCGCACCCCCAGCCAGCACATTCGTACCACCGCTTCCGGATCGAAGTCGAAACGCCGCATCCAGACCTGCTTGCGCATCACCTCGCGCAGGGGCGCGATCGGGTACACCCTGAAGCCGAACAGCGAATCGCCGATTCCCGTCCACAGCGTCTCGAGGTTGGCCCACCAGTTGGATACGCGGCGCCCCTTGACGCGCAGGTTCGGCGCGCTCGCGTCGAACACGGGAACACCCAGCACCATGCAGGAGGGCTCGGCCAGGGAAGCCGCCATGAACTCGCCGATCAGCGCAGGGGGGTGCTGCCCGTCCGAATCCATCGTGAGGACGTGCGTAAAACCGGCGGCCCGGGCGAGTTCGATGCCGTGCAGCACCGCCGCGCCCTTGCCCCCGTTCCTGGACAATGCGATCACCTTCAGACCCGCATCGGTTTCGGCCATCTCGCGCAGTCCTTCGGCCGTGCCGTCGGTACTGGCGTCGACGACGACCCATACGGGGTTCCAGAAACGCCGTGCAGCCCGGATCGTCTCATAGACTCTCGCGCCGGGGTTGTAGCTTGGAATCAGAACAAGGTGGGTCCGGGAAGCCTCCTTCATCGAGCCCTCATCGCTCGTCGAGCCGGGGATTCTGCGGCCGCGCCAGGATGCTGCCGGCGGCATCGATGCCATCCGGGCGGCCCAGCTCCGCTGCGAGATAGGCTTCCAGTTCCGCGATCGTCTCTCTCAAATTGTCCCTGGGCATGAAACGCCTTCCCAGCCGAACGCGGTAGCAGATCGGCATCGGGGGCAGGCGATGAAGGGGCCAGCCCTTGGACAGGAAAGGCGATGTGGTTTCGATCAACACCGTCTGAATGGGAACGCCCGAGCGCTTCGAGACGAGGGCCGCCCCTCCCTTCAGGCGATTGATCGGCCGGCGCGTCGTGCGGGTTCCTTCCGGAAAGAGCAGGAGCTGGCTGCCTGCCTTGAGGTTCTCCACCGCCTGCGTCACCGCTCCGATGAAGTCATCGTTGCGTATGTAGCCGGAGAGGCGCGCCGATGCTCCATAAATCGGATTGTCGATCAGCTTGGCCTTCATCACGCAAGCCACGTCGGGCAGGCGCGAGAGGACCATTACCGCGTCCAGAAGGCTGGGATGATTGGGCGCGATGATCAAAGGTCCGGCTCCGCGCAAGGCGTCCAACGCACCCAGATCGAAGCGAATGACCCCGTTCAGCGTGAGCAACCAGAGATAGCAGCGAAATCCCCAGCTGGTGACCCAGCGGCCGACCACTTTCCCCCATTCCTCGGGGAGCAGGTAGCCGAGCAATGCCGCCGCCCCGGACCATATCAAGCACATCAAGCCAAAGACGAGCAGTCCCGAATAGATAACAAGGCATCCATAAGCAGCGTGCAGCCCTGTCCGGATCCTTGGCGCGGAAGCCATCGAAGTCATGCGCCACCCTAACACAGGATTCGAGATCCCAGGCGGCACCGACGGGGCGAAAACAGAACCGACGAGGCGGTCATCGTCGGCGGCGCTCGGTGACGATTCGACCTTTATAACCCGACCTCGGCAAGCGCCTGCATTAATTTCCTCTTCTGTGCGCTGTCGGTCATCGGATAGCTTTCCACCCAGCGGCGACCGGAAAAGCCCGGCTGCAGCGCGCGGATTTCTTCTGCTTCCCAAGCCGCTGACGTTCGGTTCCCGGCTGCAGCGTGCAAGGCTGCCGCGTATACATGCGTTTCAACGTACTCCGGATTACGCCTTAACGCCTCTTCCAGATTGACCCGGGCCTGCTCCAGGTCGCCGAGGAAGAGATAGGCCCGACCGAGCACGAGAAAATAGAGATAGCCCGACTTCGGATCGAGGCGCATCGCAGTGCGTATGAGCGGTACGCTGTCCGCCGGACGTCCAACGAACGTGTTGACGCTGCCCATCAGCGCATAGCCGTCAGCGAATGACGGATATAGGTGTACCGCGGTCTCCAAGTATTTCAGCGCCTGCTCGTGTTGGCGCCGCTGCGCGTGCACGTAGGCGAGCACCCAGTAAGTCTCCGGAACGTCCGGGTTGATCTGGTGCGCAGTCCGGGCCATATCGAATGCGCGGTCGAGCGCGGCGGCGCCGTTTCCGCTCCACTGATTACGATAGTCTGCGGCGTATGTCAGTGCGAGCCCTGCATACGCACGAGCAAAGGCTGCGTCCAGCTCGATGGCGCGCCGGAACATTTCGCGAGCGGTCTCATTCCCCGCTCTTTGCCGGGTGAGCAGCGCCGCCTGCCCGCGCTGGAAGTATTCGTAGGCTTCCAGATTACGGGTGTGACGCTGCGCCATACGTTGAAGTTCCGCTTGGCTCACCTTAGCAGGCAGCATGCCGACAATCTTCGGCCCAAGCTCGTCCTGAATCGCGAAGAGGTCGCTCAGCGGGCGGTCGAAACGCTCGGACCACAACTGTTTTCCCGTCTCCGCGTCCGTGAGATGGACGTGGAGCCGCAGGTGCTTGTCGACGCGCTGAACGGCTCCGGACACGAGATAACGGACCGGTGGAGCGTCGCTCCGCGCCTCGCCGCCCGCTCGGTCGTCCATGGGCGCAAATCCGATGATCCAGAGCCCGGGTACCTTCGACAGGTCGGTCAAGAGGTCCGCTGTGACGCCACGAGCCAGGAGCACCTCCCGCGGATCGTTGCCCAGCGCCTCGAACGGCCTGATGGCAACGGTCGGTTGCGCCAGGCGGGCCGCTTCGGTGGCTGCCATCGGGGTTGCGCGCTCGCCCTTGATCCACCACGCTCCGGCCGCAGCGAGCAGCAGTGCGGCCACGCCCGCTCCCGCCATCCACGTGACGCGTCGCTTGCGCTCGGCGTACAAGTGTTCCGAATCCGGCCGAACCGGTGCGGAGGAGATCTCCGCCGCCCGGACCACCGGAGCGACCAGCCGGTAGCCCCCCTTCGTGATCGTCTGGATGTACGCCGGCTCGTCGGAATCATCCGCAAGCGCTTTGCGCAATTTGATGACGACTTGCGTGAGGGAGTCGTCGCCCACAACCACGCCGGGCCACACGGCTGAAAGCAGCGCTTCCCGGCTCACTACCTGCCCGGGCCGGTTCGCGAGGTAGATTAGAGCTGCCATGGACTTGGGCTCGAGCTTCACGGTCTTGCCCGTGGCCGAGAGTTGATTCAGCGCGGGCTCGACCGTCCAGTCGCCGACCCGCAATCTCTCCCTGTTCAGCGCGGGAGGGGCTTCAGTGCCAACGGGCATGATTCGGCCTCAGGGTGACCTTGATTCCAACGTGCTGAATTATGCTGTGTTTCGCATCCTTCGCCAAAGCTTAGTCGTTTCTTCGGGACTTTCTTCGCAAGCTTGCCTTCAATGTTCCTATTTGGCATTGAGAAACGAGGACAACCATGAAGATAAGAACATTTCTTTTCCTGAGCGCTTTATCGTTCTTTGTGCTCGCACCAGGAGATGGTCTTGGAGCACAGGAAGCAGGCTCAATTGCGCGCCGAGTCGTCATCTTTGTTTGGGATGGACTTCGAGCTGACGACGTAACTCCGGAAAACATGCCGAATTACTTCGCCCTCGCTCGATCTGGGGTCGTGTTCGCGGATCACCACGCCGTATATCCAACCTTCACCATGATGAACTCCGCGTCCATTGCGACTGGAACGTATTCGGGGGTGCATGGGTTCTACGGCAACGTGGTGTACGCCCCGAGCGCGAGGGGAAAGAACGCGAAGGGAGTCGATATCGATTTTTCTGCCCCGGCGTTCATCGAGGACTTCGGGGTCGTCGAAGCCGTGCGGGAATCGTACCAGGGCAAGCTCACGCTCGTTTCGACGATGCTTCAAGCAGCACAGGCCAAAGGGCTGACCACGGCGGCCATCGGCAAGTTCGGGGCCGCTTTCATCCAGGATTACAAGCGAGGCGGCATCGTCCTCGATGAAGATGCGGCGATGCCGCTCAGTTTGGCCAGAGAACTCCAGAAGGCGGGTTACGCCCTTCCCAGGAACACCCCCAACGCCTACAACGCGGGCGCGTTGGTGCTCGCGAACGACAACGGTGATCCGACCGCTCCAATTCCCATTCAGAGAATGAAGGATGGGCAGACCGCGAATCCGCTGGACCGCACTGGCGCGCTTTCTCGCCGTGGGTTCAAGTATCTCACTGACGTCTTCGTCGATTACATCCTCCCGAACAAGAGGCCGGATCTGACGATCTTCTGGTCAAAGGAGCCGGACGCAACGAATCACGCGTATGGACCCGGGACGTACAACTCGATCGATGCGACGAAAATGAACGACGAGATTCTGGGCCGAGTCGTCGCCAAGATCCGTCAGCTCGGCTGGGAGCAAACGACCGACATCATCATCACTCAGGACCACAATCACAGTACCGTCTCCGGTGATGTCGCGCACTTCCCGTTCCGGGGAATCGTCGATGGCGACGTAGGTTCGCACGATCCATACGGGTACTCGGTCTCGGGCTTCGTGCGGACGGCCGAGTTGCTCACCCGGGACGGGCTGAAGGCCTACGATGGCGCAGGCTGCCGCGACATACCGACCTTGTCAGGCATCCTGTTCGACGGGACTCAGCTTCACCCCGCCAGGAACGATGCGGACGGAAGCACTTGTGGCAAGGCGCAAAGGTACACCTCGCCAAGGTACTCGGTCCCGAAGCCGGTTCCCGCCGGAGGCGTCGTCGTGGCCGCGAACGCGGGGAGCGATTACCTCTTCGTTCCGGATAGCGATCCCAACACCGTAAAAGCTGCAGTGCTGAGCCTCCAGAGCCGCCTGCAATTCGGCGCAATTTTCGTGAGCGACAAGTATGGGGACGTTGCGGGGACGCTGCCCATGAGCCTCATCAAGACGGAGAACGCGGTCGCCGGCCGTGCGCCAGACATCATCGTCAGCTTCACTTTCGACGAAAACGCGGCCGTGGCAGGCCGCACCGGAATCAGCTACGCGAGCTCGGTCAACCGGAGGGGTGACCACGGCAGTTTCTCGCCAACCGACACGCACATTTCCATGATGGCCTATGGGCCAGACTTCAAGTCGGGCGCCCATAACACGCTTCCTACAGCGAACGTCGACGTGGCGCCTACGGTGGCACGCATCCTCGCGTTCAACATGCCTGGCGTTCAGGGGCGAGTGCTCGAGGAGGCATTGAAGGGCGGACCACGCGTCACGGAATACACGGTGTCGGGCAAGATCCACCGGTCCTCAAAAAAAACCGGGCTGAAGGTGAAGCTCCCCACCGACGTGGACGGCCGCACCATTGATCCCAACCTGACGACGTACTCCGTCGAGTTGAGGACGAAGATTCTCACCCGAGGTAGCGCGAGCTACATTTACTTCGACCAGGCTAGAGCGATCCGCGAATAAAGCTTCGCTGACCCACGAGCCACCGTCGCTTTTGCGTCGGGGTCGAGGTAAAATTGCGAACCTCTGATTCTTGAGTTTTCAGGAGTTTTGATGAACGGCAAGCGGCGCGAGGTGTTGAAAGCGGGCGGCAGCGCCGGCGTGCTCGCGCTGGCGGCGGTGGCGGGTCTCGTGAAGACCGGGGACGCGCTTGCCCAGGAATGGAACAAGGCGGCGTTCGACACCAAGAACGTCGCCGAGACGGTGAAGGCGCTGGGCGGCAGCGGCTCGACCCCGAGCAGCGCCATCGAGATCACCGCGCCGGACATCGCGGAAAACGGAGCGGTCGTGCCGATCGCCGTGGAGAGCAAGCTTCCCCGGACGCAAGCCATCGCCATCCTGATCGAAAAGAACCCTAACACGCTGTCCGCGGAATTCGCGATCCCCTCGGGCACGGACCCGTTCGTCAGCACCCGCGTCAAGATGGCGGAGACTTCGAATGTCTATGCGCTGGTGGTCGCCGACGGCAAGTACTTCCACGCGGTGAAGGAAATCAAGGTTACCATCGGCGGGTGTGGAGGTTGATGTGGCAGACCCCATGCGCATCCGCGCCAACATGACGGGCGACAAGGTCGAGGTGAAGGTGCTGATGGCCCACGAGATGGAAACCGGCCTGCGCAAAGACGCAAGCGGCAATGCCATTCCGCCGCATTTCATCCGGAACGTCACCGTAACGCATGGCGGCAGGACCGTGCTGTCGGCGCAGTGGGGAACCTCGGTTTCGCGCAATCCCTTCCTGCATTTCCGCTTCAAGGGCGGCAAGACCGGCGAGAAAGTGACGATCACCTGGCTCGACAACAAGGGCGAGAAGAGAACCGACGAAGCGGTCATCGCCGGCTGACGCCCGTCCCACAGGAGGAAGAGAGTCATGGGTATCCAGCGCGTCCTGGTCGGGGTGCTCGCGGTGACCCTGCCGTGCTTTGCCCCGGCGCAGCAGGACACCCAGAAGGAAATCGAGCGCTACCGGCAGATGCTGCAGGAGAGCAATCCTGCCGAGTTGTACGAGGCGCGCGGCGAGGAACTATGGAAAACCAGACGCGGGCCGAAGAATGCGTCGCTCGAGCGCTGCGACCTCGGCCTCGGGTCCGGTGTCGTCAAGGGAGCCTACGTGCGGCTGCCGCGCTATTTCGCCGACACCGACCGCGTCCAGGACCTCGAGTCGCGTCTGGTCACCTGCGTGGTGACGCTGCAGGGGTTCACTCCGGAAGAAGCCAGGCGTAAGCCGTTTTCCGGGACGGGAGCGCCGATGATCACGACGGACCCTTTTTCCGGCGTGGGTCAGCGCTCGGTCATGACGGATCTGGTTGCCTGGATCGCATCCGAGTCGCGCGGCATGACGATTGCCCCGCCCATGTCCCACCCGAAAGAGCGCCTGGTTTATCAAGCCGGCGAAAAGCTCTTCTACTACCGCGCCGGACCGTATGACTTCGGCTGCATCACCTGCCACGGCGAAGAAGGAAAACGGATCCGGTTGCAGAATCTGCCGAAAATGACCAACGCCAAGGACGCGCAACGCGCGTTCGGCACCTGGCCTGCATACCGCGTCTCGGAGGGCGAATTGCGCTCCATGCAATGGCGAATGTGGGAGTGCGTCCGGCAGATGCGCTTCCCGGAACTGGAGTTCGCTTCCGACGCGTCAATCGCGCTGATAACGTACCTCGCGAAAAATGCCGAAGGCGGCACGTTCGACGCACCGGCGATCAAGCGATAGGGGCCGAAATGCAGCCGAAAATTATTCTGGCACTTGCGCTTTCCGGCATCTGTGTCGCAGGGTGCGCGTCGTGGCCGTCCGAGTCGGAGGCCGAGCGCGCGGTGGCCGAGATGATAAAGACCTCGTTCAGGACTCGCGGCCAGGCGACGATCGATCGACTGAGGCAGGATGACGCGCAGGCGCTCTGCAGCAAGCATTCCGGAGAATTGCCCAAAGGCGTGAGCGACGGGATCGAAAAAGCGCAACAGGCGACCATCCGCTACCCGGCCTCCGGAAAGCTGATAGGCGACTGGCGCGAGGGAGAGCGAATCGCGCAAAGCGGCGTCGGCAAGCAGTTCACCGACGCCCCGACCCGGCCGGCGGGCGGCAGCTGCTACAACTGCCACCAGCTCTCGAAACAGGAGCTGTCGTTCGGCACCATCGGTCCGAGTCTCTACCAGTTCGGCAAGCAGCGCGGCGCGAGCGAGGCGATCCAGAAATACACCTACGGCAAGATCTACAATGCCGAGGCGTTCTCGGCCTGCTCCAACATGCCGCGCTTCGGCCACAACGGCGTCCTGACCGAGGAACAGATCACGCACCTCGTTGCGCTGCTGCTCGACCCGGAGTCCCCCGTCAACAAGTGACGCTGTCGCGTCGCGAATTCCTGCAAGCGCTCGCGGCGGCGGCAGCGGCCGGACTCAAGCTCGATGCGCGCTCGCAAACGGGGGACGAAGCGTTCTACGACCTGCCGGTTTTTGGAAACGTATCGCTGCTGCACTTCACCGATTGCCACGCGCAGCTGCTGCCAGTGAGCTTCCGCGAGCCGAGCGTCAATCTCGGCGTCGGCGAAGGCGCGAACCGACCGCCGCACCTGGTCGGCGAGGCGCTGCTCAAGCACTTCGGCATTTCCCCCGGCACGCGCGAGGCGCATGCCTTCTCCCACCTCGATTTCGCTCGGGCAGCCGGGAAATACGGGAGGCTCGGCGGGTTCGCCCACCTCGCGACGCTGGTGAAGCAGCTGCGCGCCGGGCGCGTCACGTCGCTGCTGCTGGACGGCGGCGACACCTGGCAGGGATCGGCGACCTCGCTCTGGACGCGGGGGCAGGACATGATCGAGGCGCAGAAGCTCCTCGGCGTCGACATCATGACCGGGCACTGGGAATTCACCTACGGCGCGGCGCGCGTCAAGGAAGTACTGGAAAAGGATTTCGCAGGGCGGATCGAGTTTCTTGCGCAGAACGTCGAAACCAGCGATTTCGGCGACCCGGTGTTCAAGCCCTATACCCTGCGGAGCCTGGGCGGCGTGCCGGTCGCCGTGATCGGCCAGGCGTTCCCGTATACGCCCATCGCCCATCCCCGCCGTTTCGTCCCGGACTGGAAGTTCGGTATCGAGGAGCGGCGCCTGCAGAGGATCGCGGACGAAGTCCGTGCGGGAAATGGAGGGAAAGCGGGCGCGCAGATCGTGGTGCTGCTCTCGCACAACGGCATGGACGTGGACCTGAAGCTCGCTTCCCGCGTCACCGGCATCGACGTGATCCTGGGCGGCCACACCCACGACGGCGTGCCGGTCCCGGTCGTCGTGTCGAACGCGAAAGGCAGGACGCTCGTCACCAATGCCGGCTCGCACGGCAAATTTCTCGCTGTGCTCGACCTCGACGTCAGGAGCGGGCGCATCTCGGACTATCGCTACCGGCTGCTGCCCGTGTTCGCGAACCTGCTGCGCGCAGACCGCGACATGGCAAAGCTGATCGAAGAGAAGCGCGCGCCATACCGGGAGAAGCTCGCCGAGCGACTCGCGGTGAGCGAGACGCTGCTCTACCGCCGCGGAAATTTCAACGGGACAATGGATCAGTTGATCCTCGATGCGCTCATGGAAGCGAAGGGCGCAGAGATCGCCTTCTCGCCCGGATTCCGCTGGGGGACGACGATTCTGCCCGGCGAGGCGATCACTTACGAGCAGGTCATGAATCAGACCGCGATCACCTATCCCCGCGTCGTCTTGACGCAGATGACCGGCGAAACGATCAAGGCGAACCTGGAGGACGTCTGCGACAACCTGTTCAATCCGGATCCGTACTACCAGCAAGGCGGTGACATGGTGCGGGTCGGCGGAATGAGCTACAGCTGCGACCCGAACGCGAGGCGGGGCAGGCGAATCGCCGACATGCGCCTTGCGGGCAGGCCCATCGAAGCCGGGAAAACCTACAAGGTCGCGAGCTGGGCCCCCGTGGCCGATGGCGTTCGCGACGAAAACCCGGACGACCCGATTTGGGATGTGCTCGCCCGGTACCTGCGCGACATGAAGTCCATAGCGCCGCGCAAACTCAACGTGCCGCGCCTCATCGACGTGAAAGGCAACCGCGGCCTGGCTTGAATCTCCCGCGGACGCCCCGATTCTTCCGATTCGAGTTCGCAGAGTATAATTCAACGGCTTGCATTCGGAGGCTCCATGCCGATTTACGAATATCGTTGCTCCTCCTGCGGGTTCCAGAAGGAATACCTGCGGAAGCTCAGCGACCCGGTTCTCACCGATTGCCCGGAGTGCGGCAAGCAGACGTTCTCCAAGATGCTGAGCGCGGCCGGATTCCAGCTGAAGGGCAGCGGCTGGTACGCGACGGACTTCAGGAACAGCGGCGCCAAGCCGGCGGCGAAGCCGGATGCCAAGAGCACGACGGCCTCCGGCGGCAAGGACAAGGGCGATGCGAAGGCCGACACGAAGCCCGATGCGAAGGCCGACACGAAACCCGAAACGAAACCCGACAAGAAGTCCGATAGCAAGTCCGAGTCGAAATCCGAAGCCGTCGGCAGCGGGGCAGACGTTCGTCAGTAGCGTGGAACGCCGCCGCG
>Ga0184608_10000146_pt1 | contig 16567 bp, 16 predicted proteins | sample PLM1_30_coex_FD_133010 | JGI IMG/M metagenome (GOLD analysis project Ga0184608, IMG submission 133010) | Groundwater sediment microbial communities from an aquifer in East River, Colorado, USA - PLM1_30_coex | ecosystem: Environmental > Terrestrial > Soil > Riparian zone | place: USA: East...
ACTTCCGCATCTTTGATTTCCTTCATCGATGTCAGATTCGGCAGGAACGTTCCCTCGGCGAACTGCGACAGCGACTCGATCGTAGGCGGCTTGGCGCCGACCTTCCCGGTGCTCAGCTCACGCTCCTCCGCGTCGCTGATTACGCCGCGCGCTGGATCGAGAGCCGTAACCTGGTGCCCGCGACTACGCAGTGCCTGCACTATTCGAATCCCCGACGCGAGTGAAACATTGCGCTCGGATGATGTCCCACCCATGAGTACCGTGATCTTCATTCGTTCCAGTTTCCCTTGATTAGCGCGACATCATGAAATGCAGCATGTCGGATCGCGTTACGATCCCCTGTACGACGCCATGCTCCTGCACCAGAACGGCAGGATTCGATTTGGAGAGTAGTTTCACGACGCTGTCGACGGGTTGATCTGATGCAACCATCGGAAACGGTGAATCCATTATCTCGCTCACCGTGGTGTCGAGCAGCTTCGGATTCTCCAGGCTTTTCTGCGAGAGCGACCAGTCGCTCACCGACCCAATGCAGTTTGCTCCATCCATTACTGGAAGCTGGGAGACATCGTGCAGGCTCATCAATCCAATCGCCTGTCTGACTGTGGCCCCGGGAGCCACGCTCACTACCGAAGGTGCCGTCCCATTTTTCCTGCCGAGCACGCTGTGAAGCGCGACTTTCGGCGTGTCGAGCATCTGGTTCTCGCGCATCCACTCGTCGCTGTAAAGCTTCGATAGGTAGCGCTCGCCGGTATCGCACAGAATCGTCACAACCATCGCTTTGGGATCGTCCAGTTCACGCGCGGTTTGTAGGGCGATCGAGGTGATGAGGCCGGATGATCCGCCGACGAACAATCCTTCTTCCCGGGTCAGTCGTCGCGCCATGGCGAAGGACTCCTTGTCGCTGACGGTGTGGTACTCGTCGATCACGCTCATGTCGAGCGTTCCGGGAAGTTTGTCCTGGCCGATTCCTTCGACCTTGTATGGCGTACCCTCGATTTTGTTCTTTCCCTTGCTGCGCCAGTACTCAGCCAGTATGGAGCCCGCTGGGTCGCCCGCGATCACCTTGATCTTCTTGTTTTGCTCTTTAAGGTATCGACCAACGCCAGTGAGGGTCCCACCGGTTCCTGCCGATGCCACGAAGTGCGTGATCTTTCCGGACGTCTGCTCCCAGAGCTCCGGACCTGTGGTTGCGTAATGAGCCTCCGGATTTGCATCGTTGTAGAACTGGTCGGCAAGAATCGCATTCGGTGTCTCGGCAGCGATTCGCTTCGCCATCATCACGTAGTTGTCGGGATGATCCGGAGGCACCGCGGTTGGCGTTACGATCACATCAGCGCCGAACGCTTTTAGCAGCCGCACCTTCTCCTGCGACATCTTGTCGGGCATGGTGAAGATGCATTTGTAGCCGCGCAACGCTGCCGCGATCGCCAGACCTACGCCTGTATTTCCACTCGTGCCTTCGACGATGGTTCCGCCCGGCTTGAGCTTGCCTTCCCGCTCGGCGCGCTCGATGATCGGAAGACCGATCCGGTCCTTCACCGATCCGCCCGGATTAAAGAATTCAGCCTTGGCGTAGACCGGCGTCCTTATTCCACGGGTGACATGATTGAGCCTGATCAGAGGTGTCCATCCGATCGTGTCCAGGACGCTGTCGTAGGGCTGGCGATTCCTTTCGTTCTTCATCTAGCGGCTGGTTCTACGTTTCGCCGTTCTGGCTACTGGCTTTTTTGCGACGGGTTTGGCAGCTGTGACTTTCGGCGTGTCCGCTGCGGCCGTGTTAGCACCAGTCGACTGCGCGGTGCTGCTGGCGGTGGCAGAGTCCCGTTTGATGACCGAATCTCCAGCGAGTGGCGGTGCATCGGGATGCCGGAAGAATACCGGGAGGAGAATTGATACCGGCACCGGCACGCCCTGGGTCTTCGCCGGCTGGAATTTGAGATCCCGTGAGCCCTTCATGGCAGCCGAGTCCAGCGCGTTGAAGCCTGAAGTCTCGGCAACACGGGTGGAGTCCGCGACGATCGATCCGTCTCTGTCGATGTAGATGCGGAGAGTGACATTGCCCTGAACTTTCTGGGCGTATAACGCCGGCGGGTAGCGGAAGGGGAGCTCCTTGTTGAGCATGACTGGAGCAATGTCGGGTTGTCGACCGATCGTTTGAAACGGAAGGTTCGATCCCTCTCCCTTCTTGCAGGCAACGCCGCACAGCAGCGCGAAGACGGCGAACGCGATTCTGATTCGCGAGTTCGTGCTCAAGTGGTTCCCTTCTCTCGCTTGACTTCATCCACGAGCCTGGCGAGCAGCTCGAGCGCTTGAATTGGGGTCATATTATTGGGTTCCACGTTTTTCAGTTGTTGTACTACCGGGTGTGTCAGTACTCCGAACAGAGCCAGCTGATCATCTGCACTACGGGAACGTGTCTCTGAAGCGTGACCCGATCGGGGCACGATTTGTTCCGCTTCGAGAAGTCGGAGCAGTTCCTGAGCACGCTTCAGAACCGTCGCTGGGAGTCCTGCCAACCTTCCGACCTCGATGCCATAGGAGCGATCGGCTCCTCCCGGCTGAAGCCGGTGGAGGAAGAGCACCTGATCTCCGACTTCCCGCACCTGAACATTATAGTTGCGAACTGCTACTAAACTATCGGAGAGCTGCGTCAGCTCGTGATAGTGTGTGGCAAAGACGGTTTTGCACCCCACCACGTCGTGCAGATGCTCGCTCACGGACCACGCGATCGAGATCCCATCATAGGTGGAAGTACCCCGACCGATCTCGTCCAGTAGCACGAGACTGCGCCGAGTGGCGGTGTGGAGAATGGCGCTCGTTTCCGACATCTCCACCATGAAGGTTGACTGGCCTCGAACGAGATTGTCACTCGCACCGACGCGAGTAAACAGTCTGTCGACGATCCCGATGCGCGCACGCGAAGCCGGAACGAAGCTCCCAACCTGAGCCATCAGCACTATCAATCCGACCTGCCGCAGAACCGTCGACTTTCCCGCCATGTTCGGTCCGGTCAGGATGATCATCCGTGCGTCTTCGGTGAGCGAGATGTCGTTCGGGATGAACTTTTCTCGTGGCATCATCCTCTCGACCACCGGATGGCGGCCGGCTGTGATCTCGAGCGAGAACTCATCTGCGAGCTCGGGCCTTACATACCCCTCCCTGCTCGCCGCTTCGGCGAGGGATGCGATCACGTCCAGCTCGGCGATGATCTGTGCGACCGACTGCAGTCGTGCTACCTCTGCCCCTATCGCCGATCGCAGCGCCTCGAACAGCTCACGCTCTCGCTCTTCTACTTTCTCTGCCGCCGTGAGAACGCGTTCCTCGTACTCCTTGAGCGATGGAGTCACGTAGCGCTCGGCACCCGCCAACGTCTGCCTTCTCTGATAATCGGAGGGAACGAGATGGATGTTGCTGTTCGTCACTTCTATGAAGTAGCCGAACACCTTGTTGTATCCGACCTTGAGCGAGCCGATTCCCGTTCGCGTACGCTCTTCGGTCTGGATTTTCGCGATTCCATCCTTGCCGCCATCGCGCAGCGCTCTCCATTCATCCAGCGCCGTATCGACACCTGCCCGGATGCTTGGCTCGTCCCCGATCGTCACGGGCGGTCTATCCACCAGCACGCGCCTGACTTCCTCGCAGAGATCACTGCAGCCATCCCATTGGGAGACGTGCTTTCCGAACGCCGCCTCTCCCTCGTTCTGCGCGGCGACGCGCGCTCTTTCCAGCGCAGACTGGACCAGCGGCAGGCGCGCCATCGAGTCGCCGAGTGCTCTCAGCTCCCGCGGAGATGCGCGACCAGCGGCTGCTTTTCCAGCCAGGCGCTCGATGTCGCGTACACCATCCAGCGCTTCCCGCATTGCACCGCGAACGAGCGCGTCCCCCAACGCCGCCACCGCGCTCAGACGCGCTTCTATCGGAGCACGTTCGACCAGTGGTGCAAGCAGCCACTGCCGGAGCAAGCGAGCTCCCATCGGCGTAAGCGTGCGATCCAGAACGCGCAACAATGTCCCCGAGGCCTCGCCACCTCGCATCGATTCGACGAGCTCGAGATTGCGCCTCGTCATCTCGTCCAGAGGCATCGTGCCTCCCGGTCGCTCCATCCTTGGTCGCGCGAGGTGCGGCGTGCCGGCAGGCTGCAGCTCGTCCAGATACCTGAGCAACGCACCAGCTGCTCCAACAGCCGCCCGATCGTCCTCAGCGATTCCGAATGACTCCAGCGACTTTACCTTGAAGCGCTCGGCAAGCTGGTCGCGGCCGAGTTCAGGATCGAATTCCCAGCTCTCGCGTTCCGTAACCATTGGGCCTTCTTCGCCGATTGGCCCCTTCAACACATTGCTCGGGTTTTCACCACGAGCCACTATCACTTCACGAGGGGTGAATCTCGATAGCGCTGACTCCAGATCTTCGGTCCGAACCGCGATCATCCTCAGCTCTCCAGTCGACAAGTCGACTGCTGCTATGCCGACGGAATCGCCCTCGCGGTTCAGGGCGCAGAGATAGTTGTTGCGCGTTCCATCGAGGAGATCGTCGGAGTAAGCAGCACCGGGCGTAATTGTCTCAGTGACTTCGCGTTTGACAATGCCCTTTGCGAGCTTTGGGTCTTCGGTCTGTTCGCAAATCGAGACGCGAAAGCCTTGCTGGATGAGCCGGCGGAGATACTCTCCGGCAGCCTTAACGGGAACACCAGCGAGCGGTACCTCGCTCGCGCCGCCGTTATTCCTGGAGGTGAGGGTGAGACCGAGTGTCTTCGATGCTACCTCGGCGTCCTCGTAGAACATTTCGTAGAACTCACCCATCCGGAAGAACAGAATCGCGTCCTGATGACGCGACTTGATCTCCCGGTACTGCTGCATCAACGGTGTTGATGCGCTTCGAGTCACCGCTCTGGCGCTCGTACCACAAAGCCATCCATTTGCTTCGCCTTGATTCTCTTCAGTGCATCCTCGGCGTCTTTGTTTGTAGCATAGCGCCCAATCCTCACCCGAAAGGGCGCAACATCTCCGTCAACTCTCGCCTGATAGCCTCGCTTGGTGAGGCTGGCCGCCAGTTTATCCGCTTCTGCTCTACGGTTGTACGCTGCCACTTGTACCGAGTAGCTGGTTGGACGCGATGCACTGGTAGCCGGCTTGACCGGTGGCTTTGCGACTTCATTCGCTGGTGATTTCGTCGGATCGACAATGCTCGGCTTCGTGTCGTTGGCCTGCACAGGAGGTTTTGGTCGCTCCTGAATGGTTGCCTTGGTCGGAGGCGGTGCCGGAGGCGGGACCATAGCTGAAACCGTGTCGGCGACTGTCGCCTTCGGCGTTGGAGGCTGGCTTTCAGCCGGCGCGACATTCGAAGGCGCGGGAGCTGTTGTGTTCGTCGGCGGCGTCACCGCGGCTGCGATCGAAGCGCATCGCTGTCCCTGATACTGTATCTGATTTCGCAGCTCTATTTCCGCATCGCCCGCCTGCGCGAGTGCGCTTGCATTCGCCGCACAGGCGTTCGGGATATCGTTCTTCTCGAATAGCACTCGGGCAGTCCAGTAACTCGCCCGCGCGAGTGATTTGCTGCGAGGATAGTCTCGCGGGATTCGCTGAAGATGGATGAGCGCCCCTTCTCGATCCCCACGCGCAAGCTCGAGCTGTGCGAGACGCAACAAGGCATCTTCTGCCTGGGGGGCGAGTGGGTAGTCCACAACTATGTGCTTATAGTCGCTTTCAGCATCCGCTGCATTCGAGGCAAGGCTGGCTCGCCAGAACAATGCCTCGGGATAAAGCCGGGCAGTTGGCGATGTCGCCTTGATTACGGAATCGATGAGGGCTCTTCCCGCCACGCCATTGCCATCGCTCACCAACCCCTGTGCTCTTACGAAAACCGGGTCCGTCGGACGCACTGGCGCTTGTGCGACCGCCAGAGTAGCCGCACAACATAGAAGTGCGCCGTTAAGATATGCCCATCTGACCATCTCACTACTCTCCTATTGGCTCATGCGGCAGCGTTTCTTTCGTCGGCTGCACACAGGCTGAGTACTACGGTAGCCAGCAATTGTTCTTCGGACGAGACTCTGCTCTCCTTGAGCGTTATATCCGCCTCGAGCAGATAATCGAGAGCGCGGTCGAGTGCTTCGCGGTTCCAGCGTTCAGCCGCACGAGCCCACACGGCGGTAGCGGATCCCCACGACCGGCCTGTAAACGCTCCGGTCTCCTTCAGAAGGTCGAAGTACTCCTGCGCCAGACGGGCTCTGGAAAGGCCTTCGTCCAATCGAGCGCGTCCCCACGAAATTGCGAGCATCTGGGTGGACAATGCCATGACGACTGACACCGCAGTTGTTTTCGGCTGAGCCAGAACGTGGGGGATCAACTCCAGCGACCGGGATGCGTTTCGGTCGGCTACTGCATCGAGCAGATCGGCTTGTGTTTCGCCCCGTCTGACCCCGACTATGGCGGCAACAGCATCTTCGCCGATTTCTCCGCCCCGCCCCTGGACGTAACTGGCGAGCTTGTCCAGCTCCCCCGCCAATTGATGAAGGTCGCTTCCGACCGCGGCCTGCAGAAGCTCCACCGCCGGTTCGGTGATTCCGATTCCTAGCGCGCTCGTGGCATGGTGCGCAATCCACTTGGGAATCCTGTCACCGGTTAGAAAGTCAAATTCGAGCACGGTGGCCGAATTGGAGAGGCTGGTATCGGCTTTCGTCGCTGCTGCTCCTGTCATGATCAAAACCAGGTCGGGCGAGGGGCTTTTCAGGTATTGATCAAGAGCTTTACGCGCTTCTTTCCTGAGAGAGTTCACTTCGCGAAGGACGATAACCCTTCGCTCGGCCATCATGGGCGGAGTGGAGAGCAACACGCCGAGGGTTTCAGCATCGATTTCCGCGGAGCGCCTGGTGTCGAGGTTGAAGTCCTTCAAACCAGGGTCCAGGGCTGCCTCGATAAGCTGCCTCACGGCGTCGTCCTTCTGGTAATCGTCTTCGCCAGTGATGAAATAAGCGCCGTCGAACGACCGGCGCTTTATGGTATCACGAAGTGTTTTGAGCGAAGACCCGGCCATCTTCGAAATATACGGCACCCCTTCGAGGCTGCCGATGGTTCGAGAGCTAACGAGTGTAGTTAGCGAGCTCGAGGCTGGAGTGCGCGAATCTGACCGGAACTTGCTCTGCAAAGAGAGCGGCGGGCCAGATGCTCAGTCCGGCTGAAACGGAGGTGACAATCGCCGGCGTCGAGGTGGTAAAGGGGGTGAGATCCGGCTCCGGAATACTTGCTACTACAGGCGGCATCACCAGATCGCGCGGCGAATCGGAATTGAGCAGCGTCGTTCCGATGTATCCGAGCATTAATACGCTTGCTACTGTCGCCGCGATGGCGCCACGTCTGAGGTTCCGCTGCGTTGTCGCGAACAGGTTGTCGTACTCGCAGTCTCTGAGACGTGCCTCGAGCCGCTGTGAAAAGTCGGCGGATGGCTCTATCGAGGGGAGGTTTCTGAACAGGAGAAGGGAGCGGCGGATCTTGGCATCGTGCTTCGCGCAGCTCTCGCATTCCATGAGGTGCCGCTGCATGCGAACCAGCTCGATACCCGCCAGGGTATCGTCTACAAAAGCAACGTGCTGATCACAAAACTCGCGACAGTCCATGGAGATAGGTTGAGGGTTCGGTAACAGGTACCCACCAGCAGGGTACCTGTTCCCCGATCCGTCGACCTAATCTACATATGGAGCAATGATTTCCGCGAACGAATTCCGGGCTCGGTTAAGCCTCGATTTCACCGTCCCGAGATTGCAGTCGGTGATCTCCGCAATCTCCTCATAAGACTTGCCCTCCAGCTCACGCAGGATGAAGACATTCCTGTGGTGCTCGGGGAGCTTGGCTACGCTTTCCTCGACTATCTCCCTCAGGTGCCGCTTGCGGTACATGTCATCCGGGCGTGAGGTCGTGTCCTCGAACTGAAGGGGACGATCCTCGTCCTGGAAGTTCTTCTGAACCGTCTGGAACAGAACCAGAGGATTGCGGGACCGGTTGCGGAGCTCGTTCTTCGCCAGATTCGACGCGATGGTATAGACCCAGGTCGAGAATTTCTTCGATCTGTCGAAGCGATGCAGGTGCCGGTACACCCGGATGAATACTTCCTGTACCAGATCCTCGGCTTTTTCCCGATCACCGATCGTACGGTACACGAAATTCAGCAGGCGAGTCTGATAACGGGTCACCAGTTCCGAGAAGGCACGCTCTTCACCACCAAGGAAAGCAGTAACGACGGCCGAATCATCCATCGCCTGCAGGCGCTCCCTGACGGTCGCTCCTTCAACTGAGACCATTTGCTTACGGACGATGTCAGCCATTTTCTCTCCTCTAATAGTGAGACTCACACGACACGGAATCGTGCACAGCCTCTACTGGAACTTTTCTTCGCTACCATATAATGCACGGGCCATGCCGACTGGCCGTTACTGCTAAGTCGTTGATTGACAAGGGGTTCCTGAATTTGGCCGACAGGTGGAGCTTGTCCTTATTCTGCCAAACCTGTCCTATTTACATGACATGTCAGCGTCTTTACTTGATTAGACGCCAATTTGGCCCGAAGGGTTAATGGCCAGCCCGAAACCCGGCGGCATACAGGAGACCAAGCGCGGTCTTGGCGTCCTTGATCTCTCCGGCCTCTATAAGCTCTAGCGCACGCGAAAGAAGCATCGGCTCGAGATCGAGAAATTCATCCGCCTCATGTTTAGTCTCACCAGACACCAGGCCGGTTGCCATGAAAAGGTGAATTTTTTCGTCAGTGAACCCAGGAGTCGTATACATGGTGAAGAGAGAATCCATCTGCTCAGCTGAGCATCCGGTTTCCTCCTTGAGCTCCCTGAATGCACAGTCCCGGGGGTTTTCTCCGGGATTAAGGCGCCCAGCGGGAACTTCGAGCAGATAGCCATCAGCCGCGTATCGGTATTGCCGGATCAGGAGAACCTGGGGATCGTCTCCGCGGGGATCGCTGAGAAAGGGGACGACAGCGCTAGCGCCCGGATGCCTTATCATCTCGAGCTCGCCGATTGATCCGTCGGGAAATCGGACTGCGTCGACGTCGAGAGAGATGACCTTTCCGGTATAGGCGCGCCGCGAATCCACCCGGCCAGGTTCACGATCTGCCACGAACGCCTCGCTACGCGTTGTGCACGAGCAGCTCGCCGAATCTGGGGTCGACGAGAGAGCTCTGAATGGTTTTCGCGTCTCCTACGATCACCGTCTGCAGCTCGAGGGGATGGAGGTGTGCGTTCGCCGCGGCGAGCACGGCATCCGCTGAGACGCTGTGGATGTTCTTCCGATAGGCATCGTAGTAATCCGCCGGCAGCGAGTGAACGACAAGCGTCGCCAGTGCCGTGGCAATGGCCGCGGTGCTCTCGTATCGAATCGGAAAAACTCCCTCGAGGTAGTCACGGGCGAGCGTCAGCTCTTCATCCGAGATCTTGTCGCTGCGGATCCTGTCGATTTCGAGGAGAACCTCCGTCAGCGCCGGTGCGGTAACCTCGCTCTGAACCGCGGTTGATACGACGAATGGACCTGCTCCCCGGCGCCAGTCGTAATGCGATGATGCGCCGTAAGTGTACCCATGCACCTCCCGGAGATTGAGATTGATCCGCGAACCGAACAGGCCGCCAAGCACCGCGTTCATTACCAGCGTTGGGAAAAAATCGGGGTGCCGGCGCGGAAGGCCGACGTGTCCTACTCGAAGCTCGGATTGGGGCGCTTCCGGCTTGTGCAGAATGTGAACGCTCCGGCTTTTGGCACGTGGAGCTGTTATGAACTGAGCTTCTTTTCGTGACCCTGCCGGCCATTTCTGAAAAGCCTCCGCAACGATGGCGCGGGCTCGTTCCGGAGTGACATCTCCCACTACGATTACAGTCGTCCCTTCCGAGCGGTACGTCGACCGGTAGAAGTCCTCGACATCCTTACGCGAAAGAGCGCCGACGCTCTCGGTACTTCCTTCATCTGGCCGGGAGTAGCGGGACTCGGGAGAGTAAAGGAATTCCGAGAATTTCTCATCTGCCAATCCTCGCGGCTCGCTTTCGAGCTGGAGAATCTCCGCCAGTCTTTCCGCCTTGAGGCGTTCAACTTCACGCTCTGGAAAAACCGGACTGCTGATGACTTCACCAAGCAGGCGTGTCGCCTCTTCGAGCTTGTCGGAAAGGACGGTGATCGTGACAAAAGCGCTGTCCCAATCGGCTCCCGATTCGAGTGATGTGCCAAGGTGCTCGAATTTTTGGGCGAGCTCTGCTCCATCGAACTGGTTCGTGCCCTCCAGAAGTCCCGCCGCGGTAAGGGACGCAATTCCCTCCTTTCCACGTGGCTCATTCACCGAACCGGCGTCGACGACGACGAGAATCGTGGCTATTGGGAGCTTATTGGCTGGTGCCGTGAGCAGACGGATCCCGCCTGGAAGTGTCTCGTCGTGGAACTCGGGGAACCGATACCGACGAGTGGGTCCCGGCTTCGGCCGGAGCGACGTGACCATCAGCCGGTGCCGGCTGCTGCTGCCATTATCCCTTCGGATTCGACGCCTTCTTTCGGAATGTAGAGCAGGCTTGCCCTGTTGTCCTCACCAAACCGTTCGGAAATGAGATCGTTTACCCGCTCTGCGGTTACCCGTCGGTACCGGTCTGCCTGCTCGTTGATCAGCTGCGGCTGCTTGAAGTAGGTAGCAAACATCGAGAGCCTGTCCGCTCGCTCTCCGGCCGCTTGCAGGGAGGCAATGAGATCTGTCTCGATCAGCGCAATCGCTCGCTTTACCTCGGAGTCGCTCACTCCGTCCCGATTCAGAAGATCGACTTCGCGCTCGACTTCTTCCTCGAGTTGTGCAAGGGCAGTCTCCGGCCTCGCAGTCACATCGATTACCAGCAGGTCAGTTCCCTTCGCCAGGTCGAATGTGAATGCTGACGCATCTGCGGCAATCTGGCGCTCCCGCACCAGGGATTGATGGAGTCGGCTTCCTTTCCTGAGCCCGATGACGGCAGACGCCACACTTGCTGCGTAGTACTCCTCGCTCCCAAAAACCGGGGTGCGAAAAGCCATGAACAGCCTCGGCAGGCTCACGTTGTCGTGAACTACCTCTCGCAGTCGCTTGCCGAATACCGGCGGAAGAACCATGGGAGGCAATGGAGGCTTCCCCTTTCCCTTCGGAATCGGCTCGAAGTACTCGGCAACCAGCCGGTGTGCCTCCACCCCCTCGAAATCGCCGGCAATCGAAAGAACAGCATTGTCGGGGGTGTAATAGGTCGAGAAGAACTGCGCGACGTCGTCGAGCGATGCCGCAGTCAGATCCTCCATCGATCCTATCAGTGAATGCTGAAATGGATGAGACGCCGGGAACACCAGCTCCTGCAGCTTCTCCAGCATCGTCCCGTACGGCTGATTGTCGACTGACCACCTTCGCTCGTTCTTCACGACATCGCGCTGGGTATCCAGCTTCTCCTGTGTCATGGCGGGGAGCAATTCTCCCATCCGGTCAGCCTCGAGCCACAGCGCGAGGGCCAATTCATTCGACGGGACGGTCTCGAAATAATTTGTCCGCTCCAGCCACGTTGAACCGTTCAACGTTCCGCCCGCTCGTTGAATCAGCTCGAAGTGCTCGTTGGAGCCGACGTGCGCCGAGCCCTGGAAAAGCATGTGCTCAAAGAGATGTGCGAATCCGGTTCTTCCAGGTTTCTCGTTCGCCGATCCAACATGGTACCAGAGATTCACTGCCACGATTGGCGCGGTATGGTCCTCGGAAAGGGTAACGAAGAGCCCGTTATCAAGATGGAAGGTTTCTATCGGAATTCGCATTGTCGTAAATTGCCCGCCATGCAAACCCACTGGAACCCCCTCGCCGGACGGCGATGATCGGCGCCCTGCTGGTTCTCGGGCTGTTGTTCGGCTTCCTGTTTCTCCTCTGGTGGTCGCAGGAGCGAATCCTGTTTCAGCCACCGAGACTGGATGAGCCTCCAGTAGAATCAGGCCGTGTGCACTACGGCGCGGCCGACGGGCAGCAGCTGGTCGGCTTTGTCATTGGGGATCCGCGAACCGCTCGTGGTGTCCTCCTCTGCTTTCATGGCAACGCCGACCTTGCAGTATGGCAGATGGAATGGGCGCGCAGAGTAGAGCAGCAGACACGACACGCTGTGTTCCTCGCCGAGTATCGAGGCTACATGTCGCTGGGCGGATCTCCTACCTACGCGAATACGAAACTCGACGCCCGGGCCGCCCATGATTGCCTCATCTCTGTTTTCGGGGTCGACCCTGCTCGCCTGGCTTACTTCGGGCATTCACTCGGGAGCGCGGTTGCGGCGGAGCTGGCCGAGGCTCAACCGCCCAAGGCCCTCCTACTGCAGTCACCTTTCTCCTCTGCACGCGCCATGGCGCGCCTCATCGTATCGCCGCCGGTAGTACTCGTGTGGAAAGCGATCTCACGCATTCATTTCGACACGAGCAAGGCCGTATCACTGCTCAACGTGCCGGTTTCGGTGGCACATGGTAAACGGGACCGCATCGTTCCATTCAGGATGGGTGTCGAGGTGCACGAAGCCGCGAAACGGAAGGGCCAGCTTCTCCTTGTGGAACAGGCCGGTCACAACGATGTGGCCGATATCGGTGGCGATGACTACTGGCACTGGATGGCAGGCGCCCTGGAGCCCCCTACCTCCCATTAAGGAGCACAAGGCGACTAAAAAGGTCCTTCTTTAGAGCTTCCTCTCGAAAAGGAAGGCGAGCGGTGCCTTGAGCGATTCGCTGAACATGTACTTCCAGCGCTCCTCCCTGTTCGGTGAAATGGGACTGGTCTGGGTCGGCGATGTGTACGGCGTAAACCCGAAGCGCCGGGCCAGGATCCGGAGCCTGAGCATGTGAAAAGGATCACTTACGAGAAGCGCGCTTTGCAGCCCGCGTACCTCCAGCATCCCCGCGACCGCTCTCATCGAGGCACTGGTCGTCCTACCCTCGCTTTCCACGAGAATCGCGCTGTCTGGCACTCCGTGTTTCCTGGCGTAGCTCCTTCCGACCGCTGCTTCACTTGTTGTATCACCCGAGCCCGTTCCTCCAGTCAGAATCAGAAGCGTGGCAAGGTGACGATTCCAAAGGTCCAGGGCGTGATCGAGCCGCGCTCTGAGAACGGGTGATGGTTTGCCCGCATATTGGGCCGCGCCGAGTACCACTATCGCCTGAGCGGGGCGCGCCTCGTCACGGTAGCTCCAGATGAGCACGGCGGCAGCTGAGATCAGCCAGAGTGCAAACGCGGCCACAACCATCACCGTCAGTATTCGGCGAATGAGATTTACTGCCCGTTTCGCTTTTGCAGCACGCGTCATGGGTGGAAGCTATGCTAGAAAGCACGTCGCGTGTGGGGCTCCGGACACTCGACCGAGTATCCGATCGCAGTAAGCGTCGCCTTGAATTCATCCTGGACCGGAGCTTCTCCGTGTACGAGCCAGATTGGGCCGAGGCCTGGAGACTTGTCTTTTACGCGCCCGAGCCAGGTCTGCATTTCCGTTCTGTCGGCATGCGCGCTATACCCGTCGATGACCTCGACCCGCGCGTGAAGAGGCACGTCATCTCCGAATATCTGGAGAACTGGCCGTCGTTCGACCACCCTTCGCCCGAGTGTGTGCTCCGCCTGGAAGCCCACCACCAGAATGGTGTTGCGGGAGTCGCCCGCGCCCTGCGCCAGGTGATGCAGAATTCGCCCGTTCTCCATCATACCCGATGCGGCGATGATCACCATTGGGCCATGCGCGCGTGACAGGGCTTTCGATTCTTCCACGTCACGGGTGTAGTGGATAAGATCGAAGCGAAACAGATCCTTGGCCTTCTGGACCATTTCCTCCGATCGGTCGAAGCTCTCAGGGTGCATCTCGAACACGGTCGTCACATCTATCGCCAGCGGGCTGTCAACGTAAATGGGTATCGAAGGAATCGCGCCTTCTTTGGCGAGCGAGTGCAGGGCGTAGATCACTTCCTGGGTACGGCCCACCGCAAATGCCGGAATGAGAACGCGCCCGCCTCGTGCGGCAGTCTCTCGAACGACTTGGGCCAGTTTGGCGCGCGCGCCTTCCACCGATTCGTGATCCCGGTTTCCGTAGGTGGATTCCATTATCAGGGCATCCGCACCTTCGGGGGGAACCGGTTCCCGGATTATTGCGAGGCCGCTGCGTCCGATATCACCCGAAAAAACCAGCCGTTTCGTCTTTCCTCCTTCCGTGCAATCGAGGAGGACGGAGGCCGACCCAAGTATGTGCCCAGCGTCTATGTAGCTCGCCTTTACCCCGGGCACTACATCGAAAGGCTTGTTGTACGGAACGCCAACCATCAGATCCATCGTGCGTACCGCGTGACGCATTCCGTACAGCGGCTCGATGAACTCCTTGCTCCGTTTCGCCAGAAACTCGGCGTCCTTCTCCTGGATGTGGGCGGAGTCTGCGAGCATTACGGCGCACAGATCGCGCGTTGCTGCGGTCGCCCAGATCGTTTTGGAATAACCTTCCGCTATCAGGTACGGAAGCCGGCCGGAGTGGTCGATGTGCGCGTGCGAGAGGACTACCGCGTCCAGATCCTTGATCGGGATTGGAAGAGTACGGTTCTTCGCAGCGGATTCGTGACGCTTTCCCTGAAACATCCCGCAATCGAGCGCAACGGTATATCCGTTGACGTGCAGGAGATGGCAGGAACCGGTGACCTCACGAGCGGCACCGACAAAGGTTATCTCCAGGTGGCTAACCTTCCGCTACGGCATCACGCTGAAACAGGATTATGAGTCGCTGTTCATCCTGCGACATTAGCGCCGGCTCCCATCCTCCTCTGCTTCTCTCATTCAGCAGATCCGTGAGAGTGTCCTCGTCCTCGCGCGTGTGCCGCGTCAGCTTGACTACCACAGCCTGGTATTCTTTCATCAGGAGTTAGAGATTTATGAGCCGTTAGCGTCTATTGTGCCGATACGAGGAGTCCTGGGGCAAGAATGATCGAGCGCGTCAAGGAATTCCCGTCGCTGACTATTATCCGGCATCCCCTCGTTCAGCACAAGCTAACGATCCTACGCGACCAGAAGACGGAGACGAAGCACTTCAAGGAGCTCGTCGACGAGATCGCAATGCTGATGGCGTACGAAGCGACGAGCGAGCTGTCGCTCGAGCCGAGGGATGTCGATACGCCGCTCGAGAAAACGTCCGGTTGGCACATCAGCGGAAAGAAGCTGACCCTCGTCCCCATACTGCGCGCCGGCCTCGGGATGGTCGAGGGAATCCTTCGCCTTGTTCCGTCTGCCCGAGTTGGGCACATCGGATTATACCGGGACCACAACACGCTTCAGCCGGTAGACTACTACTTCAAGGTTCCCGGAGACACCGCCGAGCGTGATTTCTTCCTGCTGGATCCAATGCTCGCCACGGGTGGGAGTGCGGCTGCGGCGGTTTCGTCACTCAAGAGAGCGGGGGCAAACCGGATCCGATTCCTCTGCCTCGTTGCCGCTCCTGAAGGAGTGCGGTTTCTGAGTAAGGCGCATCCCGATGTCCAGATCTACTGCGCGGCTCTGGATCGCGAGCTGAACAGCGAAGGTTATATCCTGCCCGGCCTGGGTGATGCAGGCGACAGGTTGTTCGGGACGAGGTGAGTTTCTAGCCGAACCACTCCCTCGGGTTGAGCCTCTGCTGCTCGGCAGCATCCACCACCCATTGCTGGTTCTGCTGATCAGTAACCTCCCCTGTCACTGCTTCGAACCAGTGTGAGGCTTTGCTGATATCGCCGATTCGCCTCCACAGCTCTCCCACCAGGTAAGTCAGAATCGCTCGCTCCTCCCTGGGAACCGCGTCATACGCCTGCAGTGCTTCCTCGAACATCCACGCGGCATGGCGGCGGAAGTATCGCTCGGCTTCGACATCCCCTTCGTCGACGCAGCACCAGGCAGCGCGGAGCAGCAGATCCGCAACGTGTCGGGGATCCAGCCCCTGCCACTGGGCAACCTTGGCAGCGGCCTCGTACTTCTCCGAGCCGCAGATCAGGGCCGGACGCACTGGAGCCAGCTCCTTGAGCACGTGCTGTTTCAGCACGGGGCTCACATCCGCGGCAGCCGTGAAGTCAGCCTCTCCGCCTGAGAACCCACACTCGCTACACATGTGGATCAGATAGGCGAGCGGCTGCGTTCCAGCGGCCCGCTCATGGAAATCGGTCCGCTTTCCGCCGAACGCATTCGTCGAAACCACACTCTGAGATTTGAACTCGTTGTCACACACGGGACAACAAAGCTCGATCTGACGGAGCGTTGTCATGGCTGCTCCTCCCTCTACTCGGAACTTCTGGAAAAGAGAGAGGGAATATTTGTGCCACAATTTCAGAAACTCTTTTTTTTGGAGCGATCAGTCCTTGTTGAGAGTTTGGGTCGATTGTATCTTCTCGCATCGCAAAAACCGCGACAGGCTCCCAACCCCCGCGACCTGGTCGTTGATGCTCATCAACCTACTGCCTGACTTTTTCGCAGTTCACAACAGTACCGACCGTGTCGCCGCCTATCTCCGCTACTTCGAAAATCACCGCCGTTTTTTAGAGGCCTACTGGCACAACTACGTCCTCGATCCGGC
>Ga0184608_10000147_pt1 | contig 16447 bp, 19 predicted proteins | sample PLM1_30_coex_FD_133010 | JGI IMG/M metagenome (GOLD analysis project Ga0184608, IMG submission 133010) | Groundwater sediment microbial communities from an aquifer in East River, Colorado, USA - PLM1_30_coex | ecosystem: Environmental > Terrestrial > Soil > Riparian zone | place: USA: East...
CCCGAACGCATCAGTTTCCGGAGCTTCGAGGTCGCGTTCCGCGGTGAAAACGGCACGCACGCCGTCTCCCTCAGGGGCGATGACTGGAACTGCGAGTGCGAGCACTTCCATACCAGCGGTCTCTGCGCCCATGTCATGACGTTGCAGCGCGTCTTCGCGTCACACCTCACTGACAACGCGCGGTTCACACAGGAGCACGTGCCGGCGTAAGAGCCTCGCGAACAACTTAATACGCGGGGTTCCAGCGAAGCCGGTGAGATTCCGGCAGGGTCGCGCCACCGTGAAAGGCAAACGCCTCAACTCGGGTCGCCTGGGACATCCGCTCGCGGCATACACGCCTTCGCAAGAAAGGGGTGCGCCAGATGCGGCCACAAACACGTCTCGTCGCGTTCCTCGCGGTCTTCCTCCTCACGCTCGCCTCCTGCGGTGGTGCCGTCTCCGTCTCGCCCGCGCCTTCTGTCGCGACATCCCCGTTCCCAACGACGCTGACCGATTTCCAGAACCGCTCGGTCAGCGTTCCCGCCCGGCCGGAGCGTCTCGTGTCCATAGGCCCATCGATCACCGCGTTCCTCTTCGCGCTCGGCGCCGGGCCGCGCGTCGTCGGCGTCGACGACTTCTCGGACGAGCCCGCCGAAGCCGCGACCCGCGACCACGTCGGCGGCATCAAGGTGAATTTCGAAAAGGTCGTGGCGCTGAAGCCGGATCTCGTCTTCACCGTGAAGTTCTCCGATGGCACGATCGAAAAGCTCCAATCTGCGTCGCTTAACGTGCTGGTCGTCGACCCGCAGAGCGTCTCCGACGTCGCGAAGACGGCGACGCTGCTCGGTAAGGCGGTCGGCGCAGACGGCGAGGGCCTCGCGCGCTCCATCCAGCAGCGCGTCGACGCGGTGAAGGCGAAGATCGCCGGCGCGACGACGCGACCCCGCGTGTATCACGAGATTGACGCCTCGGATCCATCGAAGATCTTCACGGTCGGCCCAGGCTCCTACATCAACGACCTCATCGACATCGCGGGCGGAGCCAACATCGCGGCGCGCGCTTCATCGGCGTACCCGCAGCTTTCGGCGGAGGAGATCCTGCGAAGTGATCCCGAGATCATCGTCCTGGCGGCATCGCCCTACTCGGCGAAGCCATCCGATGTCGCGGCGCGGCAGGGGTGGTCGGTGATCGCCGCGGTCAAGAACAACCGCATCCTCGCGATCGAGCCGAATCTCATCAACCGTCCCGGCCCTCGCGTCGGCGAGGCGGCGGAGGCGTACGCGAAGCTGGTGCATCCGGAGCTCTTCCGGTAGTGCGCACAGTCACAGTCCTCGCGCTCCTCGCGACCGCGCTCATCGTGAGCGCGGTCGCGGGGATTCTCGTCGGATCGGTGGCGATGACCCCGTCGGAGGTCTTCGCGGCGCTGTTCGGATCCAACGACGTGAGTGGAACGATCATCCGCGAGCTCCGCCTTCCGCGCGTCCTTGGCGCGGCGCTCGTGGGCGGCGCCCTCGCAGCGGGCGGCGCGCTGCTCCAGGGGCTTCTGCGGAATCCGCTGGCCGATCCGTTCGTCACCGGTACGTCCGCTGGTGCCACGCTCGCGGCCGTCGCCGCGATCGCGCTCGGCGCGACCGCGCCGATCGTGCCGCTAGCCGCGTTCGCGGGCGCGCTGGTCGCCGTGAGCATCGTGTGGCGACTCGCCCGCCTCGGTGGATCCACGACGGTGCTGACCGTCCTTCTGGCGGGTGTCGTGCTCACCTCGTTCGTCGGCGCGGTAGTCACGTTCATCCTGGTATCGAGCGATCGGCTCGCGTTGCGGCTGCGTGCCGTGCTGGGGTGGCTCCAGGGCGGGGTGTCCGTGATCAGCTGGGAGGAGCTGGCCGTCGCCGCTGTCATCGTCGCGGCCGGTCTGATCTTGGCGCTGATCCTGGCCCACCGGCTCGACGCCTACGCGTTCGGCGAGGAAACCGCCGCAACGCTCGGCGTGGATCTCGACCGGACCACGACCGCCGTGCTCGGCGCGACCGCGCTGCTCTCCGGCGCGGCCGTGGCGCTCGCCGGGCTCGTTGGTTTCGTCGGGCTCGTGATCCCGCACGCGCTTCGCTTTGGCATCGGTGCGACGCATCGGCGGCTCATTCCCGCGAGCTTTCTGGCCGGAGCGGCTGCCCTCGTCCTCGCCGATTTGGGCGCCCGCGTCGTCCTGTCCCCGGCCGAGGTGCCGGTCGGCGCGATCACCGGGCTCGTCGGAGCACCTTTCTTCCTCGCCCTTCTCGTGCGCTCGCGGCGAGTGATCGTATGACGACGCTGCACGCGGACGCGGTCACCGCGGGCTACGGAGAGCGCGCGGTCCTGCACGCATGCACGCTCCCCATCGCGCGCGGCGAGGTCGTCGCGATCGTCGGCCCGAACGGCGCCGGAAAGTCGACGCTCCTGCGGGCGCTCGCCGGGCTGCTGCGGCCGAGCTCCGGCTGCGTCCGGCTCGATGGTGTCGACATCGCAACCCTCGCCCGCCGGGAGCTCGCGCGGCGCATCGCCGTCGTCCCGCAGATCTTCGACACGCTCTTCCCGTTCACAGTGCGCGAGGTCGTCGCGCTGGGCAGGACGGCACGGCTCGGGGCGTTCGGCGGCGCGTCGCGGGGAGACGTCGCCGCCGTCGACCGCGCGATCGCGGACCTCGATCTCGCGGACCTGGCCTCACGCCGCATCGACAGGCTCTCGGGCGGGGAGAGGCAGCGTGCCGTCCTCGCGATGGCGCTCGCGCAGGAAGCAGATGTTCTCCTGCTCGACGAACCCACGGTGCACCTTGATCCGGCCCACCAGGTGGCGATGCTTCGCCTTGTCCGCGAGCTCGCCTGCGCGCGCGGACTTGCCGTCGCCGCGGTCCTTCATGACCTGAATCTCGCGGCGGCGATGGCCACGCGGCTCGCCGTGCTGGCGGACGGGCGGATCGTCTGCGATGCAGCGCCCGAGACCGTGATCAGCGCTGACCTCGTCCGGGACGTCTTCGGCCCAGGCCTCGTGGTCGGTCGGCACGACGGTCGCCCGGTGGTCCTCCCGGTGCCGTGATGCGCTGTGCGGTCATGTGGTCGGGCGGTAAGGACGGCGCCCTCGCCGCGGATCGCGCTCGGCGGAACGGCATCGACATCGCGTGCCTCGTGAACTTCTACGACGAGGCGACCGGACGCGTCCGGTTCCACGCGACTCGTGCCGAGCTCATCGCCGCGCAAGCCGACGCCATCGGCGTTCCATTGGTCCAGCGCGGCACGACCTGGCCCGCATTCGACGATGCGTTCCACGACACCCTCGAGCATCTCTGCCGCGACGGAGTCGAGGGTGTCGTCTTCGGCGACATCCATCTCGCCGATGTCCGGGCCTGGTATGAGACGCGCGTCCGCGCCGCCGGACTCGTGCATGTCGAGCCGCTCTGGGGAGACGACCCGCGGGAGCTTCTGAGCGAATTCGTCGCGAGCGGCGGCCGAGCGGTCATCACGTGCTGCGAGTCGGCGAAGCTTGACGAGACCTGGCTCGGACGGGTCGTCGACGAACGGTTTGTCCGCGAGATCGCAGGCGTCCCGATCGATCCGTGCGGCGAGAACGGCGAGTACCACTCCTTCGCGTTCGCCGGTCCGCTCTTCACGAGGCCCGTCGCTCACACGTTTGGAGAGCGTCGCTCCGACGGGCGTTTCGTGCAGCTTGACCTCCTCGCCGGCCGATCGCGCTAGTCGGCGCTCACCTCGACCGGAGCGCTCCAGCCCCAATCCCACGTCGCGAGCTCGTCGATGAGCTTGTGATTTGTCAGGTCGAGGTAGATCGGCGTCACGCTGATCTTCCCGTCGCGCAGCGCCGCCACGTCGGTGCCGTCGTCGGCATCGCCCGCGATGGCCGGGCCGCCGATCCAGTAGTACGGCTCGCCGTACGGGTCGAGCCGCTCGACCAGCTGGTCACGGTAGGTCCGCTTGCCAAGTCGCGTGACCTCCACACCCGCGATGCGATCGCGCGGCAGCGCCGGCACGTTCACGTTGAGGAGCGCGTCCGACGAGAAACCCTTCGCGAGGATGTTCTTGGCGAGGAGCGCCGCGAATGATGCTGACGGGCCGAAATCGATGTTCGCGCCGAACGCGCCGATCGATATCGCGATCGATGGCACGCCTGAGAGCAGTCCCTCCATCGCGGCGGCGACGGTCCCCGAGTACGTGATGTCGTCGCCCATGTTCGAACCGCGATTTATCCCCGACACCAGCAGATCCGGCTTGTGCGGAAGGAAACCGAGCATCGCGAGACGGACGCAATCGGTCGGCGAGCCGTCGCTCATGAAAGCGCGCTGCCCGGTCCGAAGCTGCGTCGCCCGCACGCGCAGCGGTCGGTAGATGGTGATGCTGTGACTCGCGCCGCTCCAATTCCGCTCCGGAACGATGATGTCGACGCTGCCGATCGCTCCGAGCGCGTCGGCGAGCGGGCCGAGCGCATCCGACTCGATGCCGTCGTCGTTGGTGATGAGGATGTGCTTGCGATCGGGGGTCACTTGCCTCGCGCGCCGAAACGCGCCTCGCGCGCGAGACGCAGTGCCTCCCTCGCCTCGGCTTCCGCGTCACGGAGGTCCGCCGCAGCGGCGGCAGCCGCGGCGTCACTTTCCTCGATGAGCGACGAGGCCTCGGTGCGCCCGCGTCGTCCCTGCGCCACCTGGAACGCGTATCGGACGAACGTGTTGACGATCCCGGCGACCGGCATCGCGAGGAGCACGCCCCAGAACCCCGCGATCCGTGATCCAAGGAGGAGTGCGAGGAACACGAAGATCGGGTGGATGCCGATCGCGTTCGACATGATTCGCGGGCCGATCACGTTGAGCACGACCTGCTGCAACGCGATGGTCAGGACGAGGACCCAGATGAACACGTCCGGCGCGCCCAGGAGCGTGACCGCAAGAACGGGGATCTCCGCGATGATCGGGCCGAAGAACGGGATGATCATCGTGAGCCCCGAGAGAACCGCCAGGACACCGGCGAACGGCACGCCAAGGGGGACCAGGATCGCGAGGGTGGCGACGCCGTAGATCAGGCCGAGGATGAGCGAGCCGCGAATGAATCCGCCGAAGGAGCGGTCGGCGCTCTGTCGGAGGAGCTCGGCCTCGCTGCGAAGCTCGGGGCTCAACGCGCCGATGAATCTGCGCCAGAGCTGATCGCCGTCGATCAGCATGATGAACGCGATGATGAGGACGAGCGTGAAGTTGAAGAGGACGCTCGCCGTGGCGGAAACGAACCCGAGCGCGTCGGCGGCGACCGATCCGGCGATCTGGGAGAGCTTCGCCGGCACCTGCCCGTAAAGCTCCGTCACGCTCACCGGGACGCCCGCACCTTCGAGGCGCTGCTGCAGCGCGATCACCTCCCGCGCGGCGCGGTCGCCGTACTCCGGAGCGCGCACGATGAGGTCGTTCAGCTGGCTCACGAGGCCCGGCACCGCGAGCGCGAGCGTGCCCGCGAGGAGGAACGCGATCCCGATGTAGACGACGACCACGCTGAGCGCGCGATTCAAGACCGTGCGCTGGTCGATCCGAGTCACGAGGGGCGAAAGCAAGTACGACACCGCCCATGCGGCGACGAAGATGATGACGACGTCCGCCACGCGCAAGAGGATCTCGGTGAGATCGGCGAGGATCTGGAAGGTCGCGAGGATGATGAGCAGCACGACGAGCGTCGTGATGAGCTGCCGCTCGCGCGTCGAGAGATTCACAGGCGAATGGTACTGACGGAATACCATGCTTCTCCGTGCCAGACGCGCGCTCCCTCATGGATCGCTACGCGTCGTATCTCCCGATCACCGACCGGACACCCCGGCTAACCCTCGGTGAGGGCAATACGCCGCTCGTGCGCGCTCGCTCGCTCGAACGGGAGACGGGAATCCCCGAGATATGGCTGAAGGTCGAAGGTCAGAACCCGACCGGCTCGTTCAAGGATCGCGGCATGGTCGTGGCGGTGGCGAAGGCGCTCGAGCAGGGCGCGCGGATGGTGCTGTGCGCTTCGACCGGGAACACCGCGGCGTCCGCCGCCGCATACGCCGCCCGGGCGGGAATGTCGTGCACCGTGGTCCTGCCAGCGGGACAGGTCGCGGCTGGCAAGCTCGCGCAGGCGATCGCGCACGGCGCGCGCGTCGTCGCCGTTCGCGGCCCGTTCGACGCCGCCCTCGCGGTCGTCCGGGCGCTCGCCGAGCAAGGCGAGGCGACGCTCGTGAACAGCGTGAATCCCGACCGACTCGAGGGACAAAAAACGGCCGCGTTCGAGATCTGCGAGACCCTCGGCGACGCGCCCGACGCGCTCTTCATCCCCGTGGGGAACGCGGGAAATATCACCGCCTACTGGAAGGGGTTCGTGGAGGCGGCGCGGAGCGGCATGGCGCGCCAGCGGCCGCGGATGTACGGCTACCAGGCAGAGGGTGCAGCACCGCTCGTCAGCGGAAAGCCCGTCGCCGAGCCGCAGACGCTGGCGACCGCGATCCGGGTGGGGAATCCGGCCTCGTGGAAGGGCGCGGTGGCGGCGCGGGATGAGTCGGGCGGCGCGATCGACGCGGTGAGCGACGACGAGATCCTGGAGGCGTACAGCTTCCTCGCGCGGTGCGAAGGCGTCTTCGCCGAGCCCGCCTCTGCGGCGGCGATCGCCGGGCTGCGCAAGCGGGTGCGCGCGAACGGACTTGGGAGCGCAAAGCGGGTCGTCTGCGTCCTCACCGGTAACGGCATGAAGGACCCCGACCGCGCCCGGTCGCTTGCCGGCGACATCGCCGAGGTCGAGGCCACACCGGACGCGGTCCGCGCTGCGTTGAGTTCCTAGCGTGGGGGAGCTTCGCGTGCGGGTGCCCGCGTCCAGCGCGAATCTTGGGCCTGGCTTCGATTCGTTCGCGATCGCCCTTCCGCTCCTCGCCGAGTTCGACCTCCGGCCGGCGCGTTCGTGGTCCGTCAACGTCGACAACCGCGGCGACCCTCACGAAAACGGAAACGGGATCCCGACCGGCGAGGACAACCTGTTCGTCGTGTCCGCCCGGGCGGCCGCCGACGCGGCGGCCGAGACGCTGGGCTCGTACCACGTGACACAGCGCTCGGCGATCCCCGTCGGACGCGGGCTCGGCTCGAGCGCCGCGGCCATCGTCGGCGGTGTGGTGGCGGCGAACGCGCTCATGGGCGAGCCGCTCGATCGGCGGACGCTCCTGCGCGTCGCGAGCGAAGTGGAAGGGCACGCCGATAACGTGGCCGCCGCGCTCTATGGCGCGTTCACCGTCGCACTTCCCAGCGACGACGGGCCCGTCGCGACGCGCATCGCCTTCCCGCGCGCATGGCGGATCTGTCTTTTCATTCCGCGCGAGCCGCTCGCAACGGAAACGGCGCGGGCCGTCCTTTCGGATAGCGTCTCGCGAGCCGATGCGGTCTTCAACATCGCCCACGCCGCCGCGCTCCTCGCGGCGGTGCTCCGCTCCGACGGCGCGCTCCTGTCGATCGCGATGGCTGACCGCCTGCACCAGCCGGCGCGGGCACAGCTCGTGACGGGTCTCGCCGAGATCATGGCCGCGGCGCGGGGTGCGGGCGCGTTCGGCGCCGCGCTCTCCGGCGCGGGACCCGCCGTTGTCGCGTTCGCGCCCGCGCGGCTCGCCGCCCGGGTCGTCGAGGCAATGGAGGAGTCGGCCCACGCCGTCGGCACGAGCGGGCGCGGGCGGGTCGTCCGCGTGCGGGCCGCCGGCGCGCAGGTGCGACGGTCATGAGGGCGGCGGCGCTCGTGCTCGCGGCGGTCCTGCTCTCGACGGCATGCGTCGATAACCGGATCGTGGTGACGACGCCGACGCCCACGCCGGTGCGAACCACGGCCACGCCAACGGCGACCACGAGCTCCAGCCCCACTCCGAGCCCGACGCCGACGCCCACGCCGGTGCCGACGCCGCTCCTCTCCGCCCGAGGCGGGATCCTCGTGAAGGAGCCACTCGCGAACACGCGTGTGCGCAGCCCGCTCACGATCACGGGCGAGGCGAGCGTGTTTGAGGCCGCACTTGTCTGGCAGCTGACGGACACCGCGGGCCGCGTGCTCGCGAGTGGGTTCACCACGGCGACCGCCGGCGCACCCGCCAAAGGAACCTTCTCGATCACCGCGACCTACCAGGACCCGCCGTCCGACATCATCGGATTCGCCGAGGTCTACACGCGCAGCCAGAAGGACGGGGAGATCGACGAGATCGTCCGCGTCCCTTTGATCTTCGCCGCCGGTCGCTGATGCGGCTCGCGCTCCTGGCGATCCCGGCGGTCCGGAGTGCGTTGTCGCTCGAGCTCGGCCACCAGATCGAGTACTACCCAGCGCTCGGGAGCACCCAGGACCGGGCCCGGGCGCTCGCGGCCTCCGGATCCGGACCCGCGGTCGTCGTCGCGGACCACCAGGCCGCCGGACAGGGCACCCGCGGGCGCTCGTGGGACGCTCCGGCGGGGACGAGCCTTCTCGGCTCGTGGCTCTTCCGCCCGGCTCCCGCCGAACCCGGCCTTTTCGCCCTCCTCGCGGGGGTCGCGGTGGCGCGGGCCTTCGCCCGGCTGGGGATGGGCGACGCCTCCCTAAAATGGCCCAACGACGTCGAGGCGGGCCATAGGAAGGTCGCCGGCGCACTGGCCCACGCGACCACTCATGGAGAAGGCGGTTCGCTGGTGCTGGGGATCGGCGTGAATGTGCATCAGCGGCTCGAGGATTTCTCGCCGGAGCTCCGCGCGACCGCGACGTCGCTCGCTCTCGCCGGCCACACCGTGGATCGACTCTCCTTGTTCGTCGATCTCACTCGCGAGCTGGATCGCGTCGCCGCACCGGCCGAGCGGCAGCCGGCGCTCGACGAGTGGCGCCGGCGCTCGACGCTGCTGGGACGCGAGGTCGAGGTGACGCGGGAAGGGAGATCGCTCGTGCGCGGTATCGCTCGGGACATCGCCGAGGACGGCGCGCTGCTCGTCGGCTCGGAGCGGGTCGTCGTCGGCGATGTGCGTGCGATCTCATGAGCGAGCGCACCGCGATCATCATCGACGGCAGCTCCGCGCTACCCGACGAGGTGCAGCGCGACTTCAGTTTTCAGTCGCTGCCGGTCCACGTGCTCTTCGGCGATGAGGAATTCACCCCCGGCGTCGACATAACCCCAGCGCAGTTCTACGAGAAGCTCGAGTCCTCGAAGAAGCTGCCGACGACCGCCGCGCCGTCGCTCGGCGAGTGCGTCGAGATCTACCAGCGCCTCGTCCACGAAGGGTTCAAGTCGATCCTGGCGATCACGGTCATCAACGAAGCGTCGGTGACGCACACCGTCGCGAAGACCGCGGCGCAGCAGGTGTCTGGGGCGAGGATCGAGGTGGTCGATTCGCGGACGACCGCCGGCGGCATCACGCTGATCGGCACGGCGTGCGAACGAGCTCTTCGGAATGGTCGCAGCTTCGACGAGACCGTCGCGCTCGCGCGCCGGCTTGCCGGGAAGGTGCAGATCCTCGCCCTCATCGACACGCTCGAGTACCTGCGCCGCGGCGGGCGAGTCTCCGGCGCTCAGGCCGCGTTCGGGGCGCTCCTTCAGGTCAAGCCCATCGTCGAGGTAAAGGACGGCGATCGCGTCCTCATCGACAAGGTCCGCACACGCGACCGCGGCGTCGAGCGGCTGAAGCAGCTCATCGAGGAGCGCGTCCCACCCGGGTCGCGCATCCATGTGTGCGCGATGCACACGAATAACCCCGAGCGCGCTCGCGTCCTCGGCGAGTGGGTCCAGGAGCGGTTCCATTGTGTGGAGTACTGGACAGCGGAGGCGGGCCCCATCATTGGGACGCATACCGGCCCCGGCATCGCCGGGTTGTGCTGGTATCGCGAGGAGGACGCTCGAGCGTGAGGCTCCGCAACCCGTTCGGCCGAAAGGCCAAAGAGTTCCCGTCGCATCTGTGGACCCAGTGCCCCAGCTGCGGCGAGATGCTGTTCAACAAGCAGCTCGAGCGGAACCACAGCGTCTGCCAGAAATGCGGGCACCACTTCAAGCTCGGGGCGCTTGCGCGCATCGAGCTGCTGGCCGATCCGAAGTCATTCAGCGAGACCGACGCGGACATGGTGTCGTCCGACCCGCTCGGCTTCGTCGACAGCAAACCGTACCCCGAGCGCATCGCCGCGGCACGCGCGAAGAGCGGACACAAGGACGCGGTCCTCACCGGCGACGCGCAGATCTCAGGTATCCCGGTCGTCCTCGCGGTGATGGACTTCGAGTTCATGGGTGGCTCGATGGGAAGCGTCGTCGGCGAGAAGCTCACCCGCGCTGCCGAGCGCGCGTTCTCGGAACGAAAGCCCCTGGTGATCGTGTCGGCCTCGGGTGGCGCGCGTATGCAGGAGGGGACGATCGCCCTCATGCAGCTCGCGAAGACCGTCGCCGCGGTCGCCCGCCTCGACGCCGCCTCGATCCCGTTCATCAGCGTGCTGACCGATCCGACGACCGGCGGCGTCCTCGCGTCGTTCGCTTCTCTCGGCGACATCGTGCTCGCCGAGCCGGGTGCGCTCATCGGATTCTCCGGCGCTCGCGTGACGAGCGAGACCATCGGCGAGAAGCTGCCCAAAGGTTTCCAGCGTTCCGAGTTCCTGCTCGAACACGGCTTCGTCGATCAGGTGGTCCCGCGCACGCAGCTCAAGGAACGCATCGCGTTCTTCCTGAACGCGTTCCGCATCGCGGGTCAAGACCTGCGCTGGAGCTTGTAGATATGTCGATGCTCGATCGCATCGTCGGCTCGCGCCGCACCACCGAGGGCAACGGGCATCTCGCAGTCGAGGCCGGACTCGTCACCGACGCGACGGAGCTCGCGTCGGGGCGCCCGACACCGTGGCAGACCGTGCAGCTCGCGCGAAACATCGCGCGACCCCATGCGCTGGACGTCATCAGTCGTGTCTTCGAGCGCTTTCACGAGCTGCACGGCGATCGCTCGTTCCGCGATGACCCGGCGATCGTCGGCGGGATCGCCGAGCTCGCCGGGCGGCCGGTCATGGTCGTCGGCCAGCAGAAGGGTTCGTCGACCGAGGAAAACATCCAGCGCAACTTTGGGATGCCGTACCCCGAGGGCTACCGCAAGGCGATGCGCCTCTATCGCCTCGCACAGAAGTTCCATCTGCCGCTCGTAACCCTGGTGGATACACCCGGCGCGTATCCCGGTCCCGAGGCCGAAGAGCGCGGCCAGGCCGAGGCCATCGCGTCGAGCATCCAGCTCATGACCCGCCTTGGCGTCCCGGTCGTGGTCGTCGTGCTCGGCGAGGGCGGCTCGGGTGGCGCGCTCGCCCTCGGCGTCGGGGACGTCGTGCTCGCACTCGAGAACGCGACGTACTCGGTGATCTCGCCGGAGGGCTGCGCAGCGATCCTCTGGCGGAGCGCGAGCGAGGCCGAGCGCGCCGCCGTCGCCATGAAGCTGGCCGGACCCGACCTCCTCGAAACAGGGGTGGCCGACGCGCTCATCCGCGAACCCGCTGGTGGCGCGCATACCGATCACGAGGCGACCGCCGCCGCGATCAAGACCGCGCTCATCGCGCAGCTCGACCGGTTGTCGCGCGTGCCGGTCGCCGACCTGCTTTCGCTGCGCTACGAGCGCTTCCGGGCGTTCGGCACCTTCGTCGAGCCCAACGGCGGCACCGCACCTGCTCCGCCCGCGCCGTGGTGGCGCCGAATCATTCGCAATCCCCTGGAGAAGGGCGGCCTTTGAGCGACAACGATCCGCTCCTCGGGCTGATGGACGACCTGCTGAAGCTCGAGCTTCCGGACGGCCTCGACGGCGTCACGATCGAGGTCGAAGCGGATGGGTTCGCCGTGTCCGTTTCGCGGCATGGGCAGAGCGCGCGCGCGACCGCGCCGGCCATCGCGCTCCAGGAAGCTTCCGTCGAGAAGACGCAGCGGGTGCACGCGACGACGGTGGGCCTCTTCAGCACCGCCCGCGAGTGGAGCACAGGCGACACGGTCGCGCGCGGCGACGTACTCGGCGGGATCCAGTCGCTGGGACACGTCGCCGAGATCAGCGCGCCCGCGGATGGCGAGATCCGCGAGGTCCTCGTGACCGGCGGCGCGCCGGTGGAGTATGGGCAGGCCCTCTTCGTCATCGCGCTCCGCTGACCGCATCGGCGTCACCGTGCGCGAGTCCGCTGACGGCCATGTCGCCGAGGTGACGGTGCAGGGTCCGCCAGTGACGACGCACCGCGTGCGCGTCTCGCGTGCGGAAAACGAGCGGTATGGCGGAGAAGACGTCGCAGCGCTGGTGAAGCGCTCGTTCGAATTCCTGCTCGCGCGCGAACCGAACACATCGATCCTGCGCGAGTTCGATCTCTCGACGATCGAGCGGTACTTTCCGGAATACGCGCGTGAGATCACGCGCTAGTTGAAACGCCCCCGGTCGCCGCGTGCGACCGGGGGCGCCTTTACGGCTGCGAGCCGACTACGGCGTGATCTTGGAAACGAACACGTCCGTGTTGCCGAACTGCGACCCGCACGCCGCCTGTGGAGCCGGCTTCGCGATGGGTGCGCCTGCGTCGATGCTGCGCTGGTATGCGTCCACAGCGGGGCAGCCGACGCCGTTGCGCGAGTCCGTGTAGATGAAATAGGCGGCGGCGTTTGTAGAGACGAGCGTGTTGTAGTCCCCCCAGAACTGCCGCGCGAGGTTGTTCTGCGCGGACACCGCCGGATCGCTGGAGACGCTCGAGACCTTGACCGGCGCTGACCAGCTCGAGCCGCCATTGCTCGAGCTCGTGTAGTAGCTGTCGATCCTCGCGTTGCCGGTGCCGTAAGTTGTGGTGCTCGTTGCCAGGAGCGCTTGGTAGCCCACGTCGACGCGTCCGTTGGGGGCGACGTCGAGCCCCTGGAAGAAGGCATACCCGTTGCTCGCCGCCGAGACAGTTGTCGGCGCGGTCCAGGTCGCGCCTTTGTTGGCGCTTCTGGTCACGACGATGTGCCCCGCTGCGCCAGTGGCGTCGGACCACGCCGCATAGATCGCTCCATCGCGCTGATCAACCGCGGCCGAGAGGAAGCTGTCCGTTCGGAAGTTCGATCCGGGGATCGGGTCGGCGAGGTCACGCACGGGCGCGATGTCGGCCGGACGGCTCCAGCTGACGCCGCCGTCGTTCGACGAGGCGAGCACCATCTTGTTGCCGACCTTGTTGTCCCCGTCCTCCCAGAACACATACACGGTGCCGTCCGGTCCAGTGCGCACGGTCGATCCCTGACGACCACCCACGGTGCCGTTGTTGTGAGCCGCCGAGAGCTGGTTCGGTTTGGACCAGGTGTTGCCGCCGTCCGCCGAGTACGAGATCACGATGGGCTCGCCGAAGAACGTGAAGACGCTGCCACGGAACTGCGTCCACGAGATGTAGACACGCCCGAAGAACGGCGAGACGGGATTGTTGTCCGCCCAGATGGCTTCCTTGTCATTGAACTTGAAGCCGTGGCCGCCCGCGGCGACTACCGGGTCCGTCCAACTCACGCCATCGTTATCCGATCGCGAGACCGCCAAGAGCTCTGGGGCCTGGTTTCCATTCGCGGCACCCGGAGCGAAGGAGGCGAGGCCCGCGTAGTACGCACGGGCGCCATTCGCGTAGCTGAAGCCACCGCCGCTGGTCGGCTTCGGGCCGAACGCGATCACAGGATCGCCGTCCGACACGAGTGAGCCGCCGTTGTCGCTGTAACCAGGCAGAAGTCCGCGGTTCGTCCACGTCGTGCCGTTGGTCGAGGTGTACACGCCATTCGAACCAACGCCCGGGAAGAACGAGCAGTCGTTCGCCGGCGCCGTCGATCCACGCACCGTTCCCGGACCGCAGGGCGGCTGAAGCTGCTCGTCGTTTGAACCAGCGATGAAAATTCCGCTGATCGGGTCGCGCGCGATCGTCGGCTCGTTCTGCTTGTTCGTCGGGAATCGCGCGGTCGCATCGCTCGATGCATTGCCTGCGACCTGAGGCTTGTTCGCTTGACTATCGCTGCTGCTCAGCGCGAGGGCGAGCGAACCCGAGCCGAGAAGCAACGCGAGCGTCGCGATCGAGATAAATACCCTGCGCATAGATCCTCCCCCGTTGGTCGTGCGGTGCGGACTGTCCGCGCCGAGTTTAGGCGTGACCGAGCCTACGCCCGTCCCTTCGTCCTACGCCTCGCACTCGGCCCCGGATCACATGCCCGCCACGTCACCCCACGAGCGCTGGAGCCGGCACCTCGAGCTGCTTGAGCGATCGTGTCGCGCGCCAGCCTGAGATGAGCCCGTAGATGCCGATCGCATGCACCGCGATCCCCAGGAAGTCCTGCGCCAGAACGAACAGGAGGCCGTCGAGCAGATAGACGCCGATGCCGAACGCGTACCAGCCGAGTTTCCCGCCACGTGCCGCACGCCCGATGAGGAGAATTCCGCCCGCGATCGCGATGTCGATGATGAACGCGTAGATCGGTGTCCGAACCGTGCTGCTCAAGACCTTGGCGATCTCATCGATGAGGTACGTCACGCCGAGACCGACCGCGAGACCCCACTGCGTTCCCGCCGCGTTGAGGACCGAGTTCAGGATCGACGCTCCGCCGATCCAGTAGAACCAGGCGCCGCCATTGAGGCGACGCTGCAGGAGCTGGAACTTGAGGAGGTCCCGGCTGCTCACGGTCGCCCCGGCGCTGTCGGGCGTGCCCTCGGCGGGCGCAGGGAGGGTGGTCTCCGTGCCGAGCACCGGCTTGCCATCGACGTGCAGCGTCGGTTGGTCGTTCGAGACTCGCGGCGTGTTCACGGTGAGCACGTGTCCGGCGAGGCTCGTGACATACCGGTCCGACTCGGGCGTTTGGTCGAAGCGCTCGAGTCGGCGGCGGTCCAGGGTGACGCGCACGCCGAAGAGAGGCGCGCGATCGACCAGGACCCGGTGCTGCTTGCCGGACGCTTCGGTGACCGTCCATTCCGCGACACGTGCCATGGCGGGAGATGATGCGCCCCGCGCGAAGCGCAACTCGGTAGCGGTCGCGTCTCACCGAGTGGCAGTACGTAGACTCGGCGCCCTCATGACCAGCACGCCGGTCGCATGGCTCTTCCCCGGTCAGGGTTCGCAGGTGGTCGGAATGGGGAAGGACCTCTCCGATCGTTACACGAGCGCGGCGCGCGTCTTCGACGAGGCGAACGAGGCGATCGGCATCGATCTCCGCGCGCTCTGCTTCGATGGTCCGCAGGACGAGCTCGACCGCACCGCGAACACGCAGCCTGCTTTGGTCGCGACCTCGATCGCGGCGGTGCGCGCGGCCGCGGAAGCGTCGGGCGGTCCGCTACCGGAGCCGGCCGTTGTTCTCGGCCACTCGCTCGGCGAATTCAGCGCGCTCGTCGCGGGCGGCGCGCTGGCGCTTGCGGATGCGGTGCGGTTGGTCCGCACGCGCGGCGAGCTGATGCAGACCGCCGATCCCGCCGGCGCGATGGCCGCGGTCATCGGACTCGACGCGTACGCGATTGCGCGCGCTCTCATTGGGACCCATGTCGTGGTCGCGAACGACAACGCTCCGGGGCAGGTCGTCATCTCCGGCCCGCGCGCCGAGCTCGCTCGCGCCGCCAACGACCTGAAGAGTATCGGCGCCAAGCGCGTCATCCCGCTCCGCGTCTCGGCTGCGTTCCATTCACCGGCGATGCAGGCCGCCGCGCCGCGGCTCCGGCAGGCGATCGACGTCACTCCGTTCAGCGCGCTTCGCTATCGCCTCATCGCGAACGTCGACGCTCGAGTGCACGAACACGCGCGCGAAATGCCCGCACTGCTGGAGAAACAGGTCTGGTCTCCGGTACAGTGGGTTGCCTCGGTCAAGCGAGCACACGCGGAGGGCGCGTCCGCGTTCGTCGAGTTCGGTCCCGGCAACGTGCTCACCGGACTCGTGAAGCGGATCCTCCCCGATGTCATGACCGGGAACGTTTCGGATGAGAGCACGCTTCGGCAGTCGCTTCCGCTGTTGAAGGGAGACACGCGATGAAGGTCACGAAGACGTACTTCATGCTGATGGCCGCGGACGTCGTTCGCGGCGCGTCCTTCTACAAGAACGCACTCGGCCTCAAGCCGGGCGGCTACGAGTCACCGGAGTGGACCGAGCTCGCGCAGAACGGCACGACGGTCGCGCTTCACCGCGGCGGCAGCTCGACCGAGCGTGACACCGGCCTCGGCTTTTATGTCGACGATCTGGACGCGGCGTGCAAGGCCGTTGCGGCGGCCGGAGGAAAGGTCGTCAAGCGTCCCGAGGCGCGTCCGGACGAGGGCATCACGCTCGCGACGGCGGTGGACACCGAGGGCAATCGATTCTCGATCGCGCAGGAAATGCCGCGCGCATGACGCCCATCGAAAAAGTCCTGATCGCAAATCGCGGTGAGATCGCGGTGCGGATCATCCGCGCGTGCCGCGAGCTCGGCATCCAGACGGTCGCCGTATATAGCGAAGCCGACGCGCACAGCCTCCCCGTGCATCTCGCCGACGAGGCGATCTGCATCGGGCCGGCGAAC